>OGFO01000066.1_pt1 | contig 127965 bp, 106 predicted proteins | sample 1570981 | NCBI WGS metagenome assembly OGFO01 (sample SAMEA2581955, study PRJEB24529) | metagenome | biome: Human gut stool | place: China | collected 2011
CACGTGATTTGTAATCTCGGGGTCGTTGGTTCGAATCCGACAAGAGGCTCAAAAGAAAAGAGATACGTTCTACGAAGAATGTATCTCTTTTTTTTATTTGTTTTTTGTAAAAAAAGTGATAGCTTTGCTTTGTAAAACCTAATATTATGATGCGGATATCCTCTTATTTCCTATATGTAACTCTTATTTTTCTTCTTTTACTCCCTTTTGGCAAGGCAGTTGCCGGTTGGAATAGCTTCATTGTTAATTTCGATAAAAACCTTTATGGTAAAGGTGCTCAGACTTGGAAAATAGCTCCTTATGATGATCATTGGGTGTACTTTGCAAATAAGAACGGTATGGTGCAGTTTGATGGAAACGTCTGGACGGTATTTCCGATGAATAACTTTTCTGATGTACGTTCTGTATTGGCATCGACTACCCAAAAGCGTATCTATGCAGGTGGTATTAATGAGTTCGGGTATTATGAACCGTCGGAAGATGGAGAGTTGGTCTATCATTGCATGTCCGATACGCTGGAAAGAGATTGCCGTTTTGTTGGTAATGTCTGGGGAATCCACGAAGCTGATAATATTCTTTATATACAAGGCGACGATCGTGTAGTGAAATATCTGAATGGTAAATACACCGCTATTGAAATGAATGCTAAAATAGATTGTTCCAATATGGTGAATGGCATTCTTTATATAGGTACTGATCATGGCGTGTGGGTATTGGTTGGAAATACTTTTTTCCCTTTACAGGGGGCTGATATTCTGGCTTCCAATCGTATCCGTGGAATTATTCCTCATAAAGGTGGGGGTGTTATTGTGGTTACTGCTTACAATGGCTTGTTTTATTGCAACGGGCGTACCACAGTACCTTTTATCACTGGTGCCGAAGACTTTATGCGTGAAAATGAAGTTTTCTGTGTGGCTGCTCAGGATGATAAAATCGCTCTGGGAACTATTCATAAAGGTCTGTTATTGATAGATTGCTCCACGATGGACGTAAAATACTTCAATGAGAATAACGGATTACGTAATAATACAGTGCTTTCTGTAGCCTTTGATAGCCGGGGTAACTTGTGGGCAGGGCTAGATAGCGGTGTGGACTATGTTTCTTTAAGTTCCTCTTTCACCAATCTATATTCGTATCCTTATTCTTATGGTACAGGTTATACGGCTGCTATGGAAGACGGCTATTTGTATCTGGGAACTAATCGTGGTCTTTATTATACCTCTTATCCGGTGAGGTTGAACGGTAATTTGCCGGATATCCACCCCATTCCCCAATCCAGTGGTCAGGTCTGGAATCTTTGTAAGATTGGAGATGATCTCTTTTGTCTGCACGACCGGGGCATTTTTCAAATAAAAGGTACGAACATGTACCGAATCACAGATATCACGGGCGCCTGGTATTGCCAGGAAGTAATGGGATATCCTGATCGTATGTATGTCGGTGTTTATAACGGCCTTTATCTTTTGGAGAAACAATCGGGAGAGTGGCGTGTACTTTGCAAGATAGATGGCTTTCAGGACTCGTGCCGTCTGTTTGAACAAGAATCAGCAAAAGTATTGTGGGTATATAATTCCGGTAGCATTACCCGTGTTGAATTAAGTGAAGACCTAACCCGCCAAATCAGCGTGAAATCTTATGGTGTGGAAGAAGGGTTTCCGGTGGAACGTCAGATTTACGTTGCTAAAATAGAAGGGCGTGTTTATTTTACTACTCCTCACGGCATCTATAAATATAATGTCCATAAGGATATGATGGAACCATGTAGTGACCTGAATAATTTATTAAATGGTGCTGTTCCCTATACCCGATTGCTGGAGTATCACGAACGTCTTATCAGTCTGAGTCCCCATGAAATCTGTATAGCCAATCTGGGAACTTATAAAAGAGGAGCCAATACCAGTATCAACCCTATCCGCCAGTCTTTTCTTGAACTGGGACAGGATTATGAGGCAATCATTCCTTTGTCCGATTCGCTCATGGTAATTCCCAATGAAGAAGGTTTTGCTTTGTTTACGGTTCCCGAAGTGAGGCATAGGCAAGATCTGACCCATTCTGTATATATAAGGAATATGTATCTTACTTATCCTAAGGATTCACTGGTGTATACAGCTAATTTTTTAGGAAAAAAGCCTTCCCTTCTGGTTGACTACACATCAAATTCCGTTCGTTTTGAATATGGACTTGCCTTTTTTGATTTGGATGGTGATGATATTCGTTTTCAGTATCGCTTAAATAAGGGAGTCTGGTCCGACTATACTACTGTGCGTATTAAAGAGTATAGTAATCTTTCTGAAGGTGACTATACTTTTGAGGTGAAGGTTATTTATCCGGATGGCACTACCTCGTCGGATGAACTCTCTTTCCGTATCCTCCCGCCGTGGTATCGTAGTGTAGCTGCTTATGTCTGTTATATTATTCTTGCATTCTTAGGCTTGTGGTATATCTACCGTTGGGATGATATCCGTGTGAAGCGTAAAAAAGAGCAGGCTGTTGTAGAAAAAGATAAGGAACTGCATGAAATGGAAAAGGAGTTTGAAGCTGATAAAGCTCGCCGTGAAAAGCAGATCGTACAATTGGAAAAAGAAAAGTTGGAATATGACCTTCAGCATAAAAGCCAGGAGATGGCCAACCTGATGATAAACTTTGTTCGCAAAAATGAGATGCTGACCGAGATTAAATCGGAGATCATCAAAGTGGCTTCTTCGTTGAGAGGAGAAGGGGCTCGCGAAGGCAAACAACTCCTTTTAGTCATCAATAGCAAGATAGATTCTAATATCCAGAGTGATGAAGTTTTGAAGCGTATCGAAGATCAATTCGATTTGATTCATAATAATTTCATGAAGCGTCTTCATGCCCGTCATCCCGATCTCTCTAATAATGAACGCATGATGTGTGCCTATTTGAAGATGAATCTCTCCACTAAGGAAATTGCTCCTTTACTGAACATCTCCGTTCGTGGTGTCGAAACCATTCGCTACCGCCTGCGTAAGAAGTTTGGTTTGGAGCGTGAAGATAGCTTGACGGATTATTTGAGTAATCAACTGTAGAGTTTGAAAAAGAAGTTCTATCTTTGTCAGTGCTTTTTGATGTGCGTTTTAGATGCATAGAGCTTTCTTTGAATAATGTTTTTATTATAATAGAATATGAAACCCGATTTTGACTACAGCGAGGTGCCTTATGCCTTCGCTCATTGCTTTAACACAAAATGTCCACGCGCCGCCAAATGTTTGCGTTACTTGGTAACCTCCTACATTCCTTTGCAGCTCACCGTTGTTTGTGTTGTGAATCCTGCCCTCACAGCTTCTCAGGAAGTTGAACCCTGCTCTTTTTTTATACCTGATCGTATGAAACGCTATGCCTCAGGTATCACTCATCTGCTAGATAAGATTCCGCATGCCGAAGCTCTTGTCATTAAACGCGAGATTTATAATTTCCTTGGCAGAAATATGTATTATCGCATCAAAAACCATGAACGTCTTGCTACTCCTGCCCAGCAGGAGCACATTCGTCAGATTTTCCTTAATCATGGAATCAAGGAAGAACCTGTGTATGACACGTATGTGGAGAAGTATGATTGGGAATAAGATCCTTGCTACTATATTAGGTGGTAACAGTTCTGCTTTTTCTCAGCTATTCTCACCGTATTGAGAATATTTTCTCAATACGGTGAGAGTCTTTACTCAAAGCGATGAGTATTTCTTCTCAATGCGGTGAGAATATATTCTTTCTATAGCGAGAAAAAGTCGTTTATGTAGTTCCCTGATATTAGTTGACTACTTTAAATCTTATCCCTAAACTTGATTGGCTAAGAAAATTACTTGCTCTGAATAAAGAAGAATTTCAATTAGATTAATTTTTTTGAGACTTGGCGAATTGTGATAATGAAAATATCCTTAACTTTGGCCGGATATTTTTATAAAACACGAAAATAGCACTTTTTTAAGATTCGCATTATGGTTGGAGATAACGACGAAAAACTAGTATGCCAAAGTTTTCATTTGACGGGGATTGATGGAAATCCGCTGGTGAGTGCATCAATTCATATTAGATACGTTGAAAGAAGACGTGAAGGGATTAATATAACCACTGATATTATTACTGATAAAAAAGGAGTAGCGGAAGTTGCTTTACCTGTAAATGGAACTGGGAGTTTTATAATCTCTCATGGGCATTACCATTGTAGGGGCCTGATAAATTTGGATGAAACGGATGTTTCTACAAAAATCAGTTTTAAAGGGTTTAAACTCGTTACTGTATCAATAACCTGTCCTGATATTCCGAAAAATGTAAAGGTCGATTTCCGGGTTTCACCTCAGGTTGTTGCTTCTGCAGGGCAACTTAGCCATTTGCTGACTTATACTTCACCGCTTGTCAAGAATAAAATCGGTATTTGGAAAACTAGGATTTATGTTCCCAAAGGAGCTTCTTACTGGTGTTTTGGTGGAGATTCTGTGTACGCAATAGCTGATACCTTTGAGGTGAGAGAGAATGTAGAGGTAAAGGTTATATTACCTTCGTTCACTCGGATAACTTTGGGAATGAAGAATGCCCCCAGAAGGATAAAGTATAATATACAGCTTAATCAAAATGGATTGAAAATAGGTTCCTATGCACCTGGCTCTAAGGTGTATTTGCCTGATGGTGAGTATACTTGTACGATAGATTCTATGTACAAAGAAACTTCTTTTCAGAAATTTGATGTAAAGGGAGAACCGAAAACGGTTTATTTTGATTACGCCGTTCACTCTGAATGTGCACCGGTCAGGGTGACAGGCAAGGCGCCGGATATGAAGATGTGGATTCCTCTTCTGGATTTTATTCCATTGAATGCGGGTGGTTCCTGGGATAACCGTTACAGGTTGAGGATGCGTGCTTCAGGTATGCTGCCGGTGGGCACTTACGAATATCGTTCAGTTGATTCTCATTATCAGGTCAGAGGTGTGTTTACTGTAGAGAAGGATAAAGAGAATCTGCTTGTTTGTGATGCGTCCAAACTTCAGCAAATCATATTTGAGAAAGAAAATAAGGAGGATGCCGGTGGGCAGGTAGAACTGATTGATGAAACGATGTCATTAGTCGCATATACCGCAGGTGTGTCCGGTTCTTTCTGGGCATCTCCCGGTACGTATATTCTTCGTGGATTGAAAATAAAGACAGTGAAAGTGGTTTTAGGAAAGGATGCTCCGGCAAAAGTAGTGCTTGAACCCTGTAATGTTATAGGGAAAACGGCTCTCTGTACTATTAAACCACCCTGTGGAATTGCTTTAAGGGATGCTGTTGTAGAAATAGATGGAGAACCTTTTGTTTATTTAGGACCGGAATCTTATGCATTACATACATTTCCGGGTGAGCATACTTGTAGTGTCAAGAGGCCCGGATTTAAAACTTTCAAAGGAAAGGTGCTGCTGCCGGAATCGGCAGGTGCTTATAAAATTGAAATCGCTTTAATGTCTGATAGCAGGCCGAAATAAGTATTACTAAAAGGAGGGATATGGGATTTTGAACATATCCCTCGCTATCATTTTTAGGGTTTAAGATCTTTCACTGTTTTCTCTAACCTTTCGAGAGGTATTTCTCCTGATTGTCTCCAAAGCTGTTCACCTTTCCTTATTAATATAAATGTAGGAACTGTTTCGATAGTATACAAATCAGCAAGCGCACTTTCCTGATCGATATCAATTTGAACCACTTCAAGGATTCCTTTCACTGATTTCTTAAATTCCTCTACAATGGGTTGCATTCGTTTGCAATGCGGACACCAGGTTGCATAAAATTCTGCCATAACCCAATCTGCATTTGCCAACTTCTCTTTATTTCTTTCTTCACGTACTTCTTTCTTTTCTTCCATAATAATATGTTTTGAATGATTGATTGTTAATTCAACAATATCGGAAGAAAAAAAGTTTGTGGCATAACAATTATTTATGCTATAAAAATTGCTACTTTTGTCAGCAGAAACACGAAAGGACAAATAATATGTCACATTTAGCTACTTTGATAAATGATTTAGCGTTGATACTGATTTGTGCAGGAGTCATGACGCTATTGTTCAAGAAACTGAAACAACCATTGGTCTTGGGGTATGTAGTGGCAGGTTTCCTGGCGAGTCCTCATATGCCATATACCCCTTCTGTGATGGATACGGCGAATATTCAGACTTGGGCAGATATTGGTGTAATCTTTCTTTTATTTGCATTGGGACTGGAGTTTAGCTTCAAGAAAATTGTGAAAGTGGGCGGCGCAGCTATCATTGCTGCCTGTACCATTATATTTTGTATGATCCTTTTGGGGATTACTGTAGGTACAGGCTTTGGTTGGCAACGTATGGATAGCATCTTCCTGGGTGGTATGATTGCGATGTCTTCTACAACTATTATTTATAAGGCATTTGATGATCTGGGAATGCGTAAGAAACAATTCACGGGGTTAGTGCTCAGTGTGCTGATACTGGAAGATATTCTTGCCATTGTGCTGATGGTAATGCTGTCTACCATGGCAGTGAGGCATAATTTCGAAGGATCGGAAATGCTGGAAAGTATTGGAAAACTTCTCTTTTTCCTGATACTTTGGTTTGTGGTAGGCATCTATCTGATACCGGAATTACTGAAACGTTGTCGCAAATTAATGAGTGAAGAAACATTGCTTATCGTTTCGCTGGGCCTCTGTTTTGGAATGGTGGTAATGGCTGCCCGTACAGGGTTTTCCGCAGCTTTCGGTGCCTTTATTATGGGTTCTATTTTGGCTGAAACGGTAGAGGCGGAGAGTATTGAACGACTGGTAAAGCCGGTGAAGGATCTTTTTGGAGCTGTATTCTTTGTGTCGGTAGGTATGATGGTTGATCCTGCCATGATTGTGGAGTATGCGCTTCCGATTATAGTGATCACCTTGGCAGTAATTTTTGGGCAATCCTTATTCGGTACATTGGGAGTTCTGCTGGCAGGGCAACCTTTGAAAACGGCTATGCAGTGTGGTTTCAGTCTGACTCAGATTGGTGAGTTTGCTTTTATTATAGCATCTTTGGGTGTATCCCTCCATGTGACGAGTGATTTTTTATATCCCATTGTAGTAGCGGTTTCGGTTATTACTACTTTCCTCACCCCTTATATGATTCGTTTTGCCGAACCGGCCTCTAATTTCGTTGATACGCATTTGCCAGCCAAATGGAAAAACTTTTTGTTGCATTATTCTTCCGGTTCTCAAACCATGAATCATGAGAGTTTATGGAAGAAACTTATTCTGGCTTTGACGCGAATCACGATTGTCTATTCCATAGTCAGCATTGCAGTAGTTGCTTTGGCTTTCCGCTTTCTTGTTCCGTTGTTTCTGGAACATATACCCGGCATTTGGGGAAGATTGCTTGCAGCGGTGGTGATCATCTTGTTTATTTCACCTTTCTTGCGGGCTATTATGATTAAAAAGAATCATTCTGCTGAGTTTGTTACTTTATGGAATGATAGCCGGGGGAATCGTGCACCACTGGTGGCAACTATTGTTATCCGTATACTGATAGCTGTTTCATTTGTAATGTTTGTGATAGCCGGTTTGTTTAAAGTTTCTGTTGGCCTGTTGCTGGGTGTAGCGGTTTTACTGGTTACGATGATGATATTATCCCGTCAACTGAAGAAGCAGTCTATCATGATAGAACGGAAGTTTTTTCAGAATCTTCGTTATCGCGATATGCGTGCTGAATATATGGGCGAGAAAAAGCCGGAGTATGCCGGGCGTCTGCTATCCCGTGATCTCCACTTGACGGATTTTGAAGTACCTGGTGAGTCGGCATGGGCAGGGAAAACACTTGCAGAACTCAATTTCGGAAAGAAATATGGCATACATGTAGTCTCTATTCTCCGTGGAAGGAAGAGAATTAATATACCGGGAGCTTCCGTGCGTCTTTTCCCGGAAGATAAAATACAGGTTATAGGTACGGATGAAGAGCTGAACCAGTTTAGTTCGGAGATGGAGAAAGCAGCAATCTTAGAAACGGATGTAGTTGAAAAGAGTGAGATGATTTTGCGTCAGTTCCGTGTAGATGCCCACTCTATATTTTTAGGTAAGACGATGCGTGAATCCGGTATTCGTGAGCAGTATCATTGTCTTATTGTAGGCGTGGAGAGGGGAGAGGAAACTTTGCACGCGCCCGACCCGCATGAACCATTTATGGAAGATGATGTGGTCTGGATAGTAGGAGAAAATGCAGATGTGTATAAATTAGTGGGACAAAAGAATGAGAATGTCGACATGGAATAAGGATAGAAAGTTTATCTTTGCTCCGTAAACATAAATAATAAATCAAGAATATCATGAAAAGTGATCCGAAAGAATGTTTGTATTGTCAGAATAATGAGACTCTGCACAATCTGATGATTGAGTTTGCTGAATTGAGTGTATCCCGCGTATTTTTGTTTAAAGAGCAAACCTACAGAGGACGTTGTCTTGTATCTTATAAAGACCACGTCAATGATTTGAATGAATTGAGTGATGAAGACCGTAATGCTTTTATGGAAGATGTTACTCGTGTAACCCGTGCTATGCAGAAAGCTTTTAATCCTGAAAAGATCAATTACGGTGCATATTCCGATAAATTATCACACTTGCATTTCCATCTTGCACCGAAGTATGTAGATGGCCCTGATTATGGTGGTACATTTCAGATGAATCCGGGAAAGGTATACTTGACGGATACTGAATATAATGAGTTGATTGAAGCAGTGAAGAAGGAGCTTTGATAGTGATTAGGGGTGAGTGATTAGTGATTAACACCATGCGGTTATAGCGTAGCTACTAATCACTAATCACTCACCCCTAATCACTAATTAAAGTTTATTAAGTATCTTGTCCATTACCCAGTTTGTTAGCGTTGCGTTTGCTCCGTCGCAGGTACAAATGGACTTGCCTAAAAGATGATCGACAACGGCTTGAATAAGTGGCTGTTGTACATGTTCGGGGTTTGCAACCGGAATTTCTTCTCTTCCTTTTTCCGTATGCAGGGCGATGGGATCGTAAGTAAATACGGAGAAACAAATCATTCCCTTATCTCCGATAACTTCAATGCGGTCTTCACGTGCAGAGTCGTGTGCTACAAAACACCAGGAGCCACTGCCTACTAATCCACTGTCGAACTGGAAACATGCACTTAAAGTATCTTCGGCCGGATAGAGTCCGCCACGATTACTTTTGTATCCATTAGCTTCTAGGATGCAGCCGAACATATCTTGTAATAAGTCAATCTGGTGGGGAGCTAAATCATAAAAATAGCCACCTCCGGCAATGTCCGGTTGTACTCGCCACGGAAGATTTTCTTTGTTATAATCTAGGTCCCGGGGAGGTTGGGCAAAGCGGATTTGTATATTGATAATATTACCTATCGTGTCATTCTCTACTAATTCCTTTACTTTCAAAAAATAGGGAAGATAACGGCGGTAATAAGCTACAAAGCAAGGAACTCCCGTTTCGTTTGAGATACGGTTGATACGGCAGCATTCCTCGTATGTTACCGCCATAGGTTTTTCTATATAAACAGGTTTACCAGCTTTCATTGCCATGATGGCATAGGTGGCGTGTGAAGAAGGTGGAGTGGCGATATAGATGGCATTCACATCCTCGTCATCAATCAGTTCCTGAGCATCATTATACCACTTTGGAATACCTCTTTCCTGAGCATAAGCTTTGGCTTTAGCTCCATCGCGACTCATTACGGCAATCACTTCTGAACCTTCTACCTTTTGAAAGGCGGGACCACTTTTATGTTTGGTTACTTCTCCGCAACCAATAAATCCCCATTTTATCTTCTTTTCGCTCATAATATATTAATGTGTCTCTTTTACTCTTCTTCAAAATCAAAGTCAAAATCAAAGTCATCCATAAATTCGGGAGTAGTGAACTCCTCCAGATTTCGTCGATCTTTTTTTGTAGGGCGTCCGGCGCCTTTAGCACGGTCTACGAATCCGCTGACGCGGCTCATTTCCAATAATTCATACTGGTCGGGAGTCGTTACATTCTCCATCATCTCTGCGACGAGTTTTGCCCCGACACGTTTCTCTATGGCTTGCAGTACTTTGAAAGAGTAGGTAACAGGTGGTTTACGTACTTGTATAACATCGCCTGGTTTCACTGTACGAGCGGCCTTTGCCAATGCTCCATTGATGCTGATTCGGCCTTTCTTACATGCCTCGGCAGCGATGGTGCGTGTTTTGAAAATGCGCACGGCCCACATCCATTTATCTATTCTTGCTTCACTCATAATTGTTTTTGGAGAAAGTTAGTTATTAACTGCCAACTACTTTTTATTAAATTGATTCATTGTAATATCAATTCCTGCCAGGCAGAAACTCTTGATGATCTCTCCTGCTGTTTTCAGGCGTTCATCCATCGTTTTCTGATCTTCTTCAGTAAAATGTCCCAGCACATAGTCCACTTGGCCGCCTCGTGGAAATTCGTTACCGATACCGAAACGAAGTCGGGCATAATCCTGTGTACCCAGAATAGCAGCAATATGTTTTAAACCGTTGTGTCCGGCATCACTGCCTTTTCCTTTTAGGCGCAAAGTTCCGAAAGGTAAGGCAAGGTCATCTACTATTATTAACACATTTTCCAATGGAATGTTTTCTTTCTGCATCCAGTAGCGCACGGCATTTCCGCTGAGGTTCATGAATGTAGAAGGTTTTAGTAATAACAGTTGGCGTCCTTTGACGGATAGGGTAGTGGTAAAGCCGTAACGTCCGTCGTTGAAAGTTGCACCTGCTTCTTTTGCCAATGCATCTACTACCATAAAGCCTATGTTATGGCGGGTTTCGTGATATTCGGGACCTATATTTCCTAATCCAACAATTAAATATTTCATGTTTCTGAATAATGTTTTTAGAAAACTATAAGCTATAAATAGTTATAATAGTAAACGAGGAACGCGGATTATCGCAGCGTTCGCGGATTAATGTAATCTGCGTCTTCTGCGTTAACCCGCGTTCCGGAATATGTCTTCTTACGAAAGAGCTGATTAGTTGCCTGCAGCAGCAGCAGCACCTCTTGCAGCACGAGTCAGCTTAACAGCGCATACAACAGCTTCTTTAGCGTTCATCAATTCCAGACCTTCGAAGCTTAACTCACCAACTTTAACAGTCTTACCCAGACCCAAGTGAGCAACATTTATAGTCAGTTTCTCAGGAATAACGTTATATAAAGCTTTTACTTTCAGTTTACGCATCTGCAATACCAGCTTACCACCGGCCTTAACACCTTCTGCCAAACCTTCCATCTGTACCGGAACTTCCATAACGATGGGTTTAGATTCGTCAATCTGATAGAAGTCAACGTGCAGGATAGTATCTTTTACCGGGTGGAATTGAATATCCTTCATGATAGCGTTTATTTTCTTGCCATCGATTACGAGGTCAACTACGTAGATGTGCGGAGTATAAACTAAGTTGCGCAGACCATCAGCGGGTACAGTGAAGTGAATGTTTTCACCTGCTCCGTAGAGTACGCAGGGTACACCGTTGTCTTTACGAATAGCTTTCAAAGCTCTTGCTTGTTCCGAAGAACGTTCTGCAATAGTTCTTGCAGTACCTTTTACTTCAATTGATTTCATTTCTTTAATTTTTTGTGTTACTCTAAATTAAGTTGTTTTGTTGCTTAATTCACCATCGCACGATGTGGGGTTACCACACAATGTTGCAAAAAAGCGGTGCAAAAGTACAGCTTCTTTTTGAATTATCAAAGAGTTGGCTCTTCAAAATCTATATCAATCTTGATTTCTCCGTCCAATTCCATACCTTTTTCATTCATTTCAGCTATAGCCTCCAATGCTGCTTCTATATTTGCATCTGCATCTATAACATTCTCCGCATCTGCTTTTGCATTCATATCGCCTATAACTTCCAGCATTTCTTTCTGATTAATGAAATTAATAGCTTCATTCAGACCGTTCATGAACTTTTCAAAATCTTCCCTATATAAGAAAATCTTGTGTTTCTCAAAACTTACCTGAGCATCTTCGCCTTCACCAGTCACCACTTTCTTGCTTTCAGTGATTGCGAGAAACATTTCATCTTTTCTGTTCTTTTTTACATCCAGATAGTAGATTCGTTTACCTGCTTTAATGGATTTGGAGAATACAATCTCCTTATCGTTCATGTCCGCTCCTTTTTTCTTTAAGTCTTCCATATTTTAGGTTTCTTGTTGTAATTGGCTTCAAAAATGACGATTTTTTTTAAACTGTCAAAAGAAAAAGCCCGGATAATGAATATCTGCATTAAAAAATGTGATTTATTTGCGTAAACTCATTAAAAATGTCTACTTTTGCAACTCGTTAACAACAGTATTGATTAATAGATTTATGATTAACAGAGTTCTTATTCGTCTTAAGATTATACAGATTGTATATGCTTATTATCAGAATGGCAGTAAAAATTTAGACTCAGCGGAGAAAGAATTATTCTTTAGTCTTTCGAAAGCGTATGACCTTTATAATTATTTGCTGATGCTGATGGTGGCTCTGACGACTTACGCACAAAAACGCATTGATGCGGCAAAAGCCAAGTTAGCTCCAACCGCAGAGGAGTTGTATCCCAACATGAAATTCGTAGAAAACAAGTTCGTTTCTCAACTGGAAGTGAATAAGCAGTTGCTTGACTTTGCTGCCAACCAAAAACGGTCGTGGACAAATGACGAAGACTTTATCAAGGGGTTGTATGAGAAGATTATAGCTTCTGATATATATAAGGAATATATGGCTTCGCCTGATAAGTCTTATGAAATAGACCGTGAATTATGGAGAAAACTCTATAAAGCATTTATATTTAATAACGAAGCATTGGATACTTTGTTGGAAGACCAGAGTCTTTATTGGAATGATGACAAAGAAATCGTAGATACTTTTGTTCTGAAGACAATCAAACGCTTTGAGGAAAAGAATGGTGCCAATCAGACTTTGCTGCCTGAGTTCAAAGATGAGGAGGACCAGGAGTTTGCTCGTCGTTTGTTCCGTCGTGCCATCTTGAATTGTGATTACTATCGTCATCTGATCAGTGAAAATACTCGTAATTGGGATTTGGATCGTGTAGCCTTTATGGATGTGATAATAATGCAATGTGCATTAGCAGAAATTCTAAGTTTTCCGAACATTCCTGTGAGTGTTTCGTTAAATGAATATGTAGAGATTGCTAAAGTCTATAGTACGATAAAGAGCGGAAGTTTCGTAAATGGTACATTAGATGGAATAGTTAATCAATTAAAAAAAGAAGGTAAGTTGGCTAAAAACTGATACCTTTGTTGAGTATTAAAAACTAAAAACGAATAATTTATGAATTTAATGACCGTATTCTTGCAAGCTCCTGCCGCAGCCCCTGGTGGTGGTAGCATGATGTGGATTCTGCTGATTGCCATGTTTGCCATCATGTATTTTTTCATGATTCGTCCACAAAACAAAAAGCAAAAAGAAATTGCAAACTTCCGCAAATCGCTTCAGGTAAACCAAAAGGTGATTACTGCCGGTGGTATTCATGGTGTTATCAAAGAGATTAATGATAATGATATAGTACTTGAAATCGCTTCTAATGTTAAGATTAGAATTGATAAGAATTCTATATTTGCAGCAGCTGCAGATGCTAACAGCAATCAGGCTGCTAAATAAATTTGAATAGTGAGCCTATGATTGATCGTAGGAACATAAAACGCATATATTTAAAAACAGCGAGAAAAATTAAGGACTTTCTGCTCAGTGATAAGAGCAGGGAGTTCTTAATTTTTTTATTTTTCTTCTTCATTGCCAGTGGTTTCTGGCTGCTTCAGACATTAAATAATGATTATGAAACGGAATTCTCCATTCCGGTACGTTTGAAAGGAGTTCCTAATAATATTGTTATAACTTCTGAACCTCCTTCCGAACTGCATATCCGGGTGAAAGATAAAGGTACGGTGTTACTCAACTATATGCTTGGAAAGAGCTTTTTCCCTATTACTTTGGATTTTTCTGACTATAAAGGGAAGGATAACCATGTACGTATTTATTCTTCGCAGTTTGAGAAAAGATTGCTCAACCAGTTGAACGTATCTACAAAATTGCTTTCCGTGAAACCCGATACGTTAGAGTATATCTATTCTACCGGAGATTCCAAATTAGTTCCGGTGAAGTTGCAGGGAACAGTGAGTGCCGGACGTCAGTATTATATTTCCGATACAATTTGTACGCCTGATTCTGTATTAGCCTACGCACCTGCCGGTGTACTGGATACGATAACCATTGCCTATACGCAGAAGGTGAAATTTGAAGATGTCTCTGATACATTAAAAAGGCAAATTCCTTTGCTTGCCCAGAAGGGAGTTAAATTTGTGCCGGCTTCTGTGGAGATGATTTTTCCTGTGGACATTTATACGGAGAAAACTGTGGAAGTTCCTTTGCGGGGTGTTAATTTTCCGGCAGGTAAGGTGTTACGTGCATTTCCATCAAAAGTGAATGTAACTTTCCAGGTTGGTTTGAGTCATTTTCGCCAAATAACAGCGAGTGATTTTCATATCAATGTTTCTTACGAAGAGCTTCTGAAATTAGGTTCGGATAAGTACACGGTGAAATTAAGATCAGTACCGAAAGGCGTAAACCAGATACGTGTCAGTCCGGAGCAGGTAGATTTCCTTATCGAGCAAGTATCTCCTGATTATGGCAATTAAGATAGGTATAACTGGTGGAATCGGTAGTGGAAAAAGTGTAGTTTCCCGACTGCTGGAAGTGATGGGTATCCCTGTTTATATCTCGGATATTGAATCTAAGCGCCTGACTGTTTCGGACTCTTTGATTCGCCGGGAACTGATAGCTTTACTGGGAGAAGATATTTATACCGATGGAGAGTTGAATAAAACCTTGCTTGCTTCCTATATATTTGGTAACCCCGAACATATCCGTACTGTAAACGGTATTATTCATCCACGGGTGCGGGATGATTTTCATCAATGGGTAAAGCGATACGATGCATATCCGATAGTAGGGATGGAGTCTGCAATTCTGATTGAAGCCGGATTTGCAGGTGAAGTAGATGCTGTAATTATGGTATATGCACCCGAGGAAATCCGTATAGCCCGTGCCATGCAGCGTGATACTGCTCCGCGGGAATTGGTGGAACGTCGTGTTCGTAGCCAGATGAGTGATGAAGATAAGCGTATCCAGGCTGATTTTGTAATTGTAAACGACGGTGAAACTCCGTTAATTCCGCAGGTTTTAGAACTAATAACTTCTCTATCTAAAAATATTGCTTACCTTTGCCCACCGAAAAAATAAAATATTACTAATAAAAAATAGAACATACTATGTTGAAGACTATTTTGTCTATCTCCGGTAAACCGGGATTGTATAAACTCATTTCACAAGGTAGAAATATGTTGATTGTAGAATCACTTACAGACAAGAAACGTTTCCCTGCTTATGGTAACGAGAAAATAATATCTTTGGGCGATATTGCCATGTATACGGATACGGACGATGTGCCTTTGAAAGATGTATTACTTGCCATGAAAGAGAAAGAAAACGGTGCAGCTGTAGTGATGGATCTGAAAAAAGCCACTGCTGATGACCTTCGCGCTTATTTGGGAGAGGTTCTGCCTACTTTCGATCGCGACCGTGTATATGTGACGGATATCAAAAAACTTATTTCCTGGTACAACCTGTTAGTTGCTTGCGGAATGACTGATTTCGAAGAGGCTGCAGAAGTTGAAGCTGCGGAAGAAAAAACAGAAGAATAAATTTAAAAATAAGCTATTCTTTTCATAGAAAAGCGGATTATGCGGGACATCCCGGATAATTCGCTTTTTTTTATGCTGTAGTTTTAATTTTGACTACTTTTTTTATACCTTTGTTGCCATCCTGAAATGCAGGGTAGGTAGTGGCCTCCCTTTACAATAATTGAAGGATAATTATAGATAAAAGCGTTTAATATTATCTTGTACTTGAAATCTGGACAATTTCACGCTATTCAAGGATAATAGACAACAAACGTTCATGCTCTGTTGTATATGCACATGTATATATAGTTCGGAGCGTGGGTTGTTGTATATTATTTGAATAGTGGCAGTCCAGAGCCCCAGGTACAATAATAACAACAGTTCCCACGCTTTTTTATTATGAATTTACTGCCTTGAGGGGGAACTTGAGGTTGGCAATGATAAGATGGAAGAGCATAAGAGCGTAACAGTACAGGTAGATAAAACTGCTGGTAAGATATATGTAGGTGGAGTGTTGCCTAACGCTACGCTTTGTTTATACCATATCCGGGGAAAGGTGATCGATGTAAAGCAGGCGAAAGAAGAAAATATTTCTTTCGATTTGCCATGCGCAGGAGATTATGTGTTGGTTGTGACGCATCCCTTATCTACACCAGTTGTTAAGCAGCTCGCTATAAAATAAGAAAAGGCTGTCTTGTTAGTTCTGAAGTACATTTCATCCAGAAACAAGACAGCCTTTTTTATCTCCGTTTTTTAGGTTTAATTTCTAAATACCAACTCTTCACCACTGGCATCTACTGTAATCGGCTTGCTACGATCTACTTCTTGAGATAATAGTTTCTTCGACAAGTCATTCAGCAAGTAATGTTGGATAGCCCGTTTTACGGGACGAGCACCAAACTCCGGATCATATCCTACCTTCGTCAGGAATTCTATGGCTCCTTCCGTCAATATCAATTCCACGCCATTTTGGGCAAGCATCTTTTGTACACCTTTTATCTGGAGTACCACAATCTGCTTGATTTCGCTTTCAGTCAGCGGCAGGAACATGATTGTTTCATCGATACGGTTCAGGAATTCCGGGCGAATAGTTTTCTTCAACATATTCATCACTTCCTTCTTTGTTTCCTCAATTACCTGTTCCTTGTTGGCACCATTCAGCTTTTCCATCTGACTTTGGATATAAGCACTACCCATGTTAGATGTCATGATAATGATGGTATTCTTGAAATTTACCATACGTCCTTTGTTATCCGTCAGGCGTCCGTCGTCCAATACTTGAAGTAAGATATTGAATACATCCGGATGTGCTTTCTCTATTTCGTCGAACAGTACGACTGAATAGGGCTTACGGCGGATAGCTTCGGTCAACTGGCCACCTTCATCGTAACCTACATATCCCGGAGGCGCTCCGACCAGACGAGAAACACTATGCTTTTCCTGATATTCACTCATATCGATACGCGTCATCATGGACTCATCATCGAAGAGGAACTCGGCAAGAGCCTTGGCAAGTTCCGTCTTACCAACACCGGTAGTACCGAGGAAGATAAATGAACCAATCGGGCGTTTCGGATCTTGCAGACCGGCACGGCTACGGCGTACAGCATCAGCGACAGCTTCGATAGCTTCGTCCTGCCCAATCACACGTTGGTGGAGTTCATCTTCCAGATGCAACAATTTGTCTTTTTCACTTTGCAACATCTTGCTGACCGGAATACCTGTCCAACGGGATACAACATCTGCAATATCCTCAGCGTCTACTTCTTCCTTAATCATGGCTTTATCGCCTTGCATCATGTGAAGTTCTTTTTGAGTATCTTCGATTTCCTTGTTCAAAGCTTGTAGCTTACCGTAACGGATTTCGGCTACTTTGCCGTAGTCACCTTCACGTTCCGCCTTATCAGCTTCAAATTTCAGGTTTTCGATTTCAACCTTATTCTGTTGTATCCTGTTGACCAATGTCTTTTCACTTTGCCATTTCGCTTTGTGCGATTTTTCCTGTTCTTTCAGTTCGGCAAGTTCCTTGCCGATTTGTTCCAGTTTCGGTTTATCGTTTTCACGTTTAATGGCTTCGCGCTCAATCTCCAGCTGTTTGATCTTGCGGGAAATTTCATCCAACTCTTCCGGTACGGAATCTACTTCCATACGCAACTTAGCAGCGGCTTCGTCCATCAGGTCGATAGCCTTATCCGGTAAGAAACGATCTGTGATATAGCGGTTACTCAACTCCACGGCGGCAATGATGGCATCGTCTTTAATCCGTACATGGTGGTGATTTTCATAACGCTCCTTCAGACCACGCAGGATGGAGATGGTACTCAGCGTATCCGGCTCATTAACATACACTATCTGAAAGCGGCGTTCCAATGCTTTGTCCTTTTCAAAGTACTTCTGATACTCATCGAGGGTAGTTGCACCGATACTTCTCAGTTCGCCACGAGCCAGTGCAGGTTTCAGGATGTTGGCGGCATCCATAGCACCTTCACCTTTTCCGGCACCAACCAAAGTGTGGATTTCATCAATAAAGAGAATTATGTCTCCTTCTGATTTCTTCACCTCATTAATAACAGCTTTTAAACGTTCCTCGAACTCACCTTTATATTTAGCACCGGCAACCAATGCTCCCATATCCAGTGAATAAACTTGTTTATTCTTCAGGTTTTCAGGTACATCGCCGCGCAGAATACGGTGGGCAAGTCCTTCTACAATGGCAGTCTTACCGGTACCCGGTTCACCTATTAATATAGGGTTGTTTTTGGTACGACGGCTCAGAATCTGCAATACACGCCGGATTTCTTCATCACGACCGATAACAGGGTCGAGCTTACCGCTTCGGGCGGCTTCGTTCAGGTTGATAGCATACTTTTCAAGTGACTGATAGGTGTCTTCGCTGGATTGTGAAGTCACTTTTTCTCCTTTACGCAACTCGGTGATGGCATTACGAAGTTCACGTTCCGTCATTCCTGCATCTTTCAGGATGGTGGAAACGGTACTTTTTACAGTGAGCAATGCCAGCAGCAGATGCTCCAGTGAAACAAACTCGTCACCCATTTCTTTGGAATATTGGGTCGCTTTCTGGAATACCTCATTTGTTTCGCGACTCAAGTAAGGTTCTCCGCCCGAAACTTTGGGTAAAGAGTCAGTTTGTTTGTCAAGTACAAGTGCAATCTGTTGACCATTCATGCCCAGCTTCTGGAAGATGAAGTTAGTGACGTTTTCGCCTACCTTCATTACTCCCTGCATTACATGAACCGGTTCGATGGCTTGCTGTCCACGGCTTTTGGCCAGGTTCAGTGCTTCTTGCACAGCCTCTTGCGATTTAATGGTAAAATTGTTAAAGTTCATATCTTATATCTCCTTTCTATTTTTCATTTTCAATAACACCTAAACGGGCGCAAAAGATTTGCCAATAGCCTATTTATGACAAAATTACAGTTAATAGGTGAATAATAGTGACAAAATGTCTACGTGTGTTGTCTATATAACTTTTGCCGAAACTAAGATGATATAGTGGCAAGGTTACTTCAAAATTGTACAGAAAGGAAATAATTTATTATTTTAAACAACTTATTTGTCTTAATTTCTTGATACTGAAAGGGTGTTTGCTAAACAACTGATTATCAGATGTATTATAATGATGATATCTCAGTATACGACTGAGGTAGTCTCAGTATCATACTGAAGTACCCTAAGTATCATACTGAGATACCCTAAGTATGCGACTGATCTCACAAATATATTGTTGTGTAAATATTTATCATCCGTATGTGGTGCCAATGTACAAGATCATCGTCTTGCCCATGCTGGGAAAGAAAGGAAGTTAACTTGCCGACTTCTCCTCGTATCGTTTAATTTTTGAATAAATTTTATGCAGGGCTAAAAGGATTATCGTATCTTTATCCCTCAAAAAATAGAATAGAATATATTATGGCAGAAGATGTAAAGTTCGCAGAGAATGTGATACTGGTGGATGTAGCATATTTCAATGATGTGGTTAAGGACTTAAAGAGATACTTTGAATTACAGTTGGGACGCCCCTTGCAGAATATCTATGTGGAAGAATGGGCTTCTTATCTGGCACTCGATTCTGGTGTTCGTGATAAAGAAAACAATATCGGAGTACTTTTTGTACATGATGGGCAGACTGATAAATTGCTTCATTGTGATCCTGCAGATTTGAATAAAGATCTAAATGGGGTAGGGTTTACAAATCAGTTAGGTGAGTTTTCATTCACTTCTGTATCTTCTGAGGGACTTGTTTCCCGGGCGAACCTCTATCTTGATCTGCTGAATATTGCACTTGATTCTGCTGATGTGAAGCGTCTTATGCTGGTTCCGTTTATAGATGATTACGGTGCTAAACTTATGGAGGTTCTTGAGGAGCATCTAAGGGAAGCTGATCCGGAAAAATCAAAAGAAGTTTTCCTTTTCAATATGGATGAACCTACTCGTCCTCTTGGTTGTAAATGGGATTTATTGGGTTATTCCATGATGCGTGCGTTAGGCATTAAAGCCGAAGAATTGGAATAGTCCTGTTATTAATCACCTATTATTAATCCTTAATCACTAACTCCGTGTCTGATTTTCGATTAAAAGTATTTCAATCTGTGGCGAAGAATCTGAGTTTCACGAAGGCTTCGCAAGAGTTGTTTGTCAGTCAGCCTGCCATTACAAAGCATATACAAGAGTTGGAGAGTACCTATCAGGCGCGTCTGTTTGATAGGCAAGGTAGTAAAATCAGCTTGACGGAAGCTGGTAAGTTGCTGCTGGAGCATTGTGGGCGTATCCTGGAAGATTATAAGCGACTGGAATATGAAATGCATCTGCTGCATAACGAATATACGGGAGAACTGCGTTTGGGGGCCAGTACTACAATTGCTCAATACGTCTTGCCGCCATTACTTGCCAGTTTCATTAAGAAATTCCCCCAAGTAAACCTTTCGCTGATGAATGGTAATTCACGCGAGATAGAAGCTGCTTTACAGGAGCACCGCATTGATCTGGGACTGGTGGAAGGCGTTTTTCGCTTACCCAATTTGAAATACACAACTTTTCTTGAAGATGAACTGGTGGCTGTGATACGCACGGGAAGTAAACTGCAGGTCGGCGAAGAAATTACTCCCGAAGAACTGCTTCATATTCCTTTGGTGCTTCGTGAAAGGGGATCGGGTACATTGGATGTTTTTGAGAGGGCATTATTGCAACATAATATAAAGTTATCGTCTCTTCAGGTTTTAATGTATCTGGGCAGTACGGAAAGTATTAAACTTTTTTTGGAACATACTGATTGTATGGGGATTGTTTCCATTCGCTCCATTACCCGTGAACTCTATGCCGGACAGTTGCGTGTTGTCGAAATAAGAGATATGGCTATGCTTCGTGAATTTAGTTTTGCACAACCCCAGGGACAGGAGAGTGGGCTCTCCCAAGTCTTTATGCAGTTTGCTACACACCATAACAACAAGTTATAGCACATAAATAGATACAATTGGTGTATATAGGTAAAGAAGCCTACCTTTGCACCCGAAAACAGAAATAATATAAATATTGATATACAAGAAAAATTATGGCTTCAATTCAAACTGCGAGTGTAAGTACTCTGGCGTATCTTCAACGGAAGAACAAAATTACTTATGTGTCTTTAGTAGTGCTTTTATCAGCTTTCTTATTATTGGATTATATTCCCGGTTATTCTACTTGGGTGACACCTCCTGTCGCCTTGTTTCTGGGATTAATTTTTGCTTTGTCGAGTGGGCAGGCACATCCAAAGTTCAATAAGAAAGTATCTAAATATCTTTTGCAATATTCAGTGGTAGGACTGGGTTTCGGAATGAATCTCCAGGCATCTCTGGCTTCCGGCAAAGAAGGAATGGAGTTCACTATTATTTCAGTAGTGGGTACCATGCTGATCGGTTGGTTTATCGGTCGTAAATTTTTAAAAGTAGATCGTGATACTTCCTATCTTATCAGTTCCGGTACGGCTATTTGTGGCGGTAGTGCCATTGCCGCAGTAGGCCCTGTGCTGAGAGCGAAAGATACAGAGATGTCCGTAGCATTAGGAACTATCTTTATTCTGAATGCTATTGCACTGTTTATCTTTCCGGTTATTGGCCATGCCCTGGATATGAGCCAGCAGGAATTTGGAACATGGGCAGCAATTGCTATACATGATACGAGTTCTGTAGTGGGTGCCGGTGCTGCTTATGGCGAAGAAGCGCTGCAAATAGCTACTACTATTAAATTGACACGTGCTTTGTGGATTATTCCTCTGGCATTGATTACTTCTTTCGTCTTTAAGAGTAAGGGACAGAAAATCAGTATTCCCTGGTTTATTTTCTTCTTCATTCTGGCTATGGTATTCAATACGTATGTGCTGAGTTCCTCGGAAGCCGGAATTATGATAGGAGAGGGGATCAACAGTTTGGCCAGAAAGACATTGACCATTACTCTGTTCTTTATCGGAGCTTCCCTTTCACGTGATGTATTAAAGGCAGTGGGCATCAAACCGCTTATTCAGGGTGTGTTGCTGTGGATTACAATCAGCGTAAGTACTCTGGCATATATTTATTGGTTCTAAAGAAACCACTTGTTAATAAGGTGTGCGGCAAAAGTTTTTTTCTTTTGCCGCATTTTTTTTATAAAATTCATTTCCTTTGTAACAAAGTTCCGTTCCTTTACGTCTAACAAATAGATACAAAAAATAACAGGATTGAGATACAGAAAAAGCCCATGGATGCTGAAAGTTTTAAAAATGAGTTTCTGCCTTACCACCGCAAGCTGTACTGTGTAGCCTATCGGCTACTGGAGAATGCGGCCGATGCGGAGGATCTGGTTCAGGAAGCCTATCTGAAGCTATGGGACAAGCGAGAAGGATTGACGGTTATCAGCAATCCGGAAGCGTTCAGTGTCACTTTGGTAAAGAATATGTGCTTTGATTTGCTTCGTTCAGGAAAATATGTCTTATCCAGGCAAACGGTAGAATTGACTGCTGCGCAGGATGTTTCTCAAAGTGATAACCTGGAAGTGCGCGATGAAGTACGGCAAGTAAAAGATATCATTGCCCACTTGCCCGAACAGCAGCAACGGATTGTGAACCTGCGTGACGTCAAAGGATGCTCTTACGAAGAGATAGAACAAGTGACCGGGTTGAATTCTACAAATGTCCGTGTACTGCTGTCCCGGGCAAGGAAAAGAATACGTGAGGAATTTAATAAATGGAATAACTATGAAAGTCGAGGAAATTGAAAGGCTGCTCGCCGAGTTTTACGAGGGGAACACTACCGAGAGCCAGGAAGAGGCGTTGAGAGATTATTTCAGAACAACGGAAGTACCTGAACATCTGCAGAAGGATAAAGAAATTTTTCTTAGCCTTTACCAGGATGCAAATAGAGATGTGGAAGTTCCTGAGGGGCTGGGGGATAAACTAAGCCTGCTGATTGATGAAAAGGCTGAGGAGGAGCAACGGTTCTTCAGTCCTAACAAGTCCAAACGCAACTGGCGCTGGATTGGAAGTGTTGCAGCTACCATATTGGTGATTATAGGTATAGGGTATGGGGTCGAAAATCTCGGAAGAGGGGTGTGTCCGCCTACACCGCAAGATACATTCTCTGATCCGGAAGAAGCTTATCAGGTGCTGCAAGCTACTTTGATGGAAGTTTCTACCAATTTGAACCAAGGCATTGCTCAGGTGAAGGAGACGCAGGTTGATATGAAGAAAGTAAATCAGGAAATAAAAAAAGAAATACAAAGATAAATGATTATGAAACTCAACAAGATTTTATTGGCAGGTGTGTTGCTGATGTTACCCCTGCTCTGCCAGGCGCAGAAAAATATATTCAACACCTACAATGATATGAAGGGCGTCTCCTCCGTTTATATCTCAAAGGCGATGATTGAAATGAATCCTAACCTGTTTACGAAAGATATCTATATAGGAAAGGTATCCGGTAAATTGGATTGTGTGCAGATTCTTTCTACGATGGATAGCAATATCAAGAAAGACATGCGTAAGGATTTGCGTGCATTGGTGCAGTCCTCTAAATATGAGTTGCTGATGAAGCAGAAAGGCACCGTATCCAGTTCCGAATTTTATATCAATAGGAAAGGGGATAAAGTAAAAGAGCTGATTATGATTATTGATGGTGCTGCCAACTTGAAGTTTGTTTATCTGGAAGGCGAAATGACTTTAAAGGATATTCAGAATATCATGATGTATCAGAATACAAGTATGAATGAGGGAGGGAATGTATATCGTATCGTAGATGGTACTCTTGATTTGGCCGATTTGGGCGTTTTGGATGGTCTGCAAGGATTAGAAAGCTTGCAAGGATTAGAGGGTTTACAAGGCTTGGAAGGTTTAAAGAGTCTGGAAAGCTTAAAAAGTCTGGAAAGCCTGAAAGGATTGAAAAGTTTGAAAGACTTAGGTAAGTTGAAAGATAGCGAATATTTAAAGAAACAGATGGATGCTGATACTTGGAAACGATTTGAGGAAAGCATGGAGATGCTTGAAAAGCGTTTGGAAGACCTGGAATGAGGCCATCTGCTGATAGGTGTAAATAGTTTGTTGAAAAGGGGGAGCCGATTCCGGTTCCCCCTTTATTGTGAGATTACTTGTCCTTTCTAAGTGCCTCGAAAATCAATCCTTCCAGTTCTTCTGCCAGTTCCGGATTATCGGCAACCACTTGTTTGGCTGCATCACGTCCCTGTGCCAGTTTCGTTTCATTATAGCTGAACCAGGAACCGCTTTTCTTGATGATACCCAAATCTGCACCCAGATCAATGATTTCACCGGCGCGGGAAATACCTTCACCGAACATGATATCAAATTCTGCTCTACGGAAAGGAGGTGCCACTTTATTCTTCACTACTTTTACTTTAGTTTGCTTACCTAATACTTCGTCACCATTCTTGATAGCTTGGCTTCCGCGAATATCCAGACGTACTGAAGCGTAGAACTTCAAGGCATTACCACCGGTAGTTGTTTCAGGATTACCAAACATAACACCAATCTTTTCACGCAACTGATTGATGAAGATACATGTGGTACGTGTCTTGCTTACGGCTGCTGTCAGTTTACGCAATGCCTGAGACATCAGACGTGCCTGCAAACCAACCTTATTGTCACCCATGTCACCTTCGATTTCTGCTTTTGGAGTCAGAGCAGCTACAGAGTCCACGACGATAATATCGATTGCAGAAGAACGGATCAGTTGTTCTGCGATTTCCAGAGCTTGTTCTCCATTGTCCGGTTGAGAAATCAATAGATTGTCTACATCTACACCCAACTTGGCAGCATAAAAACGGTCGAATGCATGTTCTGCATCAATAAATGCGGCAATGCCACCTGCTTTTTGTGCTTCGGCAATGGCATGGATAGCCAGAGTCGTTTTACCGGAAGATTCCGGACCGTAAATTTCAATGATACGTCCGCGGGGATAGCCGCCAACGCCAAGTGCTACATTCAGTCCGATAGAGCCCGAGGGGATTACTTCTACTTGTTCGACGCTTTCGTCTCCCATTTTCATGATAGAACCCTTGCCGAAGCTCTTTTCTATCTTGTCCATAGCTGCCTGCAAAGCTTTCAGCTTTTCGCTTGGTGCTATTTTATTTTCGTTCTCAAAATTAAGTTCGTCTTTCTTTGCCATCTTTATGTTTACGATTTTACGAATTACGATTCAAATTAGTTTATTTACAATTCTACTATTTTACGGTATTTATTTAGCGATTTACGATTTTAGTTTACCTCACAATATCTAACTTCAATCGTAAATCTTCAAATCGTACCTTACAGGATTTGTGCGGCGTGGTCTTTGGTTTTTACTTCCTTCGGCGTGATAATTCGCTCTATCACCCCTTCTTCATTAATAATGAAGGTGGTGCGGAAAGTACCCATATACTTACGTCCATACATACTTTTTTCTCCCCATACTCCGAATTGCTCTACGAGTTTCTTGTCCGTATCTGCAATCAGTGGAAAGGGTAGATTGTTTTTCTCTATAAATTTCTGGTGCGACTTTTCATTATCCACGCTTACACCAATTACCTCGTAACCGGCTTTGCGTAGTTCAGAATAGTTATCACGCAGGTTGCAGGCCTGTGCCGTACATCCCGAAGTCATATCTTTAGGATAGAAATAAAGAACTATCTTTTTTCCTTTATAGTCGCTGAGGCGGATTTCTTCGCCTTTTTCATTGATGCCCAGTACTTCGGGCGCTTTATCTCCGACTTGCATAGTGCATTTAAATTAAAAATAAAAAAATAAGAATGAAGATTTATACTTCCAAATCTTTATCAAACACCTCATGCCACGGCAATCCTTGTTTGTTTAATTGTTCCATGAACGGGTCCGGATTAAACTCTTCCACGTTCCATACTCCCGGTTTTTTCCATAATCCTTTGAGGAACATCATGGCACCTATCATGGCAGGAACACCTGTTGTATAGCTTACCCCTTGCATACCGGTTTCCTTATAGGCTTCCTGGTGGCTGCAATTATTATAAACGTAGTAAGTACGTTCTTTACCATCTTTCAGACCACGGATACGGCAACCGATGGAAGTTTCCCCTTCGTAATTTTCACCCAGGTCTTGCGGGTTGGGCAATACGGCTTTCAGGAATTGCAACGGAACAATCTTCACTCCGTTATAATCCACTTCGTCGATGCGTGCCATACCAATATTTTGGATTACTCGCAGGTGGGTCAGATATTCCTGACCGAAAGTCATCCAGAAACGTGCACGTTTAATGGTTGGGAAGTTTTTCACCAAAGATTCCAGTTCTTCGTGATATAAAAGATAAGAGTCACGTGGTCCGATATTCGGGTACGTCAGATCTTTATGGATTTCCAGAGGTTGAGTAGTTACCCATTCTCCATTTTCGTAATAACGTCCGTTCTGTGTGATCTCACGGATGTTGATTTCCGGATTGAAATTCGTGGCAAATGCCTTGTGATGATTGCCCGCATTACAGTCTACAATATCCAGATACTGCATTTCATCAAAATAATGCTTGGCGGCATAGGCAGTATAAATGCCACTTACACCCGGGTCGAAACCGCAACCCAGGATAGCGGTCAGTCCGGCATCCTCAAAACGTTTCTTGTATGCCCATTGCCAACTGTATTCAAAGTGAGCCACATCTTTCGGTTCATAGTTGGCAGTGTCCAGGTAATTGACTCCGCTTTTGAGGCATGCTTCCATAATGGTAAGATCCTGATAAGGGAGTGCTACGTTTATGACGATTTCGGGTTTGAAGCTATTAAAGAGAGCTACCAGTTCATCCACATTGTCGGCATCCACCTGTGCGGTCCGGATGTTAGGGTTACCGATTGCTTTTACGATAGCGTCGCATTTGGACTTTGTGCGGCTGGCAATCATAATCTCAGTGAATACATCCGGATTTTGAGCCACCTTGTGCGCAACGACGGTACCTACACCGCCTGCACCGATAATAAGAACTTTACCCATTTCTTTTAATAACAAATTACGAGTTACAAATTATAAACTAAAGGACGGAATCTTTCCGTCTCCATTTCATTATAAAAAGTACGTTTCCCTCATCAGGGAACCTCTTTTTTATTGGTGAGCAAATATAGGATTTAATTCGCAGATAAACATTAAAATCCCACTAAATACTTTTCAGAAAAAGCTTCTATTTCTAAACAAATGGCTTGTATTTGGGTTATTTTACATATATTTTCTTACTACGAATATAGGCTATACCCCGGCATCCTGCAAATAAATTTGCTTATACGCCCGGTTTGCACTATATTTGCCCCGTAAAATTAACTTAAACAACGAATAACAATGAAGAAAGTTTTAGTTTCTCTCTGTATGGCAGGGGTTTTGGTAGCTCTGTCATCTTGTCGCTCGTCCAAGGATGCTGCGACATTATCTTCCATCAGTGGTGAATGGAATATTATTGAAATAAATGGTGCTGCTGTAGTGCCTGCTCCTAATCAGGAATTCCCTTTTATCGGTTTTGATACAACTACCGGAAAAGTATTCGGTAACAGTGGTTGCAACCGTATGATGGGTTCGTTTGATGTGAATGCTAAACCCGGTACGATTGATCTCGGTGCCATGGCAAGTACACGCATGGCTTGTCCGGATATGACTCTGGAACAAAATGTATTGTCAGCTTTAGGACAAGTGAAGAAATATAAAAAGTTGGGCAAGGAGAACATAGCCTTGTGCGGTTCGTCCAATCGTCCTATTATTGTATTACAAAAGAAAGCCCCTACAGTGAAATTATCAGATTTGAGTGGTAAGTGGATGATTTCTGAAGCCGGTGGCCAGGCCATTCCCGAAGGTATGGAGAAGCAACCGTTCATTGAATTTAATCTTTCGGAGAAGAGAATACACGGTAATGCCGGTTGTAATCTTATTAACGGTGGATTTGTTGCAGATAATGAGAATTCCTCTGCTATCTCTTTCCCGCAGCTTATCAGTACGATGATGGCTTGTCCGGATATGGAAGTAGAAGGCCGCGTGATGAAAGCGCTGAATGAAGTAAAGTCTTTCGGTAAACTGGCAGGCGGTGGTATCGGGCTTTATGATGCAGACAATACGCTGGTGATGGTGTTGGTGAAGAAGTAATCCGTAAAAACTGAATATAGAAAAACGGGATGTCAATATCTAATTGACATCCCGTTTTTTAGTTTTAATGAGAAACAACTTTTAAACCGATGATCGAACCGATCAACGTTACAATGAAAAGTAATCTCCATACGGTAGCAGGCTCTTTGAATATCAGTATGCCTGCTAATACAGTTCCCACTGCACCTATTCCTGTCCATACGGCATAAGCCGTACCAATAGGCAGGGCTTGGGTTGCTTTTATCAGTAAAAACATACTGATACTCATAGATATTAAGAAACCGGTGAACCACCAGTACATTTCACTGCCTGTTGTTTCTTTTACCTTGCCCATGCACGATGTAAATGCTACTTCGAACAACCCGGCTACAATCAAATATATCCAACTCATAACTTTTATTTTTTGTGTGCAAAGTTCATGAATTGTTTTGATTTGTTATTTAACAAATGATAAAAAGTGATTTACCTGAATTTGGCCCGGATACGGCTTAAGCTGACTTGGGTGATGCCGAGATAAGAAGCTATATAGCCTAATTGTACTCTTTGCAGCAGATCAGGAGTGTGATTCATCAGGTCCCTATAACGTTCCAGAGATGTTTTGAATTGTCTGCCGATAAATCTTTCCTCTGTTTTTAGCAGTTCCTGTTCTGCAAATTCTCTTCCCCAATTAGCAATGTGTATGTCTTTGCCGAATAGTTCATGCAAGGATTGTTTCTTCATCTCGTATAGTTCACATTCCTCCAGAAGCTCTATATTCTCATAGCCTCTTTGGTTGGATACATAACTTTTCATTGAAACTACTGTGTCGCCTTCGCGTCCGAACCAGAATGTAATCTCGTTGTCAGCTAACTCAGTATAGGCGCGGACAATTCCTTTCTTGATGAAGTACACCTTGGTTTCCACTTTATCTGCTTTAAATAAAATGTGTCCTTTGGGATAAGTAACCTCAGAAATAATCTCTTTCAACGTATTCTTTGACGCTTCCGGGAGTTTGCCTATATGATCAATAATCTGATTTATATCCATATGAGTACTGTTTTATATCTTTTTTTTATGGTGTCCGATTCATACCTGAAACATATCAAGTCCGTACCCGAGCCGTGTCAAGTCCGTACCTGCTCCGTATCTTCTCCGTATAAAGGTACCTCTGAGTGGAGAATGTACGGAGCAGGTACGGACTTGACACGGTTCAGGTATGGAGTTGGTAGGGTGAAGAAGTGGTTAAACCTATAATGGTTTTATGGGTTTATCTTCTTCTTTTTAACCCTGCCCGTATTCTACTCAATGACTGTGGAGTAATGTATAGATACGATGCCAGATGTTTCAGCGGAACATATTGCAATAATTCCGGGTTCTCTTCCATCAAGGTTAGATAACGCTCTGTGGCACTTGGAGTACCATATGCCAATGTATAGCTGTCAATGAATAGAATTTCCTGTTCAAAGATTTTTCGACCTAAGTTGGATAACTCTATGGAACTATTGAAGAGCTCTTCTAAATCCGGTTTGGCAATACAGTAAGCAGTACTTTCATTCACAGATTCGATGTTTACCTGTGAAATTTCATTATTGACATATCCCCAGGATGAAAAGGCTATTTCACCTGTTCCGGCAAACCAGAGAGAACTTTCTGTTCCGTCTATCATATAATAAGCACGCCAAATACCTTTCTTGAGAATGTAGAAGTTGGTATTTCGTTCTCCATCTTTCACTATTAATTCTCCTTTACCGAAATGATATTCTGTCATGTGTGACAAAAGTTCATGCAGGCTTTTTTCCGGAAGTCTGTATCTTTGGCAGAATTTCTTTATCATCGTTTCCATGTGGCAAAGATACTATATTTTTTTTGCGCTCCCTTTTCGCTTTTATATAAATAATAAGAATGAAAAGGGTAGTTAGTAACTCTGCCAAGGGAGTTGCCAGCCAAATGCCCGGGTTACCAAAGAGCAGGGGAAGTCCAAAGAAGCAAGCCGTTAGTAGAACGAACCCACGTAATAAGGTAATGATAGTGGCATAACGTGCCCGCTCCACACTTTGAAAATATCCGATAGATACGATATTGATGGCAAAGAAAATGAAGCCGGTAGCATACAAAGGAAGTCCTTTGCTGGCTATCTCATAAGCCGGGTAACTGCGGTCGATGAACATGGAAACAATCTCTGAACTGAACAGGGCGGTTATGAATGCAAAAATAGCACCGCAACCGATGGCTGTTTTTAGTGCCAGCAAATAGGCACGGCGGACGCGGGCTGTTTGATGTAGTCCGTGGTTATAGCTGATAATGGGTTGGGCGGATTGTGCAATGGCATTATACACCATAAATATAATAGGAAAGAAGTAACACGCGATACTGAACGCTGCTACGCCTTCTTCTTGCAAATAATGGATAAATACTATATTTCCGACGAACATCATGCAGGCAATAGCTACTTCGCACAGGAATGCAGAAGATCCCAGACGGCACATGTATCCTATGTTACGGCGGGTCAGCTGCATGCTTTTACGAGTGAGTTTCACAGGGTAAAAGCGCAAGGCACATTTACGACGGGAGAGGTAGATGATTATCATCAATGCACCCACCGTAGTACCAATAGCACTGGCAATAGCTGCACCGAACATACCCCATCCAAAAGGGAAGATGAAGAGGTAATCAAGAATGATGTTCAGAACGGCAGCCACTACGTTGCACATCATGGCAAAGTTGGGTGACCCATCGAGGCGCAGGAAAAACATTCCCGAATTAAGCAGAGCGGTAAACACCGAGAATGGAACAAACCACAACATATACTCTACAGCCAGTGGAGTCAGACGCTCGGAACCACCTAAAAGGTGCACTACTTGTGGAGCAAATGAGCAAAATAGTGTAGAGGTACATATCAGTAATAGTGAAGATACTGCTATGGACTGCGTGATGTTGATGCGGGCAGCTTTTACTTTTCCGTGTGATAAATGAATAGATGCCACAACGGATGCCCCTACACCAAACATTAATCCGACGCCGGTGGAGAATAACCAGAGTGGAGCTACTATATTTACTGCTGCCAGGGCATCACTGCCAATACCTTTTCCAACGAATATCCCGTCCGTAATGACAAATAATGCAGAAAAGATCATCCCCAGTACGGTAGGGAGTAATAGTTTGCGGAACAGTGCCGCGATGTCTGTGTTTTTAAAATCAATGCTATCTCTTTCCATTCTATTTTAACTTTTTTCGCCGACAAAAGTAGTGCTTTTACCTGAAGGAGCGATTAACAAATGGTAATTTTCGACAGAAAAAAGGATATATATTCTGCCAAACTGACAGCCTTTCTGCCAACCTGTAAAATTACAACCTCTCTGAACATTTTGGCACGACGTTTGTCTTTTTATTGGCGTCTGCTGCTGAGGCAGGCGACTGAAACTTGAATAATAACAAATAAAATATTAAAGATCATGGGAAAAATTATTGGTATTGACTTAGGAACTACAAACTCTTGCGTTTCTGTATTCGAAGGAAACGAACCTGTAGTAATTGCAAATAGTGAAGGAAAACGTACTACTCCGTCTATCGTAGCATTCGTTGACGGTGGTGAGCGTAAAGTGGGTGACCCTGCAAAACGTCAGGCTATCACGAACCCGACAAGAACCGTATCCTCAATCAAACGTTTCATGGGTGAAAGTTGGGATCAGGTTCAGAAAGAAATTGCCCGTATGCCTTATAAGGTTGTTAAGGGTGACAACAACATGCCGCGTGTAGATATTGACGGACGTCTTTATACTCCGCAAGAAATTTCAGCTATGATTCTTCAGAAAATGAAGAAAACTGCTGAAGATTATTTGGGACAAGAAGTTACGGAAGCTGTAATTACCGTTCCGGCTTACTTCTCCGATTCTCAGCGTCAGGCAACAAAAGAAGCCGGTCAGATTGCCGGTCTGGAAGTGAAACGTATCGTGAACGAACCGACAGCTGCTGCTTTGGCTTACGGTATCGATAAAGCGAACAAAGATATGAAGGTTGCCGTATTCGACCTTGGTGGTGGTACATTCGATATCTCTATCCTTGAATTCGGTGGCGGTGTATTCGAAGTATTGTCAACAAACGGTGATACTCACTTGGGTGGTGACGACTTTGATCAGGTAATTATCACTTGGTTGGTAGATGAATTCAAGAATGACGAAGGTGCCGACCTGACTCAGGACCCGATGGCTATGCAACGTCTGAAAGAAGCTGCTGAAAAGGCTAAGATTGAATTGTCTTCTTCTACAAGTACTGAAATTAACTTGCCGTACATTATGCCGGTAGGTGGTGTACCTAAGCACTTGGTTAAGACTTTAACTCGTGCTAAGTTCGAAGCTTTGGCTCACACTTTGATTCAGGCTTGTCTGGAACCGTGTAAGAAGGCTATGTCTGATGCTGGTTTGAGCAACTCTGATATTGACGAAGTAATTCTTGTGGGTGGTTCTTCACGTATACCGGCTGTACAGAAGTTGGTTGAAGATTTCTTCGGTAAAGCTCCTTCTAAAGGTGTAAATCCGGATGAAGTAGTAGCCGTAGGTGCTGCTGTACAGGGTGCTGTGCTGACGGACGAAATCAAGGGTGTGGTATTGCTGGATGTTACTCCGCTGTCTATGGGTATCGAAACTCTGGGTGGTGTAATGACCAAGTTGATCGATGCAAACACTACTATTCCGTGCAAGAAGAGTGAAACATTCTCTACTGCTGCTGATAACCAGAGCGAAGTAACGATCCATGTATTGCAAGGAGAGCGTCCGATGGCTGCTCAGAATAAGTCAATCGGTCAGTTTAACCTGTCAGGTATTGCTCCGGCTCGTCGTGGTGTTCCTCAGATTGAGGTAACGTTCGATATCGATGCTAACGGTATCTTGAAGGTATCTGCTAAGGATAAGGCTACAGGTAAAGAGCAAGCTATCCGTATCGAAGCTTCCAGCGGTTTGAGCAAAGAAGAAATTGAAAAGATGAAGGCTGAAGCTGAAGCTAATGCAGAAGCTGATAAGAAAGAACGTGAAAAGATTGACAAGCTGAATCAGGCTGACTCAATGATCTTCACTACTGAAAATCAGTTGAAAGAATTGGGTGACAAGCTGCCGGCTGACAAGAAAGCTCCGATTGAAGCTGCTTTGCAGAAACTGAAAGATGCTCATAAGGCACAGGATCTGGCTGCTGTTGATACTGCTATGGCAGAGCTGAATACTGCATTCCAGGCTGCAAGTGCTGAAATGTATGCACAGAGCGGTGCTCAAGGTGGTGCTCAGACCGGTCCTGATATGAATGCCGGACAAGCTGGTGGTGCTCAGGATAGTGCTAAGCATGGTGACAACGTGCAAGATGCAGACTTCGAGGAAGTTAAGTAAGTTCGGTAGATAAACGAATAATATATAATAAGAAAAGAGTTGTAAGTTAACTACTTACAGCTCTTTTTTTTGTCTGTGTGCGATTGAAGGGTTGTGAGTGGTTTATTGGAGTTTGGTATTTGTTATATTTTCAAAGTATACGCGATATTTTAAGCCTACAATTTCGGATAGCTTTAAAAACTAAGTATCTTTGCAAAGTGCGTTCGGAAAGATAACCTTATAAAGAAAAAAACATGAAGAAATCACTCAATCACTCTGGGAAGTTGACGGCATTGGTATTTGCTTCCTTCCTATGTTTTATGCGACCCTGTCTATCTGCATATGCAGTGGAAGAAAACTACACCGGAATAACGCAACAAGAAGCTTTAATTGTAGACGTTGTGAAAATCAATCCAACTACAGTTGACATCTTGTTTTCCAATCACCAGCGTATGACGCTCGACTTTTATGGAGAAAATATTTTCAGAGTGTTCCAGGATAATTCAGGTGGGATGCTCCGTGATCCGAAAGCAAAGCCTGAAGCTAAAATTCTCGTGGACCAACCACGTAGAGGTGTATCTCAATTGGATATTAAAAATAATGGTGACATTTTCTCGATTACCAGCGGAAAAATAAAAGTAGAGTTTGATAAGAGCACCGCATTGATGAAAGTCATAAACCTCAAAACTGGAGCTACTGTGCTGGAAGAGGCTGAGCCTGTTCTTTTTGATAAAGAAAGAGTTACCTTGAAACTGAAAGAAGACCTTCAGGAATATTTTTATGGGGGTGGTGTACAAAACGGCCGTTTCTCACACAAAGGCAGGACCATTTCTATTGAAAACCAAAATAGCTGGACAGATGGGGGAGTAGCATCTCCCAATCCATATTATTGGTCAACAAATGGTTACGGCCTGATGTGGTACACTTTTAAAAGAGGGGTTTACGATTTTGGTAGAGAAGAAAAGGGTATTGTGAAATTGTTCCATCAAACAAACTATCTCGATATCTTCATTATGGTTAATGATGGTGCCGTATCTTTGCTGAACGATTATTACCAGTTGACAGGTAACCCCGTACTAATGCCGAAATTTGGTTTCTATCAAGGGCACCTGAATGCCTATAATCGTGACTATTGGAAAGAGGACGAAAATGGCATTCTGTTTGAGGATGGGAAGCGTTACAAAGAAAGTCAAAAAGATAATAGTGGCATTAAAGAATCGTTGAATGGAGAGAAAGATAATTATCAGTTTTCGGCGCGTGCTGTAATAGACCGCTACAAGAATCATGATATGCCGCTGGGGTGGCTGTTGCCTAATGATGGTTATGGAGCCGGTTATGGTCAGACGGAAACGCTGGACGGTAACATTCAAAACCTAAAGAACCTGACAGACTATGCTCGTAAGAATGGTGTGGAAATCGGTTTATGGACACAGTCCGATCTCCATCCAAAAGAAGGTATCAGTGCTTTGTTGCAGCGTGACATTGTAAAGGAAGTGAGGGATGCAGGCGTGCGTGTACTGAAAACCGATGTTGCCTGGGTAGGTGCCGGATATTCCTTTGGATTGAATGGTATCACAGACGTGGCACAGATTATGACTTACTATGGTAATGATGCCCGTCCCTTTATTATTTCCCTTGATGGCTGGGCGGGTACGCAGCGTTATGCCGGTATATGGTCGGGCGACCAGACAGGAGGAGTCTGGGAATATATTCGTTTCCACATTCCTACTTATATAGGTTCAGGTTTGTCGGGTAATCCTAATATCTGTTCTGATATGGACGGTATCTTCGGAGGAAAGAATCCGGTAGTCAATACCAGAGACTTCCAGTGGAAAACCTTCACGCCCATGCAGTTGAATATGGACGGGTGGGGAGCCAATGAAAAGTATCCTCATGCTTTGGGCGAACCGGTCACTTCTATCAATCGATGGTATTTGAAACTGAAATCAGAGATCATGCCTTATGCTTACAGTATTGCCAAAGAATCGGTGGATGGCCTGCCTATGATACGGGCTATGTTTTTGCAATATCCCAATCCCTACACATTGGGTAAGGCTACGCAATATCAGTTCCTCTATGGACCCTATTTCCTGGTGGCACCTATTTATCAGGCTACCAAGGCGGATGAGCAAGGCAATGATATTCGTAATGGTATTTATCTCCCTGAAGGAGAATGGGTAGATTACTTCTCCGGTGAAGTATATCAGGGAGGACGTGTTATTAATAATTATGCTTCACCACTCTGGAAATTACCTGTATTTGTGAAGAATGGAGCCATTATTCCTATGACACTCCCTAATAATAATGTCAGCGAAGTAGACAAAAAACTGCGTATATATGAACTCTACCCCTATGGGCAGAGCGCATTCACTGAGTATGACGATGATGGAGTAACTGAAGAATACCGCTTAGGTAAGGGGGTAAGTACATTGATCGAATCTAATGTCAACGCTAAAGGTGAGGCTATAGTTACTATTCATCCGGCTCAGGGTGATTTTAATGGTTTTATAAAAGAAAAGGCTACCGAGTTCAGGATCAATGTTACTGAAAAGCCTCAGAAGATTTCGGCAACTATTGGCAAGAACAAGATTAAACTTACAGAAACAAGTAGTATGGATGAGTATTTTCAGAAAGAAAATGTTTACTTCTACAATGCCCAGCCCAATCTGAATAAGTTTGCCACCAAGGGCAGCGAGTTTGAGAAAGAAGTTATCACAAAGAATCCACAGCTTCTCGTCAAGTTGGCTGCTTCTGATATTACGGTAGCTCCGACACTATTGAAAATAGACGGGTTTGTATTTAAACCGGCGAATAACGATCTGGTAACCTCGGGTTCGCTGGTTGCTCCAAAGGCACAGGTAACTGATGAAAATACGGCTGCCTACACCTTGAAGCCTACTTGGGATACAGTACAAAATGCAGACTATTACGAAATAGAACTTAATGGTACGGCCTATAGCACTATTAAAGATACAGAACTGTTATTTGATGGCCTGAATGTGGAGACTACTTATGATTTTAAGATACGCGCTGTGAATAAAGATGGATATTCCGATTGGTCAACATTCAGTGCTACCACCCAAAAAGATCCATTGGAGTTTGCCATACATGGTATTGTGGGTGAGACTACTGCTGATAACCAGGGCCGTTCGCTTCGCCGTCTGTTCGATTTTGAAGAAGGAGAGTTATGGCATACCAAATACAATGAAAAAGCAGTTCCCTTCGACTTGGTTATGGACTTGAAGTCTATCAATCAGGTTGAAAAGTTCCACTACCTGCCTCGTGAGAATGCAGGAAACGGAACGTTGCTGAAAGGTACCGTTTATTGTAGTATGGATAAGGAGAATTGGACTGAAGCAGGAACCTTCGACTGGAAGCGTGATAATGAAGTGAAAGTATTCACCTTCGCTGAAGCTCCTACCGCTCGTTATATCAAGATGAGTATTACCGAAGCTGTAGGCAATTATGGTTCGGGACAAGAGATTTATGTCTTCCGGGTACCTGAAACGGAAAGTTACCTGCCCGGCGACATCAACAATGATAAGTTGGTTGATGAAAACGACTTGACCTCTTACATCAACTATACAGGGTTGAGGCGTGGCGATGCCGACTTTGAAGGATATATCAGCAATGGCGACCTGAATCGTAACGGTCTGATAGATGCCTACGATATCTCTGTTGTTGCTACGCAACTGGATGGTGGTGCTGACGCCGTAAGAGGCGAGAAGGTGGAAGGAAAGCTTGATATTAGCACACCGAAACAAACTTATGCCAAGGATGAACTCGTTGAGGTATTGGTGAAAGGTACTGGTCTACGTTTTGTAAATGCCCTTAGTTTTGCATTAGCTTACGATCCTGCCGACTATGAATTTGTAGGTATACAACCATTGGGTATGAAAAACATGGAAAACCTGACAAATGACAGGCTTCATACCAATGGCACCAAGTCATTGTACCCCACGTTTGTAAACATCGGGGAACATGAGCCGCTTGAAGGTGACAGCGACCTGTTTGTCATTAAGCTTAAGGCCAAACGGAGAGTCACCTTCAAACTGACAGCAACAGATGGATACCTGGTAGACAAGTTGCTGAACGTACATACGTTTTAAGAAGAAACGAATGATAGGATAGAAGAAGGTGTATCAAGGAGTGCTTGGTACACCTTCTCTCAAATAACCATATTCTCTTGCTGCATCAAAACAGGGACATTCTTCCAGCCACGACTCAGGTTCTATCAGTGAATTATCATCAAGTATTTGGGGTAAATCACGGTGTCCACAAATATGGCACATGGGAAAGTCGGTGAGCAGCGTCCTTATCAGGACGATCATGGAGTGTTTTTGCCATTCTGTACGTGTATCTTTAGGGACTCCACGTTGATTAAGTCCACCTTCGTAACATATAGCAATGCTATCAAGATTGTGCCCTCGGGCGTGAGCTCCGGGTTTTCGGACTGGACGTGTGCTTTTAATATTTCCATCCCTTCGGATGTAATAATGATAACCAATACCATTGAGCCCACGTTGCCGATGTGATTTCTCTAACTCCATTTCCGTAAAAGTTTCATTCTCCTTTGTTGCGGAACAATGAATAACTATCAGATGAACTGTTCTCATAGCTGTTAAATGTTTTGTAAGGTGAATAATCTACTTATTGATCGCATGTGAACAATAGTAGAGGATCAAAGTTCATGTTAGCAGTCACTTATTTCTTCTTTTTGTGTTCTTTTATAATAAAACGGATTCGTGTGATACTGTCAGAAATATTTTGTATTGGAAATATTTTCCTTCTTTTTTTCTTCCAAAATCTATAGGGTTTTTCTTTGCTGAACGATCTTATAAGTAGAAAACAAGAATTGTTCACCTTTAAAATCATACGAAGATGAAAAAGTTAGTTGGAATTACAGTTGGGTGGTTGATGGCATTTTTGCTATTGGGTATTTCACCTTTGTGGGCACAAGAAGAGGCCGAGAGCTATTTCACTATCACAGGAGTGGTGAAAAATAAGGATAATAAGAGAAAACTGGAAAATGTGAATGTATCTGTTCCCGGTACGAACATCGGAACCGTTACGAATGCAGATGGGGTATTCTCTTTGAAGATAAAGGATACGGAGACTATTCAGGGATTGGAAGTTTCACATATCGGATACTTGAATTCCCAGGTTTCCCTGAAAGATAACAAAGATATATCTGACCTTACCATTTGGATGCTGCCGGCTCCTAATCTGCTGAGTGAGATTGTAATCTTTGGTAATAATGCCCGTGCACTTGTGGAAGAAGCCATAAAGAAGATTCCGGTGAACTATTCGCCCGATAAGAGTTTACTGACCGCATTTTATCGGGAGACAGTGCAGAAAAGACGCCGTTACATTAGTGTATCGGAAGCGGTGATAGATGTTGCTAAAACAGCATATAGTGACCGTGAACCCTCCAATGACAAAGTACAGATACAGAAAGGACGTCGTTTGCTAAGTCAAAAGACAAGTGATACGCTGGCTGTCAAAGTAGTGGGCGGACCTACTCTCTCCGTATATCTGGATGTTGTGAAGAATGGGGATGCACTGCTGAGTCAGGAGAATCTGAATTACTATGATTTCCATATTGAGGAACCTGTGAATCTGGATAACCGTATGCAATATGTAGTTAGTTTCCGTCCCAGAGTCAGTTTAATGTATGCCTTGTTCTATGGGAAGCTCTATATCGATTTTGAGAACTTGGCATTCACCCGTGCAGAGTTCTCTTTGGATATGCAGAACAGAGTGAAGGCGGTAGAAGCTATTCTCCATAAGAAACCCCTTGGGTTACGATTCAGGCCACAGGAAGTCTCCTATCTGGTGACATATAAAGAGCAGAATGGAAAAACCTATCTGAATTATATACGGAATGAAATCCGCTTTAAGTGCGATTGGAAAAAGCGTTTATTCTCTTCCGGCTATACAGTATTCTCCGAAATGGTGGTGACGGATAGAAAGAATGATTTCGCAGCTATTCCATACAAGAAGGCTTTTAAAGAAAAACAGGTGTTCTATGATATGGTAGACGTATATTGGAACGAGGACTTCTGGAAGGCATACAATATTATTGAACCCACAGAGTCTCTGGAACATGCAGTGAGCAAATTGAAAAAACAATCCCGTTAGATTTCAGATAGTTTTTCTTATATTTGGAGATCAACAATAATTCCCGGATATGCTGAATGAACTCTTCATACTGACAAAAATAAAAGAGGGCGATATAAAGGCGTTCGAGGAGATCTTCCGCCGTTACTATTCCCCTCTTTGCTGGTATGCCGTAGGCATTACGGGGGAGATGGAAGCTGCCGAGGAAATAGTGGAGGAACTGTTCTACGTGTTTTGGAAGGACCGGGAACATTTACAGATTTTCCAGTCTGTAAAGAGCTATCTGTATAAAGCTGTTCGCAACGAAGCTCTACAATATTGCCAGCATAAGGAAGTCAAAGAGCGGTATCGCGAGTATGTATTGGCAGGTAATGTCCTGGAACAGGATTCTGATCCCCACAGGCAATTGGAATATGAAGAGTTGCAGGGACTGATTCGCCATACTCTTGATAAACTGCCGGTGCGCAGGCTGCAGATATTCGAAATGCATCGTATGGAAGGAAAAAAATATGCGGAGATTGCTTCTTCATTATCTCTGTCCATTAAGACAGTAGAGGCCGAAATGACGAAAGCGCTCCGTACCTTACGAAACGAAATAGATAATTATATTTTTACGAAATGACTGAAGTGAATAAAAATAGGACAAAGACGGATGAGGCATGGGAACGGTTGTATGCCCGTTTGGATAAAGACCGCCTGCTCGTAGAGGTAGGGCAGGGACGGGTAGTGCGTCGCAAACTACTTTTGAAATGGGGAACACTGGCGGCTGCCGTAATTGCCGGTTTTGTCTATCTGGCATCTTTTTTATGGTTCGCGCCGGGAGGTGAGGTGGAAAATCTTAATCTGGTGACGCAGGAAAACCGTGAAGCATCCATGCTGGTTACTACGCTCGAAGATGGCTCTGTGGTATATCTGGCGCAAGAGAGTACCTTGCAGTATCCCGAACATTTTGCTACGGACAAGCGGGAAGTGAATTTGCAGGGAGAAGCGTTCTTTGATGTAGCGAAGAATCACGAACAAACCTTTCTGATCGAGACGGGGAAGGTACGGATAGAAGTGCTGGGTACGGCTTTCAATGTACGCAGCCATGAGGATGACTCTTTCCAGCTATCCGTGCAGCGGGGCAGGGTGAAGGTCTCGTTGAAGCAGGGAGGACAGAGTGTGCTGGTAAATGCCGGGGAAACCGTAACCTTGCAGGCCCGGCAATTACAATTGAGTGAAACAGGAGATTCCGATGAGTTCAGACAGTATACAAAGAATATACGCTTCAAAGATGAATGTCTGGAAGATATTCTGCGGGTGGTGAATGCTGAAGCTCCTACTTTGCAGATACAGGCGGCATCGTCGGTCTTGAATAAACGAAAACTGACTATTGAATTTGAAAACAACTCCCCCGAAACAGTGGCAGAGCTCATTTGCTGGGCGTTGAGCCTGAAATGTTCACGCGAAGGCGATAAACTGATTTTATCCGAATGATAACTTAATAATATAAATCATGAAACTTCATCGTTTCTTCATTCTCCTCTTTGGGCTACTCTTCATAACCTGTGGTATGAGAGCGGATGGGGGAGATGTGCTGGAACGTATAATCCGACTGCCCGGAATGAAAGGAACCGTATATTCCTTGTTGGGTAAAGTTTCGGAGCAATCCGGTTACCTTTTCGTTTACGACAGTAAGGTGGTGAATAATGATATTGAGGTAAAGACAAAAAGGAAAAACTGCACGGTCCGGCAAGCTATTTATGAAATTATAGGCGATAGGTCATTAGAACTTAAAGTGATAGGGCATCACATCCTAATTCTGCCTCCTGCGGAGAAGATTGTGAGGAAGAAAACTGTTTCGGAAGAACTACCTCCACCACTGGCTTATTTTACCATAACCGGTACTTTGCGGGATAAAGAAACGGGAGACCCTGTTGTAAATGCATCGGTCATTCTTCAAGGAACTTCAATAGGTAATATTACAAATAAGAATGGGGAGTTCAGGCTACATTTGCCTGACTCCCTGAAAAGTGGCAATCTTTCTTTTTCCCATTTAGGGTATGTTGCACAAAATATTGAAGCAACTATGCTGATTGGACGGGATAATGTACTGAGTCTGGAACCCAAAATAGTTCCTTTACAAGAAGTGTTGATTCGGTTGGTAGAACCCAGGAAGTTATTGCGGGAAATGGTGGGGCGACGTAAAGAAAACTATTCGTTGGCTCCCGTTTATTTGACTACCTTCTATCGGGAAGGCGTCCAGTTGAAGAACAAATTCCAAAGTCTGACAGAAGCTGTTTTCAAGGTTTATAAAGCTCCTTTGCAGGAGATTAATACATCCGATCAGGTAAAACTATTAAAGATGAGTCGGATTGATAACCGGGAGAGTACGGACAGTCTGGTAGCTAAGATGAGAGCCGGTATTCAGGCTTGTCTGCAATTGGATTTTATTAAAGACTTGCCGGATTTTCTGTCGGTTGATGCAAGAGATAATCAGTACGTATATACTTCGGGTGACATAACCTTTATTGACGACCGATGTGTCAATGTGGTTTATTTTGAGCAAAAGCCGGATGTCAAGGGGCCTCTCTATTGTGGAGCGTTGTATATTGATTCGGAGAATGGGGCTTTGGTACAGGCTCGCATTGAGATACAGCCCAAGTACATCAAAGATGCTACGCGGATCTTTGTTGTACGGCAGGCGCAGAAGGTGAACCTGACTACACAGAAGGTGGTATATACCATTTCGTATAAACCGTGGAATGGTACTTACTATATCCATCACATTCGTGGTGACTTGTATTTCAAAATGAAGAGAAAACGTGTTTTTTTCAGTAATCCGACTTTGCATACTTGGTTTGAAATGGTGACTTGCCTGGTGGATAAAGAGAATGTGACCCGTTTTCCTCGTGCTGAAAGACTGCCTACACGTACTGTACTTGCAGATGAAGAATTCAGGTATGACGAACATTTCTGGGAAGATTTCAATATCATTCCACTGGAAGAAGAACTCAGTAAAATTATAGAGAAGGTTGCGTTAAAGATAGAAAAAATAGGTCCTCAGGAGGAATAGGATAAGCCGGATAATTGTAATTTTGCAGCCGGAATCAATAAGTATTAGTAGAAAGATGGAATTGCCTAAAGACCCGATGATGCTTTTCAGCTTCATCAATATGAAATTGCGTGACTGTTATTCTTCATTGGATGAACTCTGCGATGATATGAATGTAAATAAGGAGATGATTGTAGGAAAATTGCAGTCTGCAGGATTTGAATATAGTGTCGAGCATAATAAGTTCTGGTAATTTTATAGCCATTATTTCTTTTTCCGGTGTTCCTTTTTCAGATAGAAATTGAAGCCGGCATATATTTGCAACGTACCGAATCCGTTGTTTAAGGAGAAGTTATCCCGATAATAGTCGTATGTCCTGCCCAGGAAAGAAGCGCCTGCAAAGTACTTACTATTATTGTATACCACACCTACCCGCAATATGAAATCAATATTGAAGTTCTTGTACCAGTCGTTACCTTCTTCCGCATCCTTTTCTATACGTGACGTTTTGTAGGCAATTGCCGGACAGAGCGACAGGCAAGCCAGGCAGTTGCGCGCAAATACCCAGTTGTAGGCGTATCCAAAATTGAGACTGATATTAGTGTATTTGATATGCCTGACTTTCATTCCGGGATTCATTGTTTCCTGAATAAGCTCAGGTAATTTAGTATAATCGAACTTTAGATTGTGGGTGGATACGGAAAGACCAGCTATCAGTGAACCCGCATTTCGTCGTTGGTTGGTAGACTGACTGAAGGCTGCCGGATATGAGAAGTGCCGATTGTTGAAGATATAATATAAGTTGAATCCTTTCATATTTACTTTCAGCCCATTGAAGTCTTCTGAATAGTTGGAAGGAATGCGGTCGGAAAAGCCCGTAACTTGGTGTATTTTGTAATCGTTGCCTGTACGCCGATAGAAAAGATCCACTCCAAATTTCGAACTATAGAGACTTAGGTCGAATTCTGTTCCTCTGTTTTTCCCACTTTTTTTCCCAAGGAGTCCATCTGTATCGACAGACCATCCTAAAAATATCCAGCGCCAGCCGAAGTAAGCTCCTATTTTGTTGCGAGGGTTGGGGGTGAACCGGAGCCGTTGAGGTTCGGGAACAGCGGTACCTACGGAGTAATACTCGTAATTTGTGAAATGGTCGAGCATCAAGGCATAGTTGTAGCGATTAGGGCTTATATAAGTTGTATCGAAATCATTGAAGTTGAGGAACTTTTTCATTGCTTTAATAAAAGTTCCCTGATGCTTCCCGATGGTAAGACTATCGTGTGCAATGGAATTAGTCCCTTCGTTTTGGGCAAACAAAGAGAACGGCAATAATATCCACAGACAGAAGATAAATCTCTTCAGCATCAATCCTGTTTTTTTATTAATAGTTCAAGTTTCTATGCTATAAACAAAGCAAAAGAAAAAAGTGCACTTGTTCTATTTGCGAATTTAACAGTTCTTTTGCATATATCCAATAATATGTCTTGTTTGTTTCATTGCCATATTGATTTTGTTCCTTTTTCCGAATCCAGAATTCGTCAAATAAATCTTCTAAAAATAATTATCATATTTCTGTGAACAAACAAATCTCGAGATTCGTTGATTGGCATAATTGAAAAATCATGATACTCATATAGTAATAGATAACCATGAAAAAAAGTATCCAATACGGTGCGACTTTCATCTCTGTCAGATGGAAAGTATTAGGGAAATATCTTCTTTTCTCTCTTTTGGTATTTACTTCCTGTATAAAGGAAGATCCTGAAGCATGTCCACCTTTGCAGGTGAATATTACCGTAAAGGATAAAAATTATTTTAACGTTGATAATCTGCCGATACAGGTACGTAGGAGTGAAACACTTCCTTTCCGTGAATATATCCCTACACTTCATTATATTCTGCGCGACGCTGAAACCGGAAGTGTAGTAGAAGAACAGGGACTGTTTAGTGTCACTGATTCTGAAACAACCCACACCATTACCTTTTGCGAATGTTTGCCGACGGGGAAATATGTATTGACCATATGGGGAGGAATGCCGGATAATACTTCGCTGACTGACGCTTCATTGACTCATATTATACACCCCAATGGAAAAGAAGGTAGTGATGTCTTCCTAACTACTGATACCCTTGTATATGATTACCAAAACAGTCATTATACGGTGGATATGGAACGTGTCACTGGAAAGCTTTTGATAGAGATCACTGATTTACCTGCAAACAGCTGGTATATGGATGAACGTATAGACAAGATTTATGAAAGAATAAATCACCTGTTCAGCTATCTGGGTCCTATCAGTGTGGTTAAAACAGCTACTTGGAAGTCAACTTCGCAGATTGTGATAAGCACAATTCTTGCTCCTTCTACAGAAAGTGCCAAGTCTGTGTTGCATTTGGATTTTTATAATCCTCTGATGTTGAGCGTACCCCTTCTTACCCCCAAAGATGTAAACATCACCTTGAAGCGTAATGAATTGACTACCTTGAAATATGCATATAGTGAGGAAAGAAAAGATTTCTTTATCTATATGCTGATGGGAGATACGTGGGAAAAGATTTATGACCTGAATATTAATTGATATTGTTTTTTCTCGAATGTTTAACTCAAAAACTTAACTAAAATGAAAAAGTATGTTTTAATGTCTGCTGTCGGCATGATGATGCTCGCAGCTTGTAGTAATGACGAATTGGTTGTTACGGACGAGCAGGACCCTCCGTCCCTGTCCGAAATCACATTGTCTCTAAACAGTGGAGGAGATGGATTGAATACCCGCGCCAATCGTCCCGTAAATAGTTCTGAGGCTGCCAATAACGTTGATAAAGTACAGATTTATATTTATAGTCCAAGCGGAACAGATGTAACTGCGGCAGCTTTGAGTGCCGGAACCGCCAATCCGCTTACTTGGACAGCCGGCCCTTCGAATGCTACAACTCCCGGTACCGGTGACCATAAGGCAAGTCAAACCATTAAACTGAACAAACTGACGACTGATGGCACTTATACTGTTGTTGTGTATGGTTATAATGACATTGCCGACTATACAGTGACAGGAGGTGGCAGTGCTGCGGATACTTTTACCGCTACCCTTCCGGGAGCAACCGTATCCGAACTGTTTGCCGGTAGAGCTACCTTTGAAGTGGAAAATGGTAACCTTAAAGCCGGAACTACCAGTGAAGTGGAATTGAAACGTCAAGTGGCAGGTTTACTGGGATATTTTAAGAACATTCCGGTGAAGTATCCTGACCCTAATGCTTCGGGAGCCATTACTACTGTGAAGTACATACGTGTCTATGCGTCTTCTGCATCCAGCGCATTTACCTTTCCAAGCGCCATGTCGGTGAATGCTACCGGAAACGCTACGAAAACGAAAGTACTGGAATATGACCTTTCTATACTGTCCGATTATACTGCTCAAGTCAGTGCTGCCGGTTCTGATCTGACCAAGAAATTTGTGATTACTGCCGGAACAGGTTCCGTTGCTACGGTAGACAATTCGCTGGTAAGTGGTAAGTTCCTCATTCCTTTCAGTGCCGTTACAAGTACTCCGACCTTTACCATTCAGCTGGAAGCCAATGAAGCAAGTGGAATTAGCCCTGTGTTGAAATCATGGAAAGTGGTGAACAGTGCTGTCGGCTCCGGAGATAAATCGGTATATGATGTTCAGCGCAACTATTTCTACTCCATAGGTACAAAGAATCTTTCTGCCACAACAGACGGAGGTACAAGTGATCCGGGAACTACGGGAGATGATGACCAGCCTATCGACTTGTCTCAGGAAACGGTAATCACTGTTACAGTAAACGATGCCTGGGATGTGATTTATAATTTAGAACTCGAATAGTAGATTCGGACCTTGGATATATAGCGAGGGTGTTGCAAAAACACCCTCTTAAAAAATACCTCACACATCCTAAAATGATACAGAGATGAAAACCATTCATACACTTCTGACTTCTGCTCTTCTCCTTTGTCTTTCAGCCTGCCAGGATGAAAAGTTCTTGTCCATTCCCGATGATACAACCTTGTCGAGAGCGGTTGCGGCAGCTGCTGCCGAAACATCCGCCCTAACCTCTACCGATGGTGGACAGACATGGACAGCCAGCCGGAGAGTTCCTTTGGTGGGCGATGGACGTATTGTGGACGATATGTCGAATGCCTTGGTAGAAATACTTACCAATAATCAGGGAATCAGTAATATTTTGGATACTGACATCACGAACTCCGCTTCGTTCAGCGGTGTGGTTACGGCCAATTTGATTGGGAATCAGATAGCTTCCGTACGTGATGTAAACCGCACTTACGCCGGTGGGCAGACAGCAGGATTTGTATATAAAATCAGCAACACTTCTTTGCTGAATGTCAATGTACTGAAAGGTTTCTGGCTGAAAACCTTCCTGAAAGGAGTGGAGCAGGAAATGAAGGGAAGCGATGTGCAGGAAGTGCAAACATTGGAACTGAATCTGCTGAGCGCCGCTAACAATGACGGTCAGCAAGCCATTTCCATTACTACCCAACTGGCCAAACCCTTTGATGAAATCAAGATCGGTATGTATGGCATTTCTGCCGACGTATTGAATGCCCTCAGTCTTTATTACGCTTTTGTAGGCGAAAATCCTATTCAACCCGCCATCACGGGAAGCAGCTATTTCACCGGTGGTGTGGAGGTTCACAACGATGCTCTCTTCGATACCGGATGGACCAATATGCTAAACAGCGCCCAACTTATCAATACGAATCTGACCGATGGCCCATCTTTCGGACTGATAGGAGCACTTACTCAGCCGCACGTCACTATCAATTTCAAAAAAGAAATTCCCATAGGAGCGGAGGTCGGCTATTTCCTTTCTTATAACGGTTTGTTAACCATCAGTGCATTGGGAACTACCATACTGACCACCTATAATGCCGCCAACCAGCAACAGGAACAGGTTACCATCAGCAGCCTGTTGGGAATTTCGGCCATTGCCGGAGGAGGAAGCCAGGTGAGTATGATCCTGAAGAAACCTTGTACTCAGATAAAAATACAATTTGCAGGTGTAAACCTGAATGTACTGAGTGCCACTACCATCAATTACGCTTATGTCCGCAATCAGGTGTTGGTAGACGCCTCCGCTTATTTTTCGTTGGCAAACGCCACTGTCACGGGCAATTCCTATCAACTGAAAACCCCTGTCACGGGAAGCGTGTCGTATGCCATTACGGAATCTCCTACAGGCTCTTCTCCCGTCATCAGTAACAATAAGATTACAGGCATGACCGTGAACGGGACATATAAAGTGATGGGTACCTATGTTGGAACCGATGGGAAAGTATATACCCAAACCGCCGTAATCACCCGTAATGCCAGCAGTATCAGCGAAACTGATGCATGCAATACCATGATTACCAATGCCGGCAATGGCGCCGCTGTGTATGCCCCTTCGGGAGGCGGATGTCTGCTTTGTGTAGGCGAGGGCACCAACTTCACGGGAAAGAATAATCTGATAGATAGTAACTCCGACAATTTTATCACTTACAATAATCTGGCAAGTATTGCCGCCAACACCTCTATCGTAGGAATCAGGACAGCTTCGGATAAGCCTGTCAATGCGTCGAAGAGTCAAATCCGTACAGGTTTCGTCATTCAGACTTCTACCAGGCTGTTGAGCGCTGATGTGCTGAAATTCTTTATAATCCGCTTGTATCGCAGCGGTGTGAAGGTGTTTGAGAATGCTGTGGATAATAGTAATGTCGTCTCAGCCGGGCTGATAGGCGACAGCGGGAATAAAATACGTATAAGTGTAAACACCAATCAGGAATTTGATGCCATTGAATTGTGGACGGGCGGTCTGCTCAACCTCAATCTCAACGCTTTCCGCATTTATTATGCTTTCTGGGAGAGTGCCAGTGCCAGTTGCTACAGCGCCAGTATCGCAAATGCCTGTTTGCAACTGATGACGTCCACCACTTATGGAGCCCGCATCAATTATGCTGCCACCCGTAGCACTGGTGTAGCCAACGTTGGAACCTCGTTCAATAATCTGGGCAATCTCATAGACTCGGACATCAACAGTTATGCGCTTGTAACCACCACTAATGTACTGGGTGCAGTTACCGTAGCGGTAAAGTTCAATCAGATACAACAGAAACAACCGGTAGGATTCATCGTTGTAGATCCTACAGGCGTGACTGGAGCAGAACTTATTTCCTGGACTACAGTTAGTGTATATAACGCAGGTGTGGAAGTGGGACGTACCGGGACAGGTGGACTGCTGGGACTGGACGTCATAGGTAGCGGAGGCAAGCAGTTTGTTGAAACCACGCCTGTAACCACGCCGTTTGATGAAGTGCGTATCACCTTTGCCGGAGTGGCGGATGCTTTGAAGAGCATTCAGTTGGCAGGTGTCTATACTCGTCCCGACAGTAATGGTGACGGTATTCCCGATTGTGCCGAAACGACTACCGATCCCGGTGGTTCGATAGACGTGATCAGCGTGACAGAGCATATTTGCCAGGGAGCGCCCATCCAGATACAGATACAAGGCGGAACGAACGGTAACAGCTATTTGCTGCGCTGTTACAATGTGGCTAAGAATAATGAAATAACGGAGCGCACGGCAACGCTGGCAGGACAGACATTTATTCTTTCCGCCATACCCGTGGGCGATTATTATATTGCTATCTATGACCCCACAGGTACGAATCTTTATTATAATGGCATCCATTCTACCGTGCATCCGTTGCGTACTACCTGGAAAATGAATGCAACATCAAGCAATTGGAACGATTGGAATAACTGGAGTGACGGCAGTCCATGGCAATGCACGGATGTCATAGTTCCGTCCGACTGTGTTCTCTATCCCGTTCTTCTTCAAGGTAGTGCAAATTATTGCAATAATCTCCATTTCGCTCCGAATGCTGAAATAGTGAATACGCATTACCTCAATTACGCTCAGGCATGGGTGGAAATGGCCTTGCAGGCAGGGCGTTACTATATGCTTTCTGCTCCCTTGAAAGCCACATATACCGGGGATATGTTTATTCCTGCCACTATGAACGGTACTCAAAATAATGATTTCTTTGTGACATTGAACGAAACGACTTCACCCGAAAACCGCTTTAATCCGCGCATCTACCAACGATTGTGGAGCCATGATGCACCGGGACAGAAGATTAGCGGCGGTACGCTTACTGCTGTTACCGTAATACCGGATAAGACGAACTGGACACCACCGTTCAATGCTCTGAATCAGGTTTATCCTGCGGGGAGTGGCTTTTCGCTTTTTGCGGACCGTGAGGCGGTAAGCAATACAGTACTTGCCTTCCGTTTCCCGAAGGTGCATACCCGCTACAATTATTATAATGCGGCAGGACAAGGAACGGCTTACAGCGAAACCGTCACCCGTTCGCTGCCCGGACGCTTCATTTACGAGAACAGCAGTGGCAGTCTTACCTTTCCTTATGTGGTGACTGTGACTAATAAGGTTGCCGGAAATACCTTTTTGGTAGGGAATCCGTTCATGGCTCATATCCGGATCGATCAGTTCTTTGCGGATAATCCTACGGTGACTTCAATAAAGGTGTACGATGGCAACAGCAATAACTCCGTCATCAGGGCGGATGGAACGCTGCTTACCAATGGAGATGATTTCCGTTTTATAGCTCCGATGCAGTCGTTCTTTGTTACGGTGAATAGTGCTTCTACTACGTTGGCGGTGAAGTTTACCGAGTCCGTACTGACACAGGCAGTCGGCAATGCGGGATTGATGAGAAGTACCCGTTCCGTGACTTCCACCCGTTCGGATTTGCCGCGTCCGACATTGTTCCTCATGGCAAGTGCTGGCAATGCTTCTGCCCATAGCCTGTTGCGCCTGCATCCGTCTGCTTCGACGGCTTTTCGTTCAGGCGAAGACTCGGAATTATTATTGGATGATGACATGCCTCCTGTGATTGCTGTCTTCAGCGTGGCCGGAGAGAAAATGCTTGATATTCAGCAGCTGAGTGATGCCAATCGTATTCCGGTAGGATTTAGTTTGCGTAATCCCGCCCGGGTGACTCTGAAACTGACACATGGACAGGGAGACGCATGGCGGAACTGGTCATTTGTGGATATGGAAACCGGAAAACGATATGCGCTGTCGCAACCGGAAACCAGCATAGACGTGGGAATCTTGTCTACTAATGTCGGTCGATTTTATCTGGAAAAGAATAAATAATATCCTTAACTGATATGCATAATGAAAAATCTACGAATTAAAAAATATGTATGTGGCACTTTTCTGGCATCGGCATTGCTAATGGTAGGATGCCAGACAGACGAAGCCGTTGATGAATGGGGGGAACCCGGTCAGCAGCCTGGTGATGCAGGCGATGTCACACTTTTATTAAGTGTGGCAGGCGAACTGGCTACCCGTACTATTCTTCCGGGATCGGAAAATGTACAGCATGTGACGTATGTGCAACTGTATATTTTCGATGGAACAGATGAAAATGCTCTGTGTGTCGCTTCTGAGAATATTGGTTGGTCGGCCTACTTTGGCAATAATCCGCCCACAGTAACTTCTACCATGAGATACCGGGTGAAGTATGAAGGGCTTGCCAATGGGAAACCTTATACTTTCCTTGCAGTTGGACTTGACAACCAGTCTGGTGCTACTTATGGATATCCCGCTGCCATACAGATAGGCAGTTCCGTATTGTCCGGTGCGGTCGCTGTCCTTTCCGGCAGTGAGGCAAGTACGTGGACCTCCATCCGGCAATCCGAACTATTTGCCGGAGCAACAGTGTTGACTCCCAGCAGTTACGGTACTCAGGGGAATGTAGACCTTTGGCGTCGGGTGGCAGGTGTGATGGGGTGGTTCACGAATGTACCGGCACAAATAAGTGGCACGAATGTTTCGGCTATCCGTATTTCTCTGTATGCACAGCAGAATAAGCAAGTGCCGTTATTTCAGCGTAGCCAGACACCTATATTTAAAGATTACATAAGTAGTCCGCTAACTTCCGTTTCCAACGGGCGTGTATTGGTGGAAATCCCGGTACCTGTAGGGACGGCTGCTTCTACTGTACTGTCTGAAGGCTCGTATGTGTTGCCTGCTCCTGCTCCTGCGCCGGTAGATGCGAATGACTACACATTGAGAGTAGAGCTTGTGGACGGAAGTGGCAATATATTGCGCACTTTGCGTGTCATGCTGTCCGATAATGACGACACCAACTCTTCCACCGGAAATGGTACGGGAATCATTGATCCGGAAGGTGCATATCGCTTTCCGATTGTTGCCAATCGATTCTATGGCATAGGGACGGGGGAGGACCCTATTGATTTAGGAATGACTTCTACCCGCAGTGGGATAATCGCAAAACTGCTTGTGCCTGTAGAAGTAATAATAGAGAAAAATAGTTTTTCACTAAAGGAGTAAAGCTTATTTTGATTAAAAGGTTTGAAATAGCCAATTCTTATTTGATTCATAATCTTGTAACTTTGGATCGAATAAAAAACATATGTTAATTATTAACACTGTGAATCTTTAATGGTTAATATGGGTGTAGAGTTTATTAAAACATGTTGTAATATGTTGTAGATCACCCTGAAAATTTGGAGATATCCCAGAAATCCGTATCTTTGCAATGTGTTTTTCATAGTATTAGATTTAAGGTTAACAAAAGATTGGCTGTCTGGGATAGATAGCCTTTTTTTATGGCTATAAGTGAACTACATATCGGGTACCTTTATCTTTTCCGGATTTTCTTCCCGATACCTTTTGAAATCATTCTCTATCAAGTCTCTCAAATCTTTAAGAAACTCTTCGCTACACTCTTCTTTTGCCAGGGAATAATAGTATTCCAAAGTTTGTAATGCGAACTTATCTTTCCCAATCAGAGCAAATGCAGGAATCTCATTTTTAACTGCATTGCGCACTAATACTGCTTGATCTCTCATAATAAACTATTTTTTTATGTAGAATATATTATTCGGTGTCACTTTTGAGGAGTGAATACATCTTCATATCCAGAATCTGGCCATTCTTCACAGCATTGCTTCTGAGTACTCCTTCACATTTAAATCCACTCTTTTCAAGAATCCGGCAAGAAGCGATATTATAGCTAAACGGCTCTGCAAAAATACGGAGGATATCGGTGTTATTAAATACGTATTGGCAGGTTTGTTTGATTGCACACGTTCCCAGACCTTTTCCCCAGAAAGATTCTGCTATATAATACCCCATTTCAGCAGTCCGTGAATGAATGTTGTCTTTACGAAACACACCGATGCTTCCCACTACTTTATTATCAGTAGTGATAGCAAAGGCAAAAACACTATTCTTATCAGCCTTTAGCATTTCATTGATATAGAATTTTGCATCATCCTCAGTATAAGGATAAGGCAGGCCATCCCGAAGATTGTCCTGGATGTTTTTGTTATTTAAAGCTGCTGCAAGTTCGGTGGCATCTTTCATTTCCCATTTTCTGATTTTACATTCCATATCCTTCTTTTTTTTAATTAGCCTGAAACAGGAGAGTTGACGGCAAAGATAAGAAACTTTATTTTTAACCACTTCTTTAATAAATGCAAAAAGTGAACTTGCCGATTTAACTTCATCCTTTTTTCAGTTTCTAACTTAATAAAGCTAAGAAATTGAATGGATGATAAACGAGGATAAAATCCGGCAGGTATATGCTTCCGACCCGAAAAAGGGTTTTAAAATGCTGATGGATAACTTCCAGGTACCTATATATAATTATATACGGCGTTTGGTAGTATCACATGAGGATGCAGAAGATGTTCTTCAGGAAGTCTTTATCCGGGTATACCGTAATCTGGAACAGTTTCGTGGTGAAAGCTCGCTGAATACCTGGATATACAGGATTGCAACCAATGAAAGTTTGCGTTTACTGAATACAAGAAAGGACGAAGAATCGATTTCTGCGGAAGAAGTACAAGAAGAACTGATTGGTAAACTGAAGGCTTCCGATTACATTGATTATGAAAATGAATTGGCAATCAAGTTTCAGGAAGCCATACTGAGTCTACCAGAGAAACAGCGATTGATATTCAACCTGCGCTATTACGACGAGCTTGATTATGGAGAAATCAGCCGGATACTGGATAGCAAGGTCGATACTCTCAAAGTGAATTATCACTATGCGAAAGAAAAAATAAAAGAATACATCTTAAATAGATAGGACGATGAATAAAGAATTTGATTTTGACGATATAGGTAAAAAGACACCTTACCGCACTCCTGATAATTTCTTTGAGGATATGCAGCAAAAGGTAATGGAATGTACTTACGGCGGGCAACGTAGGAAACGCCGTTTACAGATAATGTTCTCTACTGCTGTAGCGGCAGCTGCAATACTGGCAGGAGTATTGTTTGTTCCGTCTTATTTCTGGACGGGAGATGTACCTGCAGGAACTTCGGATATGCTGGCTGTAGATAGAAGCAGCAGCGATCCGGCTGATAAATGGATTCATGAACTGTCGGATGAGGAGTTGGAAGAGCTCGTCGACTTCTCTGATAATGACATATTTTTAAATTAGGTATTAATAAAAAAAACAAGAAAATTATGAAGGCTAAGTTTATTTATGTAATGATGGCTGCTCTTTTGATTGGTAGCCAAACAATTTCTGCTCAGAATAAGGATAATAAGGATCAGAAACAACGCCCTACTCCCGAGCAGATGATGCAGAGACAAGCTAATCAGATGGTAAAAACATTGATGTTGGATGATGCTACGGCTGCTAAATTTACTCCTGTTTACGAGGGTTACTTGAAAGCACTGCGTGAGTGCCGGATGATGAACCGCCACGAACGAAACAGAGGAAACAATGCAGAGGCTAAACAAACGGCAAAACCTGTACTGACGGATGCGGAAATAGAAAAACAAATTAAGGATCAGTTTGCACAAAGCCGTAAGATTCTGGATGTTCGTGAGAAGTATTATAATGAGTTCCGTAAGATTCTGTCTCCTAAACAGATTATGAAGATCTATCAGACAGAAAAAAATAATGCGAATAAATTCAGAAAAGAATTTGATAGAAGAAAAGGTCAGAAGCACGGACAAGGAAAGCGCCCGATGCATGGAAGGCCTGCTCCTGCTACTAAATAATACATTTTCATTAAACTACTTGATAGACACGAATGGGGTACAGGCATACATATTTGACTTTCCGAAACATATTATTTTATGTTGTTTTATTGTGGTCAGGTATGACTGCTAATGCTCAGTCCGGCAAAGGGAGCTTTGCCGGACGTGTTATTGATAAAGATACAAAGCAACCGATAGGATATGCAGCGGTGCGTTTGCTAACTTTACCGGATAGTGTTTTTGTAGCCGGTGTGGCAACGACGGATGACGGTAAATTCAAAATGCCGGTTGTCTGGCCAAAAGATAAGAAGTTGTTTTTGGAAATTTCTTTCATTGGCTATATTACTTTTTCTAAACCTATTCCCGCTTCATTCAGAGGTTCTTCGCAGAATCTGGGTGATATTGCGTTACTTCCTGATGGCTTTTTATTGAATGAAACGGTTGTAGTGGGTAAAGCGCCATTAGCGGTTACCGAACAGGATACAACGGTTTTTAATGCTTCAGCCTATCGTACTCCCGAAGGTTCCATGCTGGAAGATCTTGTGAAACAATTGCCCGGTGGGGAAATTGATGGCGATGGAAAGTTGTTGATCCATGGAAAGGAAGTTGAAAAAATACTGGTAGACGGTAAAGAGTTCTTTACGGATGATCTGAAGGCTGCTTTGAAGAATCTTCCGGTAGAAATGGTGGAGAAACTGAAAGCTTATGAGCGTAAATCTGACCTGGCTCGCCTGACGGGAATTGATGACGGAGATGAAGAAATGATACTTGACCTGGCGGTGAAGAAGGACATGAAGAAGGGATGGATGGATAACTTCATGGCAGGTACAGGCAATAAAGGACGGTATGAGCTTGCCAATACTTTGAACCGTTTTCGGGATAATTCCCAACTTACTATTATCGGTAATTTGAATAATACGAACAATCAAGGTTTCTCGGAATTGCAGCGAGAGTCCTCGGCTGCCAGTGGGAATATTTTGAATAGGGTAGGGTTGGTTACTTCACATTCCTTAGGCATGAACTTCACTCGTGACTGGGACAGAGTGAAACTTCGCTCTAATATTCAATATGCGGGTACTGATCGTTCGGAGGATAGTCGTACTATAGTAGACAACTTTTTGAGACAAGATAAATCAATCAGTCATAGCACCAACGATAATCATACGAAAAACCACAATCTGACGGCAAATGCTTATCTGGAATGGAAGATAGATTCGGTAACCAACTTGGTATTTCGCCCACAGTATCGCTATGTGGCAAGTGACAGGAGGAATGGAAGTTACCAACAGAGTTGGTCGGATGAAAGCTTATTGAATGAGAGAACTGCCTCTAATCTTTATGATAATTCCCAGTATAATCTGACTTTCATGTTACAGGTCAACCGTAAGTTCAGCCGTAAAGGGCGAAACCTGGCTTTGAAGGTGGATTATGGAACGAATGCTTCTTCGGTCGATAGGGAAAATTTTTCTACTACACATTATTTCAAGAATGATACGGAGAAAGTAGTCAACCAGCGTGTGGATGATGAAGGTGATGGTTATAATTACCGCCTGCAACTGGTGTATGTAGAACCGTTGCCTAACCGTTATTTTCTTCAGTTTCGTTATAGTTATCAATACCGGGTGACTCATTCGGACCGTTTCGTCTATAACTGGGATGAGGCGATGGAGGATTTTGTAGCCGATTACGATTCCTTGGCAAGTAATAGTTTTGAGAGTCAATATAGTACCCATCTTTTCAATATGGCTGTCCGTACTTCCCGGAAAAAGTATAACTACAATATTGGTGTTGATCTGGAACCTCAAAAACTGGACAGCCGTTCTTTTCTGGATGATGTTTTCAAACATCAAATGAGTAAAACGGTTCTTAACTTCTCGCCAACATTGAACTTTCGCTATAAGTTTTCCAAACGTACCCAGTTACAAGCCATTTATAGAGGAAAGGGAAGACAACCCAGCGTTCGTGATCTGCAGCCGATTGCCGATATGACGAATCCGTTGAATATCCGTATCGGTAATCCATCTCTGAAGCCTTCTTATACCAATACGTTTACATTGAATTATAATTCATACAATGTCAAGCATCAGCGCAACATGGTGGTATCCCTTTTTGTGGAGAATGTACTTAATAGTGTAACAAACCAGGTCACATACGACAGTGAAACAGGAGGTAGAACTACCACACCCGTTAATTTGAATGGAAACTGGCGAGCATCAGGCTCTCTTTCATTGAGTGGACCTTTCAACAATCGCAACTGGCTGTTCCGCACCTATTCTTATCTGCAATATAGGAATCAGAATGGGTACACCACTCAGAATAAAAAAGAACCGATGAAAAGTTCCGTTCAGCATCTTACGGCGCGTGAACGTTTGCAACTTACTTTCCGTACCCGGCAACTCGAACTGAGTGCACGGGGAGAAGTATTATATAATAATTCATATAACAATGTGAAAGATATGCGTACGGAAACATTCGATTATCAATTAGGAGGAGATTTACAGTATTATCTTCCCTGGGGATTTGAGTATAGTAATGATCTCACGTATTTTCTTCGCACCGGATATGGATACGATAGTAGTGGGCGGAAGAATCTGATATGGAATTGTCAACTATCGAAAGCTTTCTTGAAAAAGAAACAATTACTGCTGCGTTTTAAGTTTTATGATATTCTACGTCAGGAGATTTCCATGGTGCGTACTATTTCGGCTACTGCTATACGTGATGCGGATTATAATGTTTTGGGACGTTATTTTATGGTACATGCTATCCTGCGATTGAATATGATGGGGAAAAAGTAAAAAATGCAAAGTCTTGAAACTTCAACAGGGTTAATTTGTTGTAGATACTCAAATTAATAAAAGAAAACTCTGGGGAATGTTTCAAAGGTTCAAAAACTTTAGAAAACTGAGGAAGTGGTATGTCGTGAAGCTGAAACTGGTTGACGCACGCCTGTATTTCGTCAGCATCTTCGTAGGATTGCTGACGGGGCTGGTGGCTGTTCCCTATCATTATTGCCTCTATTATTTCTTTAACCTGCGAAGTGAATTCTTTGCTTCCCGCCCGGAGTGGTACTGGCATATTCCTCTTTTTCTTTTCTTTTGGGCGATACTGATATTCGTATCCTGGCTGGTGATGAAAATGCCACTTATCACCGGGGGAGGTATTCCTCAAACACGTGCTGCTATTAATGGACGCATTACCTATAAACACCCTTTTATAGAGTTGGTTTCTAAATTCTTCGGTGGTATTCTTTCGGTTTCAGCCGGATTATCACTGGGACGTGAAGGACCTTCTGTGCAAATAGGTTCGTATATCGGATGCCTTGTAGCGCGTTGGACACATATTTTGAGAGGTGAACGAAAACAATTGCTTGCTGCCGGTGCTGGTGCCGGTCTTGCCGCTGCGTTTGCAGCACCGCTGGCTTCTTCATTGCTTGTCATCGAATCCATCGAACGTTTTGATGCTCCGAAAACGGCTATTACTACCTTACTGGCAGGTGTAGTGGCAGGGGCGGTGGCGAGTATGGTTTTTCCTATAAATTCCTACCATCTGATACAAGTGGCCGAACCCGGTTTTTCTTTTGGAGTTCAGGTGAAGTACTTCTTATTGCTTGCAGTGATTATTTCTGTTTGCGGAAAGTTATATTCCATGATGATGGTGTCCTTTAAGCGAGTTTATGCTACGGTGAAATCTTCGGTATATATGAAGATGTTCTATCTGCTGCTGGTTGCTTACATTATTTCCTTTATGCAGGTTAACCTGACGGGTGGGGGAGAACAGTTTCTTTTGGAGCAGGCACAGTCCGGCAGTCATGCACAGATTATGTGGGTAACGGCAATGATGCTGTTACATTTCGGCTTTTCCGTAATCTGTGTTTCATCTGGTTTACCGGGTGGAAGTTTTATCCCTACACTGGTCACCGGTGGATTACTGGGGCAGATTGTCGGTTTACTGGGAGTGGAATATGGAGTTATTGAACCGGAGAATGTCAGTTATGTGATGTTGATTTCCATGTCGGCTTTTCTGGTGGCTGTGATACGTACCCCTTTGACAGCTATTGTACTGATAACCGAGATAACAGGACATTTTGAGGTATTTTACCCGTCGGTAGTAGTAGGCGGATTAACTTATTATTTAACGGAACTTCTTCAGATAAAACCTTTTAATGTGACGCTTTATGAGGATATGATCAATACTCCTGCTTTCCAGGAACAAAAAAGATATAAACTATCCATTGAAGTGATGACAGGTTCGTATCTGGACGGTAAACTTGTGGACGAGCTTTCTTTACCCGAAAACTGTGCTATTATCAATATACATCGGGATGGTAAAGATGCAAAGCCCCCCGGAATACGGTTGATTCCGGGGGACCAGGTTGATATTGAACTGGATGCACAGGACATTGAAAAGCTCTATGAGCCACTCGTTAGTCTGGCAAACATTTATTGATGAGGCGTCTTACGCCAGACTGCCTATTTCGTCCAGATTCTTCTGAATATCCTGATCTGTCAGTTCATAATTAACAAGATCGCCGGAGAGGTATTTATCGTACGAAGTCATGTCAATCAGTCCGTGACCTGAGAGATTGAACAGGATCACTTTTTCTTCGCCTGTTTCCTTGCATTTGTTTGCTTCGCGGATGGCGGCAGCAATAGCGTGACAAGATTCCGGTGCGGGAATGATACCTTCAACCTGGGCAAACAGACAACCGGCTTCGAATGATTCCAGTTGTTTGATGTCTACAGCTTCCATTAGACCATCTTTCAATAGTTGCGAAACGATAACACCTGCACCGTGGTAACGCAATCCACCTGCATGAATATTGGCAGGAGCAAAGTTATGTCCCAATGTATACATAGGTAGCAATGGGGTATATCCGGCTTCATCACCGAAATCATATTGGAACTTACCACGTGTCAACTTCGGGCAAGAAGCCGGTTCGGCAGCGATGAAACGTGTTTGTTTACCTTCCAGGATCTTATGGCGCATGAATGGGAATGCGATACCGCCAAAATTGGAACCACCACCGAAGCAAGCGATTACCATATCAGGATATTCTCCTGCCATTTCCATTTGTTTTTCGGCTTCCAAGCCGATTACAGTCTGGTGCAAAGCTACATGGCTCAAAACGGATCCTAATGTATATTTGCAATTCGGTGTAGTTTGTGCCAGTTCGATGGCTTCCGAAATAGCTGTTCCTAAAGAACCCTGATAGTTGGGGTGAGCTGTCAGAATGTCTTTTCCGGCGCGGGTAGACATAGATGGAGACGGTGTAACCTGTGCGCCGAACGTCTGCATGATGCTACGGCGGTAAGGTTTCTGTTCGTAGCTGATTTTTACTTGGTAAACAGCAGCTTCCAAGCCAAACAAGCGGGCAGCATAGGCCAGTGAAGCACCCCATTGACCGGCACCGGTTTCTGTGGTAACGTTGGTTACTCCTTCTTTTTTGCAATAGTAAGCTTGGGGAATGGCAGAGTTTAACTTGTGTGATCCCATTGGACTGACACTCTCATTCTTGAAGTAGATGTGTGCCGGAGTGCCCAATGCTTCCTCCAGTCCATAGGCACGGACGAGCGGAGTACTGCGATAATATTTGTACATTTCGCGTACTTCTTCGGGAATCTCAATCCACTTATCGGTCTGGTTAAGTTCTTGCTTACACAGTTCCTGAGCGAAGATAGGATATAAATCTTCTGCTTTCAGTGGTTGTTTGGTACCGGGATGAAGCGGAGGCATCGGTTTATTTACCATATCTGCCTGTATATTATACCAATAGTGTGGAATTTCTTCTTCCGGAAGGAAAAATCTTTTTGTCTTGTTGCTCATAGTGGTTAATTCTATTAAATTTTTACGAGGCCAAATGTAACTATTATTTTTAAAACAATTTCTTTTTTCTTTTGTTTTTTGTCTATACGCATTGTTTTGTTTATGTTTGCCTGATATTTAATTTGGTGTCTCCATGAAGATTTATCATAAATTCTTGTTATATCAGAATAAATGGATTCATCCGTACACTCGGATCATTCTTGGAGGGGTGACTTATATAGCCTACCTGGCTTCTATTCTGTTAATTGTAGGTGTAGTATATGAACACGGCTTTACTATTTCCGAACACGAGGCTTCTCAACTGCAAACTCTCTATCGGTTTGTGTGGGGTGTTTTCCTGACGGAAGTGACTTTGCGTCTCTTGTTGGAATACAGAGATACAAAGCGTGCATTTAAGAAACTGGCCTGGATACTGATCGCCTTACTCTATCTTACTCTGATTCCGGTTATTTTTCATCGACCGGAGGAAGAAGGAGCTATTTTGTACTTTTGGGAATTCTTGAACGGAAAACCTTATCACATTGTACTTTTGCTCATTTTTTCTTTCTTTAATCTGTCCAATGGCTTGGTCAGGTTATTAGGACGGAGAACGAATCCTTCTTTAATCCTGGCTGGTAGTTTCTTTATAATTATTCTTATAGGAACGGGCCTGTTAATGCTGCCCCGCTGTACGATGAATGGAATTTCTTGGGTGGATTCTTTGTTTATTTCCACCAGTGCAGTGTGTGTCACAGGACTGACTTCGGTGGATGTGGCTTCCACCTTTACTACATCTGGTTTTGTGGTGATTATCCTACTAATACAGATTGGCGGTTTGGGGGTAATGACACTGACCAGTTTTTTTGCGATGTTCTTTATGGGTAATACATCATTCTATAACCAGTTGGTGGTTCGTGATATGGTTAGTTCCAATTCATTGAATTCATTGCTTTCTACTTTACTGTATATATTAGGCTTCACACTGGCTATAGAAGGGACGGGAATGCTTGCCATTTGGAGTGATATTCATGGTACAATGGGAATGACTTTTGAGGAGGAAGTAGCCTTTTCTGCTTTCCATGCCATATCAGCATTTTGTAATGCGGGTTTTTCCACATTACCGGGTAATCTGGGTAATCCATTGGTGATGACGGGGCATAATCCTTTCCTTATTTATATATCCTTGCTGATTATTCTGGGTGGTATCGGTTTCCCGATATTGGTGAATTTTAAAGATATCGTACTCCATCATTTACGTCGTATATGGAAGTTCTTGCATACATGGGAGTGGGACAGACATCGTTTTTACCATCTGTATAACCTGAATACGAGGATTGTACTGATTATGACTTTTCTGTTGCTGGTGCTTGGTACAGTTTTTATTGCTATTTTTGAGTGGAACCATGCCTTTGCCGGCATGTCGGTTGCTGATAAATGGACACAGGCATTTTTTAATGCAACTTGTCCGCGTACTGCCGGGTTTACCAGTGTGGATTTAACTTCGTTGGGAGTACAGAGTGTATTGATCTATATTTTCCTGATGTGGGTTGGTGGTGCAGCACAATCTACGGCCGGTGGTGTCAAGGTGAATGCCTTTGCGGTAGTTGTGTTGAATCTGGTTGCTGTGTTGCGCGGTACGGAAAAGGTAGAGGTGTTCGGCCGTGAGTTGTCATACGATTCAATCCGTCGTTCCAATGCTACAGTGGTGATGTCTCTTGGTGTTTTATTTGTTTTTGTTTTTATTCTGACGATGTGGGAACCTCAGGCATCTGTTATGGCACTTTTGTTTGAATGTGTGTCGGCACTGAGTACGGTAGGTTCCAGTTTAAATCTGACTCCGACCTTGGGTGATAATAGTAAGCTACTTGTTGCTTTCTTGATGTTTATCGGACGTGTGGGTTTGATTACGTTGATGTTGGGTATCATTAAGCAAAAGAAACATACGAAGTATCAGTATCCAAGTGGACAGATTATTATAAATTAGTAATTAGTAGTAAAATAAATAGTATGAAGTATATTATTATCGGTTTAGGAAATTACGGACACATGCTTGCCGAGGAATTGTCGGCATTGGGGCACGAGGTGATTGGTGCGGATGTGAGTGCAAGCCGCGTAGATAGTATAAAAGAGAAAATAGCTACAGCTTTTGTATTGGATGCAACTGACGAGCAGGCGCTTGCTGTTCTTCCTTTAAGTGGAGTGGATGTGGTAGTAGTGGCTATTGGTGAGAATTTTGGCGCTTCCATTCGTGTAGTGGCTTTGCTGAAACAACAGAAAGTGGAGCATATCTATGCGCGGGCTATTGATAATGTCCATCGTTCCGTACTTGAGGCTTTTGATTTGGAACGGATTTTAACTCCGGAGGAAGATGCTGCTCGTGGTTTGGTACATCTGTTGGAATTTGGTGCCAATATGGAAACATTCAGGGTGGACTCAAATTACTATGTAGTGAAATTTACTGTGCCGGAAAAAATGATAGGATACTATGCCAATGAATTGAATCTGGATAAAGAATTTGGTTTGAAGTTATTAGCATTGAAGCGTGCCAAGACTTTAAAGAACTGTCTGGGCATCTCATTTACAGAACATGATGTGATGAATGAATTACCTGAAAATGATCAAGTACAAGCTGGTGACGAACTGGTTTGTTACGGACGGTACAAGGACTTCCAGAAGTTTTGGAAAGCGATGTAACTACGCTTTCCTATAGGATTTTCTGTCATCTAATATATCATTCATATTTTCTTGTGCCCACAATATCAAGGAATTGATATGGGGCAATAAAGACATGGCTCTGTCTGTAAGTGAGTATTCCACTTTCGGAGGAACCTGTGCATAAATTTGTCTCTTCACGAGTCCATCTTCTTCCAGAGTGCGTAGAGTGACCGTCAGCATCTTTTGTGATATATCCGGTATTGTCTTTTGTAATTCATTGAATCGCATGACGGGTGCCTGTGTTAGTGTGAAAAGTGTCAGTATCGACCATTTATCACTGATTCGTGATAGTATCATTCGGATAGGACAATCGATATAAGAGCTATTTTGTATATCTATTCTATTCATATCTTGCTGATTTATAAAACACTCTACAAAAGTAACTAATATGCCAATTATATGCAAATATACACCTGTGATTCTTTTATTACTTTTCCTTGCATGAGCATACGATTTGATATAGTGAATTGAAAACAGCTTTACTCTGAATTTGGTTGATAATAAACTAAATTTAGAATAAGGCTGTTTTATGTATTATATTAAAATGATTTTTATTAAATCTTTTGGTTGGATAAAATTATTATGCTACCTTCGCATTTGGAATATTTTAAACAGTATTCAATGTTAACCTTGGGCATAGACTTTCATTAGGTTCGTACTCGAGCACTAAATTAAAGATACACAGTTGGTAAAAGCTTGTGCAATAAGTAGAGATTCAGATCCAGACCTTTATAAATTATGATATGTATATAAAGACTAACACGGAAGAAACGACATCTTTCAATCAGCTATATAAAGATTACCAAACATCGTTTGTCAACTTTGCTTACACCTATGTCCGTGATTGGAATGTAGCGGAAGACATTACAGCAGAAGCTATTATCTATTATTGGGAAAATCGGAATTCTCTTTCCGGTGTTGCCAATATTCCAGCATATATACTTACTGCTATAAAACATAGGAGCCTCAATTATCTCCGGCATTTACAGATACATGAAGAATGCTCTGAAGTAATCAAGAAATATCATGAATGGGAACTCAATACACGCATTGCTTCATTGGAGGCTTGCGAACCCTATGAACTGCTTGCCAAAGAGGTACAGGAGCTTATTCAGAAAACTTTGGATGAATTGCCGGAGCGTACCCGTAAGATATTTATAATGAGCCGCTACGAAAACAAATCTTATAAAGAAATTGCTGCGCTAATGAACATGACTACTAAAGGAGTTGATTTTCATATTAGCAAGGCATTAAAGCTGTTCCAGACTAATCTAAAAGACTATTATCCAATATTTCTTTTATTTTTTGCAAAATTCCACTAGGAATTATTATCCATGAAGTGCCTTATATACAAAGGGAAGGTATTTTAATATGGATAGAGAATTGCTTTATAATTTTTTTAAAGGTAATGCTACTTTAGAAGAGGGCATGAAAATAAAAGCTTGGGTAGAGGCGTCGGAAGAGAATGAACGTACTTTTTATAAAGAACGTGAGCTTTTCAATACCCTTTTATTGCACAATCCGCTTCCTGAGAAAAAATCCTCTGTATTTAAACTTTCTATTTTTAAAAAGATAAAGTCAGACGGACTGAAAATTGCTGTTGTCGTTATTCTGACATTGGCATTCAGCTATTTGTATCAAGGATATAAAAACCGTCGGGCTGATGTCATTATGAGTACGATATCTGTTCCTGAGGGGCAGCGTACTCATCTCACATTACCTGATGGAACCACTGTTTGGCTGAATGCTCGGACTACGATACAGTATCCTTCTTCTTTTAATAAGAAAAAGCGCGTGGTCATACTGCAAGGTGAAGCTTACTTTGACGTAAAGAGGAATGAAGATAAGCCATTTGTGGTACAGACCAGTGTCTGTGATGTAGAAGTTTTAGGAACAAAATTTAATGTGAATGCATATCCTGAACTGAAGAAGTTTGAAGCTACCCTTATGCATGGTAGCGTGAAAGTTATTCCGAAAGCTAATCCTTCACAGGTTGTCATTTTGAAGCCTGAACATAAATTGTCACTGGAAAATGGAAAACTCAACATTACAAGAGTGGAAAATTTCGATCCCTATCGTTGGAAAGAAGGGCTTATTTGCTTTACGGATGAATCATTTCTTAATATAATGAAAGATTTTGAAAAATATTACGGGGTAAAGATAGTGATGGAGAATGAAAAAGTAGGTGAGTCTCACTTTACGGGAAAATTCAGGCTATCGGATGGTATTGATTATGCTCTTCGGATTTTGCAGGGAAACCTAAAATTCCAGTATGAGAAGGACAATGAAAAACAAATAATCCATATAAGATAAAATATCAGTATTAACCCTTAAAACAATGAATGCCTATGATGAATGACCTATGTTAACCTAAAAATGCCGATAAGTGTTCCTGCACCTACCGGCATCGAAATCAACACAATTTTCCTGAAAAAACTGTATTAACTTAAAAATCTATACAAAGGTATGAAAAATAACACTTTGTCGGGGGGATATTATCCTAAAAATCCCCGAATAAAACATTTTTTTAGAATTATGAGAATCACTTTATTCTTGTTGGTGGCATGTGTCTTTTCTGCATATGCCGGGAATTCATATTCCCAGAACACGAAGGTCAGCCTTGATGTGAGTAATGTCAAGTTGAACAAAGTATTGGATGCAATAGAGAGCCAAACAGATTACCTCTTTATATATAATAGTCAAATAAACATAAATAAGCTGGTGAGTATCAAAGCACACGAACAGGCAGTTTCAAAGGTATTAGATAAAATATTGAGGGACACTGGTATCAAATACAAATTGGAGGGCTCCCATATTATTTTGGAAAGAAAAGAGGTACGCGATACCCCCGCTGCTATTTCGCAACAGCAAACAAAAAAAATTAGCGGAACCGTTGTCGATAAGACAGGAGAGACTATTATTGGAGCGAATGTTAAAGTACAAGGTACTGACAGAGGTACAATTACTGATATTGATGGTAATTTTAGTTTGGATATTTCTCCAAAAGAGGTCCTTATTATCTCGTTTATAGGATATCAGGAGAAGAAAATAACAATTGATAATCAGACTCATATCAATGTAACTCTGGAAGAAGATAGTAAACTGCTGGATGAGGTAATAGTCATTGGCTATGGTACTACTTCTACACGCAAAATGGCGTCTGCCGTAACAGCCGTGAAAGGGGAAAAGTTGCAGGATCTTCCCTTCAGTAGTGTAACCGCTTCTTTGGCTGGGCGTGCTACGGGAGTCATTGTTGAATCGTCTGGTGGCGAACCAGGTTCCACACCTTCTATCTCTATTCGTGGTGGTGGTGCACCGATCTATGTAATTGACGGCGTTATTTCCGATTCATGGGATTTTAATACACTGAATCCTAATGATATTGAAAGTTTATCTATATTGAAAGATGCGGCATCTCTGGCTGTTTATGGTTCGCGTGCTGCCAATGGTATCGTAATGGTGAAAACCAAACAGGGCGGAAAGGGTAAGACTGCTGTTACTTATACGTTTAATGCAGAATTTAGTCAACCGACCAAATTATTGGAGAAAACTCGTTCTTATGACTATGCTTACAATCAGAGAGCGGCAGCCCTAAATGATGGCATTGCAGAAGAGAATATTACTTTTACTCCGGAAATATTGGAGATTATCAAAAATCAGACTGATCCTTATACATATGCTAATACTGACTGGTTAGGAGAAGGACTCAAAAATTTTGCTCCCCAATATAAGCACACGCTTTCTTTGAGTGGAAGCGGAGAGAAAGTTAATTATTACCTTTCTTTGGGGATGCTAGACCAAGGAAGTATTTATACTTCGAACGCATTGAATTATAACCGTTATACGGTTCGCAGTAATGTAAACACCACTTTTGACAAAATAGGTTTAAAAGTAACTCTGAACCTGAATGGTGCATATGAAAAGAAAGAATATCCTTCATTTTCTGCTGCGAAAATATGGGAAAATCTTTATAATCAATCGCCTCTTAATCCGGCTTATAATCCAGATGGCACCTATGCAGCTGTTACCGACCATCCGTTAGTACAAATGGACGACCGCTCCGGTTATGATAGGAATTATGGTAAGTTTATCAATACACAGGTGGCGGCAGACTGGACTTTACCTTGGATGAAGGAAGTGATTATCGGTGCTATGTTTAATTATCGTCTGAATGACTCTCATACCAAGAAGTTTAGTACTAAAGCTCCCCAATATTATCAGGACGGCACTATTTATCCGATTGGTAATCCGACATTGGATGAAGCCGGTTACTGGGGAGACTCCTACAACTTTGAGTTGAGTGCCGCTTATGTAAAGACATTTGCGGAGAAACATACTGTGGATGCAAAATTCGTGTATACGGTTTCTGAAAATAACGGGTGGAATATGAGTGCTTACAGAGGAGAATACTTATCAACGGTAGTCGACCAGTTATTTGCCGGTGCTGCAGATACGCAGCAGAATAGTGGTAACTCGGAAGAAGGTGGGCGTATGGGATTCGTTGGTCGTTTGAAGTACGATTATCTGAATCGCTATATTGTGGAGGGAAGTTTCCGTTACGACGGTTCGGACAACTTTGCGCCGGGACACCGTTGGGGATTTTTCCCTTCGGGCGCTATAGCATGGGCTGTAAGTGAAGAACCTTTCTTTAAGGAATGGAATCAGCATGTGATTGATTTGATTAAGATACGTGCTTCTTATGGGCAGACCGGTACAGAAGCTGGTGTTAATCGCTTTGGCTATCTTTCCACTTATAATATGGATGAAAAGAAGATTGTAATCGGAGGTAAACTGCAATCTGGATTTAGTGAAGGAGAACTGGTTTCTCCTGAATTGTTGAGTTGGTATCAGGTTAATTCCCTAAACTACGGATTAGATATGGCTTTCTTCAAGAATCGCTTAAAAGGAACTTTCGATTATTTCTATTATGTGACTAAAGGTGGTCTGATGAGTCCGGGCGATCGCTATGTTACTCCATTAGGAAAGAAGTTACCACAAATTAAGTCGGAAAGTGAACAACGTCGTGAAGGTGTGGAACTGACCATGCGCTGGTCGGATACAACTCCGCGCAAATTCTCTTATGAAGTAGGATTTAATATGACTTATTTCAATACCCTTTGGAAGGTGAAATCTGATGAAGCCTTGACTTCATTGATGAATCCATATAAACGTCAGACTAATCAAACTGATTATTATGGTATTGGTTATCTGGATACGGGGTTATACCAATATATAGAAGATATTCTGAATTCACCGCGCAGATTGGCTTCCAACCAGACTAAATTGGGAGATATAGGTTATGTAGATGTCAATGGCGATGGCAAAATTGATGGTGAAGACCAGGTACGCATCGGTATGCCGACAAAACCTCATTTTACGTATGGCATTGATTTTTCTTTCAGTTATGAAGGTTTTAATTTGTCAGGTCTGTTCTACGGTACTGGCGAACGTTACATGACGCTTGGAGACCGCTACCAGAAAGGCGAAAGTAAATATCTTTATTACCAGAATCAGTTGAACTATTGGAGACCGGATAATACGAATGCTGACTTCCCGAGAATTTCTGTAAGTTCCGGTGCAAATGGGAGCAACAATCAGGTCAGTTCTACTTATTGGATGAGAGATGGATCTTATATCCGGTTAAAGAATTTGCAGTTGAGTTATGATTTTAAATACAAACTTCTGAAAAAATGTGACTGGTTGCAGATGTGCCGCGTGAATCTGAGTGGTAGTAACTTGTTTACAATCTCTGGAATAAGCAAGTTTTTCGATCCGGAAACTTCATCTACCAGTGGTGACGGATATCCTGTACAGCGGGTTTATGCAATAGGTTTAACGATTGGCTTTTAATGAGGAGGAACGAATATGAAAAAATTGAAGAATATAGTAATAATGATAATCCTTGCTGTGGCTGCTTTTGCGTGTACAGATGTACTGGATAAAGGCCCACTGGACAAATACTCGGAAAACGATGTATGGAAGAGTACTGACCTTACCCAGGCATTTATCTATACTGCATTGAAAAATGCCACTGATATGATGATTTGGAAGGATAACTGGACCGACAATGAGGCTATTCTGGAAGATGGGCGTAATATTAATTTTGAATTGATAGACCGTTATCATGATGCGGGGTGGAATGTATATGGGGACATCCGTCGTTGCAACATGGTATTGACCCGTGTGCCGGATGCACCTTTCACAGAAGTTGAAAAAGCAAATTTCATAGCCCAGGCAAAGACGATACGTGCCATGATTTACTTCACACGTGCCCGCCTATTCGGTAAACTGATGCTGGTAAAAGATTTGATTGATACGGATGCTGATATGACTTTTTCACGTACAACAACTATAAAAGAGACCTATGACTTCATTATAAAGGATCTTCAGGAAGCTGTTTCCGATCTGCATGTAGATGAACCTACAGGTGCCGTTAGTCGTGGAGTGGGCTATGCATTATTGGGAGAAGTTGCATTGCATGGTGCTGCCTATATCGAAAACGGTCAAGATGATTACTATAAAATAGCAGCGAAAGCATGTGAAGACTTGTTTGCATTGAATAAGTATTCTTTGGACAAAGACTATGCAGGAATGTTCAATAACTATGACCATTCGTTATCTTCAAGTGAAATCATTCTGGCACAATGGAGAAGTCAGGAGAATACAACTTTCTCGGATACATGGATGCAAAGATTAGTTCCCAATATCGACCCAAGTAAACTGACTCATGAAACACAGGAAAAATATCCTTTGGTAGAGGAATGTGCAGGGTGGCCTCAGAGGTTCCCTTCTGTTAGTCTGGTGAATGATTATCTGGTGATTGATGAAGACGGACAAGCCAAAGAATGGGATCAGACTTCTTATTATAAAGATTTCCTAACTAATGGAGGAACAGTGAATGATGCCATCTATAAGAATCGTGACAAACGTTTCTATGCTTCTATTATTTATGACGGGTGTTCTTACTTTGCCAATACAGTATGGCTCCGTGAAGGTGGAAATCTTTATTATTCTTCCAAATCTACGGAAGTTTGGGGAATGCCGGTGTCGGGATATGTTTACCGGAAATGTGTTTATGAAGCCAAGCGTTTGTTGAATTCGGAAAAGACCGGATACCATTATACATTGTTACGTTTGGGCCGTTCGTATCTGAACTATGCCGAAGTCAAATTGCGTCAAGGAGATAAAGAAAAAGCTATCGAATATATCAATAAGACGCGGGTGGATCATGGTGGTTTGCCGGAACTGTCGAAGTCCATATCATTGGAAGAAGCATGGAAAGAATATAAACGTGAACGTCGTGTGGATTTAGTAAGTGAGGGCGACCGTTATTGGACTGTACTCCGTTGGGGAAAGGCAGAGGGGCTGGAAGTTGTTCCGGAATTAACCGTTACGCAGAAATTCATGAAGATAGCTCCTGACGGGAAATCTTTCGAAATAACAGAGCTTCCGATTTATGTAAGTGATAATGAACGTACTTTTACCTCAAAACGCTATTTGTTCCCAGTTCCACAGGGAGAGCGTGACCAGAATTCTAATTTGGACCAGAATGAAGGCTGGTAAAAGATAAAGTAAACCTTTTAAAATATTACGAATATGAAGAAATTTATAAATATAATTCTGCTGATATTCCTGATGGGTGCAGTTTCTTCGTGCTTGAAGTCAGGATTGGACGAGTTGCCCACTTATGAGGATGCTGAAATAACCAACTTGAATTTTGAATATCGTTGGTGGGATGAGACTAATAATCAGATGGCTGTTAAGACACTTACTATCGAAAAAAACATATCAACCGATGATAACCTGATTACTTGCAAACTGACAGTTCCCGATGCAAGCGGTAGTTTTACTGATGCTATCCGGCAGGGAGTTTCGTTAAGTAATCTGATAGGTTATATGGATCTTTCTACTGCAGCCAGAATCAAACCATTGAATGGAGCACCTAAACTGGGAGAACCCGCTGACTTTTCTGCTAAGGAATTCAGGTATCAGGTGACAGCCGCTAATGGTACAAAAAGAGAGTGGACAATAAAGATTACAGATTTTGTGAAATGAGAGTAACTGTATAAAGTTGCTCAATTTGATGTTTGAAATGGGGAGGGAAGATATTTGGAAAGAATATCTTCCTTCATCTTTTATTTCATTATATTAGTAACCCGAAATGATAGAATTATTATGAATAAACTATATTTTGTTGCAATATTCCTTTTGGGGATATTATCTATGATAGGTATGTCTGTATCTGCTGAAAATGCTACCCAAAAAGTTTTTCAGGGATCTCCCGTTATAAATTCTCCGGTAATTGTGGGGAATTATCCTTCCACACCTTTCCTCTTTTATATTCCTACTTCCGGTGAGCGCCCCATGAAATGGAGTGCCGTGAAACTGCCCAAAGGCTTGAATTTGGATACCGAGACTGGTATCATCAGCGGAACGGTAACTGCGAAGGGAGATTATACAGTTACCCTTAAAGCAAAAAACACACAAGGCGTTTGCGAGAGAAAACTTATCATACGCATTGGCGATGAGTTGCTGCTGACTCCTCCTATGGGATGGAACAGTTGGAACACTTTCGGACGTCATCTTACCGAAGAACTGGTGTTACAAACGGCAGATGCAATGATAGCGAATGGAATGCGTGATTTAGGATATTCCTATATCAATATCGACGATTTCTGGCAATTGCCGGAACGAGGTATTGACGGGCATTTGCAGATTGACAGGACAAAATTCCCACGCGGGATAAAATATGTGGCCGATTATCTGCATGAACGGGGATTCAAATTGGGCATTTACTCGGATGCGGCCGATAGAACCTGTGGCGGTGTGTGTGGTAGTTATGGATATGAAGAGGTGGATGCGAAAGATTTTGCTTCCTGGGGCGTGGATTTACTGAAGTATGACTATTGCAATGCACCTGCCGGAAGGGTAGAGGCTATGGAGAGGTACGCGAAGATGGGAAAAGCCTTGCGGGCTACGAACCGTTCCATCGTGTTTTCAATTTGTGAGTGGGGGCAACGTGAACCCTGGAAGTGGGCAAAGCAGGTGGGAGGACAACTGTGGAGAGTCTCCGGGGACATTGGTGATGTTTGGTACCGGGATGCTAACCATATAGGAGGGTTGCGTGGTATTTTGAACATTCTTGAAATCAATGCTCCATTGGGTGAATATGCCGGTCCTGCGGGTTGGAATGATCCGGATATGCTGGTAGTCGGCATTGGCGGAAAAAGTATGAGTATCGGTTATGAGTCTGAAGGATGCAATCAGGAACAATATAACTCCCATTTCATCTTGTGGTGTATGATGGCTTCTCCGTTGCTTTGCGGGAATGATGTGAGGAATATGAATGACAGCACCCTGCATGTTTTGCTGGATGCTGGTCTGATTGCTATCAATCAAGACGTGCTGGGTAGGCAGGCTGAACGCAGTATCCGTTCGGATTATTATGATATTTGGGTGAAACCGTTGGCTGACGGACGCAAGGCTATAGCTTGCTTCAACCGAATGAGTTCACCACAAACCGTAGTTTTGAATGATAAAACAGTGGCGGGTTTGGCATTTGAACAGATATATTCCTTGGATAACCGTTTGATGCAGAATAACGGCGATTCGAAGGAGTTGATCGTGAAACTGGCTCCTTATCAATGCAAAGCTTATATCTTTGGTAAAACAAAATAGAAGAAATTATTTTATAAACACAAATCTGATCCATTTATGAAAGCACTATTTAAACTTGTCGGTTTACTGGCTATGGCAGGAATTTGGAGTTCCTGTGGTAACAACAAGGAAATAGCTAATTATCAGGTAATTCCTTTACCTCAAGAGGTGACAATGACCTCCGACGGAGAGTTCGCTATAAATAATGGGACTCAAATTCTTTATCCCGAGAATAATGAGAAAATGCAACGTAATGCTCAGTTCCTTGCTGGCTATCTAAAAGAGGCTACAGGTACTGATTATGTCGTTGAAGCTGGAGTTGAAGGTAAAGGAAACATTCTTCTCTGTTTGGGGCTGGAGGGCGAAAGGCCTGAAGCCTATCGGTTGGGTGTCACATCCGAAGGAATAACGATCACCGGTGCGAGCGAAGCCGGTGTATTTTATGGTATCCAGACATTGCGTAAATCCATTACTCCGGTTAAGAACAGTACTCCTGTTCTGGCTTCTGTAGACATAAAAGATTATCCACGTTTCAGTTATCGTGGGGTTCATTTGGATGTAAGCCGTCACTTCTTTGCAATAGATGAAGTGAAAAGCTTCATCGATATGATGGCACTTCATAATATGAATCGCTTGCACTGGCACTTAAGCGATGATCAGGGATGGCGTTTGGAAATAAAGAAGTATCCATTGTTGACGGAAATAGGTTCTAAACGTAAAGAAACTGTTATCGGACGAAACTCTGGTGAGTATGATGGTAAGCCTTACGGTGGATTTTATACCCAAGAACAGGCTCGTGAGATTGTAGCCTATGCAGCTGAACGCTATATCACTGTCATTCCCGAAATAGACCTTCCGGGACATATGCAAGCTGCATTGGCAGCTTATCCCAATCTGGGATGTACCGGTGGTCCGTATGAAGTGTGGACACAGTGGGGGGTATCGGATAATGTACTTTGTGCCGGAACCGATAGTGTGTTGACTTTCATTGATGACGTATTGTCTGAAGTGATGGATATTTTCCCATCGCAGTATATACATGTAGGGGGAGATGAATGTCCGAAAGCCAAATGGGTGACTTGTCCCAAATGTCAGGCACGTATCAAAACTCTGGGAATCAAAAGTGATGCTCGACACAGCAAGGAAGAATATTTGCAAAGCTTTATTATTAACCACGCTGAAAAATTTGTGAATAGCCATGGACGCCGCATTATCGGTTGGGATGAAATTTTGGAAGGCGGACTGGCTCCGGACGCTACTGTCATGTCATGGAGAGGTGAAGGAGGCGGTATTGAAGCTGCCCGGCAGAAACATGATGTTATCATGACCCCGAACACCTATCTTTATTTTGATTATTATCAGACGAAAGATACTGAGAATGAGCCGCTGGCTATCGGAGGGTATCTGCCGATTGAACGTGTCTATAGTTACGAACCAATGCCGGCGTCATTGACTTCTGAGGAGCAAAAATATATAATTGGTGTACAAGCTAATCATTGGGCGGAATATATACCTACTTATTCGCAGTTACAATATATGGCATTACCACGCTGGGCCGCTCTGGCGGAAGTGCAATGGACCAATCCGGAGAAGAAAAACTATGAAGACTTTCTCAGTCGTTTGCCACGTCTGATTAATATTTATGCACTTGAGGGCTATAATTATGCGACCCATGTATTCGATGTGAAGGCTGACTTCGTAGCAAATTCTGCTGATGGTACGGTTGATGTGGTAATGACAACCATTGATCATGCCCCAATTCATTACACACTCGACGGAACGGAACCGACAGTTGCTTCTCCTGTTGCCGATAGCATTCTCGTCATAAAGCAAAGCTGTACACTTAATGCGCTTGCTATCCGAACTACAGGAAATAGCCGTATGCTTACTGAAAAAATAGCCTTTAGTAAATCTACTTCCAAGCCAACCAAAGCAAATCAACCGATAAACAGACAGTATCAATTTAATGGAGTTACCACTTTGACGGATGGATTGAAAGGAAATGGTAACTATAAAACCGGAAGATGGATTGCTTTCTACCGCAATGACATGGATGTGACAATAGATTTGCAACAACCTACGGAAATATCTACCGTATCCTTTACAACTTGCGTAGAAAAAGGAGACTGGGTATTTGATGCGCGCGGATTTACAGTAGAAGTATCTGATGATGGGGAGAATTTTACGAAGGTGGCTTCCGAAGAATATCCTGTCATGAAAGCGGATGATCGTAATGGTTTATATGAACATAAGCTGACGTTTACCCCGGTCAAGACGCGCTATGTACGGGTAATGGTTCCTTCAGAAAAGTCCATTCCTCAGTGGCATGGTGGAAGAGGTAATCCGGCTTTCTTGTTTGTAGATGAAATAACGATTGACTGAGAAAGAGAAGCATATGAGAATAAACCATTTGATTCTTAATATATTATTGGGGAGTATTGTATTCTGTGCGACTGGAATTCAAGCTTTTGCACAATCAGTGATTCCTGTTCCGTTGAAAGCGGAACAAAAAGAGGGAATATTCCGTATTACAGAAACTACCCAATTGTATACTAACCTTAAAGGAGAGGAGAGAAGAACTTTAGAAGACTATCTGACTACTCTTTCCCGTCCGTTTAATATCGGTATAAATGAGGAAGAAGATATACGTGAGAATGTAATCATTCTACGAAAAGTAAAAGTGGCTGGGCATAGTACTCTAAAATATCCTGAAAGCTATTCTCTGAAAGTAACCCCCCATCAGATATTGATTCAGGCAAGTACGGATGCTGGGCTTTTCTATGGCTTGCAGACATTGATACAATTAACCGAATCTGCAGGTACAGCAGGGTGGACTGTACAGTCCACCTATATAGAAGATGCTCCTCGTTTTGACTATCGTGGTTTCATGATGGACGTTTCCAGGCATTTCCGCTCCAAGGAATTTGTAAAGAAACAAATAGACGTACTGGCACGGTATAAATTAAACCGTTTACATTTGCATTTGGCAGATGGTGCCGGTTGGCGGATTGAAATCAAGAAATATCCCCGGCTTACGGAATTTGCGGCTTGGCGACCTCAGGCTACTTGGAAAGAGTGGTGGTTTGGTGAGAACAACCGCAAATATTGCGAACAGAATGATCCTCGTGCTCATGGAGGATTTTTTACTCAGGATGATATTCGGGAATTATTGAAGTATGCCGCAGAACGGCATATTGTCATTATTCCTGAAATTGAGATGCCTGCACATTCTGAGGAGGTTTTGGCTGCTTATCCTGAATTATCATGTGCAGGTGAACCTTATAAGAATGACGATTTTTGTGTGGGTAATGAACAGACTTTTACTTTCCTTGAAGAAGTATTGACTGAAATTATGGAGTTGTTTCCATCCGAATATATTCATGTCGGAGGAGATGAGGCTGGTAAGAGAGCCTGGAAAACATGCCCTAAATGCCAGCAACGTATGAAAGAAAACAACCTTAAGGATGTTAATGAGTTGCAAAGTTATCTTATTCACCGGATTGAAGTGTTTCTTAATGCTCACGGGAGAAAACTTCTGGGTTGGGATGAGATAATGGAAGGTGGTTTGGCTCCCAATGCCACAGTTATGTCGTGGCGGGGAGAAGAAGGAGGGCTTAATGCGGTCAGAATGGGACATCGCGCTATTATGACTCCCGGTGATTATTGCTATTTGGATAAATATCAGGATGCTCCTTTTTCGCAACCGGAAGCTATAGGCGGATACCTACCTCTTTCGCAGATCTATTCTTACAATCCTGTTCCTGAAGCATTGATTTCTGATGAAGCAAAACTGATTTATGGAGTACAAGCTAATTTGTGGGCCGAATACATTCCTACTGATGAATATTATGAGTATATGCTTTATCCCCGCCTTCTTGCTTTAGCGGAAGTGGCATGGAGTGCCCCCCAACGTAAATCTTACCCAGATTTCCATACACGTGCACTGAGTGCTGTGGAATGGCTGCGTAAACAGGGATATCATCCGTTTGATTTAAAAAATGAAATAGGCCATCGTCCGGAAGCTACGCATCCCATCAGGCATTTGGCATTCGGCAAATCGGTAAAGTATAATGCACCTTATAATGCATCTTATTCTGCTCAGGGAGATAAGACCCTTACCGACGGTATCCGTGGTGACTGGACCTATTCAGATGGTGCTTGGCAAGGCTTTATTTCGCGAAATCGCTTGGACGTGACGATAGACCTGGAGACTGAAACGGAGATTAATTCTATTAGTGCCGACTTCATGCAGATGGTGGGGCCGGAGGTTTTTCTTCCTGTTGAGGTCATTATTTCCGCATCTTCTGATGGTACTGATTTTACTGAATTAGCGCGTATTACGCATGAAATAGTGAAATCGGATACTATTGAGAGAATGGGTTGGCAGGGAGATAAGCGTGCGCGATATGTACGTGTTCAGGCTCACGCCGGTAAAGAATTTGGTGGCTGGATATTTACGGATGAAATTGTGGTAGAAGCCAATCCGGAAGTACGTACAGAATATACTTTTGAGAAGGGCTGGAAATTTACCCGTGAAGATAATATTGGCAAATTCAGCGGCAAAGAGTATGATGATACGCGGTGGCAATCGGTCACAGTTCCGCATGACTGGGCTATTTATGGACCTTTTAGTGTGAACAATGACAAGCAGAAAGTGGCTATTACCCAAGACGGCCAGAAGGAGGCGTTGGAACATGCCGGACGTACGGGAGGATTGCCTTTTGTGGGCGTAGGCTGGTATCGTCTGAAGTTTGATGTACCGGATTTTTCTGCCGGTAAGACGGCGACGTTGATATTTGATGGTGCTATGAGCCATGCCCGTATATATATTAATGGGCAGGAAGTCGGTTATTGGCCTTATGGTTACAATTCCTTTTATCTGGATGTTACTCCTTATTTAAGGCCGGATGAGAATATACTGGCAGTTCGTTTGGAAAATGAAACGGAATCATCGCGTTGGTATCCGGGAGCCGGCTTGTATCGTAATGTCCATTTGGTAATTAATGAGGATGCACATATTCCGGTGTGGGGAACACAACTCACGACTCCTGTGATAGATAAGGGGTATGCCAAAGTAAACCTGAAAACCAGTCTGGTTGTTCCAGCTGGCAAGGCGTTTACTGATTATCGTATTGTGACGGAACTAAAGGATGCAAGCGGTAAGGTAGTGGCTACAGGTGAGAAACCGGGTACAAAATATGATAACGAGGTTTTTGAACAAGAGCTTCTTGTAGACAATCCGTCACTGTGGTCGCCCGATTCTCCTGTACTTTATTCGGCAGTATCCAGAATTTATGAAGGGAATCAGCTGAAGGATAAGTATATTACTTCGTTCGGTATCCGTAGTATTGAGATTATTCCAGATAAGGGGTTCTATCTGAACGGGCAGCGCCTTGCATTTAAAGGTGTATGCAATCATCATGACTTAGGTCCTTTGGGAGGCATAGCCAATGAGGCAGGCATACGCCGTCAGATACGTATTTTGAAAAATATGGGTTGTAATGCTATCCGCACTTCCCACAATATGCCTGCGCCGGAACTGATACGTGCCTGTGATGAACTGGGCATGATGGTGATGGCGGAATCATTTGATGAATGGGAAAGTGCGAAAGTGCAGAATGGCTATCATAAAATATTTGATGAATGGGCAGAAAAGGATCTGGTGAACCTGGTCCGTCATTTCCGTAACAATCCGAGTGTCGTAATGTGGTGCATTGGCAATGAAGTTCCCGATCAGTGGAATGGTAATCGTGGTCCCAAACTTTCTCGTTTCTTGCAGGATATTTGTCATCGGGAAGATCCTACACGTCCGGTTACTCAGGGGATGGATGCACCAGATGCAGTCGTTAATAATAATATGGCAGCTGTAATGGATGTTCCCGGCTTCAACTATCGTCCTCATAAATATCAGGAAAACTACAAGAAATTGCCGCAACAGATCATTTTAGGTAGTGAAACGGCTTCTACACTCAGCTCACGTGGGGTTTATAAATTGCCGGTTGTACGGCGTGCCATGCAGAAGTACGATGATCATCAGTCTTCATCTTACGATGTAGAACATTGCAGTTGGTCCAACCTTCCGGAAGATGACTTCATACAGCACGAAGATTTGCCTTATTGTATTGGCGAATTCGTTTGGACCGGTTTCGATTATCTGGGTGAACCTACTCCTTATTATACAGATTGGCCCAGCCACTCTTCTTTGTTCGGCATTGTAGACCTTGCCGGATTACCTAAAGACCGTTATTATCTTTATCGTAGTCATTGGAATAAGGAAGAAGAAACTCTTCATATATTGCCACATTGGAACTGGGAGGGGCATGAAGGAGAAGTAGTGCCGATATTTGTCTATACCAATTATCCTTCGGCAGAGCTGTTTATCAATGGTAAAAGTCAGGGCAGGCGTACCAAAGATTTGTCTGTTACGATTGAGAATAGTTCAGATTCGGCTTCTACGGTTGATCTGAAACGCCAGCAGCGGTATCGATTGATGTGGATGGACACGAAGTATGAGCCGGGTGTTGTAAAAGTCATTGCTTATGATAAAGAAGGTAAGCGTATGGCTGAAAAAGAGATGTATACGGCTGGTAAGCCCCATCATATTGAATTGATACCGGACCGTTCGCAAATTAAAGCTGATGGCAAAGATTTGTCTTTTATAACTGTACGGGTAGTAGATAAAGATGGAAATCTTTGTCCTCTGGCAGAGAATGAAATAAGTTTCAGAGTGAAAGGTGCCGGGACATACCAGGCAGGAGCCAACGGTAATCCGGCTTCACTTGAATCTTTTCAGGTTCCCAAGATGAAAGTTTTCAGTGGAATGATGACTGCTATCGTTTCTTCTACCGATAAACCGGGAAGAATAACGCTGGAAGCAACCGGAAAGGGATTGGTGAAAGGAATACTGAATATTGAAAGTAAGTAAATGAAATGAGGATATATCGTTGTAGGCGGTATATCCTCATATTTTATATCCTATTATTCTATAATGGGATTTTTTAGTGTAGTCCGCTCAGCCACTCTACCATCTTCGGATCACGATGAGAGAAGAAGCAACTGGTATGGGTATCCAGCGCTGCTATCTTTTCCATATCTTCTTTCGTCAGTTCAAAATCGAATACATTGAAGTTTTCAATGATTCGTTCTTTACGGATAGATTTCGGGATAACGACAATATTTCTTTGTATCAACCATCGCAATATAACTTGTGCAATGGATTTACCGTATTTGCCTGCAATGGCCGCTAATGTTTCATTCTGGAACATATTGTTTTTTCCTTCGGCAAATGGAGCCCATGATTCAATCTGAACGCCTTTATCTTGCATGAATGCCTCTGCTTCGATCTGTTGATAGAAAGGATTAGTCTCTACTTGATTGACGGCAGGTGTGATTTCGTTGTGAAGGATTAGGTCTACCAAGCGGTCGGGCATGAAGTTGCTGACGCCGATGGAACGAATACTACCTTCCTTGTATAATTCTTCCATAGCACGCCAGGCACCGTAATAGTCATTGAACGGCTGATGAATAAGGTACAGGTCCAGATAATCGAGTTGCAAACGTTTCATGGATGCTTCGAAGGCTTTCTTTGCTTTGTCATAACCGGCATCTGATATCCAGAGTTTGGTGGTGATAAACAAGTCTTCACGGGGGACGCCACTGCGTTTGATGGCTCTTCCTACAGCTTCTTCATTACCATAAGCGGCAGCCGTATCTATAGAACGGTAACCTGCTTCAATAGCGTCATATACACATTGTTCACACAAGACTTGATCTTCGATTTGATATACACCAAAACCGAGAATTGGCATTTCGATGCCATTATTTAATTTTACTTTCTGCATAATAACTTTCTCTTTATTGATTTTATATTAAAACACTTTACTTCCTTAATATCCTCGGACATTGCAGATTATTGTATTATTTTAAGCCCTTTGGTTATTTGCCTACTCTTTTTGCTAACTCTGCCGGATAGCGGTCGCCTGACACTGGAATAGAATTAAGCATATCATTGATCCTTGTCAACTCTTCCAGGCGTTTCAGTTTGGTGGTTCCTATTGTTTTTGATGTTGCAAAGGTAAGTGGTGAGATGAAGTTTGTAAATAGACAGATTACTGCATTACACACCATTATTACGGTTTTAAAGTATTGATTGAATACTTGATAATGAACAGTATACACAGGTTACAGTTTCTTATACCAATATTACAGATTTTGCAGTGCAGGTGATGGAATGATGAAAGAAAACTATTATTTTTGTCATCAGATTAAATTATCAGATTATGGGTACAATCGTAAAATTGAATACTGTTCAGGAGTATAATATGGCAATGGGAGTGGAGACATTGCATCCGCTTGTTAGTGTGGTGGACTTCTCAACGTTGAAGTCCTTAAAGCATGGACGTAAGAATTTTGGTTTCTACTGTGTTTTTCTGAAACAGCTCAAGTGTGGAGAATTGTCTTATGGGCGAAGTACGTACGATTATCAGGAAGGTACACTGGTATTTGTGGCTCCGGGTCAAGTGGCGGGAGTTGATGATGATGGCGAAACACTGAATCCTCAAGGGTGGGTGTTGGCTTTTCATCCTGATTTGCTACGGGGTACTTCATTAGGACGTAAAATGAAAGATTACAGCTTCTTCTCTTATGAAGCCAATGAGGCTTTGCATATGTCTGAACGTGAACGGCAGATTATCCTTAATTGTTTCGTTGAAATACAAGAAGAATTGGAGCGTGCCATAGATAAGCATAGTAAAGATATTATAGCCTCTACGATTGAGCTTCTGCTGAACCATTGCCAGCGTTTCTATGACCGTCAGTTTATTACGCGTGAAAACATAAATAAAGATATTCTGGTGCGTTTTGAAAACCTGCTCAGTGATTACTTTGAATCAGACCAACCGCAAACTGTCGGTTTACCATCCGTGCAATATGCTGCAGACCGATTGCATCTTTCTCCTAATTATTTTGGAGATCTGATAAAGAAAGAAACAGGAAAATCAGCTCAGGAATCCATTCAGCTCTTTGTGATAGAGAAAGCAAAAGAACGGCTTTATGATGAGAATAAGACTGTCAGCGAAGTTGCCTATGAACTGGGCTTCAAGTATCCGCATCATTTAAGCCGTCTGTTTAAAAAGGTGGTGGGGATGACACCAAACGAGTACAGAGCGTAGTTATTTAATTTTGTACCCCAACAGCGAACTGAACTTCCTGCAAATACCCGGGAATAACCCCATTAGCCTTCCGCCGAGTCCCCATCTTTTTGGGAAGAATCTCTGGTAGAGGGCCTGGTCGATAAGTTGCAGGCGTGGTTCCCAGTTTTCCACCTCATGCCCGTCTTTCAGGCCGGAGCGGATTTGGGCTTCGTGTCCCCGGAGTGAGTCGGGTTTAATATACTTGGAGTTTGCCATCATAGGCCCGCATACATCGAACCATACCTCACCACCACTGAATCGGTCGGCCAATCGGGTGAGTAATTGTCGTACCTGCTTTTCATAGAAATACATCAGTACACCTTCGATAACAATGATAAACTCTCCTTCGGGATGCTTTTTACGAAGATCATCCATCCATTGGGTTTCTAACAAAGAACCGGCTATGTAATGATCTCCCTCAGGTGCCGGTAGTAAATCATGTCGCAAGTCGATTACTTCGGGTAAATCCATTTCATAGAATATGGCTTTGTCGTGTTCTTCAATACGTTGATAGCGGGTATCCAGTCCGCAACCTACATTCACTACAATTGGATTCCTTCGTGTGGCAATGAAGCGTCGGATAGCATTATCAAAGTATAATCCACGTACGACACATCCTATGGCACTCAATTTGGCACTATCAAATTTGGAGTAGTCATATTCGATACTTTCTACCAGTTGTTCGGCTTGCCGATCACGCAAAATGGCATCTTTCCGGCGACTTTCTTTGGCTCTCATGTAAAGAGGTATCAGCAGTGTCTCAGCTACTACACTCTTAAATTCATATTTCTTTTTCATTTTTATTGGGGAATTATTGGAATTAATACGATCTGGCAAAAAAGAACAATATTCAAATTCATTCAAAAAAAAGAGAGAACTTATACTTTGATAAATTCTCTCTTTTTGCTGTTCCTCACATTTTCTTCCGGGGTCCATAGGCTACTTCTATTTTTTTGCCAAAGTTACAGTTCTTGAGTAAAGCAGACAATACCTAAAAGTAGGGAAATTGTGTTTTGACTTATACCTATCAAGAATGAAGCAAATTATCAATATTATCAGCTGTTTGTCCTAATTTATCAACGCGTAAAGGGCGTTCTGTAATAGCTTGAATATTAATGCGTTATAATGAACCTATCTCAGTATACGACTAAGGCACCCTAAGTATGATACTGAGGTACCCTAAGTATCATACTGAGATACCCTCAATATACGACTCTGCTTTTGAATTGTACTTTTTGTAAGTAACTTTTAAAGTAAGTCGCAGAATTATCATATAAGTCAAAATAGAGTAGTCATTCGCTTTTATACCTTACTTTTTCGTTTTGATTCTTTGGTTCTGCCAAGTCTCAAAAAAAATATCTTTCTTTGTAGAAAAGAAGAAATGGTTTATGCTCTCATTTGATACTTATATAAGTCGTAAACTGCCGCTGGTCGGTCTGATTAGTGCAGTCTTTATCATATACCCTAATATAGCCTGTCTGCCCTGGGATATAAAATTTCTGGAAGGAGCAAGTTGTACGGGTTTTTATTGGTATTTTGTTTATCGTTTCTTTTTCTTCTGGGGACTGATTTGTCTGTTGTTACGTTATAATTTGCGACAACTGTCGACAGCGCAGTTTAAGGAACGTTTTGGCCGTAACTTCTTATATTCATTGGCTGCCTATGCAGGCTTTGCGTCTATTTCCTATTGGATTCACTCTTATGGTATCCGTACTGATTTTCTGGGTAGTACATTGATCTCCCAATTCTTTATTCTGTGTTCTCTGTGTACGTTGATCGGGCATATTTCCATGTTATACTCCACGCAGCGTGAAAAAGAGCGTGAGATAGAACGTCTACGTATAGAGAATCTGCAAAGCCGATGTGATGCGTTGGCTAATCAGATCAATCCGCATTTTTTCTTTAACTCCTTGAATGGAGTGCAATCGCTTATTCGGAAGAAGGATGATGAAAAAACGTTGATGTATGTGCATGAATTATCTGATATCTTCCGTTATATTCTTCAAAGTGATAAGAGAGGACTGGTTACTTTGAGGGAAGAACTGGAATTTATTCAATCTTTCCGTTATGTGATGGAAGTACGCTTTGCCAATAAACTGGTTTTCTCGATCCTGGTGGATGAGGCTATGCAGGATGAACTGACGTTGCCTGTGCTATCACTGCTTCCGTTGGTAGAGAATGTGACCGTTCATAATATGATAGACAGTGAGCATAAAATGGAAATTACCATCAGGCTGAACGAGCAAAAAGAACTGGTGGTGAGTAATCCCATTTATCCTAAATTGTCTCCTCCTGATACGAACGGAACCGGGCTGAAAAATCTGGAAAGCCGTTTTACCTTGTTGATGAACAGACAAATACGGATAGAATGTGATGAAAATACATTCAGAGTATATCTTCCTTTAAATAAACAGAACTGACATCAAAATTGCATAGAGATATGAGAGTGTTGATTGTAGAAGACGAGACTGCCGCTTATGAGAATCTGGTGGATATTCTTGGCGAAGTCTCTTATGATATTCAAATAGCCGGTAATACGGAAAGTGTGACCCAAACCATTCATTGGCTGCAATCGAATCCTGCACCGGATTTGATATTTATGGATATTCATTTATCGGACGGTTCGGCATTTACCATTTTTGATAAAATGGAGTTGGAAACTCCTATTATTTTCACGACGGCTTATGACAGATATGCCATAGAAGCTTTCAAGGTGAATAGCATTGATTATTTGCTAAAGCCTGTCAAGGTGGAAGATGTAAAACATGCGCTGGATAAATACAAAAAACTGACGCACCAGGATGTGATTCACTACTTATCCAAATTGACTCAACTGGTGCCGACTCCTAAATATAAAGACAAGTTATTAATTCCATATAAAGATAAGCTGTTGCCTATTGGCCTGAAAGAAGTTTCATGCTTTTATACAGCGGATAAAAACACCTGTATCTACTTGAAAGACGGGAATATGTATCCATACTCCAAAACACTGGAACAGATAATGGCTTCTCTGAATCCGGCAGATTTCATCCGGGCGAATAAGCAATTCATCCTGGCAAGGAATAGTGTGACGGATATAACCATCTGGTTTGATAATCGCTTGCTGGTAACACTGGATGTAGAAACTCCCGAACGTATCTATATCAGTAAGAATAAAGCATCCGAGTTCAAGTCCTGGATAGTGAATAACACGTAAGTTAGAATACGTTAATCAGTAATTATGGTATTTACAACCGTAATTTATCTACGGTTTCTATCAGTAACGATCCCTATATTTGCAATCGGGAACTATTATAAAATTAAAGAGTTATTTTAAAGATGAAAAAAGAGAGATTTGTACTTGCATTCTTTACAGGCTGCCTGATTAGTGCGGTAAGCCTACAAGCACAAACCGGCAATGACAGCACAAAGGTAGCAAGAAGTTATGCGATCAATGAAGTAGTAGTAACAGGTACGCGAAGTGAAACGGATGTGCGCCATTTACCCATGACCGTATCGGTAGTGGGGCGTCCGCAACTTGAAGCGAGCCAGCAGACTTCCGTACTTCCGGTGTTGAATTCACAAGTGCCGGGCTTTTTCTCCACTTCACGTGGTGTAATGGGATATGGTGTAGCTACCGGTGCATCAGGGCAAATGTCTTTAAGAGGCATTGGAGGGCCCGCACAGGCCGGTCTTCCCACTACAGGATTATTGGTTTTGATTGACGGACATCCTCAGTATATGGGACTGATGGGACACCCCATTGCCGACGCGTATCAGACTATGATGGCAGAACGTGTGGAAGTGCTCCGTGGTCCCGCATCCGTGCTTTATGGTTCTAACGCCATGGGTGGGGTTATTAACATTGTTACCCGTAAGATGCAGGAAGACGGAATACGTACAAACATCAACATTGGTGCCGGGTCCTATGGAAGCGTACAGACCGAAGCCACTAACCGCATAAGGAAAGGGCGCTTCAGTAGTACGGTGACTGCCTCTTATAACCGTACAGACGGGCATCGCGCTGACATGGCTTTTGAACAGTACGGCGGGTATGCCAAATTAGGCTATGACTTTACGGATAACTGGAAAGTTTGGGGCGATGTAAATGTCACTCGTTTTAATGCTACTAATCCGGGATCGGTAATGAAACCATATATAGACAATGATCAGCGTATTACACGTGGCATGACTTCTTTTGCATTGGAGAATCATTACGAAAAGACTTCCGGTGCATTGAGTTTTTTCTATAATTGGGGTGATCACTGGATAAATGACGGATATCAGCCAGGAGGAGAACCGCTTCAGTATCGTTTCAACTCTAACGATCAGATGCTTGGAGTATCATGGTATCAGAGTGTACAACTTTTCCAAGGCAACAGACTGACTGTAGGAGCTGATTATTTTCACTTTGGTGGTGAGGCATGGAACCAATTCTTTGATGGGCATCGTGAAACTTCAGCGAATAAGTCGTTGAATGAAGTAGCAGGTTATGTAGATTTTCGTCAGGATATTGCTGCGTGGCTTACGCTGGATGCCGGAGCACGAGTAGATTATCATTCGCAAACGGGTACAGAGTTCATTCCGCAAGTAGGTTTGGCTTTCCATCTTCCGGAGAATGTAGAAATCAAGGCAATGGCAAGTAAAGGATTCCGTAATCCTACCATTCGCGAAATGTATATGTTCCCTCCGCAGAATCCGGATTTGAAACCTGAGAAACTTTGGAATTATGAGCTTTCTTTCTCACAACGTCTTATGGATAATCGTTTGTCCTATGGGCTCAATGTGTTCTATATCAATGGTGAAAATCTCATTATACGTCTTCCAAATCCTAATGGTAGCGGTATGTTGAACCAGAATTCCGGCGAGATTGAAAACTGGGGAGCGGAAGCTAATGTAGGGTACCAGTTTAATCCGGTGTGGAGCGTGATGGCAAATTACAGCTGGCTTCACATGGAAAATCCGGTATTGGCTTCTCCGGAGCATAAACTGTATGGAGGAGTAAACTTCAGAAAAGGACGTTGGAGTGCATCTACCGGCATCCAGTATATGAAGGGACTTTATACTGATCTGGATGCTGCGACAAAAGAGAACTTTGTGTTATGGGATATGCAGGGAAGCTTTAAGGCAACCAATTATTTGTCATTCTATCTGCGTGGTGAGAACTTGTTGGCACAACGTTATGAGATCAATGCAGGCTATCCTATGCCGAAAGCGACTTTTATGGGTGGAGTAAATATCAATTTTTAATAAGAATATTATATGAAAACAACAACTATCAGACTTTATTCACTGGATTACAGCAATGTGAAGACATATTTTGCTGCAGCCCTTTTCATTCTGGGTAATTTGGTTTTGCCACAACTTTGCCATCTTATTCCACAGGGTGGTCTTACTTTGTTGCCGATTTATTTCTTTACGCTTATTGCTGCTTATAAATACGGTTGGAAAGTCGGATTGCTGACAGCCGTCTTTTCACCGGTTTTGAACCATCTGCTTTTCGGTATGCCTCCTGCAGGAGTATTGCCGGCCATTCTTTTAAAATCCGTTTTACTGGCAGTGGTTGCCGGATATGCTGCCAATCGTTTTAAACGTATCTCTATTCCTGTTTTAGCATTAGTAGTACTGGCTTATCAGTTTATCGGGACGCTGGGCGAGTGGGCAATGGTAGGTAACCTTGCGCTTGCTTTCCAGGATTTCCGCATCGGCATACCGGGAATGGGATTACAGATTCTCGGCGGTTATTTGTTTATCAAGTATTTGGTTTATAAATGATATTCCATAAAATAAAAGTATGTTACGAAAAATCAGACTAACGTTTGCCATATTCTTTTTCGTGCTGATCACGCTTTTGTTCCTCGATTTTACGGGAACGTTGCATGCTTGGTTCGGTTGGATGGCTAAAATTCAGTTTTTGCCCGCTTTGTTGGCATTGAATGTCGGGGTTGTGATAATCCTGATAGCATTGACACTGCTCTTTGGGCGTGTGTATTGTTCTGTAATCTGTCCGTTGGGCGTGTTTCAGGATGTAGTTTCATGGTTGGGTAAAAAGCGAAAAAAGAATCGCTATTCGTATTCACCTGCACTTAATTGGTTGCGTTACGGAGTGCTGGGAGTATTTATTCTGGCTCTGATAGGAGGAGTTGGTTCGTTGGTTGCCTTACTGGCACCTTATAGTTCGTACGGACGAATCGCTTCTAATCTGTTTGCTCCGGTTTATCAGTGGGGAAACAACCTGCTTGCTCTTTTGGCCGAACGGGCAGATAGCTATATGTTTTATTCTGTAGACGTCTGGATGAAGGTTATGGGAACTTTTGTGATAGCTGTTCTGACATTTGTTATTCTGGCTGTGCTGGCCTGGCGCAACGGGCGTACATATTGCAATACAATTTGTCCGGTAGGAACAGTATTGGGATTCTTTTCACGTTTTTCTTTGCTGAAACCGGTAATCGATACGAGTAAATGTAATGGTTGCGGTTTGTGCGCACGTAATTGTAAGGCGGCATGCATTGATTCTAAAAATCATAAAATAGATTATAGCCGTTGTGTGGCTTGTATGGATTGCATCGGTAAATGTAAGAAAGGAGCTATCCGTTATGAGCGTCCTCATAAGGAAGTGCAGAAACCGTTAGCGGCTGAAAAAGTGACGGGTGTTTCACCGGAGCAGGTGGACAATGCACGCCGTGCTTTCTTTTCTGCCGGTGCCGTATTTGCTGCAAGTACATTGCTGAAGGCACAGGAGAAAAAAGTGGATGGTGGATTGGCTGTCATTGAGGATAAGAAAATACCGGAACGGATGACACCTATTGTACCGGCAGGTTCGTTGAGTATTCGTAATTTTGCGCAGCATTGTACGGCTTGCCAGCTTTGTGTATCAGTGTGCCCTAACCAGGTTTTACGCCCATCCGGTAATCTGATGACGTTGATGCAGCCGGAGATGTCATACGAACGTGGTTATTGTCGTCCGGAATGTGCGAAGTGTGCCGAAGTATGTCCGACGGATGCGATTCATCTTACCAGTCTGGCTGATAAATCATCTATCCAAATCGGTCATGCCGTATGGATCAGGAAGAATTGTGTACCGTTGACTGATGGAGTAAATTGTGGAAATTGTGCCCGTCATTGCCCGGTAGCGGCGATAGAAATGGTTCCGTCTGAGGTAGATAATCCGGATTCTCCAAAGATTCCGGTTGTCAATGTAGAGCGTTGTATTGGTTGTGGTGCCTGTGAAAATCTTTGTCCGGCACGCCCTTTCAGTGCTATCTATGTGGAGGGACATGAGAGACATAGGGTGATATAAAGGTGGTAATGTGATAGGGTGATAAAGTGATAAATGTAAGAAGAATAGATATGGAAGAACATAATAAAAATATAAACCGTAGGGATTTTCTGAAAATTGTGGGCATCAGTGCCGCTACGACAACGGCTGCTGCGACTCTTTATAGTTGCAAACAGAAGGATGGGGTGATTCCGGGAGGTAGTGCATCGACTCCGGTGCCTACTGATAAGATGACTTACCGCACTTCTGTGGCTCAGAAAGACCGTGTTTCACTTCTGGGTTATGGCTGTATGCGTTGGCCGACTGTTTCTTCACCGGATGGGAAAGGAGATATAATTGATCAGGATGCAGTGAACGAATTAGTAGATTATGCCATTGCGCACGGCGTGAATTATTTCGATACATCTCCGGTGTATGTACAGGGGTGGTCGGAAAAATCTACTGGTATTGCATTAAAACGTCATCCGCGCGAGAAACTGTTTATTGCTACAAAGTTATCCAACTTTAGTAATTATAGCCGTGAAAACTCCATAGCTATGTATCGTAAGTCTTTCGAAGATTTGCAGACAGATTATATCGATTACTATTTGTTGCACTCTATCGGTAATGGTGGAATAGAAGCATTCAAAGCGCGATATATAGACAATGGTATGATGGAGTTTCTGTTGAAGGAACGGGAGGCAGGGCGTATCCGTAATCTGGGATTTTCTTTCCACGGCACAGTGGATACTTATGACTATGCACTTTCTATGCATGATGAGGTGAAATGGGACTTTGTACAGATACAGCTCAATTATGTGGACTGGAAACATTCTTCGGGACGTAATGTAAATGCGGACTACCTATATGATGAATTGGTAAAACGAAATATTCCGGCAATCATTATGGAGCCATTGCTGGGTGGAAGATTGTCTAATGTACCTACTCATATTATGACACGCCTAAAGCAGCGTCGTCCGGAAGATAGTGTGGCCTCTTGGGCTTTCCGTTTTGCAGGCTCACCGGAACTGGTGTTGACGGTGTTGAGTGGTATGACGTATATGGAGCATCTTCAGGATAATATCCGTACCTATTCTCCGCTGATTCCTTTGACAGATGATGATAAGGAGTTTTTGGAAGAAACGGCACAGTTGATGTTGAAGTACCCTACTGTACCGTGCAATGACTGTAAATACTGTATGCCTTGTCCATATGGCATCGACATTCCTGCTGTGCTTATACATTATAATAAATGTGTGAATGAGGGGAATGTGCCGAAGAGCCAACAAGATGAGAATTACAGAAAGGCACGCCAAGCTTTTCTTGTTGGTTATGACCGTAGTGTGCCACGCCTGCGACAGGCAAATCATTGCATTGGTTGCGATCAATGTTCGCCTCATTGCCCGCAGAGTATTAATATTCCCAGAGAGTTGCGCCGTATCGATGGGTTCGTGGAGCAACTGAAACAAGGAACATTGTAGTTTAGAATCTGTTATTAAGAATGAGCAACAATAAAAAACGTATGTGGCTTTGGATTGTGTTGGCGGTTATAGGCATAGTATGCGTTTCCGTATTTATTTTTATTAATCAGCCGAGTTTCGGCAGGTTGCCTCAGGGAGCGCGTTTAGAGCGAATCAAAGGCTCACCTCATTACCGTGACGGTCAGTTCAATAATCTGCATCCGACACAGATGATGACCTCGGATGAAGGACGCTTTGGTGCTATGCTTTCTTTTTTGTTCCGCAAAACAGAGAATCTGCGTCCGGAGAGTGAAGTTCCGGTTATCAAAACGGATTTGCATAAACTGGGGCGTGATGAAAATATACTGGTCTGGTTTGGACATTCTTCTTACTTTATTCAGGTAGATGGAAAGCGATTCCTGGTTGATCCTGTTTTTTGTATGGCTTCGCCTGTATCTTTTGTCAACAAACCATTTAAGGGAACTGATGTCTATAAACCGGAAGATATGCCGGATATCGATTATCTGGTGATTTCGCATGATCATTGGGATCATCTGGATTACCGGACAGTGAAAAGTCTGAAAGATCGGGTAGGAAAAGTGATTTGCGGACTGGGTGTCGGCGAACATTTCGAATATTGGGGATATGATAAAGACCGGTTGATAGAATTGGACTGGTATGAAGATGCCGTTTTAGAAAATGGTTTTGCGGTCCATTGTCTTCCGACACGCCATTTCTCCGGTCGTGGTTTGAAAGCCAATCAGACATTGTGGGCATCCTTCCTGATAGAAACCCCGTCACAGAAAATATATATGGCCGGTGACGGTGGTTATGACTCTCACTTTGAGGAAATAGGGAAGCGCTTTCCGGATATAGACCTTGCGATTCTGGAAAATGGCCAGTATAATGAAGGTTGGAACCTTATCCATCTAATGCCTTCTGATATGGCAAAGGCAGCTAAAGATCTGAAAGCAAAAAAAATAATGACTGTACATCATTCAAAGTACGCATTGGCAAAGCATCCCTGGGATGAGCCTTTGGCGAATGAGAAGAAGATGCAGGAACAAGACTCGCTGAATATGGTGATTCCTGAGATAGGAGAAGTAATGCCGTTATAGAATTTTCATCTCTGTAATAATAGTGGGTGGCTGATATGATTATCATATATAGATAATGATATCAGCACTTTTTTTGGAAAAAACACAAAAAAATAGATTAGGTTTTTCTTTTCTTTCCGTCTTTATCATAGAACGAAATGCGAATTTATGCAGAAACAAGATCCCATAGAGGAAATCAAAGACCATCCGTTGGTGTCCTATTTTCAGTCTCAGGAAAAAGAAGTTCCCGAGGCTGAGATTGATTTGCGATGGAATGAGCTGGCACAACAATTGAAGTATGAGTCTGCTCCCCAACGACGCAAATTGTGGCGTATATATGCGGAGGTAGCTTGTGCGGTTGCTTTGTTGGCTGGTGTTTTATGGGGTGGAAGACTCTATATGGATAGTCAATCTCACTCTATGGAGCAGGCCATTGCTTTGCTCGATGAATGTTCTATCGATACGGCTAGTCAGATACTTCTTATTACTCATGCTGAACAGCGTATAGAAGCTGGTAAGGAGGCTCGTATCACCTACTCACAACAGGGTGAGGTTTCAGTGAACCAGCGTCAGGTGGAAGCGGCTCCACAGAAGACGGAATATAACCATCTGATTGTCCCTAAAGGGAAATTTTCACAACTATTGTTGGCTGACGGTACTTCGCTCCATGTTAATGCAGGTACTAAGGTAATTTATCCCAGTGTATTTACCGGTAAATATCGTGAAATCTATGTGGATGGTGAAATTTATATCGATGTCAAGAAGAATACCAAACAACCATTCATCGTCAAGACCCCCTATTTTGATATCCGTGTGACAGGCACAACCTTTAATGTCAATGCCTATAAATCCATGAATGAATCAGAAGTAGTACTGGTACACGGGTCTATAGTAGTGACCGACCATACTGAGCACGAGACAGTGGTGAAGCCTAACGAACTGCTCCGCTTGACTGAGGGTATAGCTCGTTCAAAACAGCAAGTGGATGCCAGTGAATATATAGCTTGGACCCAAGGAAATTTCCCTTTACAAGGACGTAGTATAGAGAGTATTTTGCAACGATTATCATTCTATTACGGTTGTGAAATTACCTGTGACCCCTCTGTCAACGCCTTGTCCCTGCAAGGTACTATCGATATGAGTGTTTCTCTCCCCAAAGTGCTTGAACGTATAGCCAAAATACATCCTATCGGTATTCGTAAGACTGCCGGAGGTTACCATTTGTTCATAACCCTAAATACTAATTCTTAAAAACATAAATAGCCTATGAGAAAGGAAATATGAAATACACACAAATTTGATAGGAAAGCCCGGTGGGCTTGTCTTGTTATTCTAACCTTATTACATTTAATATTAACCCTTATGGCAGCATTACTTCATAAAAAAGCCCGGACAACCCCACATCGTCCGAGCTCGTAAAGAGTGACGCTTAGCTATAAGCATCTAATCAATTATGCAAAAATATGGAATTTTTTCTAAGGAAACAACTGATTTCAGCAATGTTAGCATTTCTTGCATTGCTTTTTCCGCTGGCTCTTTCTGCTACGGAACAATATAATAAAGATTTTTCATTTGAGTTGCGCGATGTCACCGTCAAGGATGTATTCCGCTACATCGAGAAGAACAGTGAATATGTTTTCCTCTATTCCTCTGATAAGAACTTGTCGAAGAAAATCAGCATTAATGTGCAGGGCAAGAATGTCAAGGAGATTCTGGACGAGGTATTAGAACATACCGGACTAGTCTATGAGATAGATGGGAAGCAAATTATCGTAAAGGAGCGGAAGCAGGCGGTAGCTCCAAAGCTGGAGTCTACGCAGCAACAGAAAAAAAAGAAAACTATCAGCGGAATTATTTCTGATGAGTCTACTAAAGAACCTATTATTGGGGCGACTATTGTAGTGCAAGGATCTGCAAAAGGTACAACTTCGGATGTAAATGGCAATTTTGTTTTGGAATGTTCTGAAGCAGACATATTGGTTATTTCTTATATTGGTTATAAGGACCAAGTATTGCTTGTTCAAAGTAGTGATATTTATGCTGTTTCATTAAAAGAGGCTTCAGAGCAATTGGAAGAAGTTGTCGTAACAGCTTTTGGCGTTGGACAGAAAAAGGAAACCTTAGTTGGTTCCATCCAGCAAGTACGCCCTGATGATTTGAAAGTACCATCATCAAGTCTGAGTTCATCCTTTGCTGGTCGTATGGCTGGTGTTATTGCTGTACAACGGAGTGGACAACCTGGTGCAGATGGTGCAGACTTTTGGATTCGTGGAAAATCAACTTTTAGTGGTTCTACTGGTGCCCTGATAGTTTTGGATGGAGTCGAAATCAGTTCTTCCGAACTAAATGCTTTGGACCCGGAGGTTATAGAAGGTTTTTCAATTCTGAAAGATGCTACAGCTACTGCTATGTATGGTACTCGTGGTGCAAATGGAGTGATGATTGTGACCACCAAATCGGGAGAAGACTTGTTAAAACCGATTATTAACTTCCGCTTGGAAGGATCTGTATCCCAAATGACGGCGATTCCGGAAATGGTTGGTGGTGTAGATTACATGAAATTATATAATGAGGCACTAACAACTCGTGGCGTTACTAATGGGTTATATAGTATGGATAAAATACAAGGGACAGAGCAGAGATTGAATCCTTTGGTATTTCCGGATATAAATTGGTTTGATGAAATCTTTAATAGAACTTCGTTTTCTCAACGGTTTAATTTTAATATTCGTGGAGGAAAGAAAGCGGTAACATATTTCATGAGTGCTGCGATAAAACATGATGCGGGCAATATGAAACCCTTAAGCAAGGATTATTATTCATATAATAATAATATTAATGTGATACGCTATGATTTTGTAAATAATTTAGATATTAAGGCTACACCCACAACAAAAGTATCTTTAGGCTTAAATGTTAGTTTGCGCGATTGGAAAGGTCCGGACGTGGCCGCGGATGATCTGTTTTCTATGTCTCGTGAAGCTTCTCCTGTTGATTTTCCAGTTGTTTTTCCTGCTCGTTCCAGTAATGAATTGTATCCGTTATGGGGAGGAAAGTCTGGTGGAGTTTATAATAATGGTTTTCGTAATCCTGTTGCTGAGTATGTGAAAGGGTATCAAACCGAGTTTGCAAGTACACTTAATGCAAATTTACGCCTTGAGCAAAAATTAGATATGATTACGGATGGATTGAAGTTTAATGTTTTGGCCTCTTTTAAGAATTGGTCTAATACTTCAGTTGGCCGTACAGCCGGATATAATCAATTTGAAGTAAGTGATTATAATTCGGGAAATGGTGAGTATGTATTAAATAGGGTTGGTGCAGAGATGAATACCGCATTGAATACTACGGGTGGATCTACAGGAGACCGCCGTATCTTTCTTCAGGCGTATCTGGACTATAGTCGTAAATTTGGTATGCATGATATAAATGCTATGGTTCTTTACAATCAAGATCAATATGATCAAAATGCGCCAGGTGATTTGCTGTCTTCTTTGCCACGGCGTAAGCAGGGTATAGCTGGTCGTTTTTCTTATGCCTTTGATAATCGGTATTTAGCAGAAGTGAATTTTGGTTATAATGGATCTGAAAATTTTGCTAAAGGAAATCGATTTGGATTTTTCCCTTCTGTGGCAGTAGGGTACAATATCTCACAGGAAAAATTCTGGAAACCTTTATCTGAGGTAATTTCACATTTGAAGTTGCGCGCTTCTTATGGTTTAGTAGGAAATGATGGAATTGGAGAACGTTATGCTTATTTAGAAGATATTATTTTAAATAGTGAATCTTGGCAATATACTACAGGTGTCAATCAAAACATTACTTTATGGGGGCCAATGTGGAATCGTTTCTATAATCCGAACTTAACATGGGAAGTTGGAGAAAAGTTAAATATCGGATTTGATATGCAATTATTTAATGATTTTAATCTAACTGTTGATGCTTTTAGGGAAGTACGAAGTAAGATCTTTTTGAAAAAAGAAAATACAGTTCCTGTCTTTGTAGGTTCTGGTGCTACTAAAATATATGACAATATGGGAAAAATGAAGAATATTGGATTGGATTTCTCTATTGATTATAATAAGCAAATTACCAATGATTTCTTTTTGTCATTTAAAGGGACTTTTACTTATGCTCATAATACAATTTTGGAAAGAGATGAACCTCCTTTCCGGCTTTATCCAAATCTTTCAGGTGTCGGTCATTCGTATGGAGTACCTTTAATATATGTATCGGAAGGTTTATTTAAAGACCAGGAAGATCTTGATAATCACGCCCAACAGACTTTGGGCTATCAGCCTTGGGTGGGTGACATAAAGTATCAGGATATGCCTGATGTAAATGGAGAATATAATGGTATTATAGATGGCAATGACAGGGTTTATATGGGAAACCCGGATGTTCCAGAGATTGTTTATGGTTTTGGTTCATCAATGAAGTATAAGAATTGGGATTTTTCTTTCTTTTTTCAAGGAGTAGCTAAAACGTCTATTTTAATGTCTGGTTTTCATCCATTTGGAAATGAGGCTGTTCGTGGAGTGATGAAATTTATAGTAGATGATTATTGGAGTGAAAGTAATCCGAATCTAAATGCTGCTTATCCTCGTCTAACACGTGTAACGAATGCTAATAATGAAGCTGCATCCTCATTCTGGTTGCGTAACGGTGCTTTCTTAAAGCTGAAAAATGCAGAAGTTGGGTATACTTTTAAGATGTTTCGTGCTTATATTAATGGGGCTAATTTGCTGACTTTCTCTCCATTTAAATATTGGGATCCGGAAATGGGTGGAGGAAGTGGAATGAAATATCCTACCCAGCGAGTGTTTAATCTTGGTATTCAATTTACTTTTAAATGATATTCTATGAAGAAAAATATTACAATATTGCTAACGATAGGTCTGTTGTTATCAGCTTGCAATTATTTGGATATTGTACCAGACGAACGTCCCTTGGATGTAAATACATATCAGTCTCCTGAGGCTGCAAGGACTTATTTGTATTCTTGTTATTCGAAAATGTATAATCCCAGGCTGGGACAAGTACCTGATAAATTTGCAGCGGCAGAAATTATGAATCCTAGAGAAGGGGGAATTTGGGAAAGTTTTCCGAAAGGGACTTATTCTCCAAGCGATCCTCAACTTCTTAATGATTACTATAATAGTATATGGGAGGGTATTCATCGTTGTTATGAATTTTTAAGTATAGTGGATAGGACACCTGGTCTAAATTCGGAAGATTTACAATATTATAAAGCGGAGGCAACACTATTGATAGCCTATTATCATTGGCTTTCTTTTCGAGCCTTTGGACCATCTGTTGTTATTGATAAGCTGATGGACCCCTTAACTCCTGTGAACGAATTACCGGAGCGTTCAAGTGTAGATGAAGTGGTGGATTTTATTGATAGAAAAATAGCGGAAGCAGAAACCATCGGTTTGGCAGAACGGCATGATGGTGATAATTATGGGCGTTTAACTAAAGCTGTAGCACAAGCTTTGCGTGCAAAGGTTTATTTGTATGCAGCTTCTCCATTATTTAATGGTAATAGTGAGTTCTATTCGGATTTTAAGAGTCCCATTGACAATCGGCATTTGATTTCTCAAACTTTTGATATTGAAAAATGGAAAAAAGCAGAGAGTATAACTCGTTCAGCTATACAATATTTGGAGTCCTTAGGTTTTCGTCTATATACGTATACTGACGCAGGAGTGCCATCTGCTCAGAGACCTGGTCCTGTTGATAAGTTCCAAAGGGCTGTGCGTTATACTTTTATGGACAATGTTGGAGGTACTAATCCTGAAGTGATAATGGTTGATACTCGTCAAGAAGATTGGTATTCTATACAAAATCAGAGTGGTATTTATCAAAGAGACCCTAATGGATGTAAAAATTGTTGGAGTGTTATAAATCCAGTCTTGGAGTTTGTGGAAATGTTTTATACTAAAAATGGTTTACCGATAGATGAAGATATGGAATTTGATTATGAAGGAAGGTATGAAATAGTTGATATGCCGATAAATTATGATAATAATAATTATTCTTCAGAATCTAATGGTCGAACTTTGAAATTGAATCTTGATAGAGAACCGCGTTTTTTCTCTTGGATTGCATTTCATAATGGAAATTATGAAATAGCCAAATATAATGGCGTGATAACAAATTCAGATCCGAGTAAAAAAGTCGTTAAAGCTCAATTCCGCTTTGGTGATCCTAATGGAAAGTATCCAGGGCAGACTAATGAATACACAATAACAGGGTATTTGAATAAGAAGTTTTTTCATCCGGCTTATGAAAGTGCACCAATACAATATCCTTATCCGGTTATCCGAATGGCTGAACTGTATTTGAATCTGGCTGAAATTTTAATAGAATTAGATTTGAATGAAGGAGGAAGTGAACGATTATCTGAGGCTAAAATGTTAATCGATAAAATTAGAGGACGTGCAGGGGTTCCAACAATAGATGAATCCTGGAAGAAATCAAAACATCCAGCAAAGGCAATGACAGCTGAAGGATTGCGCGAAATTGTAAGGCAGGAACGTCAAATAGAATTCTATTTGGAAAATCAACGTTTCTGGGATTTACGTCGTTGGAAAATGGCCGATAATATTTTGAATACGAGGCATAAAGGTATGAATGCAGATGGTGATACAGATGAGGCTTTCTTCAAAGTTGTAGAGATTCCCTATGATCGTACTTTTAGAAGAGCTCAATATTTGATGCCTATACCGATGGATGAAACGAATAAAGTTCCTCAGGTAGTTCAAAATCCGTATTATTAAGATACATTGGAGATTGACAAAGATTGTTTATTGGTATATTGATTAACGAATAGAGCAGTCTTATTTTTTTAGAAGTTTATTTTAGAGGTAAAGTTCGAATGGATTAGTGGTTGTTTATTACTATCGAACTTTACCTTCTAATTAGATTTGCTAATACCTTATGTTTATTTATTTTAATACGGATAATGTGATGAAGTTACTTCAGAATATTTATTGGATATTAGTGTTTTTGTTTTATGGAGAGTTATGTGCGCAGAAAGCAGATATGATCGTTATTCATTGTAATAAGAAAGGTGCTGATATTCAGCCTACAATGTATGGCCACTTTTTTGAAGACATAAATTTTGCTGCGGATGGTGGCCTGTATGCAGAACTCATAAAAAACCGTTCGTTTGAGTTTCCACAAAATCTAATGGGATGGAAAGTTTTTGGAAATGTCTCTTTACTCAATGATGGACCTTTTAGGAATAACCCGCATTATGTTCGCTTGGGAAACTCAGGACATGCTCATAAACATACCGGTATTGAAAATGAGGGATTTTTTGGCATTGGAATCAAAGCTAATGAGACCTATCATTTTTCAGTTTGGGCTAGAGGTGAGGGACAAAAAATCAGGATTGAGTTGATTGATAATTCTGCTATGGAAGATAGTCAAGTCATTACAGCCCGGGAATTATCTATATGTTCTAAGGATTGGAAGAAGTATGAGTTGTCTTTAATTCCTACGCGGACATTAGCTCATGCTCATTTGCGTGTGTTTTTGATTTCGCAAGGCTGTGTTGATTTGGAACACCTGTCCCTTTTTCCTAAAGACACATGGAAGGGGCGCGAGAATGGATTACGCAAAGATCTGGTTCAAGCATTAGCTGATACAAAACCTGGTATATTTCGTTTTCCAGGTGGATGTATTGTAGAAGGAACGGATTTGGGAACCCGGTATAATTGGAAGAACTCAGTTGGTCCGGTTGAGAATCGACCTCTTAATGAGAATCGTTGGCATTATACTCGAGTAAATCGTTTTTTTCCTGATTATTTTCAGACCTATGGAATGGGTTTTTATGAATTGTTTCTGTTATCAGAGGATCTTGGGGCTGAACCTTTACCTATTCTTAATTGTGGTTTGTCTTGTCAGTATCAGAATGTTGAATCTGAAGCTCACGTAAGTATTTGTGACCTTAATCCTTATATTCAGGATGCGTTAGATCTTATAGAGTTTGCCAACGGTGATGTTTATACGAAGTGGGGAAAATTGCGTGTCGAAATGGGACATCCTGATTCTTTCAATTTGAAATATATAGGGATTGGGAATGAACAGTGGGGGCCTGAATATCCTGCGCGTTTGAAGTGTTTTGTAGAGGAAATCCGTAAAAGATATCCTTTAATTAAGATTGTGGGATCTTCTGGTCCTGGTTCTGAGGGAGAAGATTTTGATTTTCTATGGTCTGAAATGAGAAAATTGAAAGTAGATCTTGTGGATGAACACTTCTATCGTCCTGAAAACTGGTTTCTACAATCTGGTAATCGGTACGACCATTACGAGCGTAAGGGGCCAAAAGTTTTTGCAGGTGAATATGCTTGTCATGGATGGGATAGGCATCGATCCTATAATCATTTTTATGCTTCTCTTCTTGAAGCAGCTTTTCTTACAGGAGTGGAACGTAATGCTGATATAGTTCATATGGCAACCTATGCCCCGTTGCTGGCACATGTTGATGGCTGGCAATGGCGACCTGATCTTATCTGGTTTGATAATCTTCGTTCGGTACGTTCTTGTAGTTGGTATGTTCAATATCTGTTTGGGAATAACAAGGGAACTCATGTGATTCCGCTAATGATGAATGAGAAAGAAGTTTGTGGTCAACCGGGACAAAATGGTTTGTTTGCAAGTGCAGTATGGGATGAACTGTCTCGGGTTTATATTGTAAAGATTATTAATACGTCTGAGGAAAGTCGAAATATTTCTTTGAATTTTTCAGGGATGAGGAAAACTTCTTTCCAGCCTAAAGGGAAATGTACCCTCTTTCATTCAAGCAATATTGATGCGGAGAATACATTGGATAATCCTTATCAGGTTGTTCCTGTAGAAAAAGACATAAATGTGTCAGGAACAATTTTTAATACTGATATTGAAGCTATGACTTTTGCAATTTATAAATTATTCATAAATTGATAATATCTGTTTTATTTCTTTTCTCTCCTTTAATTAAAAGTAATGTAGTGATAAGCTTATATCTAAAAAGTTTAATTTATTAATCAATTTGAGTTTATGAAAAAGATTAATCTCATTTTTCTTTTTTTATTCATAATTTGTATGCAATCATTTTCGAATTTTTCTTGCATAGAATTAGGAAAGGATATGCATCCATATCTAAGTATTGATGGACAAAAAACAGTTTGTGCCCCTCATGAAGGCTTGTGGTCGGTAGCTACTGGTTGGGCTGATGATTGGCCTTGTGCATGGAAACACGCTAATCCTCAATCTGTTGTCCGAGAAAATGATTGGATCATTTTGTCAGGTGAAATGTTGTTTCCGGAAGGGAAATTATTGCTGAGAGATAGTTATAGAATGTTGGAGAATGGTCTGGTTCAGTGTAAAAGACGATATGAATGGCAAGGCAAGGAAACTTTACGCCATGTGACTTTTGCCATCCGCTGGCAGGTGGCAGGGCGTAGTTTGTCTCCATTTTTACCGGGTATATTGTATTATGGTAATAAAATGGGGGCTAAAGTGAATCCAGATATTATTCCGGTATATGATGTTACAAAGGAAAAAGAGTTTGCTATTTTTGAGGAACACCGCTATCCCATGCCATTTGCCATGCTGGAGGATTCAGATAAATTGCTGGGGGTAGCCCTGCATGTGACTCCCAGTCCGGTGCGAGGAGCTGTATTACAGGATCAATGGTGGTCTTTGGGACTTGAAAATATCAATAGAGATACAACCGAATTGGTAATGTATTCCGGGCCGATCGGTTACAATGGTCAACGTAGTGTTGCAAAAGCCCGGCAGTTTCAGCCGATGAAGTACACTAACACTTATTTGGATTTGGAGCCTAGTCGGATTATTGAAAAAGAATTCTTTATTGATTTGTATAAGATTGAGGAAAGAGGAACAGGGTTCCAACATCCTGTTTATACATCGTTAGATCTACATCGTCCTTATTTTGCAGATATTTTTTCGGATTTTGAAAGCATTGTAAAACGCAAGTGTGAGTTCGCTAAAAAGCGTTGGTTGGAAGAAGGGAATGTTTGTGGTTTTAATATGTATGACAATTCCCTTGCAAAAGATATCATAATGGGATGGTGTGGTCAGGCAGAAGGTCCCGGTTATGCTTTTCAGGTTTTGGAGCCTATGTTACAAGATCCGGTGATACATTCGATGGTACAACGTTCGATGGATTTTCTTTCTCGGACAAAAGTGGATTCATTAACCGGTATTTTTCCTGTAGGCTATAGTCTGAAGGAGAATAAATATTATGGAGGTGATCATGTATCTTGCGGTCAGGCTATGTATAGCTTTGCCAAAGCTATTGAACAGGCTAAGAGAAACCGTAATTATCAATATGAAGAATGGAGCGATTTTTTGCGAAAAGCATGTGATGCACAGGCACGAAGAATATTAGATTCTCAATGGACTTCCACTTCGACAGCCGAATGTTTTTATATTGCTCCTTTAGCTTTAGCTTCGAAATTATTAAAAAACAAGGTTTATGCAAAGGCAGCTATAAAAATAGCGGAAGACAGTTACGAGAAGTATCATGATTTGACTAAAGGTTGTTATTGGGGAGGAACTTTGGATGCTTCGTGTGAAGACAAAGAAGGGGCTTGGGCTGCATTCCAGGGATATCTGGCTTTGTATGAGATTTTGGGAAAATCGGATTATTTATTAAAAGCAAAACATGCAATGGATGTCTGCCTGTCTTATGTGATGGTTTGGCGTGTTCCGTTGCCGGCTGGAAGATTGGCTGATTATAATTTTAAGACAGAAGGGTGGACGATTGTTTCTCCTCAAAATCAGCATTTAGATATTTATGGAGTGGCTTTTGCGCCTGAAATTTTCAAGATGGGTGTGTATTTGAAGGATGACCGTTTGAAGAAACTCTCTAAGGTGATGTATCGTTCCTGTTTCCAATTGGTTGATGAGTATGGAAGCCAAGGAGAGCAGGTAACTCATACAAATTTCGCTCAACATGGGGACATGAGCAATGTTTTCAAGCTTCGTGGAGGTTATTCTGAGAGATGGACCGTTTTTTGGATAACTGCTCATTTTTTGACAGGTGCTGCCAAGTTTGTGGAAATGGGAGCTGATCTAAAATGATAGATTGTTTCTAGTGTATTATGAATTAAAAGTTCTATTTAGAATAATAAATTATGAAAAAGTTTTTGATTTTGTTGACTTTGTTTTTACAGTTATGCTTCGTTGGCGTTTTTGCTCAATGTAAGTTTAAAATTTATGATAAGGATATTACTCGGAAACCTGTTAGTGAATTCTTATATGGAGGAATGTGGGAAGTCAGTTGTGGCAGGAGTGAGTTATTATGGGGAGAATTATTAAATGATCGTGGATTTGAGTCATTCAAATCATTAGATGATAACGGTTGGCTTAGGATAACTCGAGGGAAACCTCAAAATGAGGATTGGTGGCATTCCGGATATATTGAACCGCAATGGTATGTATTTGGGGAATCTCAAGGTAAACAACCTGTTAGGAAAGTTCATTCTGGTTATTGGCCGGCTAGTCATGGCAAGTATTTTGTAATGTTGGACAACCGGAAGGAAAAGGAATCAATGTATTTGATGCAGGATAGCTTTTACATTAAAAAGGATGCCTCCTATGATTTTTCAGCTTTGATGTGCGATGGTACATTTTTCAGTGCATATAAGGAATGTGCAAAAAAAGTACATGTAAAGGTGTTGTTGACAACACTTGGAAATCCCAATGACATAATTGCTTCACAGGAGGTAACAATCAGTACCAATCATCTGAGTTTGTATAATGCAGTAATAAAAACTTCAGGCTATGAAGGATGGGCCAGTTTTGCAATAGAAGTCCCCTCAGGTTTTCAAGTAGCATTTGATTTGCTTTCGATGAAAGATCGTAGTGATGTAAAAGGATGGAAACGTGATGCGGTAGATTTGTTACGTGATGAACTTAAGATAAAGATGATACGTTATCCGGGCGGATGTTATGCATCTTTCTATGACTGGAGGGATGGAGTTGGACCGAAAGAATACCGTCCGGTGTCTTATGATACGTTTTGGGGGTATAATATCATTAATGATTGCGGAACTGTGGAAATAGCTGATTTGTGTCATGCAATCGGTGCCGAGCCCATGTTTTGTGTACCTGTAATGCTTTATAATGATGTGTTTAGTGCAGCTGAATGGGTTGATTTTTGCAATAATCCCAAGAATGAACGTCGAATAGCTTATGGAGTGGAAGAACCCTTGAATGTCAAATATTGGGAGCTGGACAATGAGATGTATAGGAGATTGGATGCAATTACTTATGCTGAGCGCTGCGTGGAATTCTCAAAGGCAATGAAGGCTGTTGACCCCTCAATCAAGATCATTATGGGTAATTATTGGATTTTCAATAGTCGTTTCGCTGAGATGCTTGAGGTGGCCGGTAAATATGTGGATGTAATAACTAACCGGGGAGGAGTAGTTGAAGAAATGAAGAATGATCTTAGGATATTAGAGGAGTATAACAAACGCAATGGTACGGACATCGTATTGTGTTATACGGAATTCCGTGCTCCGCTGACTAGAGAATCCAAACGTGTGGATGATGGACTTAATCAGACTTCAAACGATACTCAAGAGAGCCTTTTCAACAATTCTGTGAGATGGAGCTTTGCCATGAGTGTTTTGAACCAGTTCGTAGAATATCAGAATATGGGTGGAGATTTTCTAACGGCTATTTATACACAGATGAACGATGGTTGGGGAGAATCTGTCATTAATGTTGCTCGTGAAGGAGCATTTTTGTCGGCTTCAGGAGTTGTTATCAAGCTTTTGAACCAATTGGATATTGTATATCCTCAATATATTGAGTCTGATGACCCTACCGGTAACATTGTTATTCAGGCAGCGTGGAACAAAGAACGTAACAAGTTGTCGTTGTTACTGGCCAATTATGATTCGAAGGATTTGGAATGTAAGGTGGATTTGAAAGAATTGGGTGTGAAATTTAAGCGTACTTCAAAGACTTATGAAATAGCTCCAGGGGCGGTATCAGTATTCAATACATCAGAAAATCCAGATAGGGTGAAAATAGCATATGGTGAGTCCAAGGTTTCAAATAATATTAAAGTGAGGCTGAAACATAATTCTGTTTTTGCTTATGAATTAGTGGTTGAGTAAATTATTAGGCAACTTTTTTGATATAGGAGCTACCTTTGGTTTCTTATTCCTCCCTCAACTCCTTCTGTAATCTCCGTATCGTTTTCGATACAGAATTCATGGAAGATTGGGGGAGGATATCCAGTATCTCACCGATTTCTTTGTGCGAGAGTCCTTTTATGTAGAAGAGGTAGAGTATTTGCTTCTGCTGGGTTGGCAGAGCATTGATTGCTTTCAACAAGGACTGGCATTGGCGCATTTCTTTATCGTCTTTGGCAAAGAAGTTTCTGAATGATTCTTCGTCGTCAGTGAGTGAGAATGCTATATTATCTATGGAAAAGGTGTCGTGACGACTGGTATAATGGTCGTATACCGTGTTGCGCATAGCACGGAGAAGATAGATTCTTAAATCATCAATATTGTGTAGGTTACCTCGTCTGCAAAGTTTTACGAAGATATTTTGGATGAAGTCTTCAACTTGCTTGGAGTCGTTGATAAACTTCAGTCCATAGTTATAAAGCAGGTTGTAATGCTTTTTGTATGAAATTTCCAATACCTTCAGGAAGTCATCTTCGTTTTCAACACTATCTCTTTCCTTTAATATCATAGTCTTTCGTATCAGAGCTTTATTTTTTCATAATTGCCTGCTAAGATAACAAAAAAGGAAGAATAAAACATAGAAAAAGTGAAAAGAGTTTGGAAGAGTGACAGGTTGAGATGATTCGTACGGAGAAATCAATATTCTTGTTCCCTGTAATATTATATGATTATTTTGTGGCTTTTTTTATTATAAGCCATTTGTTTAATTCATTTTAATTTTATTAGAATATTCCAAATTTTTATTACATTTGTACCATTATAATGCAAGCTTTTAAAAAATGAAAAACTTTTTATGTATGTTGATACTTACATCTTTATGTACAGTATCTATGGTAGCACAAGACACTATTTCAGTTATTTATGAATCCCCAAAAGATGCTTTTGTACAAAAACTGATGGATTTTCAAGGCATTTTGGGTTTTGATGTTACAGTTAAGACTTCTCAAAAGGGATTGCCTTATAAATTATGTATGGTGAGATGTACTAATGGGAAAGCAGAGAGAAAAGTCTTGAATGAGGAAATACCTTGTAAGATGGATAGTGTATCTCACTTTTATTTTTTTGCACAAGCTGAATCTGCAGATAGTGTTCATATTGGTTGCCAGTATAGGGTAGGAACAAACTTGCATATTCCTATCGTAACCAAGAATTATATTTTAATGGAAACCTTGCCGACTAAAACTTATACGGTGTCTGATCGTATTCCATTAATGGCTTATACTACAGGGCATCGGTGTGAAATGAATTTTAATGGAAAAATAGTTGAAGCTATCGATTATTGTGGGGTTCGTTATTCTAAAACTCATCCTTCAGAATGGTATGAGAAATTCAATATACAGGATTATATCTATTTTGAACTTGAATTTCAACCAAAGTAGATAGGATCTTTTTATGAGAGCTATTGTATAAAATGAAAAAATATGAAACAAGAAGTCTTATTCCTGCTTTTAAATGAATATGCCGACTGGGAAGGTGCTTTCCTTGCCATATCTCTGAATACCGGGGTAATACCGGGCAGTGAAGTGAAATATGTACCGAAGGTAGTTGCCCCTACATTGGATGTAGTGCGTTCTGTTGGCGGCTTTCGTACTTTGCCTGATTATAATTTTCAAACGATGCCTGCTGACTATGCGGCATTGGTATTGATTGGTGGCATGCACTGGCAATCGCCTGAAGCGGAACTGGTGGTGCCAATTGTGCAGGATGCATTACAGCGTGGCAAGATAGTTGGAGCTATTTGCAATGCTTCTGCCTTTATGGGAGCGCATGGCTTCCTGAATGATGTAAAGCATACCAGTAATACGCTTCCATATCTGAAGCAATTTGCAGGTAGTGCATATACCAATGAAGCCGGATACCAGGAAAAGCAGGCAGTCAGCGATAAGAATATCGTAACTGCCAACGGAACCGGACATTTGGAGTTTACCCGTGAATTATTACTTCTTTTGGATGCTGATACTCCGGAAAAGATTGATGCTGCTTATGATTATTATAAAAATGGCTTTGTGAGGTAACATTTGTCCTGTAATTAATCATATTCCTCAATCACATTACGGAATATATCTACTCCGACGATTTCTCTCGTTGAGACATCTGTGACCCATAGCCGGTTGTTATGAACCAACAACTTCTGTCCGCCTTTGAATGTATAGCCCGGCACTGATTTGAGAGTCAGGAAGAATTTCTTTTTCTCTCTGTCATAGCACCGGATACTACCGTCGGATGCTGAGATGTACATCAGATTTTTGTATAGGGCTATTCCTCTGGGATTAAATTCCAGAGGAAGCGTCTGACTGGTAGTCATTGTGATATTGCTTCCCTTTTGGATAAGGGTAGTATCGATCACATGTATTTTCCGGTTGCCGTATTGTCCGTAATCGGCGAGAAATACCAATCCGGTTGTATCCACTGCCATCTGGTGCGGATAAAATCCGTTGTTTACATCGAAACCATCCAGACTTCCACGTGAGTAGTAATTTATATTCTGATATTTTTCTGCACTCACATCACTTTGTAAGGTTACTTGCAGGCCATTTTTCATGCGCACTATTATGTAATCGTCCACAATAGCCATTGCATGGGTGTGAAACAACTGCGTATTTCCATGCCCCCAGTTACGGTTCCCAATTCGGGTGATAAATTTCAGTGTATGTATATCGAATACATCGATGCACGAGCCTATATTGGCGAGATAAAGCCTCTCATTAGCTACGGAAATGGCTTCTACATAATTGTTGAATGTTTGCGTTGTACCATTGTAGGTCCATGTATTTAATGAACCTATTTTCTGATGAGCGGACAGGCTATATAATTCCACACTGAAATGTCCGTTTTGAGTATTGGCTACGAAGAGAGTGTCACCGTATATATATGTACAACCGGGCATGAATTCACCGGAAGCATATCCGAGTTTTTCTGCATTAATCACCTCTCCGGCTTTGTAAGAGTAGTAATAATGTATGGATGAAGGCTGTTCCGGTTCCACTTCCCTGATTACGTCTTCTATTTTTGTCTTTTCGCATGAGAGCAGGCATAAACCTGCTAATAGTATATATATTATCTTCATTTCTTTCTTCTTATTTCAATTCATTTAATGGAATGCTTGTCACTGTACCTGTTCCGCGGTTTATCACAAAAAGAGTCTGGCGTGCCAGGGCTATTTTCTCCGGATTGCTAAAAGACTTTCCGTTTATGGTAGAATAGTCTTTTAAGATGCTTCCATCCTGAGGATTTATTTCTACAAGACATTCTGTCTTTTGATTTAAAGTCACAAACATACGACCGTCCCAGGATACCACATCATAAGCTTGCGTTGGCAACTTCAGGGTGCGGACCGGATTTAATACTTTCTGCTCACGCATGGTAGTAAGATCATAGGCATAGATTTCCTTTTTACCAATGTGGGTGGTATAAAGTATATTGTCCTTGTCTATTGTCATTCCGTATGTTCCCATCACTTCACCTACATTGTTGAAACGGCAATAGTTCGGTATGCGCATACAATTATCCGCTGTGACATCTTTTTCCATAAAGACGCAAACACGTCTTTTATCACGGATGAATACACAACCGTCTTTTACTAAAGCTTCGAAAGCATGTACGGTTTGATAGCTGCCTTCACCCCATTGGCCGTTTCCGATACATGTTATAAATTCAAGTGTCGTGGCATCAAAAACATCTGTCCGGCTACTTGTATTGGTTACATATATTTTGCCGTGGGCGGCTGTAATGCCATTGGGCTCACTGGCAAATGTTTCGGATGTGCCGTTGCGTATCCAGTTTCTGATACGTCCACAATGGGTTACTTGCCCGTTCTTTTCTTGGAAGACTTCTACACTATAGTTTCCGGTAGCATTATTGACTATGTAAATGCGATCCTGATAGGCGGTAACATCCTTAGGCTTGAAGGTTGTTTCTGTAGCTTCGGGTACGTCCGACCATTTTAATGACACCGATAATGGGGTACCGTCTGCAATGTTTTCGTTGTCTTCTACCGGATGAAAACCGAGGCCGCCGTCTATTGCATCCAGTTCCGGATCTTCTATGACGAATGTGGAACCTACATATTTAGAACTGCCGTATAGAGTAGTCGCATTTTTACGGGTATGCATAAAACGCCGTGAGTAAACAGGGAGACGTTTCTCCTGACCTAACTTCAGATAGACAGCACGTCCCAGGGTGATCCATCCGGGGCCTGTCTGCTCATAGGTCATGTTACCGTCGTGTCCATATCCGAGGCAATGCCCTATTTCGTGGAAGACGGTGTGTATGTTGTATTCATCATCGGGATAATGTTGTAGGAAACACCATTCTGCCAGACCTAAAGTACTGCCTCCACCCAAACCGTTTACACCACTGACGTGTCCGAGAAGGTATGCGCCGTGGTTTAGTACTTTCTGCTTCAATTGATCGACATTGATGACTGTCTTATTATTATCGCTATGTAGCTTTCCTCTGTATTTCTCCAGTTCGTCTGCGAATTCCTGTGAAGAGAATGCGTATGCCAGGTTTAACATCAGAGCCACGCCTTCCCGACAATGGGCTGGGCGTATCGGATAAGCCCAGCTTCCTTGGCGGCTATAGGCAGAGAAAGAAACTTTATACTGAGGTATTACACTGATCATTTTCTTATAAAGCGGATCTTCACAGTCGATGCGTAAAGTCAAATCTGCTGCACTGATATGGGGATTAGCTTTGATCACGATTGTTTTTCCGGAAGCAGTGGTATATTCCTTGTCTCCGGAAATCATGGGAAGCGCTTTATGAAACTCAATGAAGCCGGGCACCGTTTCAAAATCAGCCAGCAGAAATTCTTCATCGTAACCGACAATGCTTGCCCAAACTTTCATATTCTTAATCGGGCGCGGGCAGAAAAAGCGGACGAAGAGTTCCTGTTTTTCGTTGATAGACACTTGTAGTGGGGCATTGACACGGAAACTTCTTTGGTTGGCATCGAACAGAATATCCTCTGATTCCCCATCCTGTAACATTAATATGGAAACTTCCGGAGTGTAATCTTCCGCCTTGACTTTTATGACTCCTTGTGTACGTTCGGGAACTGGAGGATCAATATAGTTGATGATTGTCTCTTCAGAACAACTGGCTAAGAGACTGAGAATGATTAATAAAGCTGTTAGTTTAATATTTGTCATTATGTATGTGTTTTTTTATGAGCCGGCAAAGATAGTTATTTATTCGTTTTTTGCATTCATAATCTATGCTTGTCGTATCGTTTATATCTCAGATTTTACCTTTTTATAGGTTTGTAAGAGATATAGCTTCTTGGGGCAGTATAGATCATAGAAGAATTTAGTACCTTTGCCTGCGAATACTAATGCGTTCCACCATGGAGAACATTACGTCCCCTTATAAGGAACATTGCGTCCCTCCATAAGGGGACGCAATGTTCCTTATAAGGGGACGAATAAACTTCCGTTGTCTTAGTCTTTAGTCCTTACGGAAAAGCGCCTTAGCCTTCACTGGTAACTTAATTAATCAATTAAAGAAAGAAGATTATGAGCGCTTATTATGACCTTTTTGAAAGTCCCGACGTACAGAATACGGGTAAACCTCAACCTTTGTATGCCCGTTTTATCCCCAAAGGTACTATGGGGCAGGAAGAATTTATTGACCGTGTCCATCGTTTCACGGGTATTAGCCATAGTTTGCTTCAGGGAGCAATGCAAGCTTTTACGGATGAACTGCGTGATGCCCTGGCTAATGGTTGGACGGTAGAATTTGGTGATCTCGGCTATTTCACTCCTTCGCTGAGCAGTCGTAGAGTGATGGATAAGAAAGAAATTCGTTCGGCATCCGTATCCTTGCGTGGATTGAATTTCCGCCTTAGTAAACAGTTCTTTCGGGAATTGAATGAGAAAATTACGTTTGAACGCAGACCTGCTCAGGAAGCATCGTCCGATGTTTCCGGTACTTTATCTAAAGAAGAATGTTTGAAGCTTTTGCAGGAATATTTGCAAAAATATCCTTGCATTAATCGTACGCAATATTCCCAACTGAGCGGACGCAGCCGCAAACGGGCGATTGTGGAATTGAATGCTTTCATACAGGAAGGTGTTTTGGCAAAGCATGGGATGGGGAAAGCTGTAGTATATATTATGGGGTGAGAAAAATATTGTTTCATCCAGAGTAAATATTCTTTGTTTTTATTTTGTCTTCTTGTTTTTTATTACTACATTGCCACGACATTAATCAATTTCCTCTAAGCATCTACTTTCCCGAAGTTTATTAATGTTTGTGGCCCTACTATCAATTTACGATAGACTACTATGAGGTTCTATTACCTATGAATTTATAACACAAATCAATAATGCTATGAGTAAGATAATCTATTTACTTGCTATGACTATTATAGTATCTTGTAGTAGTACGAGAATCTTAGAAGGTATAGCTATTTATGAATGTGAACGGGTTGGAGAATCTTTTCCCTCCTATATAGTATTAAAAGGTGGTCCATTAAGGCAATGTGATTTCATTGAGTTCGGTTATGGTACTATTGCTACTTATGCAGTTGAAAAAGACACCTTATATGTTTTTCCTAAATTTAGATATTCTTCTGATTCTATCTATTATCTAGATACTTTGAATGATAAATCTCAAAAGTTTCTGATAAAACAGGATCGATTGATACAAATAACAGATTATTCACTGGAGGAAATTAATGATAGTGCTGATTATTATGTTAATGAGTTTTTAAAGAGCCTCCCTCCAATCGAATACATGAAACTAGAAATAAAAAAATAGATGATAACATAATATGTAAACACTTTGCATAATGAATTATTGATAATATTACATTGTATAGAGTAATATACTAGAATGGTTCATGTATTATTCTAATTTGTAGAAGCATATGAGAAATATTTTTTTGATTATTATTATCAGCTGTTTACTTAGTGGTTGTAAATCTTCGATTGTGATACCTCAAAAGGAAACTTATCAAACCGAAGATTTTATAAATGTGGCCATATCTGATTTTGTATCCAAGTGTTCTTTGTTTAAAAAGGACTCAGTATTTAAGGTTTCAGTTGAAGATACGTTAGTAGAACTATCTTTCCAATCAGAACAATCGAGATGGGTTTTGGATACTGTGTATCAAAATGTTTTGGTTGTAAATGTTTTTGGTTTAATCAATAAAGAATGGTATTTTTCAGATGCTGTAATAGGAAGTAAGGGTAAACTTCCATCGAGGTATGCTATAGTAAAGGGTAAACTTTTCTTTTGGGAAGATGACAATTATCCACTTACAGAAGAGACACTTTCTGTTTTTAAGAAATATAATATACTGACTGAGATGATGGAAAGAGGAGCACTTCCTGATAACCCAATTAATGATGCAGCAAAAGCTGCAGATTATTATTTTTGTAGGAATGATGTCTCCAATTATAAAAGGGTAGTAACGCATGTGGCTACAGGATATTATGAACCTCCTAAATTGAAATGTAAATGATATTGGCCCTAGTATAAATAAATTATGCAATAATTATCTAAAATATACCTGTAAACTTGATTAATATAATAAGAAATTTAATAGTTCTATTGTATTCTATTTTGAAAAGTCTATTGCTCCCAATCTGGGAATAATAGAATTTGAATCTGGAAGAATTGTTAGAATTAACAAAATCCTCATTATATGATTTACAAGGTAACAAATCTAAATGGTTTATGTATTATTCTAATTTTTAGAAGCATATGAGAAATATTTTTTTGATTATTATTATCAGCTGTTTACTTAGTGGTTGTAAATCTTTGATTGTGATACCTCAAAAGGAAGCTTATCAAACCGAGGATTTTATAAATGTGGTCATATCCGATTTTGTGGCTAAATGTTCTTTATTTAAAAAGGATTCAGTATTTGAGGTCTCGGTCGAAGATACGTTGGTGAAATTATCTTTCCAATCAGAACAATCGAGATGGGTTTTGGATACTGTGTATCAAAATATTTTAGTTGTGGATATATGTGGAATGGAAGATGATAAAGAGTGGTACTATCCGGATGCTGTCATAGGAAGTAAGGGTAAACTTCCATCGCGGTATGTTATAATAGAGGGTAAACTTTTCTTTTGGGATGATGATAATTATCCGCTTACAGAGGAGGCACTTTCTGTTTTTAAAAGATATAATATACTGACTGAGATGCTGGAAGAGGGAATGATTCCTGAATTTACAATTAATGATGCTGCAAAGGCTGCGCACTATTATTTTTGCAGAGGTGATGCTTCTAATTATAAAAGGGTGGTAACTAATATTGCTACAGGCTATTATGATCCTCCTAAATTGAAATGTAAATGTATTGGGTCTAGTATAAATAAATTATGCAATAATTATCCAAAATATACCCGTAAACTTGATTAATATAATAAGAAATTTAATAGTTCTATTTGTAATATTTAATTAATGCTGCTAATGTTGTTTTATAGAAAGATAATCAATATAAAGTCATATTATGTAATCTATTCACAAAGAAGTAAATTTACATTTAAGGTTATAAGTGAAATTGATAATAACATTTATTGCAATGTCGTAGTTGCTATGGGTAATTTAAAAGATTTGGCAACAAATGAAGTTTCACGAACTGATAAGACTGATTATTGTGGTAATATGGTTTATGAGAATGAAATTTTAAGCAAGATACTTACTGATGATGGTTATATCACTCTTAATGGTACGGCACCTACTTACCATTATTATCTGAAAGATCATCAGGGTAATAATCGTGTAGTGACTTACTGGAATAGGAGTCAATGGATTGCGGAACAAGTTAATCATTACTATCCTTTTGGTGGATTGTTTGCTGAGGGTACAACTACGAGTAGCAAATGAAAAAGCAATGAAGTATGGAGATAAAACAGCAAATTCAGTTAGTATTGCTATCAGTAATATTAGTAGTAGAACAGTTAATGGGATAATCGATTATGATGAAAATAAGTAAAAAAATTTGGATTAGTATTGCATTGGTGTTTGGAATGGTTTGGCATATGGGAAATTTCTATGCAGCACTTGATTATGTAATTCTAATATATGGTGATCTTTATTTTATTACTGATGTGTCATTGGTTTATATGAGATTGAAGGATGTCCATTTCAATTTTCGCAAAGCAGCGACCACTAGAGAATGGACTAGATTTCTTATATCAAGTGTTGTTATTTGGTTACTCTTTTTCTCTCTACGATCAGAGTTCGCTTTTTTATTAGCAATACTTTTTCCTTTGATTTTATTGCCAGGACTACTTATATATGATATATGTGCAACTTATATAAGAAAGCTTTTTAATTAGTATCATTTGATAGATGCAATAACAGTTAAAAGATGTATTCATCACTTACTTGTTTTATAAGTGATGAAAACATCCAGAGAAGGTGCTAACAATAAAGGATATAGGTTATGTATACAAAAAGAAGTTTTATTTGTAAAATCATTTTTTTATGGCATTGCTCTTCTGGTAGAGAAGTAAAATGAAAATAGAGGCTTTTTATAAAAAACCAGAGACTAGTGTATAGGCTTTACTAATTTTAATAATTATCTTTGTTTTTATTTATTCTTATGAAATATATAAATATTATAAATAGTATAGCGGTATATGCTTCATTGATATTTGCAGTCAAAATGATGTTTTTTGACGATTTTATCAATTTGGGAGTGATAGATCAATACTATGGTGTAGTTTTCTTTATATTACTATTAGTATTGATAAGTTGTAGAATCATAAATAAAAGAAAGAATGGAAATAAAGAAACTGATATATAAATTTTATTATTATTCGAACATAATAGTAAATCGAGTTTTCTGGAATTATTTTATGATTATGGTTTTATATCGTTTTGTAATCAGTAAAGATATTCCTATTTTATTGTCTTATTTATTTTTCCTTTTACTTGGATTGTATTGGGGCTATAAATTGGCAAGAGCAGCCTATGACTATTTGAAAATGCATCCAGAAGATAAATGACTTCCCGCTGGCATATCTTTTTAGTTTGAGTTGAAACTAATATCTTTATTGGCTAACGTTTTGGTATAAGAATATTCTTATATTAAGAGTAATAATCAAGGGAATATAAGGTTCATATGGGTGTGGGATGATTTTATTTCCTTTTAATTACCCCTAGGTCACCGTTAAAGCACCACTCCACTTTTACAGCATAGTATCTTTGCAACGTGATCACAAACAAAGAACATTTATTAATCATTTAAATTAAAAAATTATGTCTATTCGCTATGTTGTAAGTAAAAGAGTGTTTGGTTTTGATGAAAAAAAAGCAGAAAAGTTTGTTGCAGAGTCGCGTACTCTTGGAATGATTGAGTTTGATGAATTATGTGAAGAGGTGACAAAAGTGGGATTGGTGCCAAGAGGTGCAGTGAAATTTGTGTTGGATGCATTGATTGATACTTTGAAATTGAATATTAACAAGGGATTCTCTGTACAATTAGGAGATTTTGGTTGTTTCCGTCCCGGAATCCAGGCTAAAAGTCAGGATAAGTTAGAAGATGTAACGGCAAGTACAATTTGCCGCAGGAAGATAATCTTTACTCCGGGTACTATTTTCCTGGATATGCTGAAGAGCGCCAGTCTGACGCGTATGGCTTCAGGAAACACTGCGATTTCCGGAGGTACAACCCCTGATCCTGACCAAGGTGGTGACGGAGGCATCGAAGATGATCCGTTAGGATAAATAGTATTGAATTATTTGCCTGAATACTTGACTTCGCCTTTTGAATGTTGTATCTTTACAAGCAATAAACCTAAACATTATGATGATAGAAGATGATTTTGTGTTTCAGATCCGGACGTACAAGAAAAAAGAATTAGCTCACCTGTATTGTCCTGATATAACTGAACGTTGTGCTATCCGGACATTGACTCGCTGGATAAGGAGAAATAAAGAACTTTATGCAGCATTGCTTCACACAGGCTATACGCCTAGGGCACGTACGTTTTTCCCTAAGCAGGTTTCAATCATTGTTCGCTATTTGGATGAGCCTTAAACTTTGAAGGCCTGAGACTTATAAAAAACAAACAGAAATATTGTTTTATGTTAAAGCGAAAAGTTCCATTAAACTTTTCGCTTTTATTTTTGTCTTATAAACAACAGGATTCAATAGGTAATATAAAAGAATAAAGAAGGTATTAGTTCAAAAAACGGGCGGAGCATTATCCGTCCGTTTTTCATTTATTCCGGCTTTCCCTTGTATTTTTGCCTCTCTTTTCGTTCCTTTGTTCCGTTAATTGTAAACAAATGGCAGAATGAAAAATGTATTTTACTTCTGGATATGTATGGCCGTGTGGCTGTTGTCAGCTTGTTCTTCTCAGAAAAAAGGAGATGGGGAAGATGTGCAGGTATTGATGAAAGACAGTGTGGATGCCAACGGTTTGCAACGTATGCAGGTGTCTGATAGTAAAATGAGTTTTACTTATAATGGTAAGGAGTATCACTCGAATGTGATTCGCCGCCCGGATGACAGTTTGCCTGTTGTAACGAATGAACAGGGAGAAAAATTTGTAGATAACCGTATTACACTACGTATAACTTCCGGTGGTAAGTCTATTGTGAATAAAGAATTCACCAAGGAGAGTTTTGCCTCATTGGTGGGTGCTAAATTCTTGAAACACTCTATTCTTGAAGGATTGGTGTACGATAAAAACACATCGAAAGGCATGGTTTATGCAGCAAGCATCTGCTATCCGCAGTCCGATCTTTATATTCCGTTATCAATAACTGTATCTGCTGATGGCAAGATTTCTATAGCAAAAGAAGAATTACTGGAAGAAGTGTACGAAACGGACAGTATTTGATAAGATATTCCAGAATGTTTCCCAATTTATGAGTTTCCTTTGCCGGTATGAAAATCCTGATTGTAGAAGACGAACCGGATTTGCGGGAAACAATCCGCATTTCCCTTTTGAAAGAACACTTCGTAGTGGAAACTGCTGCCGATTATTTTTCGGCACTGGACAAAGTGAATGACTACGATTATGACTGCATCTTACTGGACATCATGTTGCCCGGTGGAAGTGGTCTGGATTTGTTGTGCGAACTTAAACGACTCCATCGTAGTGACAGTGTATTAATCATTTCAGCAAAAGATTCCTTGGATGACAAAGTAGAAGGATTGGAATTGGGAGCTGATGATTATCTGACCAAACCTTTCCATCTGGCGGAACTGAATGCGCGGGTAAAATCTGTTATTCGTCGGAGGCAGGCAAAAGGGGATGTTTCCATTACGGTGGGGAATCTGTTGCTTTATCCTGATAAACGGCAAGTGGAGGTCGGGGGAGTGCCTTTGCAACTTAACCGGAAAGAATTCGATTTACTTTATTACTTTATAGTCAACCCTAATCGTGTAATTAATAAAATGAGCCTTGCAGAGTCTGTATGGGGCGATAATATTGACCAGGCAGATTCTTTGGACTTTATTTATTCTCAGGTGAAAAATCTCCGCCGGAAATTGAAACAGGCTGATGCTACCGTGGAACTGAAAGCGGTATATGGTTTTGGCTATAAACTTTCCGAGTCATGAAACTTCTCCATTATACCTACCGAAAGCTCTCGTTACTGCTACTTCTGCTGATGGCTACATGGGGTGTGTTGTTTTATTATGCCATTATTGATGAAGTGATGGATGAAACGGATGACACGCTTGAAAACTATAGTGAGATATTGATTAATAATGCCTTGATGGACCCGTCTGTTCTTGAAACAGAGGGGACGCTGATGTCTTTTTATAAATTCCGGCCTATATCCGAAGAAGAGGCAGAAGACTATGATGAAGAGTTCTATGACTCTACTGTCTATATCGAAAGCGAAGATGAGGATGAACCGGTGCGGGTGCTGAAAACAGTTTTCCGTATGCCGGACGGACAGTATTATGAATTGGAACTGATGATTTCCATTCTGGAACGTGATGATATGGTGGAAGCCATTCTTTGGTATCTGGGAGCACTGTTTTTACTTTTCCTGATTTGTACGTCTATCGGTACGCGCCTGATATTGCAACGTGTGTTCCGCCCATTGCAGCGCTTGCTGGACTGGTTGCAACAAATTCAACCGGGGAAAGAGCTTCCGGTGCTGGATAATCCTACGAAGATACGGGAATTCCAGCAGTTGGGAGAGGCAGCCGTGGATATGGGAAATCGTAGTTATAAAGCTTATGAAGAGCAGAAGCAGTTTATAGAAAATGCTTCGCATGAGTTGCAGACACCACTTGCCATTGTGCGTGGCAAGGTAGAACTGCTTGCTGAGAATGAGTCGATGACCGAGCAACAGTTGAAAGAACTGGATGAAATATACACTACATTGGGTAGGGCGGTCAGGCTGAATAAGTCTTTATTGTTGTTGTCCCGTATTGAGAATGGGCAATATACCGAAACGGAAGATGTTTCTGTAGATGAAGTTTTGGATGAACTATTGCCCGATTTGATGGATATATATGAAGGGAAAAAGATACATCTGGTACGTATAAAGGGAGAAGAACCTTTCGTGATCCGGTGTAACTTGTCTCTGGCACAGATTCTGGTTTCCAATTTGGTGAAAAACTCCTTAGTACACAACCATGCGGGGGGAGAGTTGCATATTGAAACGACGCCTTCTTCATTGATTATTAAAAATAGTGGCGAACATCCATTGGATGGAGAAAAGCTATTCCGGCGTTTCTATCGCAGTATCGACGGAAAGAAAGATTCTACCGGTCTGGGACTTGCCATTGCCCGTTCTATTGCTGTTTCTGCTTCTCTCAGTCTGACTTATAAGTGGCAGGAAGGAATACATCTGTTTTTGCTTGTTAAAGAATCTGAAAAGAAAAGCTAAAGGCGAATATTCCCAAATCTTTCCCGATTCGCTGTCGTTATTTGCAGTGTGAATAAAAACAAGAAATAAATTAGTAACACTTAAAAGAATAACGATTATGAAGAAGATTTTATCTATTCTCGTATTGGCTATCGTGGCCGTTCAGTTCGCTTTTGCAGGTGATGTGATTACCAAAGACGCAAAGGAGCTCCCTTTGAATGCGCGTAACTTTATCAATCAGTATTTCAGTAAACCGCAGATCTCATACATCAAGATAGACAGTGAATTCTTATCTAAGAAGTATGAAGTGACTTTGACTGACCGTACAGAGATTGATTTCGACAAGAAAGGTAACTGGACGGAAGTAGATTGCAAGAAAGGTGCTGTACCTGCCGCCCTTATCCCTGTTTCCATTAAGGATTACGTGAAAAAGAATTTCCCGAATGAAATTATCACCAAGATAGAACGTAAAGGTACAGGTATAGAAGTAGAGCTTGCTAATGATTTCTCATTGAAATTTAATAAAAAAGGACAATTCGTCAGTATGGATGATTAATGGAGGGGAAAGAGATGAAGACAAGATTTTTAATGTTAGCGATGATGATGTGTGTGGCTGCTGTTACGTTCAGTGCATGCAGTGACGACGATGATGATGATAAAAGCATTAATGTTCCTGAGTCTGTGGTACAAGCCCTGAAACAGAAGTATCCGAGTGCGACAGGAATAGAATGGGAACAAAAAGGAGCCTATTTTGTGGCCGATTGCTGGTTGGATGGAAAAGAATCAAATATATGGTTTGATCCCAATGCCAATTGGCTGATGACGGAATCGGAAATATTCTGGAATGATGTTCCTGAAGCTGTACAGACTGCATTTGGTAGTGGAGAATATGCAAACTGGGTACAAGATGATTATTATTTCCTGCTGTATCCATTGCAGCCCATGCAATATGTGATTGAAGTAAAACAGGGAAATCAGAAGTATCAGTTATTCTACTCGGAAGATGGAGGACTGATGAATACGGTGAATGTGACGGGAAAGGATGATACGATTTATCCACCGGTAAATTAGTGATTAGGGGTTAGTGATAAGTGATTAGTGGGCTGCGCCATGTACTGCAAGAATACTAATCACTTATCACTAACCCCTAATCACTAATCACTATTCTCCCATTGGGCGATAGTCCTTGGCTAATCCGCCTTCGCTGGTTTCTTTGTAGAGTGATGGCAAATCGTTTCCGGTTTCTTTCATTACTTCTACAACTTTGTCGAAGGATACACGATGCATGCCATCAGTAAAAGAAGAATAAAGGTTGGCATCCAGTGCGCGGGCGGCAGCGTATGCATTGCGTTCGATGCAAGGTATTTGAACTAATCCGCATACCGGGTCGCAAGTCATGCCGAGGTGATGTTCCAGCCCCATTTCGGCTGCATACTCTATTTGTGCAGGGCTACCACCGAATAATTGGTTGGCAGCAGCTGAGGCCATGGCACAGGCTACACCTACTTCTCCCTGACATCCTACTTCTGCTCCAGAAATGGATGCATTGGTTTTTACGATATTTCCTACAAGACCGGCTGTGGCAAGCGCACGAAGAATTCGGGTGTCACTGAAATCACGGCTTTTAGCAAGATGATATAATACTGCCGGCATCACACCGCAAGAACCGCAGGTGGGTGCGGTAACAATTGTTCCCCCTGAGGCGTTCTCTTCACTTACAGCAAGGGCATAGGAAAATACCAACCCGCGAGATTGTAAAGACTGCTTGTATCCGCTGGCACGTATGTAATAAGTAGAGGCTTTGCGGCGTAAGTTCAATGGACCGGGCAGTACACCTTCTTGCTCCAATCCGCGGCGAACGGCTGCTTGCATGGTTTTCCATACTTCTTGCAGGTAATCCCATATATCTTCTTCCTCACACTCCTTGACGTACTCCCAGTAACTTCTTCCGGTCTTTTCGCACCATTGTAGGATCTCTATCATGTGATTCATACCATAGATATCCGGGGTATTGACAGAAGATGCACCATCATTTTCTTCAGCCAGTGCACCACCGCCTACACTGAATACTGTCCATGCATCAGTCTCTTTTCCCGAAGCATCCAATGAAACGAATTTCATGCCATTGGGATGGAAAGGTAGAAATATTTTGGGTTCCCAAATAATTTCTACCGGAGCGGCTGGCTGCAGGGTGTCGGTAATGGCTATGTTAGTCATGTGTCCCTTTCCTGTGGCAGCAAGGCTACCGTATAAAGTCACTTTAAATGAGGAAGCTTCCGGATGTTTTTCCAGAAAGATCTCAGCAGCTTTGCGGGGCCCCATTGTATGGCTGCTTGATGGCCCTGTACCGATGCGGTAGAGTTCTTTGATTGATTTCATAATTATTTTATTTATAGGTCAACGACTGTGATTCCTACACCACCAAACTGCACATGTTCGTCGGCAAAATGCTTGATGCCGGGAACTGTTTGCAGGTATTGCCGGATAAGGGTACGCAAGATACCTGTGCCTGTTCCGTGAAGGATACGTACGCGTGACATACCTACAAGGATAGCATCATCAATAAAGTAGGTTACTGCCTGTAGAGCTTCGTCACCACGCATGCCGCGTACATCGATGTCTTGCTTGAAGTGCAATTTCTTTTCGTACATGCTGTCCTGGGTTTGATTGCTGACAAAAGTACTCTTAGTAGAGGTGTCCACCTTTTGTGGGGCGGAATTTGTGCGTTCCAAACGTTCCAGCTTAACAGTGGTTTTGATACTGCCAAAAGCAATAATGGCATTTTTGCCATTTACCTCCAATACTTCGCCCACCGAGCTCTGGCCCTTTATCTTTACCATAGCTCCCGGGGTAATGCTTGCCAGGCGCTCAGCTTCCTGTTTGGCTTTTTGGGCAGCCAGTTCCTGGGCTGAAGGACTGTTGTTTGTATCTTTATTTTTCTTTTCTTTTTTTCGGTTCTGCTTTTCCTGCAATTTTTGCATTTTGAGGGCTATCTTCTCCTCTTGTTCTTTAGAGGCAAGAGCTTCCATCGATTCACGGAACTCGGTCAGTTCCTGACGTGCCTGGCGGGTTTTCTCTTTTTCAGCCTGTGCTTCCTTAATGGTGCGGATGGTGTTTTCAATCCGTGCATTGGCTTCCTGTACCAGCTGTTCTGCTTCCTCTTTAGCTTTACGGATAATCTCTTTGCGGGATTTCTGCAGGTCTTCCATTTCTGCCTGATAGCGGGAGATGGTATCTTCCATATGCTTTTCACGCTGGCGGATAGTCTGACGTTTGCCTTCCCAGTATCGTTTATCGCGTACAATATCTTGCAGATACTTATCGGCATTAATATATTCGCTACCCACAATTTCGGATGCATCTGCAATCACATCTTCCGGAAGACCGATCTTCCGGGCTATCTCTACGGCAAATGAACTTCCGGGATTACCTATCTGAAGTTGGAAAAGTGCCTGCATCAGGTGGCGGTCGTACAACATGGCTCCATTCACTACTCCTTCATGGTCTTCGGCAAAGTGCTTCAGATTCTGGTAGTGAGTAGTAATAACACCGAACGTCAGCTTTTGGTTGAAACGTTTCAGTACGGCTTCGGCGATGGCACCACCAATTTGTGGTTCGGTTCCACCACCAAATTCATCTATAAGGATGAGACTGCGTTCATTGCAATTCTTCATCATTATCTTCATGTTGGTGAGATGTGAAGAGTAAGTACTCAGATCATCTTCAATGGACTGTTCGTCACCTATATCGATGAATATACTGCTGAAGATACCGGTATGGCTACGTTCGTGCATAGGAACGAGCATACCACATTGCAACATATATTGTAACAATCCCACTGTCTTGAGGCAAACAGACTTACCACCCGCATTGGGACCGGATATAATAAGGATACGCTGCTTTTCAGTCAATTCAATATCGAGCGGAACTACTTTCTTACCGTGTTTGGCAAGGGAAAGTTGCAGCAATGGGTGTACAGCCATAGTCCAATCCAGTAACTGCGTATTTTCCAATGCAGGTTTTATACCTGATATTTGTAGGGAGAATAAGCTCTTGGCACGGATAAAGTCTATCTCTGCAAGGAATTCATATGACTGCAATACATCGGGAATGGAAGGGCGCAACAGGTTAGAGAATTCTACCAGGATACGGATAATTTCCCTACGCTCATCTCCTTCCAGTTCGCGGATACGGTTATTGGCCTCTACTACTTCGGCAGGTTCTATAAATACGGTTTTTCCGCTTGCTGATTCGTCATGTACGATACCTTTAATCTTTCGTTTTAATCCCGGAGCAACCGGAATTACCAGACGGCCGTCACGCATGGTCGGGGTAACGTCTTTATCTACTACACCTTCCGACTGGGCATTGCGTAAGATGCTGTTCAGAGAACGGGATATGCTGTTCATGGTGCTCGCCAATTCACGACGAATACGTGCCAGCTCGGAAGAAGCATTATCTTTTATCTTTCCATAAGGTGAAAGTATATTATTTATTTTCTGAATCAGTTGCGGAAATGCCAATATATCCTTGGCGAGATTCCGGAGGCAAGGGTAGGGGGAGTCTTCTCCTTCTATGTCATCCTTTTCTAAAAAACGCACGATGTCCCGTATCGTTTCCAACGAACGGCGCAGGTCGAAAAGTTCCTGCTCATCCAGGTACATTCCCTCTATGCGTATTCGTTTCAGTGACGGACGGACGTCGAAAAAATACTGTGCGGGGAAGTTATCTTCCTCCTGTATGATGCGTACGAATTCTGTAACGAGGTTCAGGCGTTCCTCCACTTCTTCAAAATGGTCGGAGAACGTCATATCGGCTACGCGTTCGGCACCTAATGTGCTGAGGCATTTTTCGCTCAACAACTGGCGTATTTGGTCGAAACCTATTTTAGGTTCAAAGTTCTGTGGATATATCATGTCGCAAAAGTACGATTAATTCGTGAAAAAAATGGCAGGAAGTTTGTAGATTTAAAAATGATTTGTACCTTTGCACCGCTTTAAACGAAAAGCCTTCCTTATAAGGGAGTTTTGGAGAGGTGGCAGAGTGGTCGATTGCGGCGGTCTTGAAAACCGTTGTACTGCGAGGTACCCGGGGTTCGAATCCCTGTCTCTCCGCAACAAACGCTGAAAATCAGCAGATTGCAAAACAAACACCCAGTTTTGCACCCAAGAATGTAAAGTCGGGTGTTTTTGTTTTATTTAAGATAATACAACCACTACATAATAAAAGAGTAGCGATATTAAAAGAATCCGATGAGAAAAGACTAATATTTATCTATCCATTCACTTTGATTTTTCAGGACTTTACATCGTCCTGAAAGTATTTGTTATTGTATTCCAACGTCAGGAGTGGATTATAATACAAGTTTTTTGTGTGGATAGAATTTCGTTTTGCTTAATGTACGAAAGTACTTATCTATAAACGCATGAAATATTAGCACAATGAATCATTGGAAATCAACTTTGGCCGTGATAGGAATAGGCCAACTCATATCTATTTTAACAAGTACGATTGTTGGCTTCTCCATTATTTTTTGGATTAGCAACGAATTTAAATCCCCGACAGCTTTATCTCTGGCTATTTTAGCTGGATTTTTACCACAATTTGTATTAGGCTTGTTTGCCGGGGTCTATGTTGACAGATGGAATCGAAAGAAAACGATGTTTTATTCGGACTTGTTCATCGCGTTCTGTACCCTATGTCTTTTTATTGTGATAACCAAGGGTTATAAAGACCTTTCTTTTTTTTATCTATTGACTGCTTGTCGTTCAATAGGCAGTACGTTTCATGCACCTGCTTTACAGGCAAGCATCCCTCTACTGGTTCCCAAGCACCATCTTGTCAGGGTATCAGGTTTGTACCATTCCATTCAATCCTTCAGTGAGGTGATAGCCCCCGTTGTAGGGGCAAGCCTCGTTGTTTGGCTTCCCATACAGTATATTCTGCTCATAGATGTGATCGGAGCTGTTGCTGCTTGTCTGACCTTACTTTGTGTCCAGATTCCTTCTCTTCAAAAAACGAAAGTTCTTCCAGATTTCAAAAAAGAACTGACGGAATGTTGGCATACCTTGCGGCGTACAATGGGCATTTTGCCTTTATTCGTATGCTTTACGCTGGTGACTTTTGTCCTTATGCCTGTTTTTACGTTATTTCCTTTTATGACGCTTCTGCATTTCAACGGAAACATTTTGCAAATGGGAGTTGTGGAAATGGGTTGGGGCTCAGGGGCATTGTTGGGCGGTTTAGTACTTGCCTGTAAGGCTTTGAAAAGCAAGCAAACATTAGTGATGCATACGGCTTATGTGATATTGGGATTGTATCTGATTAGCGCCAGTTATTTACCATCAAGCGCATTTATAGGTTTTGTTTGCCTAACATTTACAGGAGGCATAGCCTATTCCATTTACCATGCGCTTTTCATCGCTATTATTCAGCAGAACTTGGCTTCGGACATGCTTGGACGGACTTTTTCTCTCATCTTTAGTTTGAGTACCTTTCCATCAATGCTGGGTATCGTAGCTTCAGGATATTGGGTGGAAGCATGGGGTATCACATCCGTCTTTATGATCAGCGGATGGGTTATCTTTCTGATTGGAGTGGGTGCAAATTTTATTTCTTCAATCAAGCAGTTGGATAATTACGCATAGTATTATTTATTAAAGAATTATTATATGACAAAGAAAGAACACACTACGATTACAGAGTTATTTCAAGTTTTGGACTTGTTGGAAAGCCTGGACATGCAGTTTTGGTTGGATGGAGGCTGGGGAGTGGATGTCTTGTACGGACAGCAAACCCGCTTGCATAGAGATATTGACATTGATTTTGATGCCAATTATACAGACCAACTCCTTGATCTTTTGCAGGAGAGAGGATATCAAATTGAAACAAATTGGTTGCCCACCCGTGTGGAACTGTATAGCAAAGAATTAGGCTATATTGATATCCATCCTTTTGTCTTGAATGCGGACGGCACTTCCAAACAAGCCGACTTGGATGGAGGCTGGTATGAATTTCAACCGGACTATTTTGGAACAGCAGTCTTTGAAGGCAGAAGCATCCCTTGCATTTCTGCAAAAGGGCAACAAGTATTCCATTCGGGCTACGATTTAAGAGAGAAGGATATTCACGATTTATCTATAATTAAACAATGTATAACAACAATGAGCCTAACAATTAGATAAGAACAAGAAAATGACAGAAAAACAAATTGTCTGGTATATCTTACTTACAGAAGTAAAGATAGATAGTGACACCCAGTCTGTCACATCCCTGAGTGTAGCTCCATTGGCAGTCTTGCCGGAATTCCAGCGTAAGGGAATTGGGGGGGATGTTGATTCAGTAAGCCCATCAGAGGGCAGCACTTTTGGGTTACGGCACAGCAGTCGTATTGGGGCATAAAGAGTATTATCCTCGATTTGGCTATCGCAAGGCTATCGATTTAGGAATTGAATTTCCTTTCGAAGTCTCTCATGAATATTGCATGGTGGCTGAATTAATACCTGGAGCTACTGAGAATGTGAAAGGTATGGTTTGTTATCCAACTGACTTTAAATAGTTTAACAAGTAAAATTCATTATATAACTCGGACTGGGTATTTCAATTTCCCAGTCCGTATTCTGATAGTACTTATTCAATTGGAAGATTGTGTTGCTTCAAGAATGAAAGTTTATCCCAATACCCTCTTTGAAAGACGATTTTGTTATCTTTTACATGAAAAAATCCGCATCCACGAAGTCCAAGAGAGTCTTTCCATTCCATGATAGCCCATTCGCCATCTTCAAAAATATTTTCCACCATACAAACCATTTTAGCAGTGGCAAATTCATTCACAAACATTTTGTAGATTGATTCTTTACCAATTATTGGTTCGTTTGCGACTTGATGATTTACTGCATTAGTAGCATACAGCTCTGCTATATGATAAGCATCTGCTTTGTTAAAGCAATCTATCCATTTTTCCAAAACTTCTTTAGGCTTCATTTTTTATAAATTCTTAGGATTTTGATTCTGTAATAAAAACAATCTGTTTGGATGCATAGATACTTGATTTTATTAATAATAGGCTATTCTATATTCTAAATCCTCTGGATTTTTGCTCTCTCTGCACCGAGTTACGTAGATTCTGCTGTAACTTTTCCCATTGTTCCTTAAACCATTGTACTATGGGTTGTCGGTTTATGGTCAGCATAAGCTTACCACTATCCATCGGATGTTTCTCAACCCTAAAAATATCATTCTTGATGTCAAATTTCCACCTGTGTTCTTCGGAATAAATTTTGCCACTACATTGTATGGATTCTTTCTTTGTCAAGAGGTTTTCTATCATGTCTTTGGTAAACCCGATAACAGCGCATAATTTTTCCATTCTCAACATCTCTTTGAACATGGGAAACCATTTGTGGGCTTTTTCAAGCAAGGTGCTCAATCGTGATATTTCCTTGTCTTTGGCTTCAAGTTCTTGATTATGTATTCTTTGAAGATTACGAATTTGTCTGCTATGCTGTTCCTGTATTTGTTGTATCTGAATTTTTAATTCATCAGTAGCTTTGTCCCGTTTGGTAATTTCCTGATGTAGCTGCTCGATGTGATGTTCCAGTTCTTTCAGCTTACCGCTTCCGAAAAGAGAACCTACACCGCTTGCTATGGCGGTAGCAGCATTGGTGGCTGTTTTCTTTAGTTTGTCCGTGCGTATCTCTGCTTTTACCTGTTTGAGTTCCTGTTCGGCAAGGCTTACTTGTTGTTCCTTGTGTCGCTTGGTTTCCTCTATACGTTGCAGTTCGGCTTTCTGCTTCTCAATGATGAAATCATTTCGTTCCAGATGCTCTTTACCTGTGACAGCTTTTGCCTGTCCACGTTCCATCAGGAGAATATCGGAAGCAAGGGTCTGCATGGTTGCCATATCCTCGTCATTGAGCTTTC
>OGFO01000069.1_pt1 | contig 125765 bp, 96 predicted proteins | sample 1570981 | NCBI WGS metagenome assembly OGFO01 (sample SAMEA2581955, study PRJEB24529) | metagenome | biome: Human gut stool | place: China | collected 2011
GCTGAAAGCATCTAAGTACGAAGCCAGCCACAAGATTAGATTTCTTAGGGTCGTTAAAGACGATGACGTTGATAGGATGCAGGTGTAAAGGTGGTAACATCAAAGCCGAGCATTACTAATTGCCCGTTCACTTTCTTTCGGACGGTGCGGATCGCGATATATACGTTTAGCTTTTTTAATTGACAATTGACAAATGACAATTGACAATTAGATTAACAGATACTTGAATTTTACTTTTTATCATGTCATAACTTATCATGACAGCTGCGATAATTGTCATTTGTCAATTGTCCATTGTCAATTGAAGAAATTCAGGTGGTTATAGCACGAGGGTTCCACCTCTTCCCATTCCGAACAGAGAAGTTAAGCCTCGTCACGCCGATGGTACTGCGTAACAGTGGGAGAGTAGGTAGCCGCCATTTTTAGAGAAGCCCTTCCGGTAGAAATACCAGAAGGGCTTTATTGTTTTGGATACTTTCGGAATTTAAGCACACATCATCCACAAGCTTCAAATCTCCTCTCCTGTTCTGCTAAAAAACAAACGAGACCGGACAATCTTTTAATAATACTATTTTTCAGTATCCTTTTCAGCCTCTTTTTCCTTCAATTTCATTCTTTTTCCTTCTGTTTTATTTAAAATCCCATATTTTGCCAAGACTAAATACCCTTTCAAAATTGAACTGCTTTTTCAAAATGGAAAGGTCGGCTCTGTTATTATATATTTCCTTCTTCTTTATATATGTCTGATAATCAATTTGTTGCTATTTCTTTTAGAGTTTTGGCACGCATTTGGCATAATACATTGCAAGTATTATAATAATAAATATTTAAAAGATTAAAGACATGGAGATAACACTATCATTTGTTTTTTGCCTCTTGAGCGGCTTTGCCTGTTTCTGGCTATTTTGGAAATGTGTAGACTGGTTTGAAAAGATCTAGAAGAGGAAAGGAGAATTAATTATGTACACAGCACTATTTGTATTAGGTATTGCAATCTTCGGTTATTTGATGTATGTACTCATCAGACCCGAAAAGTTTTAAAGTTATACAGTTTAAGGTAAAAGTATGAATACAGAAATTTTAGGTGTGGTCGCACAAGTTGCCTTGATGGTGATTTTGGCTTATCCACTAGGAAGATACATTGCCAAGGTTTATAAAGGAGAGAAAACCTGGTCGGATTTCATGGCTCCTATTGAAAGGGTCATTTATAAAGTATGCGGAATTGACCCTAAAGAAGAAATGAACTGGAAACAGTTCCTGAAAGCATTATTGATATTGAATGCATTTTGGTTCGTATGGGGAATGGTATTGCTGGTTTCGCAAGGATGGTTACCTTTAAATCCGGATGGCAACGGTCCCCAAACGCCGGATCAGGCTTTTAATACCTGTATCAGTTTTATGGTCAACTGTAACTTGCAGCACTATAGTGGTGAAAGCGGATTGACTTATTTCACACAGCTGTTTGTCATTATGCTCTTCCAGTTTATTACCGCTGCAACCGGTATGGCTGCTATGGCTGGTATTATGAAGAGTATGGCTGCCAAGACAACAAAAACAATCGGTAACTTCTGGCATTTTTTGGTAGTGAGCTGTACACGTATCCTGTTACCGCTTTCTTTGATTGTAGGTTTCATCCTGATTCTTCAGGGAACCCCGATGGGATTCGACGGAAAAATGAAGGTAACTACCCTCGAAGGACAGGAACAGATGGTTTCGCAAGGACCTGCGGCTGCCATTGTGCCCATTAAACAATTAGGAACGAATGGAGGTGGTTACTTTGGTGTGAACTCTTCTCATCCGTTGGAAAATCCGACTTATCTTACCAATATGGTGGAGTGCTGGTCTATCTTGATTATTCCGATGGCAATGGTACTTGCATTAGGGTTTTATACTCGTAGAAAGAAACTGGCTTATAGTATTTTCGGAGTGATGCTCTTTGCTTTTCTGGTAGGCGTCTGTATCAATGTCAGTCAGGAAATGGGTGGAAATCCCCGTATCGATGAACTGGGAATTGCGCAGGATAACGGTGCGATGGAAGGTAAGGAAGTTCGTTTGGGTGCCGGAGCTACAGCACTTTGGAGCATTGTGACTACTGTTACTTCCAATGGTTCTGTGAATGGTATGCATGATTCTACTATGCCGTTGTCCGGTATGATGGAGATGCTGAATATGCAGATTAATACTTGGTTCGGCGGTGTAGGCGTAGGTTGGATGAATTATTATACGTTCATTATTATCGCGGTATTTATCAGCGGTTTGATGGTAGGTCGCACACCGGAATTTCTCGGAAAGAAAGTAGAAGCCCGTGAAATGAAAATAGCTACGATAGTAGCACTGCTTCATCCATTTGTCATATTAGTGTTCACAGCAATCTCAAGTTATATATATGTACATCATCCTGACTTTGTGGAAAGCGAGGGCGGTTGGCTGAACAATCTTGGATTCCACGGCTTGAGTGAGCAGCTTTATGAGTATACATCTTGTGCCGCTAACAATGGTTCCGGCTTTGAAGGACTGGGAGATAATACTTATTTCTGGAACTGGACCTGTGGTATTGTACTTATTCTTAGCCGATTCCTGCCTATTATCGGACAAGTTGCCATTGCCGGCCTGCTGGCTCAGAAGAAGTTCATTCCCGAGAGTGCCGGAACACTGAAGACTGATACGCTGACTTTCGGAATAATGACGTTTGTCGTTATCTTCATTGTGGCTGCTCTGTCCTTCTTCCCGGTACACGCTTTGAGTACAATTGCCGAACATTTAAGTTTGTAATTCTGAATTAGAGAAGATATGAAAAATATGAAATCAGCTTCTTTGTTTCAAAAGGAGCAAGCTATAGAAAGCCTGAAACAATCATTCGTGAAGCTAAACCCGCGACTGATGATAAAGAACCCGATCATGTATACGGTAGAGGTGGCTACAGTGGTCATGTTGTTTGTGACACTTTACTCCATCATCAATCCCTCTCAGGGTTCGTTTGCCTACAACATAGCTGTGTTTATCATTCTGTTTATTACACTGCTGTTTGCCAATTTTGCCGAAGCGATTGCCGAAGCACGGGGAAAAGCGCAAGCCGACAGCCTGCGTAAAACACGGGAAGAGACACCTGCCAAAAAGGTGGAAGGTAATCAAATAGTGACTGTAAGTTCTTCACAGCTAAAGAAAGGAGATGTGTTTGTCTGTGAAGCCGGAGACGTGATTCCGTCCGATGGGGAAATAATCGAAGGATTGGCCTCTATCGATGAAAGTGCGATTACAGGTGAGTCTGCTCCGGTGATCCGGGAGGCGGGCGGCGATAAAAGCTCAGTGACGGGAGGTACGAAAGTATTGTCCGATCATATAAAAGTAATGGTGACCACCCAACCGGGAGAAAGTTTTCTGGATAAAATGATTGCACTGGTAGAAGGTGCGTCTCGTCAGAAAACTCCGAATGAGATAGCACTGACTATTCTGCTGGCTGGTTTTACACTTGTCTTTGTCATTGTGTGTGTGACGTTAAAACCGTTTGCCGATTACAGCAATACTGTCATTACCATTGCTTCACTTATTTCTTTGTTTGTGTGTCTGATTCCGACAACAATCGGAGGACTTCTTTCTGCCATCGGTATTGCCGGTATGGACCGTGCACTACGTGCGAATGTGATAACAAAATCGGGTAAGGCAGTGGAAACTGCCGGCGATATTGATACCTTGTTGCTGGATAAGACCGGAACTATCACCATCGGTAATCGTAAAGCTACCCATTTTCACACTGCGCCGGGCATTGATCTGCACGCTTTTGTAGAAAACTGTCTGCTTTCTTCTCTGTCCGATGAAACTCCGGAAGGCAAATCAATCGTAGAACTGGGACGTGAATCAGGTATCCGTATGCGCAGCTTGAATACGACAGGCGCACGAATGATTAAGTTTACAGCCGAAACCAAATGCTCGGGTGTCGATTTGCCGGACGGAACTCAGATTCGTAAAGGGGCTTTTGATGCTATCCGTAAGATTGTGGAAACTGCCGGAAATAAATTCCCCGAAGAAGTGGAAAAGGTGATCGCTGCTATTTCAAGCAATGGTGGTACGCCGTTGGTGGTATGTGTTAATCGGAAAGTGACGGGTGTTATCGAATTGCAGGATATCATCAAGCCGGGTATTCAGGAACGTTTCGAACGCTTGCGCAAAATGGGAGTGAAGACAGTGATGGTGACCGGTGATAACCCGCTGACTGCCAAATATATTGCAGAAAAGGCAGGTGTCGATGATTTTATTGCCGAAGCGAAGCCGGAAGATAAAATGGAATATATCAAGAAGGAACAACAGTCCGGCAAACTGGTGGCAATGATGGGGGACGGTACGAATGATGCTCCCGCTTTGGCTCAGGCGAATGTCGGAGTAGCAATGAACAGTGGTACGCAGGCTGCAAAGGAAGCCGGCAATATGGTAGATCTGGATAATGATCCTACCAAACTGATCGAGATTGTGGAAATCGGTAAGCAGTTGCTGATGACCCGTGGAACACTGACTACTTTCTCTATCGCCAACGATGTGGCTAAATATTTTGCCATTGTCCCCGCCTTGTTTATGGTGGCTATCCCCGAACTGGCGGCGTTGAATATCATGCAGTTGCATAGTCCTGAGAGTGCGATCCTTTCGGCAGTCATCTTCAATGCGATTATTATTCCGATCTTGATTCCGTTGGCTTTGCGTGGCGTTCAGTACAAGCCGATAGGTGCAAGTGCTTTGCTTCGCCGGAATCTGCTGATTTACGGTGTAGGTGGTGTGATTGCTCCGTTTATCGGAATTAAACTGATTGATTTATTAGTAGGTTTATTCTTTTAATTAAAAAACAATAGCGATGAAAACTTTATTTAAATCACTAAAGATAACTCTTGTTTTCTGTGTCTTTTTCTCCGTATTCTATATTCTTATTTTGTGGTTGTTTGCACAAGTGGCAGGACCTAATAAGGGAAATGCTGAAGTTGCCACACTGGATGGAAAAGTGGTGGGTGCGGCCAATGTCGGTCAGATGTTTACAAAAGATATTTATTTCTGGGGACGTCCTTCGTGTGCCGGAGACGGTTATGATGCTTCTAGTTCGTCCGGCAGCAACAAAGGACCCACGAATCCCGAATATCTGGCTGAAGTGGAAGCGCGTATCGATACGTTCCTTGTACATCATCCCTATCTGAGCCGTAAAGATGTTCCGGCGGAGATGGTAACGGCGAGTGCCTCCGGTCTCGACCCTAATATTACTCCGCAATGTGCATATGTGCAGGTAAAGAGAGTGGCACAGGCACGTGGACTGACTGAAAATCAAGTGAAAGAAATCGTTGATCAAAGTGTGGAGAAGCCTTTACTCGGAATTTTCGGAACGGAGAAAATAAATGTGCTGAAGCTGAATATAGCACTTGAAGAGAATAAATAACCAAACACTGGGCGGCGTGCCTGTCCGAATCGTTTTAGTTATTTATTGCGGTTCAAATAAACAGGGCTGGACAGGGCGCTGCTCTTTTTTAGAAACATAAAATAAAAAGATAAATATGAAGAATTTTTTTAGTAAGAAGATTGTTTTAGGAGCATTGGTTGTGGCAACTGTATGCGTATCGGGTATAACGGATGCAAAAGCACAGGAATTTACTGTACAGGGAGATATTGTCAGTTCCTATGTCTGGCGGGGAATGTACCAGGGGGGAGGTGCAGCTTTTCAACCCACGCTGGGGTTTGGGGTCGATAATTTTTCTGTTACCGCATGGGGATCTACTAATTTCAGTGGAGGGAATAAAGAACTGGATCTGACTCTTGCCTATAAGTTTGGTGAGGCAGGACCTACGCTGACGGTTGCCGATTTGTGGTGGGAAGGTGAAGGGGCATATAAATATTTTAATTTTAAGAGCCACGAAACGGGACATCATTTTGAGGCGGGATTGGCTTATACGTTGCCCGTAGAGAAGTTTCCCCTGTCCGTAGCGTGGTATACGATGTTTGCCGGAAAAGACAAGAAGCTGAATGATAGCGGAGAACTGAAGCAGAATTATTCCTCCTATCTGGAACTGAACTATCCTTTCAGTGTGAAAAATGTCGATTTAAATGTAACTTGCGGCGCAGTGCCGTATAAGGCGGAGGGTATGTACACGAATAGTGGCTTCGCTGTGACTAATGTAGCTTTAAAAGGAATGACAGAGATAAAAATTAATGATAAGTTTTCATTACCGATATTTGCACAGGCTATATGGAATCCATGTGTTGAAGATGCTTTCTTGGTTTTTGGCGTAACTTTAAGACCATAGATATAAACTCATGAATTTTTATTATGCAGAAACCCGTGGTGATCGTGATGATTACTACGGGTTGAAATAGTTTATAAACAGCAATTAATTAAATGGATATGGATAGAGAACAGAGTGTACAACATTTTTTGGATCTGATCAAGAAGTCTCATCGAGGCAAATTTAAAATCTATATCGGTATGATAGCCGGTGTAGGGAAGTCTTATCGTATGCTTCAGGAGGCTCATGAACTGTTGGAGAATGGGGTGGACGTACAAATAGGCTATATTGAAACTCACGGACGTGCCGGAACGGAGGCTCTGATGCAGGGACTGCCTGTGATCCCCCGACGTAAAATTTTCTATAAAGGAAAAGAGTTGGAGGAAATGGATGTGGACGCCATTATCCGCCTTCATCCCGAGATTGTGATTGTGGACGAACTGGCACATACCAATGTGGAAGGCAGTTTGAACGAGAAACGTTGGCAGGATGTGATGACTCTGTTGGATGAGGGGATTAATGTGATTTCTGCAATCAATATCCAGCATATCGAGAGTGTGAATGAAGAAGTACAGGAGATTACAGGGATCGAGGTGAAAGAACGGGTACCGGACAGTGTGCTTCAGGAAGCGGATGAAGTGGTGAATATCGACTTGACAGCGGAAGAACTGATCTCGCGTCTGAAAGCAGGAAAGATATATCGTCCGGAAAAGATTCAGACGGCGCTGGATAATTTCTTCCGGACCGAGAATATCCTTCAACTGCGGGAACTGGCTCTGAAGGAAGTGGCGCTCCGAGTGGAGAAGAAAGTGGAAAATGAGGTTGTGATGGGTGTCTCGGTCGGAATCAGGCATGAGAAGTTCATGGCTTGTATCAGTAGTCATGAGAAGACTCCCAGAAGGATTATCCGGAAGGCGGCACGTCTGGCAACACGATATAATACAACTTTTGTCGCTCTCTATGTGCAGACTCCGAGGGAGAGTATGGACCGGATTGATCTGGCCAGTCAGCGTTATCTGCTGAATCATTTTAAATTGGTGGCAGAACTGGGCGGAGAGGTCGTTCAGGTGCAGTCGAAGGATATTCTGGGGAGTATTGTCAAAGTTTGTCAGGACAAGCAAATATCTTCTGTCTGCATGGGAACTCCTAATCTGAGATTTCCTCATGCCATCTGTTCCATACTCGGATATCGAAAGTTTTTGAATAATTTGTCACAAGCTAATGTAGATTTGATTATACTTGCATAATATTAACCGTATGAACGATATGAATATTAAAACAAAACTGATTCTCGGCATCGGGATGCTGGCGGGAATGATTATTTTGCTGGTAACACTTTCTGTTGTGAACCTTCAGCTGCTGACTGCCACAGAACCTGACAGCCCTGCCGCTATGCCGGCATTGGAACGTGCTCTGTTGTGGATTTCCGTTACCGGCGGTATTTGTATACTGACCGGATTGACATTACTATATTGGTTGCCCCGAACAATCAGCAAACCCATCAAGGAATTGAAACAGGGGATTCTTGAAATAGCCAATCATAATTATGAAGAACGGCTGGATATGAGAAATAATCAGGAGTTTCGGGAAGTTGCCGAAAGTTTCAACCGTATGGCGGAACGTCTGACTGAGTATCGGGCAAGTACGTTAGCGGATATTCTTTCTGCCAAGAAATTCATTGAGGCCATCGTGAACAGTATCGACGATCCGATAATCGGTCTGAATATGGATCGTGAGATTTTGTTTATTAATGAGGAAGCACTGAACGTGCTGAATCTGAAAAGAGGTAATGTCATACGTAAATCTGCGGAAGAATTGTCTTTGAAGAATGATCTGCTTCGCCGGCTGATTCGTGAACTGGTGACGCCGGGAGATCAGAAAGAGCCGTTAAAGATATATGCCGATGATAAAGAGAGTTATTTCAAGGCTTCCTATATTCCTATCATAAATACGGATGCAGGGAAGGATGAACCCAGCAAATTAGGGGATGTCATTCTGCTGAAGAATATAACGGAATTCAAGGAACTGGATTCTGCCAAGACTACATTTATTTCGACCATTTCACACGAATTGAAAACTCCGATTGCGGCTATCATGATGAGTCTGCAGCTATTGGAAGATAAACGTGTCGGTGAGCTGAATGATGAACAGGAACAGTTGTCCAAAAGCATCAAGGAAAATAGCGAACGCCTGTTGAGCATTACGGGCGAATTGCTGAATATGACTCAGGTAGAGGCAGGCAAGCTGCAATTAATGCCGAAGATAACGAAGCCCATTGAACTGATAGAATATGCGATTAAAGCTAATCAGGTACAAGCGGATAAGTTCAATATTCAGATAGAAGTAGAGTACCCGGAAGAGAAAATCGGCAAGCTCTTTGTCGATAGTGAAAAGATAGCTTGGGTATTGACTAATTTGCTCAGCAATGCGATCCGTTATTCTAAAGAAAACGGGCGTGTCGTGATTGGTGCCAGGCAGGAAGGAGATATGATCGACCTGTACGTTCAGGATTTCGGTAAAGGCATCGATCCCCGTTACCACAAGAGTATTTTCGACCGTTACTTCCGTGTTCCCGGAACAAAAGTTCAGGGCAGCGGACTCGGTTTGTCTATTTCGAGAGACTTTGTGGAAGCGCATGGCGGTACGCTGACAGTAGAAAGTGAACTGGGAAAAGGAAGTCGGTTTGTGATGCGACTGAAAGCATAAAAGAGAATGTTCGGAAAGTGTCCGAGGCGGTTGCTGTGATAAATAAATGTGGTAGCTGATTTAATTTGAAATGAAACTTTGGGAATCAAGACATTGCAGCGTCTTTTAAAATCTTTATATTTGCAGACTAATTGAAGTTAAAGTCAAATTTATACAATATAATAACTTAAAAGAACCAGAATCAGATGAAACAGGACATGATTGTTATCCTTGACTTGGGTAGTCACGAGAATACGGTATTGGCGCGCGCCATCCGTGCATTAGGAGTTTATAGTGAGATTTATCCTCACGACATCACAGTAGAAGAACTGAAAGCATTGCCCAACGTAAAGGGTATTATTATCAATGGTGGACTGAACAACGTGATCGACGGTGTTGCTATTGACGTGAATCCGTCTATTTATACGATGGGGATTCCTGTTATGGCTGCCGGTCACGATAAAGCGACTTGCGCAGTGAAGCTTCCGGCATTTACAGATGATATCGAGGCTATTAAGGCTGCTATAAAGTCTTTCGTATTTGATACTTGTCAGGCTGAAGCTAACTGGAATATGGCGAACTTTGTCAATGACCAGATCGAGCTGATCAGACGTCAGGTGGGTGATAAGAAAGTATTGCTGGCATTGTCGGGTGGTGTTGACAGCTCAGTGGTAGCTGCTTTACTTTTGAAGGCAATCGGTGAAAATTTGGTATGCGTGCACGTAAATCACGGCTTGATGCGTAAAGGTGAGTCTGAAGATGTTGTTGAAGTATTCAGCAACCAATTGAAAGCAAATCTGGTTTATGTAGATGTAACAGACCGCTTCCTGGATAAATTGGCAGGTGTGGAAGATCCCGAACAGAAACGTAAGATTATCGGTGGTGAGTTTATCCGTGTGTTCGAAGAAGAAGCACGTAAACTGGATGGTATCGATTTCTTAGGTCAGGGTACTATTTATCCGGATATTGTAGAGAGCGGAACGAAGACTGCCAAGATGGTGAAATCTCATCATAATGTAGGCGGTCTGCCTGAAGATCTTAAGTTCCAGCTTGTAGAGCCCTTGCGCCAGTTGTTCAAGGATGAAGTGCGTGCTTGTGGTCTGGAGTTGGGGTTGCCTTATGAGATGGTTTACCGTCAGCCGTTCCCCGGTCCTGGTTTAGGTGTACGTTGTCTGGGTGCTATCACACGCGATCGTCTGGAAGCAGTACGTGAGTCTGACGCCATTTTGCGTGAAGAGTTCCAGATTGCCGGCCTGGATAAAAAGGTATGGCAATACTTTACCGTAGTGCCTGACTTTAAATCTGTTGGTGTACGCGATAATGCCCGTTCTTTCGATTGGCCGGTGATTATCCGCGCTGTCAATACGGTAGATGCTATGACAGCTACTATTGAACCGGTAGACTGGCCTATCCTGATGAAAATCACAGACCGTATTCTGAAAGAAGTGAAGAATGTGAATCGTGTTTGCTATGATATGTCGCCGAAACCTAATGCGACTATTGAATGGGAATAAGAGTATAGAGCATTAAATAGAATAGCCCCCGGAAGCTGAATATAAACTTTCGGGGGCTAATTTTTTGCATTTAGCGTCACCTATGGCGTCACCTGCCACCAATTGATGTATAAAAGAAAAAGGCACCCAAGAGTGGAAGCCTCTCAAATGCCTTATTCTTATCAAGTAGCGGGACCCGGGATTGAACCGGGGACCTCATGATTATGAATCATGCGCTCTAACCAGCTGAGCTATCCCGCCATCATTTCTCGATTGCGGGTGCAAAGATAGATATTTTTCTGTAATCTCCAAAACAATTCATAACTTTTTTGTGTTTTTTCTTTAGAACGAGGTTCTCTTTTTCCTATAAATAGGGAGTTTGGGGCCTTGAAAAGAAATAAGTTTTAAATAAAGTGTCTGATTTATGCCACATAATTAGAAAAAAGTATTTATCTTGGCACACGTAAAAACAATTCGAAATTGCTATGAAAAAAGAAAAAATTCATTTGGAGTATTTGTTGAACGCAACATCTAAAAATATTCTTTGGGCAGCTATTAGCACACCGACCGGGTTGGAGGACTGGTTTGCTGATAAAGTAGTATCTGATGATAAAATCGTAGAATTCCATTGGGGGAAGACTGAACAAAGAAATGCCGAGATTATTGCGATCCGTTCTTTCTCATTTATTCGCTTTCGTTGGCAGGATGACGAAAATGAACGCGATTACTTTGAAATCAAAATGACTTATAATGAGCTGACAAGTGACTATGTATTAGAAATTACAGACTTCGCAGAGGCGGACGAAGTTGCTGACATGAAAGAATTGTGGGAGTCGCAAGTGGCGAAATTGAGAAGAACGTGTGGTTTTTAGTTAACTTTCAACTAAAAATTTTCTATGCTACTTTTTTTGTGCTAATTTTGCGTCTTAATTGCACGAACCTATTAAGATGCTACGCATAAAGAAATTAGATATATTTATCGTAAAGAGCTTCCTGATGCTCTTTATAGGTACATTCTTCATCTGTCTCTTCATCTTCATGATGCAGTTTTTGTGGAGATATGTAGACGAGTTAGTCGGAAAGGGATTGGATATGAGTGTGATAGCTCAGTTCTTCTTTTATTCCGCATTGACACTGGTGCCAATATCGTTGCCGTTGGCAATATTGCTGGCTTCTTTAATAACCTTCGGCAACTTTGGCGAACGTTACGAGTTGCTCGCAATGAAAGCTGCGGGTATATCCTTGCTTAAAATTATGCGCCCGCTGGCTTTCTTTGTCTGTGGTTTGGTTGCTGTCTCTTTTTATTTCCAGAATGTCGTGGGGCCTATTGCTCAGACGAAACTATACACACTGATTATTTCGATGAAACAAAAGTCTCCGGAATTGGATATCCCGGAGGGGGTGTTTTATTCAGAAATACCGGATTATAACCTGAAGATAGCCAAGAAGAACCGGAAGACAGGTATGATGTATGATGTGCTGATTTATAATCTGAAAGATGGATTTGAGAACGCACATATTATTTATGCAGATTCCGGACGGATGGAAATGACTGCAGACAAGCAGCATCTCTGGCTGCATTTGTACAGTGGTGATTTATTTGAAAACCTGAGATCACAGAGTATGAAATCTCAGAATGTACCGTATCGTCGGGAAGAATTCCGGGAAAAACATACGATTATTGAGTTTGACTCAGACTTTAATATGGCGGATGCCAGTATTATGAGCAATACATCTGCTGCCAAAGATATGTCGATGCTGCAAGCCTCCATCGACTCAATGAAAATGGTGGGTGATAGTATCGGAAGACAATATTACCGGGAAGTTTCTGAAGGGAATTTCCGTAGCACCTATGGATTGACAAAGGAGGATACGGTCAAGATTATGGAGGCGAATATTACTGAATATAATATCGACAGTCTCTATGAGGTAGCTCCTTTGATGCAGAAGCAGAAGGTGATTTCATCCGCTGCAAGTCGTGCGGAAAACCTGAGCAGTGATATAAACTTCAAGAGTTACACGATGGGTAGCCATGATTATAGTATGCGGAAGCATGAGATAGAGTGGCATAAAAAGATCACTATTTCACTTTCCTGCCTGCTGTTCTTCTTCATTGGTGCCCCATTGGGCGGAATTATCCGTAAAGGAGGACTCGGTATGCCGGTCATCGTTTCGGTGATGGTATTCATCATTTATTATATCATAGATAATACAGGCTATAAGATGGCACGTGACGGCAGATGGGTCGTATGGATGGGAGTGTGGACCAGTAGTGCCGTGCTTGCCCCGTTAGGTGCTTTCCTGACTTACAAATCAAATAAAGACTCTGTAGTGCTCAATGCCGATGCGTATATCAATTGGTTTAAGAAGATTGTCGGTATCCGTAACATACGTCATTTATTCAAGAAAGAGGTGGTGATTCACGATCCGGATTATACTCGCATACCGGGTGATTTGCAGGTACTTACTGACGAGTGCAAAGAGTATATAGCTAAAAATCGCCTGATGAAAGCCCCGAATTATTTTAAGCTGTGGATGTCGGGCGAGAAGGATGATGAGATGATATCTATCAATGAAAAGTTAGAGACACTCATAGAGGAGATGTCCAATACGAAGTCTGTGACTTTGCTGAACACATTAAACAATTATCCGATTATTTCCGTTTCTGCTCATATACGCCCGTTCCACACCTATTGGCTGAATCTGGCTGCCGGGGTTATTTTCCCTATAGGATTATTCTTTTATTTCCGTATCTGGGCATTCCGTGTCCGGTTGGCGAAAGATATGGAACGGATAATAAAAAACAATGAACAAATTCAATTCATCATACAGAATATTAATAAATAAGTGTTATGGAAGAGATTAAAATGGATAGAATAGAAGATGCGATTGCCGATTTCAAAGAAGGCAAGTTTGTCATTGTAGTGGATGATGAAGATCGTGAAAACGAAGGTGATTTAATCATAGCTGCCGAAAAGATAACTCCTGAGAAAGTTAACTTTATGTTGAAACATGCGCGTGGTGTGCTCTGTGCGCCTATCACGGTGTCGCGTTGTAAAGAACTGGATTTGCCGCATCAGGTCAGTGATAATACTTCTGTATTGGGCACTCCTTTTACAGTGACAATTGACAAACTGGAAGGTTGTAGTACCGGAGTTTCTGCCTCCGACCGTGCTGCTACTATTCAGGCGTTGGCCGATCCTATTTCTACACCGGCTACTTTCGGACGTCCCGGACATATTAATCCGCTGTATGCACAGGAAAAAGGAGTACTTCGTCGTGCCGGACATACAGAAGCTACCATCGATATGGCACGCCTTGCCGGACTTTACCCTGCAGGTGCTCTGATGGAAATAATGAGCGATGACGGTACGATGGCACGTCTGCCGGAACTTCGTGCAATGGCCGATGAACATGGACTGAAACTGATTTCCATTCATGACTTGATTGCTTATCGTCTGAAACAGGAGTCAATCGTAGAAAAAGGCGTTGAGGTAAATATGCCGACCGAACATGGTATGTTCCGTCTGATTCCTTTCCGTCAGAAATCGAATGGACTGGAGCATATGGCTATATTTAAAGGTACATGGAATGAAGACGAACCTATCTTGGTGCGTGTCCATTCATCTTGCGCTACTGGTGATATTCTTGGCTCACACCGTTGTGACTGTGGCGAGCAGTTGCATAAAGCGATGGAAATGATTGAAAAAGAAGGAAAAGGTGTGGTGGTTTATCTGAATCAGGAAGGCCGTGGTATCGGTTTGATGGAAAAGATGAAAGCATATAAACTTCAGGAAGACGGTATGGATACCGTTGACGCAAACCTTTGCTTAGGACACCTGGCAGATGAACGCGACTATGGAGTAGGAGCCCAGATTCTGCGTGAACTGGGAGTGCACAAAATGAAACTTCTGACAAATAATCCCGTGAAACGTGTAGGGCTGGAAGCCTATGGGCTGGAAATTGTAGAAAATGTACCTGTTGAAACAGTTCCTAATCCTTATAATGAGCGATATCTGAGAACAAAGAAAGAAAGAATGGGACATACATTACATTTTAATAAGTAAAATGCCATTTTGTTTTCATATATCGAATATTATCGCTTATTTTGCAACGAATTTCACTCAACAACAATAAAATAGATACAAAATGAATCAATTATCAGATCGTTTGAACAGCTTGTCGCCGTCGGCGACGCTTGCCATGTCGCAAAAGAGCAACGAACTCAAAGCGCAGGGTATTGATGTTATTAACTTAAGTGTAGGAGAACCGGATTTCAATACTCCTGACCACATCAAAGAAGCTGCGAAGAAAGCCATTGATGATAACTTTTCTCGCTACTCTCCGGTACCGGGTTATCCGGCTTTACGCAATGCGATTGTTGAGAAGCTGAAAAAAGAGAACGGTCTTGAATATACTGCTGCTCAGATTTCTTGTGCCAATGGTGCAAAGCAATCTGTATGTAATGCGATCCTGGTATTGGTAAATCCGGGTGATGAAGTAATTGTACCGGCTCCTTACTGGGTGAGCTATCCGGAAATGGTGAAGATGGCAGAAGGTACTCCTGTCATTGTTTCTGCCGGCATCGAACAAGATTTCAAAATTACTCCGGAACAACTGGAAGCAGCTATTACTCCGAAAACAAAAGCATTGATTCTTTGTTCTCCGTCCAACCCCACAGGTTCTGTTTACAGCAAAGAAGAACTGGCTGGACTGGCAGCCGTGCTGGCTAAGTATCCGCAAGTAGTGGTAATTGCTGACGAGATTTACGAACATATCAATTATATCGGTGCACATCAGAGCATTGCTCAGTTACCGGAAATGAAAGAACGTACAGTGATCGTGAACGGTGTATCCAAAGCCTATGCAATGACCGGGTGGAGAATCGGTTTCATTGCTGGTCCGGAATGGATTGTGAAAGCTTGTAACAAGCTTCAGGGACAATACACTTCGGGTCCTTGCTCGGTATCTCAGAAAGCTGCCGAGGCTGCTTACGTAGGTACACAAGAACCGGTGAAAGAAATGCAGAAGGCATTTGAACGTCGTCGTGACCTGATTGTGAAGTTGGCTAAAGAAGTGCCGGGTTTCGAAGTAAACGTACCGCAAGGTGCTTTCTATCTGTTCCCGAAATGTAGCTACTTCTTCGGAAAGAGCAACGGCGAACGTAAAATTGAAAACTCGGACGACCTGGCAATGTACCTGCTTGAAGATGCTCATGTAGCTTGTGTAGGCGGTACTTCCTTTGGTGCTCCTGAATGTATTCGTATGAGCTACGCTACAAGTGATGAAAACATTGTAGAAGCTATCCGTCGAATCAAGGAAGCATTGGCTAAATTGAAATAAGCAATCTTAGAGAATATAGAACGGTAGGCTATCTCCTGAAAAAGAAAGTCTACCGTTTTTTTATGTAATTTCCTTTTGTCCGTAGCGATAAAATAAAAAAAGGCTGCCTTCCGTAGAAAGCAGCCTATACTTTTTTGTAGATTGTATTATTCAGCCGGGTGAATAGCTTCAGACGGGCAAACGTCTGCGCAAGTTCCACAGTCAGTACATACATCTGGGTTGATAGAATAGATATCACCTTCAGAGATAGCTTCTACCGGACACTCGTCGATACAAGTTCCGCAAGCAATACAATCGTCACTAATTACGTAAGCCATTTTTTTAAGATTTAAATTATTAGTACTAATTCGTTCGGCAAAAATAAAGCTTTTATTCATTACTTGGTATGCTTCTTTGATTAAATTGACTTAATTTGTACGTCTTCTAAATAAGCAACCTCCCTATTATGTGCTATATTTTTCGTATTTTTGCAGCCAAATTACTAATATATAGCGATTATGCCTTTAAATTTACCCGATAAGCTTCCTGCAATAGAATTATTGAAGGAAGAGAATATTTTCGTAATTGATACTTCGCGTGCTACGCAACAGGATATTCGTCCGTTGCGGATTGTGATTCTGAACCTGATGCCGTTGAAGATTACAACGGAAACAGACTTGGTGCGGCTGCTCTCGAATACGCCTCTCCAGGTAGAAATCTCGTTTATGAAGATCAAGAGTCATACATCCAAGAATACGCCGATAGAACATATGCAAACGTTCTATACCGACTTCGAGCAAATGCGTAACGAGAAATACGACGGCATGATCATCACCGGTGCTCCTGTGGAACAGATGGACTTCGAGGAAGTGACTTATTGGGAGGAAATTACCGAAATATTTGATTGGGCACGCACGCACGTGACGTCTACCTTATATATATGTTGGGCTGCGCAAGCCGGACTGTATCATCACTACGGAGTTCCCAAGTATCCACTGGACCAGAAAATGTTCGGTATCTTCGAACATCGGGTGCTGGAACCTTTCCATTCTATTTTCCGCGGATTTGACGATTGCTTCTATGTGCCGCATAGCCGCCATACGGAAGTACGCAGGGAAGATATCCTCAAAGTGCCGGAACTGACATTGCTTTCCGAATCGAAAGATGCGGGCGTTTATATGGCTATGGCACGTGGCGGACGTGAGTTCTTCGTGACCGGACACTCGGAATACTCTCCCTATACCTTGGATACGGAATATCGTCGTGATCTGGGTAAAGGACTGCCGATCGAAATTCCCCGTAACTATTACGTAGATGATGATCCGGACAAAGGTCCGTTGGTCCGTTGGCGCGCTCATGCCAACCTTTTGTTCTCCAACTGGCTGAACTACTTTGTTTATCAGGAAACGCCTTACAACATTAATGATATTGAATGATCAAGCAGCGTAAAATAGAACTTCTCGCCCCGGCGAAGAATCTGGAATGTGGTATCGAAGCTATCAATCACGGAGCAGATGCCGTATATATCGGTGCACCTAAATTTGGCGCCCGTGCAGCGGCTGTGAATTCTTTGGAAGATATCGAAGCGTTGGTAAAACATGCTCACTTGTATAATGCCCGTATCTATGTCACAGTCAATACGATTCTGAAAGAAGAAGAGTTGAAAGAGACGGAGGAGATGATCCATGCCCTGTATCGGGTTGGCGTGGATGCCCTGATTGTGCAGGATATGGGAATCACGAAACTGAATCTTCCGCCGATACCTCTTCATGCCAGTACGCAGATGGACAATCGGACACCGGAAAAGGTGAAGTTCCTTTGGGAAGCGGGTTTCCGTCAGGTTGTTCTGGCACGGGAACTGTCGATTCGTGAAATAAGGAAGATACACGAAATTTGTCCCGAAGTTCCGCTGGAAGTATTTGTACACGGGGCGCTTTGCGTAAGCTATAGCGGTCAGTGCTACGTTAGTCAGGCTTGTTTCGGGCGCAGTGCGAATCGGGGAGAGTGTGCGCAGTTTTGCCGCTTGCCTTTCAGTCTTGTCGATTCGGAAGGAAAAGTGATTGTGAAAGACAAGCACTTGCTCTCTTTGAAAGATATGAATCAGAGTGATGAACTGGAACGGTTGCTGGATGCCGGAGCTTCCTCATTCAAAATAGAAGGACGTCTGAAAGATGTGTCTTATGTGAAGAATGTAACGGCTGCCTATCGTCAGAAACTAGATGCTATCTTTGCCCGCCGACCGGAATATGTGCGCGCTTCTTCCGGCACTTGCCGTTTCGACTTTAAACCGCAGCTGGACAAGAGTTTCAGTCGTGGATTTACTCATTACTTCCTGCATGGACGCAGTGAGGATATTTTTTCTTTTGATACTCCGAAATCATTGGGAGAGGAGATGGGTACAATGAAAGAAGCCCGTGGCAACTTTCTGACCGTTGCCGGACTGAAATCATTTAATAACGGAGACGGTGTCTGCTATATTGATGAACAGGGACGTTTGCAGGGATTCCGGATTAATCGGGTGGATGGAAACAAACTTTATCCTCAGGAAATGCCCCGCATCAAGCCCCGTACCAAGCTCTATCGCAACTTCGATCAGGAGTTTGAACGCATACTTTCCCGCAAGTCGGCCGAACGGAAGATTGCCGTTAACATACTGCTTGCAGACAACAACTTCGGTTTCTCTCTGACACTGACGGATGAGGACGATAACAGCGTTACGCTCACTCTGCCTCGTGAGAAAGAGCCGGCTCGGACTCCACAGGCTGATAACTTGAAGACGCAGCTTGCTAAATTGGGAAACACGCCTTTCGAAGCGGAAAAGATCGAAATCTCCTTCTCGGAGAATTGGTTCTTACCGGCTTCTGTTTTGGCGGATTTCCGTCGTCAGGCGATAGAAAAGCTGATTGCTGTCCGACGTATCAATTATCGTCAGGAACTGGCTGTCTGGAAGCCGACTTCACATGATTATCCGCAGGCTGCACTTACTTATTTGGGAAACGTGATGAACACCCGTGCAGCTTCTTTTTATCGGGAACATGGAGTGCAGCAAGTGGCTGAGGCTTATGAAAAGGAACGGGTGGAAGATGCCGTGCTGATGTTCTGCAAACACTGCCTGCGTTATAGCATGGGCTGGTGCCCTATCCATCAGCGAGTGCGCTCGCCTTATAAAGAGCCCTATTATCTGGTATCGAATGACGGAAAACGTTTCCGCCTTGAATTCGATTGCAAAAACTGTCAAATGAAAGTAAAAGCGGCACAATGAAACGATTCCCCGGCAGAGATATGCGGAGTTTAACGGAGCTTGTTCTCGGCAGAGATAAGTTTCGTACAGCTTTGTGCTGTTCTGTCGTGGGGATGTTGCTGACTCTGCTGTTCCTTTCATCCTGTCACTATACGCGTCCCGATCTTACTTCCGAGGAACTGTCGGAGAAGACAAAAGATTCTCTGAACTATCTTTATGACCGGCATTATACCTGGAATACGAATCTGGAAGTAACCACCGACTCGGTAACAATGGAGTGCCTGCCCATCAAGGACACCTACATCGCATTGTATAAAGGAGATCGGGTGGTTGTTGCCGAGTTTGCCATTCACCCTGCCGATAGTGTGGACAGTGTCTGGGTAAAGCTGGCGCATACACAAGAGGAGCAGGGGTGGATACGTGAAACAGAATTGAAAGAATCGTTTGTGCCGACGGACAGTATTTCGCAGGCTATCCATTTTTTCAGTGATACGCATGCTTCTTATTTCATGATTATCTTCGCGTTGTTTGTTGGAGTCTATCTGTTTCGCGCTTTCCGTCGGAAGCAGTTGCAGCTGGTCTATTTTAATGATATTGACAGTGTCTATCCGTTGTTTCTTTGCCTGTTGATGGCTTTCAGTGCGACGGTTTACGAATCAATGCAGGTCTTTGTGCCGGATACGTGGGAACATTTCTATTTCAATCCCACCTTATCGCCTTTTAAAGTGCCTTTTATACTTTCAGTCTTTTTGTTGAGCATCTGGTTGTTTCTGATTGTCGCTTTGGCGGTGCTTGATGACCTGTTCCGGCAGTTGACTCCCGCCGCTGCGGTCTTTTATCTGCTGGGACTGATGTCCAGTTGTATTTTCTGCTATTTCTTCTTTATCCTGATGACACATATTTATATCGGTTATTTGTTCCTTGCATTCTTTATCTGGGTTTTTGCGAAGAAGGTGCATCGGAATATCAGCTATAAGTATCGTTGCGGACATTGTGGGGAGAAGTTGAAGGAGAAAGGTATTTGCCCCCATTGCGGAGCGATTAATGAATAATCTTTTATATCTTGTTTTTATATTCAAATCATACTTCTGAATGATGGAAATCAGACTTACCGAATTGAAAGATCTCCCTTTGGTGATGGAGATTTATGATTATGCCCGTGCTTTTATGCGTGCCAATGGGAATGCAACCCAATGGATTGACGGCTATCCGTCCGAATCATTTATCCGTCAGGAGATAGAAGACGGTCATAGTTTTGTCTGTACGGACGAACAAGGGGAAATATTGGGAACTTTCTGCTTTATATTAGGCGAAGATCCTACTTATCTGAATATTTATGAAGGTGCATGGCTTAATGACGAACCTTACGGTGTCATCCACCGGATGGCTGCCAGCGGTAAAAGGAAAGGCGTATCGGAAGCCTGTCTGAACTGGTGCTTTGAACATTTTGAGAATATCCGTGTGGATACACATCGGGATAACAAAGTTATGCAGCATATTCTGGCGAAATACGGCTTTCAGCGCTGTGGCATCATCTATGTCAAGAACGGGACAGAGCGCATTGCTTATCAAAGAATACTTTAATTGTGCGCTACCTTTCTCATGCAGTCTGTTCATAGATAAGTTGTTAGTCCATATAGATCAAGCATCAGTATTATATGGAGCAAGCGTTGGTTTCCTCGGAGGAAACGCCAGTTCCCTTTAAAAGGAACGGTCGTTTCCATTAAAAGGAACGGCCGTTCCCTCACCGGGAAACGACAGTTTCCATTGCAGGAAATGATAGGAAACTATAAGTTGTTGAGATCTAGCTATATAGAGTTCTGTTGGCAATGTTATAGAGCTCATGTTCATGCCCGTACGGTTTTGAGCTAAATGATAGTCAGCTGACCATTCAGCAGATCAGCGAACAGCTGAACTTCTCGAATCAATCATTCTTCGGGAAGTTCTTTAAGCGCTGTGCTGGTATGTCTCCAAAGGACTATATGAACAGTTGATCTGTTATTTCTTAGAATCGGCAGCGGAGATCTATTCCGAATTGTACGGGACGTCCTTTCTGCATAAATCCTTTGTTCATCGTTTCAAAGTAGAAGGCTGCATAGTCTTTGTCCAGGAAGTTACGTGCCCAGAAGCTGATCATTGCATTCCCTTTTTCAAGATTTGCACGCCAGTTCAGTGTGCCGTAAAAAGATTGGCTAACATCATTCAGTTCCGTCCAGTAGATGCGTCCGGCAGCATTGTAGTTTGCTTGGAATACAACACGGTCGAAGATGGAACGGGAGCTACAGGTGATGGCGTATTCTCCTCCGATATTAAGCGTATGCTTGGGGACGAAGGGAACATATTTGCCGTTGTAGTCAGCTTTTACTGTTAGGTTGCCATCTTTGTCTGCTTCATTTATAATATAGTCGGTAAAGGTGGCGTACGTATATCCGTAACTTGCGTTCAGACTTAGTTCGTTGGTCAGGCTGGCGCGGAGGGATGCTTCTGCACCGTAGCTGTTGCTTTTGCCTGCATTGATTGTGGTACGTCCAAGACCGCTGCCGATAAATTGAGAGAGTTGCTGGTCACGGGTATCCATATAGAAAGCTGCAAGGTCGGCCCAGAGTTTTCCTTCCCACAAAGTGAGATGAGTACCCACCTCATAATTCCATGAGTATTCCGGTTTATAGGTGGTTGCATCTTTTACTTCGGGTATAGCAGGCATTTTGTCTCCTATCATTCCTTCAATCAATGTGCTGTATTTTTCGAACTCCGCACTTTTTTTAATGGCTTCTACCATCGAGTGCGCCTGTTGCCCAGTGATTATATCAGAGAACATTTGGACATTATAGCCTCCCGAACGGTAACCCTTGGATACTGTAGCGTAAACGTTATTGCCTTTTCTCCATTCGTATTGTAAGGCAAACTTGGGTAATAATTGGACATAATCTTCAGATAGTTTACCATTGTAGGCAGCATCTGCTATCAGGTCTTTGGCGGTAATAACCATAGGGCCCATGGCAAAGTTGAAGTCGAAGTTGAGTGGGTCGCTTGCCGAATTGTACTTCATACTCATCTTTTCGTAGTCCAGACGAAGACCTACAGTGAAGGATAGTCCTTTGGTAAAAAGGTTATTGAAGGTTGATTGATGAAAAATGGCTCCGTTCCATATTGGAGTATCAAAGTTGCCACTGACTTTTAACGTAGGGTTAAGAACACTCATGCTCATCTTAGGTGCTTTATTCCCTAAATTTTCAAAGATGCTGTTGGTATTTCCTTCAATAGTTTCTTTTACCCCGTCTTCTTTGAAGGTAACCGGACCGTCTGTATTCAATGTCTGATAGAATCCAAAGATACCTGTTGTCCATTCCCACTTACGGTTGGGCTTCGATTTAAGCACAATTTCTTCTGAAATAGTATTTAGTTTCTGCTTCTGGGTAAGATTGAATATGTTCTTTTCAGTAAAGTCCTGGTCGAGAAACATTCGGTCTTTCAGATGCTGATAACCGGTAACAGCGCTTAGGATGAAATTCTTGGCTTGATATTCGACATTAAATCCTGCATTCAGCAGGTTACGGTAGTAGTTGCTTCTATCATTATATGCAATCTTTCCGATCATTTCTTCCCGTTCTTCAGTCTTTCCCTTGTTGACGCCTTCCTGGGTGATGCCTGTGTAAAAGTAAGGATATCCTCCTTGGTCACTATATTCGTAGCTGACATTCAAGTCTAGTTTAAGGTTATCTTTCGGCAGATAAATACCTCTGAACCGTCCACCTCCTGCATTGCCTTTGTCTACCCGTTCATTATTGCGTGCAGAGTTTTGATAGAATCCTCCGGTATGTTCGTAGAATCCTCCGGTAGAAAAGGCGAATTGGTCGGATATACGGTGGTAATGTGTTAACGATACATTGTAGTCATTATAAGTTGCTGCTCCCATACGGATATCTGTACCTTGATATGTGAAAGGTGACTTGGTGTGTACCTTGATCAGCCCGCCCATTGTATTACGTCCATACAAAGTTCCTTGCGGACCGCGGAGTACATCAATACGTTCTATGTCGGAGTAGTTGAAATCGAAAGCTGATTTATCAATATAGGGTATGTTGTCTACATAGAGTCCGATAGCCGGTGTGTTGATACGTGAACCAATCCCCCGAATATAGATAGAAGTAGTCAGCTTTGATCCATACTCCGGAATGAAAATATTCGGAATGAGTCCGGATAATCTTTTCACGGAGTTCACTTGGTTAGCCTGCATGTCTTTCTGTGACAATACAGTTGTAGCTGCCGGCAGCTCACGTAGTTTCCGGTTTTCTTTCGGAGTGGCGATCACTACCACTTCTTCGATGTCTACTACTTTAAGAGAATCTTTAGGGAAATCTTCAGCCCATGTTGTTCCTGTCGTCAGGAGTGTGAGGGCAATCATAATATTCTTTGTTTTCATTCGCAGTTAATTTGTCTGGTGCAAAGTAACGGCAAATATATAAGGTAGGCAATCCTCATTTATTAGGATTATGCCTCATATTTTAAGAAATCAGATTCGGTCCGCCTCTATGTATCCGTTCATTACGGCATAGATGGTTAATCCTGATACAGACTTGATTCCAAGTTTTTCCGTGATGTTTTTCCTGTGGGTGATGACGGTAGTCAGACTGATATTCAGTTTGTCGGCAATTTCTTTGTTGATTAATCCTTTGGTAATCAGAACCAGTACTTCTATCTCACGGGCAGATAAGATTTCCTGATGTACCTCCGGCATGGCAATCGGGGGCATATCTTTTACAGGATAGCCGTTGTGGTGTGCATGTTGATGAAGCTTCAAAAGACTTTTCACCAGTTTCTCTTCGGGTTCGTAGATATTGAGTACAGGCACACCCGACAGTTGGAATTGCGGGCTGTCACTGGCCAGCACAATTGTTTTCCGCTTTCGGGGGAGGAAGAAGGCATTGTGTTCAACATAGATTTGCGCCGAGATGAAGTAATGGGCATACATGTCCGGGGTATCATCCATTAGTTCACTGAAACTATGGAAAGTACGGATAGTTGCCATTGGAATAATTTCTTCCAATATACTTTTCAGTCCGAGACAAGTGAGGGTATTGGACTCGATAATGGCTATTTCAGGTTTGTAGTTCATTTGACCGTAGAATATTTATTAATGATTGATATAATTAGCTACCGCTTCCGCACACCGTTCTCCATCGACTCCTGCCGAAACAATTCCACCTGCATACCCTGCACCTTCTCCGCAGGGAAACAGTCCGCGAACAGTGACGTGCTGTAACGTCTCCTTATCCCGTACGATGCGGACTGGCGAAGAAGTGCGGGTTTCCACACCAATCATCACCGCTTCATTCGTAAGGAAACCGTGACTGGTACGCCCAAACTGCTGAAAACCGAGAGATAATCTTTTGCTGATAAAATCCGGCATCCAAAAATGAAGCGGAGAAGAAATCAGCCCCGGACTGTAGGAAGATTCCGGTAAATCAAAACTTAATTTCTTGCGAGTAAAGTCCAGCATACGTTGCGCCGGTGCCGTTTGGCGCCTGCCACCCTGCAACCAGCATTGACGTTCCAACTCCTCCTGAAAGTGAAGGGGAGTAAGTTGAGTCTTGAGAGTTGAGAGCTGAGAATTGCTCAGCAATGGATTAATGGCTAATAACTGCGCATTTTGTTGCGCAGCCAACTCTCCACTCTCCATTTTCAACTCTCCACTTATAAAATCTTCCGGTTGAATCTCTACCACCATTCCTGAGTTACTCCAACGCGATCCGCGGTTAGAAGGAGACATTCCGTTTACTACAACTTGTTCCGGTCCGCTGGCGGCAGGAACAATGAAACCGCCGGGACACATACAGAAGCTATAAACTCCTCTGCCTTCAGCTTGTGTCACGAAGCTGTATTCGGCAGCAGGAAGGTATTTCCCCCGCCCGTTCTTATTGTGGTATTGTATCTGGTCGATCAGCATAGCCGGATGTTCCAGCCGGACACCGACAGCGATTCCTTTGGCTTCTATCGTAACACCGTTTGCAGCCAGCCAGCGATATACATCCCTTGCGGAATGTCCGGTTGCCAGTATCACAGGACCGAGAAAAGTCTTTCCTGTGTTGGTTTCAATACCTTTGATTTCGTTGTTCTCAATAATCAGTGCATCCATTCTGGTCCGAAAATGCACTTCTCCGCCGCACTCGATAATCGTATTCCGCATATTCTCAATGACACGCGGGAGTTTGTCTGTCCCAATGTGAGGATGGGCATCGGCCAGTATAGCCGCAGAAGCTCCGTGCTGACAGAATACATTCAGTATCTTGTCTATATTTCCTCTTTTCTTGCTACGGGTGTAAAGTTTTCCATCCGAATAGGCTCCTGCGCCTCCTTCGCCAAAACTATAGTTCGATTCCGGATCTACGGTATGTTCTCTGCTGATTTGTGCCAGATCTTTTTTCCGTTCGCGCACATCTTTTCCCCGTTCTACGATAACCGGACGTAGTCCGAGTTCGATGAGGCGTAAGGCGGCAAACAGTCCGCCGGGACCGGCACCGACTACGATAACCTGTGGCTTGCCTTCCACATTATTATATATAGTGCGTTCGAATTCATCCTCCTTGGGCATCTCATTAATGTATGCCCGTACTTTCAGGTTGACAAAGATAGTCCGTTGACGTGCATCGATGCTCCGTTTCAGTATTCGGGTAGCAGTGATATTACGCAGGTTAATGCCTTTTTCTTTAGATATATATTCTTTCAGTCGCTGTTCGTTTGCTGCGATTTCGGGAAGGATGCGGAGTTGGTATTCTTGTGTCATGGATTTATTTTAATTTAAACTTATCCGAAGAGTGCTCTGAATGCCTCTTCCACCTTTCTTACAGGTACTAATTCTATTTTTAGTTTTTGGGTATCAATCCCTTGCAGATTATATTTAGGAAGCAGGAACCGTTTGAATCCTAACTTTTCCGCTTCTCCGATTCGCTGCTCTATTCGATTTACGGGGCGTATCTCTCCCGACAGACCGATTTCTCCTGCCATACAGACTTCCGGTTCGACAGCCGCATCCATATTGGAAGAAAGGATGGCACTGATCACTGCCAGGTCAATAGCCGGATCATTCACCTTCAATCCTCCGGCAATATTCAGAAACACATCTTTCTGCGCAAGCTTGAAGCCTACACGCTTTTCGAGAACAGCCAGAAGCATATTCATTCTCCGTATATCGAAGCCGGTTGCCGACCGTTGAGGATTTCCATAGACGGCAGAACTCACCAAAGCCTGCGTCTCAATCAGGAACGGGCGTACTCCCTCGATAGCAGAAGCAATCGCTACTCCGCTCATCCCTTCATGATCCTGACTTAACAATAACTCCGAAGGATTGCTGACCTGACGTAATCCGTCCTGACGCATTTCGTAAATACCTAGTTCGGCAGTGCTTCCGAATCGGTTCTTGATGCTTCGCAGAATACGGTACATATAATGCTGGTCTCCTTCAAACTGGAGAACTGTATCTACAATATGCTCCAGTACCTTTGGCCCTGCAATACTGCCTTCTTTATTTATATGTCCGATCAGCAGGACGGGTGTATGCGTTTCTTTGGCAAAACGGAGAATCGATGCCGAACATTCCCTTACCTGGGCAATGCTTCCGGGAGATGATTCAATATTTTCCGTGGAAATAGTCTGTATGGAGTCGATAATGACCAGGTCGGGACTGGTGTTCTTGATATGCACGTAAATCTGTTCAAGTGAAGTTTCACAAACGATCAGACAGTCGCTGGAGACTTCCGAAAGGCGGTCGGCGCGTAGTTTCAGCTGTCGTGCGCTTTCTTCACCGGATACATAGAGAATCTTCTTGTCCGGCATACGCAAGACAGTCTGCATGACGAGCGTCGATTTTCCGATTCCGGGTTCTCCGCCGATCAAAACCAGAGAGCCGGGCACAAGTCCTCCGCCCAATACACGATTCAGTTCGTCGTCGTGCATATTGATGCGCGGCTCATCATCGGCTTCTATTTCGCTGAGGATAACAGGTTTCGCTTTCTGCGTCTCGATGCCCGATACCGGACGGCGGTTGGTCGTTTCTTTCCGTACGATCTCTTCTACATACGTATTCCATTCTCCGCACGACGGACACTTGCCCACCCATTTCGGTGATTCCTGTCCGCAGTTACTGCATACATATACGGTTTTTTCTTTTGCCATTTTCTTAATAATTCAGGTAAAAGTAGCTTTATTAATTCGCTTCTTTGGCAAAAGTAGGTATAAATACCTCAAAGCACAAAACAAATATGCATTGATTTTGATTCAATTATAGGAAGTAAATCACAATAATGATTATCTTTGTTGTGATAATCCACAAAAGTCAGTTCAATATGAATAGGTTGCATATAAAGAATTTTAAGAACTTGGAAGATTTACAGATTGACAAACTGGGGCGTGTGAATCTGATAGCCGGTGAAAATAATGTAGGTAAGTCTTCGTTATTAGAGGCAATCTCTATATTTCAGTCAGGAGGAAGCCTTGAGTGGTTGAAGCAGCTATTAGTATTTCGTGGTGAGTCTGTTGATTCCGGTGTAGAGAATCGTATACAGAAGGAAATGGAGAGTTTTCTTTCATTTATACCTAATTATGATGACAGTCACAAATTTGATATTCCTATTCTTTTGTCGGATGGGGTACAGCAAGTGATGATCCGTTTTGTACATTTAACTGAAACTACAGTAACAGAGAATGGTTTTGAAAGGGTAGTGCGCACTGTGATTGAAGATTATGATCCGGCTAACTATTATGATAATTTAGGTTTCGGGTTGGAAGTTGTGTCTTCGTCTGGAAAGGTGCTTTATATATTTCATGGGGTAGTTTCACGTTCCCAAATAGAGTCAACAAAGGTGATGCAATATGTGCGGATGGGAGATTTGAATATAAGTAAAAATCCTTCATTATTTGATCGTTTGGCTCTTACTCCATTGCAAACAGAGGTAGTCAAAGCTTTACAAATCATAGAGCCTGGCATTATTGATTTGAATTTCTTGAAAGATGATAGGCGTAGGGATAGGATGACACGTGATGATGAACGCGCACCATACATTGCACTTGAGGGAGAGGTAAAACCACGTAGATTAAGTTCTATGGGTGATGGTATAAATCGTGTTTTAACTATAATCCTTGCTATGCTTAATGCAAGAGATGGGATCTTGTTGATTGATGAATTTGAGAATGGATTACATTATTCTGTTCAACAAAAACTATGGAAGGTTATCTTTAGTTTATCGAAATCATTAAATATACAGGTTTTCGTGACGACCCATAGCCGTGATGCTATTCGTGCATTTGCAGCCGAAAATAAGGAAAATGATGGTGTCTTTATTCGTTTAGAACGACGGAAAGATAAGGTTATTACTATTTCTTATGATGATAAGGAGGATTTGGATTTGGTTTTGGAACAAGATATCGAAATTAGATAATTACTACTGAAATGGCTGATAAGCGAAGAGAAGACGATTATACATTTAAATTATTGGTAGAAGGTCCTGATGATCTGTTTGTTATAGCTCGTTTAAGAGAATTGAATCATTTGGCGGATAATATATTTATAAAACCTTGTGGGTCTGTAGAGAAAGCAATAGAATTATTTCGTATTTTGATTGATAAGCAGGCGGCTGCTAACCGAATATTGGGAATTGTAGTTGATGCAGATACAAATATTGCTGGGAGGTGGCAAAGGATATCTCAGATATTGACTGAAAGCGGAAAGTATCATGTGCCTGATATTCTTCCTGAGGCAGGTATGGTTCTTTTACCTTGTGATAAGGAAGATCCTAAAATAGGTGTTTGGATGATGCCGGATAATCAACTAAATGGGATGTTGGAGGACTTTTTGGCTATGTTAGCTGTTAATGATCAGGAGTTATTGGATGAAGTTGATACTACTTTAACTACGTTAGAAAATAAAGAGTTGAATAAATATAAAAGTGTTCATAAGGCAAAAGCCCGTATTCATACATTTTTGGCTTGGCAAGAAGAACCCGGAGTTTCGATGGGGAATGCAATAGCCAAAAGTTATCTTAGAGCAGATTCTGAACAGGCGGTGCTGTTTGTTGATTGGCTAAGAAGATTATTTGGTTCATAAAAACAAGGATATTTGTTACTTTGTATAATACTTAATTAGGCATAATTTGTTCAACGCGCAAAACAAATTCGGATAAAATCTGTTCAACGCATTAAACAAAAGGTCCTTATAGAGTGATCTCACCAGCTATCGACCGATTCATACGATCACGAACCTCATCCGGAGTATATCCGTGTCCCAATAAGAACATCAATTTAGTCACGGCCGATTCTGTCGTACTGTCATATCCGGAGACCACTCCTGCCTGTAGTAGCTGGTACCCCGTTTCGTAACGTTCCATCTCCACCATTCCGGCATTGCACTGGGTTACATTGACAATGACAATCCCCTGCGCACTGGCCTGACAAAGCCTGCGGATAAACCATTCCTTTCGGGGAGCATTGCCGGAACCATACGTTTCGAGTACGACCGCTTTTAATCCTTTGGTCCCTAACATCGTAGCTATTACATTCTCCTGAATGCCGGGGAATAACTTGAGAACCACGATGTTCGTATCCAATAAATAATGTGGCACTAACTCCTGTTTGCTTTTGTTGACATGAATCTGTGCCTGATTATATTTAATGTGAATACCTGCTTCCGCCAATACCGGGTAATTGAATGAGCGGAATGCGTTGAAGTTTTCCGCGTTCATCTTTGTCGTACGGTTTCCCCTCATCAGATGATTCTCAAAGAAGATGCAGACTTCCGGAACGAGTGCTTTCCCGTCCTTATCCTGTGCGGCGGCAATTTCGATACTTGTCATCAGGTTTTCCTTGCCGTCCGTGCGGAGCACCCCTATCGGGAGTTGGGAGCCCGTAAGGATCACAGGTTTGTCCAGTCCTTCCAGCATAAAACTCAGGGCGGAGGCTGTATAAGCCATCGTATCCGTTCCGTGCAAAATGACGAAGCCATGATAGAGATCATAGTTCTCATGAATAATGTGTACCAGCTTTCTCCACATATCGGGTTCCATGTCCGAAGAGTCCATCGGAGGGTCAAACTGATAAGTATCAATCGGGAAGTTGAATTTTTGCAATTCGGGGATATGCCTCTGGAGTTGTTCGAAGTTGAAGTTCTCCAATGCGCCTGTTGCGGTGTTTTCAATCATTCCAATTGTCCCACCGGTGTATATTAACAATACGGAAGTATTTAACGGGGTCATATGCTGTTTTTATGCTGTTGTTTTTGCAAATATAATAATATAAACGATATATAAATAGCAAAATGTCATAAAAGTGCAGGGCTTTTATGGGAGGGAAAAGAGACGGGATGTTCTTTTTATCAGAAAAAAACCGAAAAAAGTGATAGATTGAACGTTTTTATTATTACTTTTGCGACACTTATCAAAAACAAGAGTAGAAACAAGGACTATGATGAAGTACTATCCACATACAGTCACATCCATGTGTACCATGACCCTTTGGGGTTAATGGATAGTATTTGTGTATCTACGTGATTCACGCCTGTGTAAGTAGGCAAAACTCAATTTTAATTTTTTCGTAAACAACCAATCACCCTGTAATAACTATACTCGAGGGGATTGTATTTAAATATGTATCTTCATGAAAGTAATGAAATTCGGCGGAACGTCCGTAGGTTCCGTGAACAGCATTTTAAGTGTAAAGAGAATTGTAGAGTCGGCCAGTGAGCCGGTAATTGTAGTTGTTTCCGCGTTAGGGGGCATCACTGACAAATTGATTAATACATCGAAGATGGCGGCAGCCGGAGATTCGGCCTACGAAGGAGAATTCCGCGAAATCGTCTATCGTCATGTGGAGATGATTAAAGAAGTGATTCCTGCCGGAGCAGGGCAAGTGGCATTGCAACGTCAGATTGGCGAATTGCTGAATGAGTTGAAAGACATTTTCCAGGGTATCTATCTGATCAGAGACCTTTCCCCGAAAACATCGGATACCATTGTCAGCTATGGCGAACGTCTTTCGTCCATCATCGTTGCCGAACTGATCGATGAGGCAAAATGGTTTGATTCGCGTACTTTTATCAAGACTGAAAAGAAGCATAATAAACATACGATTGATGCCGATCTGACTAATCAGTTAGTAAAAGAGGCTTTCCATTCCATTCCGAAAGTATCGTTGGTTCCCGGATTTATTTCTTCGGATAAGGTGTCGGGAGATGTAACGAATCTCGGTCGTGGTGGTTCGGATTATACGGCTGCCATTATTGCCGCAGCGCTCGATGCTGGCAGTCTGGAGATATGGACCGATGTAGACGGCTTTATGACTGCCGATCCTCGCGTGATCTCAACAGCTTATACTATTTCCGAACTGAGCTATGTGGAAGCAACCGAACTTTGTAACTTCGGTGCGAAAGTTGTTTATCCACCGACGATCTATCCGGTATGTCATAAGAATATTCCTATTATAATAAAGAACACGTTCAATCCTGACGGAGTGGGAACAGTTATCAAGCAAGAGACTTCCAATCCGCAGAGTAAGGCCATTAAAGGTATTTCCTCTATCAATGATACGAGTCTGATCACTGTTCAGGGGCTGGGTATGGTAGGTGTGATCGGTGTAAACTACCGCATCTTCAAGGCTTTGGCAAAGAATGGAATCAGTGTATTCCTTGTTTCGCAGGCTTCATCAGAGAACAGTACCTCTATCGGTGTTCGGAATGCTGATGCCGATCTGGCTTGTGAAGTGCTGAATGAAGAATTTGCGAAAGAGATCGAGATGGGAGAGATTTCTCCGATCCTTGCAGAGAGAAATCTGGCTACGGTGGCAATCGTTGGCGAGAATATGAAGCATACACCGGGTATAGCAGGTAAGCTCTTCGGTACATTGGGACGTAATGGTATCAATGTAATCGCTTGCGCGCAGGGAGCTTCGGAAACCAACATTTCTTTTGTTGTCGATTCCAAGTCATTGCGTAAATCTCTGAACGTTATCCATGACTCCTTCTTCCTGTCCGAATATCAGGTCTTGAATCTCTTTATCTGCGGTATCGGTACGGTTGGCGGTAGTCTGGTAGAACAGATTCGTTGCCAGCAACAGAAGCTGATGATGGAGAACGGATTGAAGTTGCACGTCGTAGGTATCATCGATGCTGCGAAAGCCATGTTCAGTCGTGAGGGATTTGACCTTGCCAATTTCCGTGAGGAGTTGCAGGAGAAAGGCAAGGATAGTAACTTGCAGACGATCCGTGACGAAATAGTCGGAATGAATATCTTCAACTCCGTATTCGTGGATTGTACGGCAAGCCCCGACATTGCATCACTTTACAAAGACCTTCTGCAGCACAACGTTTCCGTAGTGGCAGCCAATAAGATCGCTGCATCTTCGGCTTACGAGAACTATCGCGAACTGAAAACGATTGCCCGTCAACGGGGTGTGAAGTACTTGTTTGAAACAAACGTAGGTGCGGGACTGCCGATTATCAATACCATCAACGACCTGATTCACAGTGGTGACAAGATACTGAAGATTGAAGCTGTACTTTCGGGTACATTGAACTATATCTTTAATAAGATCAGCGCTGACATTCCTTTCAGCCGCACGATCAAGATGGCACAGGAAGAACGCTATTCCGAACCGGACCCGCGTATCGACCTGAGTGGAAAAGACGTGATCCGCAAACTGGTGATTCTGGCACGTGAAGCCGGATACCGCATCGAGCAGGAAGATGTAGAAAAGAATCTCTTTGTCCCGAACGACTTCTTCGAAGGTTCGCTGGACGACTTCTGGAAACGAGTGCCGAGCCTCGACGCAGACTTCGAAGCCCGTCGTCAGGTATTGGAGAAAGAACATAAACATTGGCGCTTTGTAGCCAAACTGGAAGACGGAAAAGCCTCTGTCGGCCTGCAGGAAGTGGGCGCCAACCATCCGTTCTACGGACTGGAAGGCAGCAACAACATCATCTTGCTGACTACGGAACGCTATAAAGAATATCCGATGATGATTCAAGGATACGGTGCCGGTGCCGGAGTAACGGCTGCGGGAGTATTCGCTGATATCATGAGTATCGCAAACGTTTAAATAAGGGCTATTAAAATGAAGCATATTATTATACTGGGAGACGGAATGGCCGACTGGCCAGTGAAGTCATTGGGGGACAAGACGCTCCTGCAATATGCGAAGACGCCTTATATGGATAAGTTAGCCCGCATGGGACGCAATGGACGTTTGATAACTGTTGCCGAAGGTTTCCATCCGGGTAGTGAGGTTGCCAACATGTCCGTGTTGGGATATAATCTTCCGAAAGTGTACGAAGGACGCGGGCCGCTCGAAGCAGCCAGTATCGGTGTAGACCTGAAACCGGGAGAAATGGCGATGCGTTGTAATCTGATTTGTGTGGAAGGAGAGATTCTGAAGAATCACTCTTCCGGACATATATCTACGGAAGAAGCGGATGTACTGATCCAGTATCTGCAAGAGAAGCTGGGGAATGACCGCGTACGTTTCCATACAGGAGTTCAGTATCGTCATCTGCTTGTTATCAAGGGGGGGAATAAAGAACTGGATTGCACCCCTCCGCACGATGTCCCGTTGAAACCTTTCCGCCCGTTAATGGTGAAACCCTTAGTGCCGGAAGCGCAGGAAACGGCGGACCTTATCAATGATCTTATTCTTAAATCACAGGAACTGCTGAAGAACCATCCGTTGAATCTGAAACGGATGTCGGAAGGCAAGGACCCTGCAAACAGCATCTGGCCATGGAGTCCCGGCTATCGTCCGCAGATGCCTGCTTTCTCCGAAACCTTTCCGCAAGTAAAGAAAGGAGCAGTTATTTCGGCTGTCGACTTGATTAACGGAATCGGATATTATGCCGGCTTACGCCGTATTGCGGTAGAGGGAGCCACCGGACTGTATAATACAAATTATGAGAATAAAGTAGCTGCCGCTCTGGAAGCACTGAAGACGGACGATTTCGTTTATCTTCATATCGAGGCCAGTGATGAGGCGGGACACGAAGGAGATATCGACCTGAAACTCCTAACGATAGAGAACCTCGACAAACGTGCTGTAGGCCCTATCTACGAAGCAGTGAAGGACTGGGACGAGCCTGTGGCGATTGCTGTATTGCCCGACCATCCTACTCCCTGCGAACTTCGCACCCATACTTCCGATCCTATACCGTTCCTTATCTGGTATCCGGGCATCGAACCGGATGAAGTGCAGACGTATGACGAGATATCGGCATGCGACGGCATTTACGGTGTGTTGAAAGAAGATGAGTTTATAAAAGAATTTATGAATCAAAAGAATACCAATGAAATACTATAGTACAAATAAACAAGCGCCGATGGCTTCTTTGCAGGAAGCTGTAGTAAAAGGGCTTGCCGCCGACAGAGGACTTTTCATGCCAATGACTATCAAGCCTCTTCCCCAAGAATTTTACGATACGATAGATACTTTGTCTTTTCAGGAGATTGCTTATCGTGTAGCCGATGCTTTCTTTGGTGAAGACATCCCTGCCGATACACTGAAACAAATAGTGTACGATACATTGAGTTTTGATGTACCGTTGGTGAAAGTGGCGGACAACATCTATTCTCTGGAACTTTTCCACGGACCGACTCTGGCTTTCAAAGATGTAGGCGGCCGTTTTATGGCACGTTTGCTGGGCTACTTCATCAAGAAAGAAGGCCTGAAGGATGTGAATGTGCTGGTAGCGACTTCCGGTGATACGGGAAGTGCCGTTGCCAACGGTTTTTTGGGGGTGGAAGGTATTCATGTATATGTACTTTACCCGAAAGGAAAAGTCAGCGAAATACAGGAAAAACAGTTCACTACTTTGGGACAGAATATCACCGCTCTCGAAGTGGACGGGACGTTTGATGATTGTCAGGCACTGGTAAAAGCTGCTTTCATGGATAAGGAACTGAATGAACATCTGTCACTGACTTCCGCCAATTCTATCAATGTAGCCCGCTTCCTGCCGCAAGCATTCTATTATTTCTATGCTTATGCACAACTGAAGCGTGCCGGAAAAGCCGACAATGCCGTGATTTGTGTTCCTAGCGGAAACTTCGGAAACATCACAGCCGGATTGTTCGGCAAAAAGATGGGCTTGCCTGTCAAACGTTTTATTGCTGCCAACAATCGCAACGATATATTCTATCAATACCTGCAAACAGGTAAATATAATCCCCGCCCATCCGTTGTGACCATTGCCAATGCTATGGACGTAGGTGATCCGAGCAACTTTGCCCGTGTGTTTGACTTGTATGGCGGTTCTCATGCTGACATTTCTGCTGAGATTTCGGGAACTACATATACCGACGAACAGATTCGCGAAACAGTGAAAGAAACCTGGAAGGAACATCATTACCTGCTCGATCCTCATGGAGCTTGCGGTTATCGCGCTTTGCAAGAAGGACTGAAACAGGGCGAAACGGGAGTCTTCCTTGAAACTGCTCATCCTGCTAAATTCCTGGAAACTGTAGAAAGTATCATTGGCGAAGCGGTAGAAATACCTGCCAAGTTGCAGGAATTTATGAAGGGGGAGAAAAAGAGCTTGCAAATGACGAAAGAATTTGCAGACTTCAAGAAGTATTTGCTTTCTGTTTGATTGGGTTTTAAAGCAAGGTATAAAAGAAATAATTATGCAAGATATAGTAAACGGACGCTGTGGTTGGTGTGGAACCGACGAACTGTATGTGAAATATCATGATCAGGAGTGGGGAAATTTGGTGACTGACGACAAGACGCTGTTTGAGTTTCTTGTGCTGGAAAGTGCCCAGGCGGGGCTGAGCTGGATAACCATCCTCAGAAAACGGGAGGGTTATCGCAAAGCCTTTTGCGATTTTGATGTCGAACGGGTGGCACAGATGACTGATGAAGATGTAGAACGGTTAATGCACTTTGAAGGCATTGTGAAAAACCGTCTGAAAATCAAATCGACCATTACCAACGCCAGACAATTCCTTGCTATACAAAAGGAGTTCGGTAGTTTTTACGACTACACTCTCTCATTCTTTCCCGACAGAAAGCCTATTGTCAATACCTTTTGTTCATTGAGCGAGATTCCGGCATCTTCTCCCGAATCCGATGCAATGAGTAAGGACATGAAAAAGCGCGGATTCAAATTCTTTGGAACAACGATTTGTTATGCTCACTTACAGGCTTCGGGATTTATCAACGATCACTTGAAGGATTGTATTTGCCGGAAAAAATAAATGACGTGCGGAAATAATTCAAATCTGTTTAGGAATGAACTAAACAGTAGTACACAATAGTAACTCCATTCTCCTCCTTCCCGAAGGAGGAGAATGGAAGATAGAACCGACTATCATTTAGCTCATAACAATACGAAAAGGAATAAATTGCTTTGAGCCGCTCTACTAGAGAATTGAAATATCCAAAATTGCTGTCATCTGTCACCAAATGATAGATAACGCACTGATTATAAACTAATAAAGAGGTGACAGCACAGCGTGACGGCATTGTGACAGCATATTTTGCTATCACAATGTCGTCACGCTGTGTTATTATATCCTGCTACAATAATATACTGACCTCTTGGAATGATAAGTCAGGAATACCTTAGCTTAGTTAGTTTCCATGCAATGAAACTATAGTTCCAAAGCCTTGAAACCAATAGTTTCAAGCTGAAGAAACTTTAGTTCCAAACTGCAGAAACTAAAGTTTCAAGCGCTGGAAACTCTAGTTCCAAGACCGTGAAACTAAAGTTTCATTAGGCAAAAAAAATAATAGTTCCACAGTAGGAAACTATCAGTAGTAAGGCAGATGAAAGAATATTTTTCCGGAACAGGGATTTAATAAGCAAGGAATACTAAATATTCTCCTGTACAATGAATGGTAAACTCATCTGCTGTTGCTTCATTAAGTGTTCCCTGCCACCAGTTGCTGAAGTCGCTTAGCGGATAAAACAATCCTTCTCCTTTTAATCCTTCAGCTCCAAAATTGATGATAGAGACCTGCTGACCGGGATGTGAGGCAAAACTTTGCGTATCACTCACAGGAATAAATGTCCCGTAATCAGTGACTGTCCGTACTTCCATACCACTTCTCATATACTCCACGAGCAGGCTGATGTTTCCTAATGTATGATCTTCCCGTTTGCCGGTAGCACCTACGATGGCGATTTTCCGTATCCCTTTACTTTGCAGATAATGGACAGCTTTGGTCTGATCATTCGTCTCCTGATCCGAAATTTGAAGGATAATAGAGGAAAAACGCTTTTTATATTCCGGCAGGAGCGAGTCTCCATCGCCTATGATCACGTCGGGAGTATGTCCGCGGGAAATATATTCATTGGCGGCCCCGTCGCAACAAACGACGAATTGGGCTTCTGCCAAAAGACGCAGGGGAAGTTCGTGCGCAGGATATTCACCGTTGGCAAGTATGACGGCTTGGGGTATATAGTGTTCGTTTATCATTGCATGTTCATTATTTTTTTCCATTTAAAGTAGCCAAAGATAGCTATAATGGAGTAAAGTCCGTACAATGCGGAGGTGAAATAGAGATCTTTATAGATATAAAGTCCGCAACAGACGATGTCGACAAGAATCCAGGCAAACCATTGCTCGATGTATTTGCGTGCCAGCATCCACATTCCGACAATGCTCAACGCCGTTGTGAAACTGTCCAGCCACGGAACGTTACTGTCTGTGTATTCGATAAGTATCCGGGCGATGCCGATGAAAGACACGATAAACACAAGGAATAGTGGCAGATAGCATTTCCACGGGGTATGTATAATGGGGAGACTTTTCTTTTCCCCGTGTCCCCACATCCAGAAGAACCATCCGTAGATGGCAGCTATCAGATAGTAGATGTTGATGCCGAAGTCGGCATACAACCCCGCGTCGTAATAAACAAAGATATAAATGGCCGGCATGATGATGCCCGCCAGCCACAGATAGATACTGGCGCGATACTCCAGCCACAGGTAGATAATACCGATAAACGTACCGAATATCTCCAGATAATTCATTTCCATATTTGCTTATTTATTCGTTCTCTACGCCGGCATTACCCGGATCAGATTCTATGGGTATGTTCTCAGCCTGTCATGTTAGGGCACCCCTATTGCGTGAATCGGCGGTAAAATTACGAATTTAGCAGAAGGAAAACAAGGAATCATGTAAAAACAAGTCCTCCGTTGAAAAAACGAAGAGGAGATTTCAGCGGCATTTTTGCAATGCCGTGAAATCTCCTCTTCTCCTCATTTGTCGTGTATTATAAAACTTCTTTTTCTTTGGTCAGTTGCTCTTCATATAGCGTGTTACCGATCGTATATTTGAGGCTGAACTTTTTGGCGGTTGTGTTGTAGGTACTTTCTCCTGAGTCGATAATTACCGGTCCGTTTTCAGCATCCCATGCTTTGATCAAAACTTTCTTTACATCATTAGTGCCTTCCACTATCTGATCCGTGATGGTCAGTTCTATTGTACCCGTTTGGATATCAGCTTTCTCGTCGCTCTCGTTGTTCATGGCATAGAATAGTCTGACAGTGTTGACTCCGGTAGGCTTAATCGTTTTAGGCTTCTGAATCGTCTTCGGAGTTTCTCCTTCTAAGGTGGTATGGCCACTCATCTGGTAACTGCCCGAATAGTCATTCTTTAATTTTAATAGAATCAACATTTTATATCCGGATTCACTTATCGGATATCCTGTTGTACTTTCTATTTCGACGGGGATGACGTATGACTGGTCAATCTTCAGACTTGCTGTCTTTATCAACACAGGAACTTCGGCGGAAATACCTTCAGCGTGCTTGATTACCGTATTCTCCAAAGAAGGAATGGAATATAAATCAGTATCCAATGATTTATAATATTTGTCCTCATTCAGAACGGTCCAGTATTTTTTATTGTAAATATCTACCAACTCTTCGTTGATCTTCATCTTTACGTTCACATCTCGGTCTAATGCTAATGTACCGGAACTACTGACCGTGAAATAAGTTTTCACTTCTTCGTTACTGTAGCTTACTTCTGTGGTCCATACTCGGTTGTAAGCACCGATCAGGTAGATTTCTTTCTGATATTGTTCTTTTTCAAGCAGGTCTTTTTCACAAGAAGTGATGGAGAGCGTTAACAAAGAACAGACCACTATTTTGTATATTGATCTCATTATATGTTCAATTTTATATGATTAATAATCAGTTATATGATAGAAAGGGGAAAGTTACCAATCTCCGAATCCGTCCCATCCTGGATTTTGTTTCAGTTTGGCATTTTTATCCAATACGGCTCTCGGAATAGGATAGAAGTACATCTTCCTGTCAAAGCTGCGTAATGCATACTTATGAACTACATTGACAACAGTATAGAATTGGTCTCTTTCGGTTGTCTTCTTAGTAACGTCCATACCTTGTACCGGTTTGTTTTCTTCTGTTTCTGCTAGTCCCCAACGACGCAGGTCATGATATCTTCTTCCTTCGCACGCAAATTCGATCATGCGTTCGCGGATGATTAACTGACGCATCTTCACTTGATCGCTGGCATCGGCAAGGGTGATGCCCGGCAATCCGGCACGGTAACGAATCATGTTGAAGTAGTACATGATTTCCTCCGGATTATACAAAATATGATGAGTGGTGTTATCTGCCGCTTCCGTATATTCCGGTTCTCCTTTCAGTTCATTCAATGCTTCTACATAGTTCAACAGTATTTCCGCATATCTGAATACAGGGAATGTTTTCGGTTTTATTTTAGCACCTGTATGACTGGTACAGTTATCCTCCGGATGGATATATTTCTTTAGAGTATATCCCGTTAAGTTATAGTCTTCGGGATTGGCAGCCTGTTTTGCACAGTTGCCATTCACGTAATATCCTGCTGTAAAGTTAGTCACGTTGGGAGCTTCGGTTCCTGTTACCGAAGTTGCGGGCCAGAAACATTCACAGAATCCGATAGATGCGTAGAAACGCGGTTCGCGGTCCAGATACATTTTGGCAACGGTTGGTCTCAGCTCATATCCTGTGGCGATGGTAGGTACAGTACCCGCTTCTTCATAATAATCAGGTTGTTGCACATAATCTTCTCCATCTTTCATGTAGTAGGCATCTATGAGTTTCTGAGTGATTCCTAAGCCGTTCCATCCTCCCAGTTTCAACGGGAAGGCGATTGAAATGATGTTGTTGTTCAAGGGAGTAGCATAAATAAGTTCAGGGTTTTTCACAGCCAGTGCTTCTCCATTGAACATGTCTATATACGAATGGTAAGGATCGATTCCTCCTACTCCTAACGGAAATTCCGCTTGTGACGCCTGAGAGGATGCATACGTGTTTTCATCGCTGGGTACAGTGTATAATGAGTAAATACCGCTATCGATAATTCTCTTGGAGGCAGCAGCTGATTTCGCCCATTTCACCGGGTCATATTGCTGGGCTATCATGTTTCGTCCGTCGGAAGTGGTCCAGTCGGCATAATATTGATTGCCGTTGTACCACTTGGAAGCTTGATAAAGCCGGACACGTGACATGAGGGCGGCTGCCGCATATTTGGTAGGACGTTCGAATTGAGTGCTCGGGCGCGTCGGGTCCAGTAGACTGTAAGCTTCTTCGAGGTCTTTGCAGATATATTCCACACATTCATCGTACGTGTTACGTTCGAATGACAAGTTTTCAATGTTTTCATCTACCGACAGCGGCTCTTCGGGAAGGATGACTGCCGGTCCGTAAAGTTCCAACAGATAGAAATAGAAGGAAGCTCTCATGAAATGAGTCAAACCCATAATTTCACGTCTGTCCAATCCTTTCAGGTCTTTGCATTCATCGATGCGGGTGAAGATAGTGTTACACTTACGGATACCTTTGTAGTATTGTCCCCACATGTTGTAGTAAGAATCGTTCTGCGTAATTTTGTCTGCATACAAGTAGGTACCGGCGTACTCAGCTTTCTGCCATGACAGAAGAACTTCATCTACCGCAGTCTCGTAAGGACCGTAGGAACCGGAAAACAAGTTGCCTTGAGCGGGCATTAATGCCGCAGTTCCCCACACATAACGCTCCAGATAATCTTGTCTGGCAAAGATGGAGTCGAGTGGAGTCAGGTCGTTAAAGTATTCATCAACTGCCAGATAGTTGCATGAAGTCAGCATGAACGGGATGATTCCCAGTGTCGTGCATAGAATATGAAGGCTTTTCTTTAATATCTTTTTCATAATAGTTTTCAATTAGAACGTAGCTGTTAACTGTAAAGAGAAAGTACGCTGTAGCGGATATACGGCGCCGTTTTTAGATGCCTGTCCCGGATCCCATAGTTTCACTGAATCCCATACTGCCAGATTCTGTCCGACAAATTGCAGATTCATATCACTGATGCCCACTGTCCTTAGTACTTTATTCGTTCCGATACGATAGGAAATATCCAATGATTTCCAACGCAGGTAAGAACCATCTGCCAGCCAGAAAGTAGAAGCACGGTTATTGTTCTTATTCTCTCCGTAAGTCAGGCGCGGGAAACGTGCATTCGGGTTTTCTGTAGAAGGATCCCCTGAATACCATGCCGGTGTCCAACGATTCTTCGGGTCGTTTACGATGGATAGAATGTTGCCGACTTCTCCGCCTGAGAAGGGATAGAATCCGGAACCGCCGTATAAGAAGTTAACTTTGGCTGCTCCAGTGAATAAAGCACTGATAGTCCATCTTTTATATCTGTATTCCAGTGCAAAACCGTATTGAATTTGCGGTACATTGGAGTGTGCAATAGGAACAATATCGTCATCGTCAATTTTTCCGTCAGCGTTCACGTCTTTATAGCGGATATCTCCGGGGCGTACTTCGCCGTATGTCTGTTTCGGGCTTCGGTTGATTTCATCCTGATTTTGAAATAAGCCTAATGCAACCAAACCGCGCATAACACCATAATTTACATCGCTATACGATTGGTAAGGGTAGCGCACCGCATCCTGGTCCCAATGTACAACTTTGCTGACAGCATATGTCATGTTGGCACGCACCGTGAAAGAGTTGTCTTCGTTTATTTTCTGGTTCAGGTAAATGTTACCATCTATACCACTACTGCGCATACGTCCTACGTTGGTATATGGGTTGGTCACGACGCCTACTTCCGAAGGCATCATTTTTCTTTCCTGGAAGATATTATCACGAGTGTCTCTGAAGATATCTACCGTTCCACCTATTTTATCATTGAGAAATTGGAAGTCGATACCCAGGTTATATTTCTTGGCTACCTCCCAGTGTAAGTTGTTGGCTCCGATTTGTTTTTCTGTCAATCCATTGGAACCCCAACGACTACCACCTCCAAAGTTAATCAACGTCAGATATGGGAACCGACGTCCACCACCGATCTGATCGTTACCAACTTCACCATAAGAAGCTCTGATCTTCAAAAAGTTGAGCCATCCTGCATGATTCTGCATAAATTCGTATTGGGTCGGGATCCATCCTAAGGCTATTGCAGGGAACAAACCGAATTGTTTGCCCGGTTCAAAGTTTTCGGAACCGGTGTATCCTACGTTTCCTTCTATCAGATAAGCATCTTTATAAGAGTAAGTGGCTCTGGCAGATAACGCTTGATAACGTTTGGGAATAGATGAAATTTCATCATTTGCTTCGGTGGTTTCGGTGCTTTGCATATAGTAATGTATCAAACCGGTTACACGATGTTCCTGATTGAAAAGTCTTTCATAGGCAAGTTGCGATTCGAAGTAATATCTCCGGTCACTGGCAGCACTCTTGGCGAATTGAATGTTACTGGCTGATACCGTACGTTGTGTCATTAATGAACCGTCATTGTAACGGCCAAAGGCCTTGTATAGGTCCGGCATTTTGGAGCGGACTACGTTGTGTATATTGTTATTGTTATACGAGAACATTCCTCTGGCAGTCAAACCCTTGATCCATTTTCCGAAGTCTTGACGTAAGGTGAAATTGATGTTCATAGTGGTCCGGTTTCCCTTTTTAAATCCGGTATGGTTCAACAAGATATATGGTGAGATTTGTTCTCCGTTTTTCCCATAAGCAGGAAGCATTCCATTGGAATAACGTAAAGGCACCGTCAGGGGAGTCAGATAGGCTTGTGCGGCCCAGAGTGCGTCATTGTTAGTTCCGAATCCCGGTGCTCTGTCTTCTACAATAGCTCCGTCCATAGCCAATCCCATGATCGTCGATGAAGTTAGGTTCATGTCTACCTTTGCGCGGAAATTATATTTAGCCCATTTGACATTCGTGTTGTATTTGTTAACTTTGTCTTGCTTGAAGATAGCATCTTTGAATGTACCTCCTACACTGACAAAATATCTGGCAACTTTTCCACCACCGGATACATTTAAATAGTGCTGATGATTAATAGTTACATCTTTCAGTATCTCTTTTTGCCAGTTAACGTTTGGATATAAGTCATTGTCCAGTCCTGCTTTAATAATCTCCAGTTCTGTCGGGCTATAAAGAGGGTCCATATTGCTTACCACTCGGGCTTCGTTTGCCAAGCTGGCATAATCGTATGCTTCCAGATATTCGGGCATACGGGGGGAATAAGAGAGAGTCATACTGCTTTTCCAGGTTACCTTGGTGCGACCTTCCTGACCGGAACGGGTCGTTACCAAAACAACGCCATTTGCACCACGTACACCATAAACGGCTGTTGCCGAAGCATCTTTCAAGATAGAGAAGCTCTCAATATCCGACGGGTCGAGGTCGTTGAGGTTTCCTTCAATACCGTCAATCAAAACCAGCGCAGACTGGTTGGCACCAAATGTGCTGATACCGCGAATCCAGAACTCAGAAACATCCTGCCCCGGTTCGCCGCTTCGGTCAACGGCTATAATACCGGGAACCACACCTCCCAGCATATTGGCTACGGAAGTTGACGGAGCACTGATGGCAGCCGGATTGACACTGGTGACAGCACCTACCACGCTGACTTTACGTTGTGTTCCCATACCTACAACAACTACTTCGTCCAATGATTCTGAGTCGGGCTCCAGAGATATACGCATCTTCTTATCGGTTTGAGCAACCACTATTTCTTTGCTCTTATATCCCATAAATGAAACAATCAGCGTTGTTTTTGGAGCTAATGATTTCATACTGAAGTTACCATCCATATCTGTTATAGTTCCGGTTTTTTCTTTCCCTTTAACAGATATGTTTGCACCTGGGAGCGGATCACCATGTTCATCTAACACGATTCCGGCAATTTGAATTGGTTCTTGTTGGGCCCATATCCCTTGTGTTGCATTTCCTGCCAATAGCAGAAAGAAACACAGGGTTAATTTAAAATATAGTGTTTTCATTTCTATTCCTTATTAATTATTCAATAGCAAGTTTTCTGATGCAGTGGTTGTTTTGATCTGCAATGTAAAGAAATTCATTTTTGTCCAAATAGACACCCCAAGGCTGATCGAATTGGGCTTCCAAAGGATCCCCGTCTTTGTATCCTTTCCCGCTACCTGCTATCGTGGTCACGATATTTAACTTGGTGTCAACTTTACGAATCCGATGGTTATTAACATCCGCTATATATAAATTGCCTTCTTTATCAATAGCAATTCCACGCGGCTCATTGAATTGTGCTTCTTGTACATCTCCGTCCCGGAAGCCTGCGCCTGCACCGGGAATATATTCTTCAATGTCTCCGTCTAGAGCTGGCCAACCGTCCGTATCGCGTGTGAGCTTAAAGCGATAAACTGCACTTTTACTATGCAACACACAATAAACATACTTATCAACCGGATTGTAAGCACATAAACCATTGGAGCCTACATTATAGAGTGTACCGATTCGTTTTGCTTTGTTGGGATTTAAGGTTCTTTTATTCTTATCAAAAGGTTGTGTCCACAATTGTCCTGTGTTTTGGCGGTATATCACAAAAGTAGAATCTACAGGGTCGAGAACAACACTATGCATCCATCCTCCGTTGGCTAAAAGCTGTCCCATTTTATCAGCCACCCAGCTCACATTAGCATCGAATAAGAAACAACCGAAGTTGGCATTATCGCATGGACCAAATAGTTGTTTCTTTTCTTTATCGATAAATAAAGGTTGGTCGATTACCATGCCATCCAGTAAAGTGATGGTTTTATTTTGTTCGATGGATGATAAACGCGTTCTTCCATCAGAGTCGAATATGAATACATTGTCATCATTGTCTACAGCTACATACCTTGGAGTATTGAATGTGGTCTCACCGAGAGTTCCGTCTTTATTGCCACCTTCTTTTGCTTTTCCTACTACTGTAGATACGGAAGAAGTTACAATATATTTGAATGTTTTTTCAGCATTGCTGAGTTCAGCTTCTTTTCCGGCAATCTCCACCCGTACATGGCTTTCCCCTCCGGCTTGCTTGGGCACTTGGGCATAAATAACATCAGGCTTGACACCTAAAACCAATGCCTCCCGTTCATTACCTACTTCATCCTTGAAGTAAACTTTCACTTGGCTTTTGTCTTCTCCGAAATTGGAACCTTTAACAATGAATTTGGTTCGTATGCCACCGGAATCGGGCATAAACTCTGTAAACTTGACTGGTTGATTAGGATCGAAAGCTGTGCTTTTCTTGTCTTCATTACAACCTACTATTAGTAGCAGGAAGCCGAAAACCATCCAGATTAGATTAAATGATTTACGCATGTTTTTCTATAAGATTTTATTAGTTTGAAAAAAGGTCTTTTTAGGCTTTCTATTTAAATAAGGTTTAATAGATTCTAATTGATTTCAATTTGACTTAAGGGCTTTTGGCTTTTTCTCTCATGTGATTAATTGTTTTAAATATTACAGATTCAAAGGTGTAAATGGCTATATATAATTGTGAAGCACACTTTCCGTTCGGTTTTCAGGATACAAACTTAGGGGATTTCAAGGAATCAGGAGCATATGCTTTTATTCATCCATGTATATCTTTTCATTCAAAATTGCTTTTTTTATCATTTGCTTCGCCTTTCTGTTATAATATTGATTATTTTTGTGACACTTAAACTAATATGAATATATAATGAAGCGAACCGTTCGATATACCGTCCTTGTTTTGATTGCTATTATAAATTCTTTAGTTATTACTACTTCTCTCTATGCTGTTCTGCCTTATAATGAACTTCATCAGTTGAATATGAGTAATGGCTTGGTAGATAACATCATTACTTGTATCTATCAGGATCAAGATCGTTTTATGTGGTTTGGATCCAGTAATGGGCTGAGTCGATATGACGGGAAGCAGATTCGCAATTTTAGTGTAGACAATGCGAGGATGTATGTTTCCGATATAAAAGAGACTTCTGATGATAAATTGTGGGTAATAGCTAATGAGTATTTATATTGTTTTGATCGACGGAAAGAGAAATTTGTTCTTCCGTCTTTTCAGGATGGAAAAAAGGCCATTTCTGTAAGTGCTATGGAAATAACGGGGGATTCACTTTTTTGGATAGTAAAAGGCGGACAATTGCAATGCTTGAAACGACATTATAAATTAGTGAAAGGTGACTTACAAATAGAGATGACCGTCGAAGCAGGCTATCCGTTTTTTTTAGATGAGGGGGAATCTTTTTCGAATTTATGTGCTTCACAAGACGGGCATTTCTTGTATTTGGTTACCGATAAGGGAAATTTGTTGTTCTTTGATAAGATTGCAGGTAAAGTGGTCCGGAAGTTCAAATACTCTATTAATCCTAGTGCTAATGCTACTACTATCATGAGTGAAGGGGAATATATTTGGGTTTCTTCTATAGTGGGTGGAGTAACTCGTCTGCATATTCCTACGGGAAAATCTGATTATTATCAGTATAATGAGGATGCCAGGTTGTCTTCTTTATCACATTCAGATGCGTATGGGGTGGTTGCATTGGATAATGATTCTTACATTGCAGTAACCTGGAATGGATATACTCTGTTAGCTCCTGAAGAAAATGATCCTTCTAAGTTGTCGGCAACGCCTTATACGAATACCTCATTTTTGCAGTACCGGAATGTAGAGACAAGAATGATTTCTGTTTATTATGATAAAGAGGGAATACTATGGATCGGAACTAGAGGAGGAGGGATTGTCTATTTTGATTTTAGACAGCATTCTTATATGCAATATCACAGCAAAAAACATAATGAAATCTCTGCTCAGGTAGCTGACAAAGATGGTCGAATTTGGTTGGGCACTTACCATGAAGGAATTATGCGTAGTGACCAGCCTTATGCTAAATCGCGACCGCTGAACTTTTCTCCTGTGGGCAATCAAAAGGAAGTCCCGGTGTTTTGTGCAATCAAAGATTCATGTTCTAATTTATGGTTTGGAAATGCTTCCGGAAACTTGATTTGTTATGACTGGAGTTCCAATTCTTTCCATATATATCCGCTCAATCATTTAGGGAAAAAGGTAAACTCCTATATAGTGGCCTTAATGATTGACTCCCGTTATCGGTTTTGGGTATGCACTTCTGCCGGATTGTACTTATTTGATCATCAGACAGGTCATTTTGAATTATTCTCATTGCGTGAAGCCTTGAAAGAAGATGCAGAGCCATGGGTCACTGCTATTTGTGAAGATAAACAGCGGAATATCTGGATAGGGACAGCAAAAGGTATTGTACGATTATCACAGGTCAATGTTCGTCCATTAAAGATGGTTCATGGATATGAAGAAAAAGAAAATATAGGAGCTCGTGTAGTTAGTGCTTTACTGACTGGTACTGACGGAACTGTATATGTGGGTTATAAAAATGGATTTGGAATCATTCCTGTGGGCGAAGATAGGATAACGTCTTTTTATACAGTAAAAGATGGACTTTGTAATGATTGTATAGATTGTATAGTGGAAGATGAGAAGAAGCGTATTTGGTTGGGGAGTATATCCGGTATCTCAAGATATAGCCGACAACAACATGTCTTCTACAACTATTATATTTCTAGTAGCAATAAATCTGTGATGTTGTTTAAGAATACTTTATTTTGGGGAAATAACAAGAGCTTAACTTATTTTGAACCGGAAATACTGACATCTGCCACCATTGCCAGCAAAACTCTTTTAACTGGATTGGAAGTCGATAATAAGCAAATCAATATAGGTGAGAAGATAAAAGGGCAAGTTGTTTTGGACTCAAATATTGCATCAATTGACCATTTGGAACTGGTCAATGCAAACCGTGATTTCTCTCTCCTTTTCAATAATCTGGCTTTTTCGAAGGATCTGCAAAAATATAGCTATCGGTTATATCCATATCAAAAAGATTGGATTGTTTCTGAAGCGGGTAAGGTCTCGTTTACCAACTTGTCTGCCGGTTATTATATTTTTGAAGTCAAAACATTGTTCCCTAATAATACGGAAGGAGACGTTACTGCATTGCCGATAACAATCCTTCCACATTGGAGCCAGACCGTTTGGTTTCGTTTGCTTTTGATTTTCTCGGTTTTATTTTTGGTTGGTTATATTTTCTATAGTTTGTTGCGGCGGCAACGTCGTTTCAAAAAAATGATTCAATTGAAACATGAACTGACGATTGCAAATTTGGAGAGAAACGCAGAACGGCATATACGGGAAGAACGTGAGAACTTTTTTATGAATGCTGCTCATGAGTTAAGAACTCCTCTTACTTTGATACTTGCTCCTATACATGATATAATGAAGTCCATTACCCCATCGGATAATTGGTTTGATTCATTTAGCAGATTGCACAAGAATTGTCTTTCTCTACAGACACTGGTTGATCGTCTGCTATATGTACAGAAGATAGAGGGAGGCATGATAAAACTTCATTTGTCAGAATCGGATATAAAGGAGATTGTTAGCCGGGTGGCTAATCCTTTTCTGCAAATGGCTATGGTCAAGAAGCGGGAATTTTTGGTCCAGGTGGATACAGTGCCTTTGTATTTATGGGTGGATGTGGCGAAAATAGAATCAGCTGTTCAAAATTTGTTATCAAATGCCTTTAAATACACTTCTCAGAATGGACGTATTGAACTGGCTGTGTCAGAGGCGGAAATTGACGGAAGACCTTATTGCCTTGTAACAGTGTCTGATAATGGAGTTGGGATACCTGATGATTTGCAACAGCACGTGTTTGATTCGTTTGTAACAGGGAAACGTATCCCGCAATATTCCACGTCAATAGGTCTTGGATTACATATTGTAAAGCATACGATGGGGTTACATCATGGATTTGTAACGTTGACCAGTCGTGTTGGAGAAGGCAGCCGATTCGTTCTGCACATTCCGATGGGGCTTTCTCATTTTGCGCCGGGGGAATATGAAATGGTACCTGATCCGATGAAGGGGGATTTGTTGGAAGAGTGTCCGGTAGAAGAACGTCCGATGGAAGAAGTAGTAGAAGAAAAGAATGAGACTATGGAAGAGCCCGTTAACAGAGCGAAAAATAATAAGGAATTTTTGTTGATTATAGAGGACCACGATGAGATGAGAGAATATTTATGCAGTCTATTTAAAGAAGATTATAATGTTATTGAGGCTGGAAATGGAGAAGAAGGGGTGGCTATGGCTGATAAATATATACCTAAATTAATCATATCTGATATAATGATGCCTGTTAAAGATGGGTTTGAATGTAGTCGGGAGATTCGTGAAAATAAGCGGACTTTTCATATACCGGTTATCTTTTTAACAGCTAAAGCAGAGGATGCTGACCGGTTGAAAAGTTTACAAATAGGGGTAGATGACTATATAATGAAACCTTTTAATCCGGAGTTATTGAAAGAGAAGGTGAAAGCGTTGATAGAACAACGTGATCTGTTAAGAAAACTTTATGCGAAAACTCTTATGCTGGATGAAGAGGTACTGGAATCTTCAGAAGATGTTCAGGATGTTTTTATGCCTAAAATGCTTCAGATTATAGAAGAAAATTTATCAAACCGGAATTTTACAATAAAAGTGCTGACGGACAAATTGAATATGAGCCAGCCGACCCTTTATCGCAAGGTTAAGCAGAAAACTGGTTTGTCGATTATAGAGGTGATTCATGGAGTACGGATGAGTAAAGCTGCCTCTATTATCATGAGCGGGCGATATAGCAGTCTGACAGAAGTGGCGGAAATGGTAGGGTATGATTCGATGATTTCCTTCCGTAAGCAGTTCGTTGCACAGTTTGGGGTGCTTCCTTCCAAATATATGGAAGAGAAAATGAGGAAATAAGAAGCCGCGTTCCATGTTGGCGGCTTCTGGCTTGTCTGTTTGAATAGTTATTGTTAAAAGCGGAAAGAGACATGACCCATAACGTTTGTACCCGCTTGCGCAGCGTATCCGGCAGAATCTATTCTGTGATTCACATCCTTGTCGTAAGAACTGGATGCCCAACCGTTGTTCTCGTATTCTTCGTTGAAGAGGTTGTAGACGGTCACACCCATAGTTACTTCTTTCACCACTTTTCGGGGTTTGAATGTATAGGCCAGATTTAGGTTGCTCACGAAATACTTATCCAGAGTCAATGCTTCCACTTCTGCATTTGTCATATATTGCTTGCCGACAAATTGGGATTGAAGGGCTGCTTCGAATCCTTGATAGGTAAAAGCAAAACGGTTGTTCAGCAGGAAATCCGGTGAAAAGGCGATGCGAGTACTCTTATGAGAAACGCTTACGACGTCCAGTAAGTTCCAGCCATCGTAAATGGGAATGTTTTCTACGAAATTCTTGATACGGTTTTTGCTCCATGTCGCATTGATATCCCATTGGAACCATTTACAGGGCTTGATACCTAGCATCAGTTCGATTCCCATCCGGTAACTGTCCGGAACGTTTTCTGTCAGTGCTTCACCGATATCGTTCAAAGCTCCGGTGAGGACAAGCTGGTCGGTATAATCCATGTAGTAGAAGTTGGCGCCTGCTGTCAGCCAATGATTGGCGAATGTGTATCCGGCTTCGTAATCGAGCAGCTTTTCTGCTTTCGGATAACTGTCGGGATCACCATCCGTATAATTATTTCTTGTCGGTTCTTTTTGAGCTACGGAGAAAGAAGCGTAGACACGGTGATTGGAGTTGATATTCCAGTTCAGTCCGACTTTCGGGTTGAAAAAGTCGAATTTCTTGTCTACGGCCAGCAGACGCAACGCACTTTTATTCCAGTCGTATTTGTCATTTGCTCCGTCGATGGTGTAGTCGATGTGCCGGTATTGCAGGTCGGCATAGGCACTTAGTCCTCCGGTAAGGTCGTAGCTTGCTTTCAGATAGATGTTACCGTCGGTTTTCTTCGATTGGTTGCGGTAGTATTCATGGGCGGGAGATAGTGCGCCGATGTAGTTCTTTACCCAAGTCACTTTCCCGAAGTTATTGCCCCGATATTGATTGATGCCTCCGCCCAAAGATGCCGTTAGTCGGTGGTTGGTATAATTGAGGGAGAAAACACCTCCGCCAAACTTATTATCCATTTTCTTCTGGCGGACCAGATCGCTTTCCGAAATTTCTTTTCCGTCTGTTGTAAAAGGTTTCAGACCGTATTCTACGAAAGATCTGTCTTCTTTATATTCCTCATAGTAGCCGTCACCTTTGGTGTAGTGCAGAGCTACGTTCAGATTCCATGCGGTGGAGAAAGTATGGTTGAAAAGGAGTTGATAATTCTTTTGCAGATAGTTATCCGTCTGGTCGGCATAATAATGTTTTTCATTATCGTCCCCGGTATATTCGCCGCAAGGGTTATACCGTCTTCCGTGTTCTTTCATTTCTGCTTTAGTAGCATATCCCCAGGCATGATACGTCTTTTCTTTTCCTGCGAATGCGATCAGTTTGACAGACGTATTTTCGGCGAAATATCCCCCTTGCAGATAGTAAGAGTTGAGATTGACGGAGGCACGGTCAATATATCCGTCCGTACCGATGTTGGAAAGTCGGGCATCGAATGTCCAGTGATTGTTCAGCAGTCCGGTTCCCACTTTTACAGTTTCCTTGTGGGTGTTGAAAGAACCATAGGAACCGTTGAACTCGGCATACGGTTTCATGGACGCGCCTTCGGTCTGCATATTGACACTGGCTCCGAAGGCACCGGCGCCGTTGGTCGATGTTCCTGCGCCACGTTGCACTTGCATATCCTTTACGGAAGAAGAGAAGTCGGGCATATTTACCCAGAACAGGTTGTGGCTTTCGGCATCGTTCATCGGGATGCCGTTTACAGTGATATTGATACGCGTGCCGTCAGTGCCTCGTACACGAAGAGTCGTATAGCCGATGCCCGATCCCGCATCCGATGTGGTCAGCGTGGAAGGAGTCATGCTCAGCAGGTAGGGAATATCCTGCCCGAAGTTCACTTTTTTAAGTTCGGCTTTGCCTATATTGGTAAATGCTACGGGAGTTTTTGCTGTAGCACGTGTGGATACTACCTGCACTTCTTGCAGGTTGATTACTTTCAGACTATCCTTTGCACTCGTTTGTGCATGGACAGGGAAGCCTGCGCCCAATAAGGCGACGGCCATCATCATCATTTTTTTCATCTTGCTTATTAATTAGTTCTCTACGCCGGCATTACCCGGTTCAGATTCTATGGGTATGTTCTCAGCCCGTCATGTTAAGGCACCCCTACTTAGTGAATCGTTGGCAAAATTACTGCTTTTGCGGGAGGAAAGCAAAAAAAACTTTTAGATTTGCTAAAAACAATATAACTTTGTAGTTTGTTGAAATATGACAAGTCAGCTATTTATTCATTTTAATATAATTATCAAATTATGCTACTATTATTTCAAGCGACAGCAACACAGCTTGCGGATTCTACACAAATCGTCGCAGATAAATTAATGGAAGAAGCGATAGCCAATGCGGACGGATTGGATAAGCTTTCTCTGATCACCCAGCAATTGGTAGATTTCGGTATCCGTGCCGGAGAACGCATCCTGATTGCAACCCTTGTCTTCATTGTCGGACGCTTCCTCATCTCGATGCTCAACCGATTTGTCGGACGTCTGATGGACAGGAGAAAGGTGGATATAAGCATCAAGACTTTTGTGAAGAGTCTGGTAAATATTCTGCTGACCATTCTGTTGATTATCTCCGTAGTCGGTGCTCTGGGAGTCGAAACAACTTCTTTTGCAGCCCTGTTGGCTTCTGCCGGTGTGGCTGTCGGTATGGCGTTGTCCGGTAACTTGCAGAACTTTGCCGGCGGACTGATCGTATTGCTTTTCAAGCCTTATAAGGTAGGAGATTGGATTGAAAGTCAGGGAGTTTCCGGAACGGTCAAGGAAATACAGATATTTCACACCATTCTGACTACCGGAGATAATAAAGTGATTTATATACCGAACGGTGCAATGAGCAGCGGAGTGGTGACAAACTATAATACACAGACAACGCGCCGTGTAGAATGGATTGTTGGCGTGGATTATGGAGAAGATTATAATAAGGTACAGCAGATTGTCCGTGATATACTGACGGCCGACAATCGTATTCTGACTGATCCCGCCCCGTTTATTGCCCTTCATGCGCTGGATGCCAGCAGTGTGAATGTGGTAGCCCGTGTGTGGGTGAATACGGCAGATTACTGGGGAGTTTATTTTGATATAAACAAGACTATTTATGAAACCTTTAATGAAAAAGGCATCAACTTCCCGTTCCCGCAACTTACCGTGCATCAGGGAAACTGATCACTATAAGATATATACTAAAACGAGAGAGTTTCACTTCGGTGAGACTCTCTCGTTTTATATGAACAAATTGTCTGGTGTGATTGGAAAATTTCTTTTTTATTTGATGCCGAAGTCTTCTGCAAATTCATATCGGTCTTCTTTGATTCCCAGTACATGGTTGATTTTCCTTCTTTTTTCAAGGTCCTTAAAGTAGCTTTCTACGACCTGATAGAGATCAAAATTACTGGTTGATCCTGCGGCAAGATCGAGTGACTCCACCATTTTCTCTACTGCCTGGTGGATTTTCCCTGCGTCTATCAGATGCAGTTCGTTGCTGTGTATTAAATATTTCTCCATAACTGCAATGTTTTAATGTTATATTGTTATAACGTATCATAGTGATGGAAAGTTCAATCCCCGAATCTTCATTGCGTCTTGTTGTCAATCACATTTTAACAGACAAATAGGTTAGAATCTAATGTCAGATTTTGGCGAGTGCCTGTTCCAGATCGGCTATCAGGTCATTGATATGTTCCGTTCCGATGGATAGACGTACAGTGCCCGGATAAATCTCCTGTTCTGCAAGTTCCTGCGCATTAAGTTGCGAGTGTGTGGTACTTGCCGGATGGATGACTAGTGATTTCACGTCAGCTACATTGGCCAGCAACGAGAAAATCTCCAGACTGTCGATGAAGCGGTGTGCTTCTTCCTGTCCTCCTTTTACTTCAAACGTAAAGATGGAGCCTGCACCATTCGGGAAATAGCGTTGATAGAGTGCATGATCCGGATGATCGGAGAGTGACGGATGATTGACTTTCTTCACCTTCGGATGATTATTCAGGAAGTTCACCACTTTTAGCGCGTTTTCTACATGACGTTCTACACGCAAAGAAAGTGTTTCCAGCCCTTGCAGCAGGATGAAGGCATTGAACGGACTGATCGTTGCTCCCGTATCCCGTAGCAAAGTGGCACGAATGCGGGTGACGTAAGCAGCCGGACCGGCAGCGTCTACAAAGCGTACTCCGTGGTAACTCGGATCGGGCTCTGTCAACTGCGGGAATTTACCCGAAGCTACCCAGTCGAATTTACCGGAGTCAACGATTACTCCTCCCAAGGAACTGCCATGACCGCCAATGAATTTGGTGGCGGAGTGTACCACAATGTCTGCTCCGTGTTCGATGGGGCGGATTAAGTAGGGAGTGCCGAACGTATTGTCTATAATCAAAGGTATTTTGTGACGGTGAGCAATTTCGGATACCGCTTCTATGTCTATAATATTGGAATTCGGGTTTCCGAGTGTTTCGATAAATACGGCTTTGGTGTTCTCCTGAATCGCTTTCTCAAAGTTGGAAAGGTCGCTCGGATCAACGAAAGTGGTGGTAACGCCATAATTGGGCAAAGTATGTGCCAGTAAGTTATAGCTTCCTCCGTAAATTGTTTTGGCAGCTACGATGTGGTCGCCTGCACGAGTAATGTTTTCGAAAGCATAAGTAATAGCGGCGGCACCGGAGGCAACTGCCAGACCTGCTACGCCTCCTTCGAGGACGGCTACACGTTCTTCAAAAACTCCTTGGGTGGAGTTGGTCAGGCGGCCGTAGATATTGCCCGGATCTTGCAAACCGAAACGTGCGGCTGCATGAGCGGAATTGTGGAATACATAAGAAGTGGTCTGATAAATAGGTACTGCGCGTGCGTCTGTTGCCGGATCTGCTTGTTCCTGTCCTACATGAACCTGTAATGTCTCAAAGTGTAAATTCTTTCTTTCCATAATCGTATGCTTTTTAAGTTTGATATTCTCTCTTTATTTTCTTGCAAAGTTATGGGATGTAGATATATCGAACAATATATAGTGTAAATATAGAAAATAATGCTATTTTTGTATCGTTATACAGAATAAAGCAACTGCTTTATTCTTAAAAATCACCTGTTAGAAGAATATTTTTCTTATGGATACTTTTGAGAAATTAGATAAAGTGGATTTGCAGATACTCCGTACTTTGCAAGAGAATGCGCGGTTGACGACCAAAGAGTTGGCTGCGCGGGTCAGTCTTTCATCGACTCCTGTTTTCGAGCGCCTTAAACGTTTGGAGAGTGGGGGATATATAAAGAAGTATATCGCTGTGCTGGATGCCGAAAAGCTGAATCAGGGTTTTGTGGTCTTTTGCAGTGTCAAGCTAAGGCGGCTGAACAGGGACATTGCGGCTGAGTTTACCCGAATCATACAGGACATTCCCGAAGTGACCGAATGTTATAATATATCGGGCAGTTACGATTACTTGCTGAAGATCCATGCTCCTAATATGAAATATTATCAGGAGTTTATTCTGAATGTATTGGGAACCATCGATAGCCTGGGTTCGCTGGAAAGTACGTTTGTGATGGCGGAAGTGAAGCACCGATATGGAATACATATTTAGTGGGAAGATTGATGTATTTCCTATTTTTGCTACTCCTTGTTTTCGACTCAGGTTTCCGGTGGATTGCCGATAATGTCTCTGTATAAGCTGCCGTCATGGTCCTTGTATTTTGCGTATTGGTAGAGGCGGACCAGTATATCACTGTAATCAAGAATGGCTGTATTTGATTTCTGTGATAAATTGGTGCCCAGGATGCCACTGCCTATGATACCGGGATTATATAATACGGTGTCTTGTCTGATAGAGCTCATTATCAGTTCTGCACAAATATAGTCTTTAATCCTTGCCTCTTCTAGTCGGGTCGTGATGTATGAGTTCAGATGGCTTTTGTCATGTTGAGTCATAAAGCCGTACCATAGTAAACACTTCATTCCTAACTGGGTAGCCTCTATTAATATATCCAGATAGGTTAGTCCCGATGTTCCTTTCTTATCTATCTCATAAGGATCGATATGAATGAAAGAATCTTTGGGGAGTGATGGCAGTAACTTCATGACTCCTTCGAGAGAATCGGTATTATATAGGCGGACGGATGTCTGTAGTTCCGCTTGCTTCGCATAGCGTTCCACATTATCCAAAGCACTCTTTTCTATATCGAAGAATAGAAATCTTTGTGCCTGTCTTCCTAATACCTCCATTGCTAAAGCCGGAGAACCTAAATAGTACCCTCTCTGCATTTCTGCATTTTCTATCTTATAGTAAATGGAGTCTTTTAGAACTTGATTGTCTTCCTCTACCGCTTTTTCTAAGAAATAGTAAATGCCATATTGCTGTTCCGAAGTCTGCTGCATCGGGTAGATGGCACAAGCAGAATTTGTTTCTACATAGACTTGTGGATGCTCGTTCCGAAGAACTTCGCAAAGTATCAGATGTTTCAGTACATCCGGTTGTTTGCCGAAATGAGTATAAGTTGCCATGATGCTAAAGGTTTATAGTGACGATATAAATGGTATACAGCAAATATACGGGATAATTTTTAGATCCTTGCATCTGATTTTCAAAATTATCCTGTACATTTGTTATGTGATATGAACCTTATTTTTTTAACGCAATGAAATGGCAACGTTGTAAATAGCTTCGCTCTATATGGATGATGGACAATGGTGAAATCTGTTGTTCGAGTCTTATGTGGCTAAACAGGTCACCCGATATTTTATTATTTTATTTAAGAAATCTTATAAAGAAGCAATTACAATGAATACAAATATTTATCCGCGTACCAATGACCTTCAGACTGTCTATCTGAATGCTGTTATCAATAATCCTCATATAAAGGTTGGTGACTACACCATATACAATGATTTTGTAAATGATCCTGTTCAGTTTGAGAAGAACAATGTTTTATATCATTATCCTGTCAATGGAGACCGGCTGATCATAGGGAAATTCTGTTCGATAGCCTGTGGAGCTAAGTTTCTTTTCAACAGCGCGAATCATACGTTGAATTCTTTGTCGAATTATCCGTTTCCTATATTTTTTGAGGAGTGGCAGTTGGATAAGGGAAATATCACTTCGGCATGGGATAATAAAGGGGATATAGTGATTGGAAACGATGTATGGATTGGTTATGAGGCTGTTGTCATGGCGGGCGTACATATCGGCGACGGAGCGATTATTGCGTCGAGGGCAGTAGTCACCAAAGATGTACCTCCTTATACGATAGTAGGCGGAACACCGGCCCAAGAAATACGAAAGCGTTTTGACGAAGATACGATTGCGCAATTGCAGGAATTGAAATGGTGGGACTGGAGTACTGATGAGATAGCTCATTATTTGCCTCATATCATGAATGGGGATATGGAGGAACTTATGAAATAAAAAGTATCATAGCGACATAGAATGGAAGCTCCAATAAAATCTATGTTTCATAGATCCTATTGGAGCTTCCTTTTTATAATCTTTCTTTTAGATACTTATTGATACATCTCCGGTCCCAATTTATCCCTCGCTTGACAATTTTGGCCGGTATACCTGCAATGATTACATTCGGCTCATTAAATTCTTTTGTTACGATGCTTCCCCAACCAACGATACTGTTGTCCGCTATCTTCACATTCTTGCCAATCTTGCTATCTTTCCCTATCCATACATGCTTGCCGATTTCTATGCACTTGGCAAAATTGATCGGTTCACCCTTTAAATCTGTTATTGTATGTGCATCAGTACACCATATATCAATTCCCCAGCTTAACTGACTGTCATCTCCAATACTAACATATGAGTCATCTTCCTGCAAATACAATGTAACCCCATTGATTACAACACGGTTTCCGATATCTATCCGGCAATTGTTGGCTGTTCTTGAAACACCGGCACCCAGTCCCGGCAGCTGTCCGATGATTAGTTTCAATCCTGTCATACCTAATATGGTAGAATATCGTAGGATGATTGTTCCCATATTTACGATATTATTATCTCCTTTTACGATTAGCAGAAATCCGTTGCTAAGCAGCAATTCTTCCGCACTTTCTTCAGTGTCGAAATACATTGAGATACGATTGTTGTTTCCTGTGATTGTGATGTTGGCCTGATTAATAATCTTATTGAATTTGTCATTCTGAGAAGAAGTGCAATCAATTCTGTTATGTGGGAATATTAATGTAAATTCGTTGTTCTGTCCGGTAATATTTTCCATTTCATTCTAAGTTTTATAGTTTATATTCGTACCTTTTTGATACGACTTTCCACAAAGATACGAAAAGGAATAGTCAAAGATTCATTAGATGGTTCTTTTTCTTTGTTTGTATTCTTATGGAGATTTCCATATCTTTTCTGTGCTGCTTTGATTTACTCCGTTGCCCGATATTCGTTCGTTCCTGCACCGTTATGAACTAGTTCCGAGTTTACGTAGATTTACTTTTTATGTTTAATGGATGTAAGATTAATGCTGCAATGTTTTATTCGTCTGACAGTTGTTTCTTTTTCGTCTGACAGTTGTTAGACGAAAGAATAACAGTTGTCAGACGAAAGTTCAACAGTTGTCAGACGAATAAGGTTATATAAACCGAGCATTAGATGATTGCATACAGCAAATTAATTTTAAGAGAGACTGAGATTAGTTCGTTACGATGCGTTTCAGTGAGTTGTTATTTACCGTTTGAAATATTTATTTCTCTCTGTGATTACATATTTCCGCTTTATTTCTCTATTTTATAAAAGTAAAAATATTCATTCTTCTGTTGGGCGCTTTTTATAGTCAAAACGTATTCAAATTAGAGTGTTTAATAAATTTCAATATCAAATTTAAAATCAAAGAATATGAATTATCCAAAAGCGATACTTCTTTCATTGGCGTTATTGGCTATGCATTCGCTTAACGCAGAGGTAGTCACATACCCTGCTGGGGTCGGGGTGAAAACCTTAAACGATTTTTCTGTGGAAGTGCGTCAGGGTAGCGGACCGTGGTTGCCCGTTGACGTTTATCCTGTTAAAGTTGATAGGGTTGATGAAAAAGGGCATAACGTGGAGGTTGCCTCCATTGCTTATTTCGATTTTGACGGAATGGTAGATGTGCGAGTAATCAGCAACAAAGAGAGAGTCAATAGTGCGAGAGTACGTCCTTTAAGCTATAAGATAACACCGGATTGTGTTGGAGACACAGTGACATTCTCACTTTCGCGTCCTCGCAATCTCTCAGTAGAGGTCAATGGAGATATTTTTCACAATCTTCATCTTTTTGCGAATCCGATTGATAAATTTCGTCCTTCCGATAAAGAAATCCAAAGGGCTCTCAAGAAAAAAAAGGGTCCAATTTGATTTATTTTGGTCCCGGTGTGCATAATCTTCCTAATGATACTCTATTTGTCCCCTCAGGAACTACTGTTTATATCGATGGGGGAGCTCGTGTTTATGGCAATATATTCACGGAAGGAGCACATGATGTGAATATTTTCGGGAGAGGCGAGGTACACCCTGATGGCAGGGGAGCCGGTGTTTGGGTCAGACGTTCTAAAAATGTCAGGATCGACGGAATTGTGGTTTCGCAACTCCCCATAGGACAATGCGATTCGGTAGAGTTGACGAATGTGAAATCAATCAGCTATTATGGTTGGGGCGACGGAATGGATGTTTTCTCAAGCAGTAACGTGATATTAGATGGGGTTTTCTGTCGTAATAGTGATGACTGTGCCGCAGTTTATGCTTCTACGCAAGGATTTAAAGGGGGAAGCAATAATGTATTGGTGAAAAATGCGACACTTTGGGCTGATGTGGCTCATCCAATCAATATCGGAGGACATGGAGATCCGAACGGCATGGATACGGTGCAGAACGTCACTTTTAGGAATATCGACATTCTTGATCAGGCAGAAAAACAGATTGATTATCAGGGATGTCTGGCTATAAATCCAGGCGACAATACATTGGTGCGTAATATTACGTTCGAGAATATTCGGATTGAAGATTTTCGTAACGGACAGCTTGTGAATTTCAGAATCAGTTTCAATCCGAAGTATTGTGTCTCTACCGGCAGAGGTATTCAGAATGTGCTTGTTAAGGATGTTACTTACAATGGATCGGGTGAAAACTTGTCGATCATTGCAGGGTATGATGAGAATCACAAGATATCTGGTATCAGGTTTGTGAATCTTGTGGTCAATGGGCGAAAGATTACAGACGACATGCCTGGGAAGCCGAAATGGTATAAAACCGGAGATATGGCTGGTATCTTTGTTGGAGAACATGTAGAAAATCTCTCTTTTGAATAGAAACGAAGCAGGCAGAATGTTAGAAATGGCGCCACATGCCAAAAACTGTCATGCGGTCAGAAGGAAAGATTATACTTCAATTTTTATCACAATATAGATAAAAATTGAAGTTTTTTATCTATGTTGCAGCCGATTTTAGAAAAAGAAGTTTGGAATGAACAATAAATACGAAGAACGGCTGGGAACAGAACGTATGTTACCGCTTGTTTTCAAGATGGCACTTCCGGCAGTGGCTGCACAATTCGTCAATCTGCTTTATAGCATTGTCGACCGTATATACATCGGGCATATTCCGGGAATTGGCACCGATGCGCTGGCGGGTGTAGGGGTGACTACCTCTCTCATTATACTGATTTCTTCTTTTTCGGCAATTGTCGGCGGCGGTGGTGCTCCGCTGGCTGCCATTGCACTCGGACAGGGCGACCGTGTACGAGCCGGAAAGATATTGGGAAACGGGTTTGTTCTGCTGATATTGTTTACTTTGCTGACTTCTGTCATCGCATATACTTTTATGGAACCTATTCTCCTCTTGACAGGAGCTTCGGAAAACACCTTGGAATATGCGGTTGACTACCTTTCCATTTATCTCTTGGGAACGATATTTGTCGAAATATCCACAGGGTTGAATAGCTTTATCAATGCTCAGGGACGTCCTGCCATTGCCATGTTTTCAGTTCTGATCGGAGCCTTATTGAACATCATTCTTGATCCTATTTTTATTTTCTGGTTTGACATGGGCGTGAAAGGTGCTGCTTTGGCTACAGTACTTTCCCAAGCATGCAGTGCGGTGTGGGTGGTAAGTTTCCTCTTTTCCCGACGTGCCTCTCTGCCTTTGGAGAAACGATATATGGGACTGGACCGGAAGATTATCCTTTCCATATTAGCTTTAGGAGTATCCCCCTTCATTATGGCAAGTACGGAAAGTCTGGTTGGGTTTGTCCTCAATAGCAGTCTGAAGGAATTTGGAGATATCTACATCAGCGCATTGACGATTCTGCAAAGTTCGATGCAGTTTGCCAGTGTACCGCTGACCGGATTTGCGCAAGGATTCGTTCCGATTATAAGTTATAACTTCGGGCATGGTGACAAGCAGCGTGTGAAAGATTGCTTCCGTATTGTGCTGGTAACCATGTTTTCCTTCAATTTGATATTGATGCTTTTCATGATTCTCTTCCCTTCGACGGTTGCCTCTGCTTTCACCAGTGATGAAAGACTGATAGAAACTGTACGTTGGACAATGCCCGTTTTCTTGGGTGGCATGACCATCTTCGGCTTGCAACGTGCCTGTCAGAATATGTTCGTTGCATTGGGGCAGGCCCGAATCTCTATCTTCATTGCTCTGTTGCGTAAAGCTATCCTGTTGATTCCGCTGGCGTTAATTTTGCCGAACTTTATGGGAGTAACCGGAGTGTATGCAGCTGAGGCTATATCTGATGCGACTGCGGCCATCTGTTGCACGTTATTGTTCTTTTGGCAGTTCCCTAAAATTCTGGGAAGGATTAAAGGGAATACTTTGCGTGTGGAGTAATCGTTTCTTTGTAATTTATTTTTTTACTTCACAGATATGCATGGTATTACGGTTGTATTCTGACTGTTATCTCTCTCTTTATCTCATTTCCTGTGCGTAAATGTTGATTTATCCGGATATCTGTACCTGTTAATATATAGAAAAGTGTGTCTGTTTGCCAGGCGATGGTACCGGCTATCCTCTGATATAGGATTTCTCTTTTCATTCTTATTCTGTATCCGGCAAAGATACAAAAAGGATGTTTGTATCCTGGCAGGAGGTAAAAGGTGAATCTAAACCGGATATTTTTCAATAGTGTGAGCAACTGTGGCAGTCGGGCTTTTGGGAAGAAGCAGTTGTAGCCTGCGAATGGGCGTATCGTTCTCGTAGAAATTAATGAGATATTCGATTTTGTTACGAAGCATCGTTCTGCAATGCCTCGTACAGCTTACTGGTATGCACTGGAGAAAATGCCTAAAGATATGAGAGCGGAAGCTATGAAAAAATAGCTTCCTTTTCCTTCCTTTACTCTGCTTTTCTGTTTGGTTTTCGCTTAATAAGCAGAAGCCGTTCCATATCATTGAATAGTTTTGTGTCTTTTAATTCAAACATGATCCATTTGCCGTCGTGGAAAGTGGTAGCTGCATCATAGATCATCTGTACCTCGTTTGAAAACTGTCCCCGCTGAATTTCAAATTTGGCACGTTCATCTTTTCCCAAGATAACCATAAATCCCAGAGTCTTTTCCTTCGCATATAAAGCACAGAGGGTTTTACCGCCTTTGCGGTATTTGTATTCATACGTCCACGCTTTGCCGCCATGGTTCCAAAGTAGCTCCATTTCGTAGCTCTTCTCGATGCGCTGGCAGAGTGAGTTCCATACATCATAAAGGTCTGTTCCTATCAGATTCTCTATATCTTCGGAAGTCGGTATTTGAAAAGGTTCTTTCATGGTATTTGCTGTTTTATCATATATGCTGCAAAGATAGGATGATCTTTTAGTAAATCGTTGTCCAATATAGGCATCCTGGGTTATGATTATTAGGAGAAGTTCCATTTTCATCTACATTTCAGTCTTTTTTCAATTTTCATTGTACTCTTTCAAATATAGCAATGAGATTCTAGAACTAAGATGTAAAGACATATTCCATACTTCACCTCAATTATAATTTTAAAATTCAATCTATTTGTTGAGAAAAATAAAATATGCTGAAGAACGTTATTGTGTGTTTTGTAAAAGACAGTATATCAAACAGTTATAAATTTCTATTTTTGGTTTAAAACCAACGGGTCGTTCCTTTAAAACCAACGCCCCATTTCTTTAAAACCAAGAGGGCATTTCTCGGTGAGAAACGGAGGATTGGTTAGAAACTAGATATAAATTCAGGATAAATATTTAAATATTTCAAATAGGTCATTTGTTTTTGTAAGTAAGGTGATGTAGTAATTTGTTGTATTGAGGCAGGAAAAATGATAATTGCTTTAGCACAAAATAAATAGATTCCAAAGATTTTACTTACATTTGTTTCTATAAATAAAATGTAAGTGAAAAACATGAGAAAACAACTATTAGTATCACTCCTTTGCTGCCTTCTTGTTTCGGCTGCGTCATTGGCTCAAAGCTGGAAACCTTATGAACAGGCTGCGAAGGGGAAGACTTACGAAGCATCTGATTGTGTGACACTGTTGGATAGTACATCGGTATCTGTCCAGCCTACAGGACAAGGGTCGTTTGCTGTATGCAAAGTGATAAAGGTACAGACTCCGAGGGGAGCAGTGGATAATCGGGTGATTAAATACGATTATGACCCTTTGACTGCTTATGCCGAATTTAAACGTGTAACCATCCATCGTGCCAATGGAAAAGTAGATGAACTTGATGTCAGGAAAACCTGTGATTATGCTGCTCCTGCGCGTGCTATTTATTGGGGCGCAAGACAAATCATGATTGAAGTGGGCGCCTTGCAGCCGGGTGATATTGTGGATTACGAAATAGCCAAGAAAGGCTTTACCTATGCGTTGCTTGCAGCCGGTAATGAAGATGAATCACGCTTTATTCCGCCTATGCGCGGACAGTTTTATGATATTGTTCCTTTTTGGAGCAGCACTCCTACTGTACGTAAAGTTTATGTAGTAAGCATTCCGATGGAGAAGGAACTTCAGTTTCAGTTCTATCAGGGTGAGTGCGCATCATCCATGCGTTATGAAGACGGTCGCAAGAAATATAGCTTTGCGATGGATGATATGATGCCTTTCGTTAAAGAGCCAAACATGGTAGACCTTTTCGATGCAGCTCCCAAACTGATGATGTCTTCCACTCCCCAGTGGAAAGACAAGTCGTTGTGGTTCAATAAAGTGAATGAAGATTATGGTAGTTTTGATCCATTGCCCGAAGCGCAGAAAAAAGTGGATGAACTGATAAAAGGCAAGAAGACCGAAATGGAAAAAATAGCTGTGTTGACTCATTGGGTGGCAGATAACATCCGCTATTCCGGCATCTCGATGGGAAAAGGAGAAGGATTTACACTTCATAATACTAAAATGAATTATACTGATCGTTGCGGAGTCTGCAAAGATATAGCAGGTACACTGATTTCGTTCTTGCGCATGGCTGGTTTCGAAGCCTATCCTGCCATGACGATGGCAGGCAGTCGGGTAGAAAGTATTCCTGCCGACCATTTTAATCATTGTGTGGCAGTGGTGAAACTGAGCAATGGAACATATATGCCTCTTGATCCGACATGGGTTCCTTTCTGCCGCGAGTTATGGAGCAGTGCCGAACAGCAGCAGAACTATCTGCCGGGTGTACCCGAAGGTTCTGATTTGTGTATCACTCCGGTTTCGGCTCCCGAAAACCATTATGTACGTATCAAAGCCGACAACCGCTTGGAAGCAGATGGTACACTACGCGGTACTTTTACCCTTACAGCCGAAGGACAGAGTGACAGCAATATCCGTCGCATCTTTACCACCGGCTTTCAGAGCGAATGGAAAAGCACGATGGAACGTCAGCTGTTGGCCATCTCTCCCAAAGCCAGATTGTTGAGCGTAGACTATGGAAAAAATCCCAAAGACTATCAGGCTGCACCTATTAAAATCACTTTTCGTTATGAAATACCCGATTATGCCTTGAAAGGAGAGGGCGAGATGTTTTTCCGTCCGATGGTGATGAATAACCTTTATAATCAGGTACGATCTTATATGTGGATCGATACTTCGGTAGAAAACCGCAAGTATGGTTTCAAAGATGCTTGTTCCCGTTTGGTCGAACTGGATGAAACGGTTCAGCTTCCGGCAGGATACAAGCTGGTGAGTGCGGTCAAGGATGAAACCATGCAAGGAGTGGGAGCCGATTTTGAAGGTTCGTTGGTACAGAAAGGAAATAAAGTGTTGCTCCACAATCGATTGGCTTTGAAGAAGCGTGTTTATGAGGCTTCTGATTGGGAAAGTTTCCGCAATGCTGTGAATGCCCACAAGGCGTATGGTGAATATTTGGTGATTAAAAAGTAGAGCAGAATGAAAAATACATATTATTATATAGTTACGCTGGCGATGTTGATTCTGGCATTTCCGGTGAAAGCGGCATCCGAAGCTGAATTTGGGAAATTGAGCAAGGCTTATACGTTACACGCTGACGGCAGTCAGGAAATGCGTGTGCAAAAAGAGCTGACTTTGTTTACTCATGCAGCGATGAACCGTGTGTATGGAGAGAGTTTTATCATTTACAATCCGGAGTTTCAGACACTGAAGATACACGATTCTTATACTCGTCAGAAAGACGGTACTATTGTGAAGACTCCCGAAAATGCCTTCGTTGAGGTGCTTCCTTCCGTAGCGGCAGATGCTCCGGCTTATAATGGTCTGAAAGAGATGGTAGTCGTTCATACGGGACTGGAATTGGGAGCTACCATTTATCTGGACTACTCCGTCGTTACCCGTCCGGGATATCTGCCCGAACTGGATGTGTGCGAGCAGGTGGAAGAGCTTTCCCCAATCAGGGAATATGTGTTTTCGCTGTCAGTGCCCGAAAGCAAACCTCTGCATTATGAATGGTTGAATGGAAAAGCTGCTCCGGTGGTGAAAACTGCGGATGGCATGAAAACAGTGACCTGGACACTGAAAAATGTGCAACCGCGTCCTTATTCACTTGAAGTTTCTTTGCCGGCAGGTAATGTACAGGCTGTTGTGGCGTCCACTTATGCTTCAAAGGCTGATGCACTGAAAGTGATAAAACAACAACTGGAAAGTAATGAAAAGGATGTTTCCGAATTAGCACAGAAGCTGACTGCCAGTGCACAAACCACAGAACAAAAGAAGGAGTTACTTACTGCTTATGTAGAAGGATTAGGAAATTGCCGTCTGACTTTGTTGCAAACCGGATACCGTTTGCGTCCGGTCTCCGAAGTGATCCGTTCGGCATACGGAACTGAAGCGGAGAAGGCTGCTTTGCTGGTTGCCTTGCAACAGGCGGTAGGCATCCGTGCGGAGATAAAAGCGGCTTTTCCTAAAACAGAAGATAAAGATGCAGCCGGACTTGCCGCTGTCAGCGGATTGTTTGTGACCAATAAGGGGATTGCTGATATACAGAATTTTGTTTCTGTAGTTGATCTGAATGCTCAGCCGATAATTTTAGAGCAGGTTTCTCATGTTGTTTCACGAACTGATACCTTGCGGGTGAGCAATAAAACCGGAAAGGCATTGGCTGATGGTTATCGGAAATTCGACTTACCGCAGGCTCGTGGTGGATGGGCAAGTTATGATGGACGTGTGACGGCTCTGAATACAACTCGTCCTGTTAACCTGCTTTTGCGGTATTTGCCTGATGAGGCTTATACCTATATCATAAAGATTGATGAAGGAATGAAGCCAGTGGTTGTGCCGACTAACAAAAAGATTGAAAATGCTGTCGGCATCATGGAAGTTACAGTGAAAAAGGCGGAGGATGAAATAGAGATAATCCGTACCTTGAAACTGAAAAAACAATTGATAACTCCGGATGAATATCCGGCATATTATCGCTTGATGGCGGAATGGATGGATACCAATGGCAATAGCCTGTTGTTTCAGACTGCGAAGTAAATCTGACAAGCATATTGTTCATTTTGAAATAGTGGTAACATACAATATGTTGACTTTTATGGCTAATTATGTCGGAAAGGCCGGAGATTTAAGATACAATGATCCAATCTGCTGAAAGGACAGAGATAAGAAAATATAAATCTTCTTATCTCTGTCCTTTACTATATCATATAGCAAACAGGCTGCTAAATCAGTTCGTGAATTTCTTGAATATGGAGATTCAGATGATCTAAATATCCTTCTATCATTTCTTTTAAAGTGATTTTTGTCCCTTCGAAGTCACACCAGTAACTATCAAGCTTTGTTTGATCTACCGACTTTATTACCTGAATGATATGTAGATTAAAGAATTTCCATAACTGAATCAGATTATTCCAGTCCGTATGCTGATAATCCTGCAAGGCTATCCACAGATCATTATCCTGCCGATAATCAGGAAAGAAAAGCTGGTCCTTACTGTATTGCAACCTGATCATCCGTTGATGATTGTTTGAGGCGGAATCAATCAAATGTCCGAGAATTTGTTTGATAGTACGATTCTGCCTGTTACGTTTTTGTGTGATTGTCTCTTCCGGCAGGCTGGTTAATACTTTTTCTTCTGTCTCTATAACATTATAAATCCCTTCTGTTATTGGGGAAAAATCAAACTTTGGCATAATTCCTCTCTTTCTGTTTTAAAGTTTCTTTTGCACAACTGAGCAATAATGCAAATATAGACAAATGAATGAAATATATGTGGAATTACATTTTATAAAAGCAAACTTGTTTGTTATTCTGATTGTTAGGATAACATCTTTTCCATATAACCTTTATATTTGCATGATATTAGAACTAACAATTATATAAAAAAGATATGAGAACAGTATTGGCAGCATTAGGAGTTTTGTGTTTCATGGGAAGTTGCTCGTCAGGTATGACAAGTTCAAAAGGCATTGTTTGTGATGCGACCATGAATACAGTGGCGATTGTTACAGACAAGAATGATACTCTTTCATTCAGTACGATGAATGCGAATAAAGAAGAAGTCGATGGCTTGCTTCTGAATGATACTCTGGAAGTATTCTATGCCGGTAAATATACACCGGGGATGCAAGCTTCAAAATTAGTCCAGTATCCGCAATCTCCCAAACTTGGAGGTGATCGGGATGAACACGGTTGTATCGGCTCTGCCGGATATGTGTGGTGTGAAGTGCAGCAAGACTGCATCCGGTTGTTTGAAAAAGGTATCCGGACGGAAGCTGTTGATGGAAGCACTGCTTCTGCTTTCATTGTGTTCAGCCCCGATTCCACACGACTGGAACTTTTCTTCTCTGATGATCAACCGAATGAGATTTTGGAGAGACGTGGCTTACCTTCAGGAGGCTATGCATGGAATGTGGAAGATGATGATACGAAAAATGTACGTTTCGTAGATGGTGTATGGACAATCAGCCAGAGAAATAAGCTGATTTATAGCCAGAAAGCCGGAAACTGACCGCAAACGACCGATTGCCCGGCAGGTGGTTTATGTTGTAATACTTCTGGTAGTCAATTTGGAATAGACATTTTCAGCGTACTGTCTGCCTATGGGAATCGTTGCAGAACATCCTTTCAATGTTATTTCCCGTTTCGAGAATCGTTCTATTTTATTGATAGATACAATGTAAGAGCGATGTGTACGCAAAAAACGATCTTTAGGAAGCATTTTCTGTATAGCTTTCAAACTGGTACGGGATAGTATATAGTTACCGCTTGTACGGAATATTTTTGTATAATTCTCCATCGCTTCGATATAAAGGATATCGGATGTGGTAACGGATATGTTATTGTATTCTTGCTTTATAATGATATTTTCCGGTACTTTGTTGCGCTTCGCTTCTATAAAGCGAAGTGCTTTTTCTACTGCTTTCTCAAATCGTTCATAGGCAAAAGGTTTATGCAGAAAATCTACTGCATCAAGTTCAAAACCATTCAGAGCATATTGTGCATGAGCTGTTGTGAAAATCAAGCAACTTTCGGGAGGCAGCGCATGAGCGATGTCCAGCCCGCTGGTGCTATTCATTTCAATATCCAGAAAAACCAGATCCGGTTTGCACCGGCCAATCTCTTGCAGTCCGATAAGCGGTTCGCTGAAAGCTGTCAGTTCCAGTCCACCTTTTCGTTCGCAGAACTGTCTGATAATGAGCAATGCGATGGGTTCGTCGTCAATAGCGATACAACTAATCTTTTTCATCATAACTGAATACTGAGCCGGATTTTAAACTGGCGGTTTTCTTCTTTCATAATCAGGGTAAAACGGTTGGGATAGAGTAATTCCAAGCGTTTGCGACAGTTTTCTATGCCGATGGCATGAGGGTTAGCATGATTTTCTTTCATAACCGTATTTTCGGTTTCAAAGAGAAGTTCTCCCTTTTTCACTGTGATACGGATAAGAATCAGGCAGTCTACATCCGATGAAACCCCGTATTTGAAAGTATTCTCAACGAAAGTAATGAGAATCATCGGAGGAATCTTCGCGTGTTCGTCATCTATTTGGGTTTCAAATACCACTTGTGTATGCTTGTTTAATCGCAGTGACTGCAAATCGACGTATTGACGGATATATTCTACTTCATTATTTATGGAAATTGTTTCCATAGTGGTCTGAGCATACATATATTTCAGAATATTGGAAAACTTGATGAAAGCGGATTCCGTTTTATTTGATTTGGTTAGTACCAGCCCGTAAAGAGCATTCAGTGTGTTAAAGAGAAAATGCGGGTTGATCTGTGCCTTGTAGAGTGCAAGTTCTGCCCTGTTTTTCTCCGCTTCAATTTCCTGTCTGGATAGTATCTGACGAAAAAGTTCGAAAATCAGTTCGATAGAAAGGCTGAAGCCTGTAACTACAAGAAAGAAAAACCATACGGTTTGCGACCGCAGGTGTTGCCGGGCTTTATGGATTAAAGGGTCTAGCTTATTTGGTTCCGGTGGGTAAGGGAATTGGGTAAGTAGCAGGGTGATAATGACAAGTATTCCCATTAGTAGAAGGATATGTCCGAATTTCCGTTGCATGAAGAGCCTTGGCAGTCTGGCTTTGCGGTAAACGAAGTATAGGCCGTAAAGATAGACAATGAGTGTCAGCATAAAAACAGTGTGATGTACAATCCATCTGTCCACCGGTACCAGCATGATGATAGGCGGCATTATGACCAGGCAGAACAGCAGGTCAATATAAATAGGGATATTGGTTCGTTTCATATTCTCCTTACTATGGATTTAACTCCCGGAAGTATATTTTGTCACTTCTTTGCAAAGATAGAAGATTGTTTTGAAAACCCAATCATTCTTCTTTTGTCGTTCGTCATCACATTTTTGCTGTTCGTCACTACATCTTTATTTTATTGTTTGATAATTCCTAGATTTGGTCAATCGCATTGATTACTGAATGAACTGCTTATGAATCATTAACAATCATTTTAAATAAAGTCACAATGAAACAACTAATCATTTTTGTCGTGCTTTGCTTGCCGCTGCTATACTCCTGCGGAGTTCCGCAACAGCAGGAAACAGACACTGCGTACAAGACGCTTACCATCAAATCCGGCGATCAGATCCTGAAAACCGGTTATACAGCTACTCTTCGAGGACGGCAGAATGTTGAAATCCGTCCGCAGGTAAGTGGAATTATCACCGAAATATGTATTAATGAAGGTGATGCTGTCCATAAGGGACAGACACTTTTCATTATTGACCAGATCCCCTATAAAGCTGCATTACAAACTGCGATTGCCAATGTTAAGAGTGCAGAGGCTAAACTTGCTACGGCTAAGTTGACCGCAGATAGTAAAGCCGAACTTTACAAAGAACAGGTAGTATCTGAGTTTGACCTGCAAACAGCCCGGAACGAACAGATTGCTGCTGAAGCTGCATTGGCACAGGCGAAAGCACAGGAGGTCAATGCACGCAATGATCTCTCTTATACTGAAGTGAAAAGTCCGGTGGACGGGGTAGCCAGTATGATTCCTTATCGTGTAGGGGCGTTGGTGAACAGTAGTATCACCGAACCGTTGGTTACTGTTTCGGATGATAGCGAGGTATATGCTTATTTTTCGATGACAGAAAACCAGATTCTTGATTTTGTACAGCAGTATGGTTCACTGAAAAAGGCGATAGAACATCTGGATAAGGTAGAATTGACAATGAGTAACGGAAAGACTTATTCCTCTTTAGGAAAAGTGGATGCTATCAGTGGTACGATAGATGAGGGGACAGGAGCGATCAGCCTGCGTGCCGTTTTCTCTAATCCTGATCAGTTTTTGCGTAATGGTGGAAGTGGTACGGTAGTTGTCCCGACGGTAAAGAAGCAGTGCATCATCATTCCCCAGGCAGCTACTTATGAATTACAGAATCGTATATTTGTTTACAAGGTGGTCGACAGTAAAGCACAGTCTGCTCCTGTAGAGGTCTTCCGGTTGAATAACGGCACGGAGTATGTTGTTGAGGACGGACTTGCACCAGGCGACGTAATCATAGCCGAGGGTGCCGGACTAGTACGTGAGGGAACAGTAATCAAGAGTGAGCCGACTAAAGAATAACATGACGATATGAAAATCAGAACATTTATAGACCGACCTATTCTGGCAGGAGTTATTTCGGTTGTTTTCTTAATTATCGGATTGATAGGACTTTCACAGTTACCTGTTGAGCAATTCCCGGAAATCGCGCCTCCTACCGTCAGTGTTTCGGCCAACTATACCGGGGCCAATGCGGAGACAGTGCAGAAAAGTGTAGTCGTACCGTTGGAGGAAGCACTCAATGGAGTGGAGAATATGATGTACATGACTTCCACAGCTTCCAATACAGGGGCGGCAAAAATTACAGTTTATTTCCGGCAAGGAACCGACCCCGATATGGCAACAGTCAATGTGCAGAATCGTATTGCTACAGCCCAGGGCTTATTGCCGGCCGAAGTGACCCGAAGCGGTATCACTGTCCGCAAACGTCAGACGAGTAACATTAAGGCATTGGCACTATATAGTCCCGACAGTTCTTTTGACGAAAGTTTTCTGAATAATTACCTGAAGATTAACATAGAGCCCCGTCTTTCACGTATTGCCGGTGTGGGTGAAGTGAATGTGATGGGGGCTGACTACTCGCTGCGTATCTGGCTCGATCCCGGAAAAATGGCCAAATATGGTTTGGTGCCATCTGATGTGACTAAGATTTTGGATGAACAGAATCTGGAAGCTCCTACAGGGACACTCGGAGCAGAGTCAAAGAATACTTTTCAGTATGTACTGAAATATCGTGGTCGTTATGAAGAAGAGAAAGATTACGGGAATCTGGTCATCCGTTCTTTGGGAGGAGGAGAAGTACTCCGTCTGAAAGATGTGGCCCGTATTGAATTGGGTTCCAGTTCTTATACATATATCGGAGAAGTGAACGGGCATCCCGGTTCCAACTGTATGATTGCACAGACTTCCGGCTCGAATGCCAACGAGATCATTGAAGAAATAGACAAGGTAACGGCAGATATATCAAAGAGCTTGCCTGAAGGAATGGAACTGGTGGATCTGATGAGTTCGAAAGAATTCCTGGATGCATCTATTAAGAATGTTGTCAAAACATTGATTGAAGCTATATTGCTGGTAGTACTTGTGGTATATGTATTTTTGCAGAGTCTGCGGTCTACCTTTATCCCGGCTATTTCTATTATTATTTCTCTGGTCGGAACATTTGCTTTTCTTTATGTCGCGGGTTTCAGTCTCAATATGCTGACTCTGTTTGCATTGGTACTGGTCATCGGGACAGTGGTAGATGATGCCATAGTCGTGGTCGAAGCGGTGCAGGCCAAGTTTGATGAAGGATACAAATCGGCTTATCAGGCAACTATTGATGCAATGGGTGGCATTACTTCGGCACTGGTTACAACTACCTTTGTTTTTATGGCAGTATTTATTCCTGTATGCTTTATGGGAGGAACTACCGGAACTTTCTATACTCAGTTCGGATTGACCATGGCAGTTGCCGTTGCAATTTCGCTGGTCAATGCCCTGACCCTGAGCCCTGCTCTCTGCGCATTGATTATGACTCCCCATATGGAGGCTGTTAAAGGAGAAAAACTCAGTTTTTCTTCCCGCTTCCACATGGCGTTTGATAGTGCGTTCCATCGACTGGTACTGAAATATAAGAGTGGTGTGTTTTTTATGTTGAAACGTAAATGGCTGGCTGGCGCATTATTATTGGTGGCCTGTGCCGGACTATTCATTCTTATGAAAACCACAAAGACCGGACTTGTACCTCAGGAGGATATGGGGACTATCTTTATAGATGTGCGGACATCACCCGGAAATAGTCTGGAAGAAACCAGAATCGTCATGGACGACATAGATAAGCGGATCAATGATATCCCGCAAATCAGAATGTTTTCGAAAGTGACGGGCAATGGTATGATTAGTGGCCAGGGGGCTTCTAACGGTATGTTTATCATCCGATTGAAACCGTGGGATGAACGCAAGGAAAGAGAAGATGGGATCAATGCGGTTATTAATGAGATATACCGTCGTACAGACGATATTTCTTCTGCGCAAGTGATGGCTTTTGCATCACCGATGATCCCCGGATATGGTGTGAGCAGTGGTTTCGAAATTTATGTGCAGGACCAGAAAGGCGGTTCGGTGGAAGATTTGCTGAAATATACCCGTCAGATGATTGAGGCGCTGAATGCGCGACCGGAAATCGGACGTGCTTCCACTTCGTTTGACACTAAATACCCGCAATATCTGGTGGAAGTGGATGCGGCTCTTTGTAAACGGAATGGGGTGTCTCCCTCGGATGTGTTGAGCACCTTGTCGGGTTATATCGGCGGTAATTATGCATCGAATATGAATCGTTTCTCCAAACTTTATCGTGTGATGGTGCAGGCTTCGCCGGAATTTCGTCTGGATACGGAAGCGCTGAATAATATGTTTGTCCGCAACTCCGACGGAAAAATGTCACCTGTCAGCCAGTATCTGACACTGACACGGGTATATGGCGCCGAATCATTGACACGTTTCAATCTTTTCTCTGCTATATCCGTCAATGGTGCTCCGGCGGAAGGTTATAGTTCAGGACAGGCTATTGAGGTGGTACGCGAAGTGGCAGAACAGACATTGCCTGCAGGTTATGGTTTTGAATTCGGAGGTATGTCGCGCGAAGAATCTTCTACGGGAAATACCACTACGCTGGTTTTTATTATCTGCGTAGTGTTTATCTACCTCATTCTGTGTGCACTTTATGAAAGTCTGTTTATCCCGATTGCGGTGATTCTTTCCGTACCATTCGGTCTGGCAGGTAGTTTCCTTTTTGCTAAGATGTTCGGTCTGGAGAACAATATTTATTTGCAGACAGGTCTGATCATGTTGATTGGTCTGTTATCGAAGACAGCTATCTTGCTCACGGAATACGCTTCCGAACGCCGACGACAGGGAATGAGCATAATGCAGGCAGCTATATCGGCTGCACAGGTTCGCCTGCGTCCTATCCTGATGACATCGCTTACGATGATATTCGGTATGCTACCGATGATGTTCGCATCGGGGGTAGGAGCTAACGGAAATATATCTATCGGAGTAGGAACTGTGGGTGGAATGCTGATTGGTACGGTCGCCCTGTTATTTATTGTACCTGTGCTGTTTATTGTTTTCCAGTACTTGCAGGAAAAGCTGATGCCGGCACGTAAGCTGCCAAAACTGGAAGAGGAAAATCTTTAATTAATGAAACGTATGAAAAAGATAATAATATGTTTATTCCTGTCCGTTGGATTGAGTGGATGTCATATATACCGGGCTTATGAACGTCCGGATGAAGTGGTTGCCGATAGTCTTTATCGTCAGTCTGTTGCTGCCGAGGACACCGTTTCGCTTGCTTCCCTTTCATGGAAGGAGTTGTTTACCGACCCGCAGTTGCAGCAGCTTATTGACATTGGTATCCGGAATAATACCGACTTGAATATCGCCCGCTTGAGAGTGGAAGAAGCAGAAGCATTACTACTTTCTTCTAAGTTGGCTTATCTGCCCTCTGTCTCCCTTACTCCACAAGGGACAATGAGCAGTGCGGGTGGTACAAAAACTTCCAAAACCTATAATTTGGCAGCTTCGGCTGACTGGGAACTGGATATTTTTGGAAAACTGACCAATGCAAAACGGGGTGCTAAAGCTGTTCTTGAACAGAGTGAAGCCTATCGGCAGGCTGTACAGACACAGTTGGTAGCTACTATTGCCAATAGTTACTATACATTACTGATGCTCGATAAACAGTTGGATATTACCCATCGCACTGCCGAAACATGGGACGAAAACTTGCGTGCAATGAAGGCCCTGAAAAAAGCCGGACAAACGACTGAGATGGCTGTCGCCCAAACGGAAGCAACCAAACTCTCGACAGATGCTTCCGTACTTTCTATTGAACAGCAGATCAGTGAGCTGGAAAACTCTCTTTCCGCATTGCTCGGTATGACATCACAAACAGTCAAACGTTCCACTCTCGATAGCCAGGAGTTTCCCGAATCTCTTTCAACCGGAGTACCGTTGCAGTTGCTGCAACGCCGTCCTGATATTCGTCAGAAGGAAGCAGAACTGGCTGCCGCGTTTTATGCAACCAATCAGGCGCGTTCCGCTTTCTATCCATCCATTACGTTGAGTGGCTCTGCAGGATGGACGAACTCTGCAGGTGGTGTTATTGTTAATCCCGGTCAGTGGTTGCTTTCAGCTGTAGGTTCGCTGGTTCAACCGCTTTTCAATCGTGGACAGAATATCGCTAATTTGAAAATAACGAAAGCCCGACAGGAAGAAGCTCTGCTTACCTTCCGCCAGAGTCTGCTTGATGCCGGAGCGGAGGTGAATGATGCTTTGGTGCAGTGGCAGACGGCGCGGGGGCGTCTTAGACTTTCCAAGCAACAAGTTGCCTCCCTTCAGTCTGCTGTCCGTAGTTCCGAACTGTTGATGCGGCATAGCTCGCAAAACTATCTCGAAGTGCTTACTGCGCGGCAGACTCTTTTGCAGGCAGAATTGTCTGTTGCTTCCAATCGTTTTGACGAGATACAAGGAGTCATTAACCTTTACCATGCATTGGGAGGAGGTGCTTCTTTATAGGTCTAATGCTAAAAAATGTGATAATTTAGTAGACGTGGAGCAAAAAAAGAGGAAGAATGTAATTTTTAATACCCAAAAATACTATATTTGTATAGCCGTTGAAAGGTGCGTTCATTGAGACTAAATATCGAAAAGCGTTCAGCTTTTTTACGTAGTAACGAAACTACCAATTTCTTTTACCCTCAGGGTAAATATTACAACACGTAAAAATGACTGAACGCCTACGCTTGTTATACATATACTTTGCGTGGGCGTTCTTCTCATTTGTGTTGTAGGGATTGGTAGTTCCTGTTGCTACATTTGGGAAGAAAAGGCTCACGTTTTTTTATATCTATTCTTGACATAACATTCAAAACATATGAAAAGATCTTCATTTTGGGTTTTATCGTAAAAGTGCGTTGCTTTTTTAACGAGTTAGTTTTCCTTTTTATTAAACTAAAAAAAGACTACTATGGATAAGAAAATCGTAGGTGCCAACGCAGGCAAAGTATGGCACGCCCTTAATGAGGCTGATGGAATTTCGATTCCCGAACTTGCCCGGAAAGTAAACCTGAGTGTGGAAAGTACGGCTCTGGCAGTCGGTTGGCTGGCTCGTGAAAACAAGGTAGTGATTGAACGAAAGAATGGATTAATTGAAATTTATAATGAAGGTCATTTTGACTTTTCTTTCGGATAAGTATAATGAATATAATGCTGGTTAGGTTATATAATGAAAGAAGCTCTCGATAAAAAACTGAATTCAGTGATATTGAAAGCTTCTTTTTATTATATACCTTGTGTAAAAATGTCTTGTTGAAGAGTAACTGTAATGGAGTGTTCACCCTTCCCTGTTATGATAATTACCTTATTTCTTTGTCAGAAACTTCTTGCTCAACCACTTTCTTACAGGCTCGTCATACAGTTTCAGGCAAAGGTAAGCCAACACAATGCTTCCGAAGAAGACACATAAGGCTACCGGCCATGACTGGGAGAAAGTGATATGTGGCTCTTTGCTCCATAACCAGGCATAGAACAGATACATGAAAGGATAATGTATGATATATACCGGATAAGATATATCTCCCAGGAATTTACAGATTTTGGCTGTACCTTTATCCGTCGTTTTTCCCGAAGCACCCAGATAGACAAGTAGCGGGAAAATAAGAATGGTGCATATAGCATCGTAAATACCGTTCATCCACTGCGAAGTATGACCGCCAACGTACGGCATGGAAAGTAAAACGAGAGTTGCTACGCTGCATATCCAGAAAGCACCTTTGATATGGACAGGTTTAAAGATGCGTGACATCAATAATCCGATAGAGAATGCGAACAGCATACGTAGAAAACCTCCGATCAGGTTATAGTCGATCATCGACCAGCCTACTCCCAGATGATAGTTGCCGGAAAGATTGAATATCGAGAAGGAAGCCAATCCGATTCCTGCTATCACAACGAGTATCGTAAGTGCTTTGGTAGACAGTCGGCGAATAAATAGGGCATACAAAATATTACCGATATACTCGAAGAACAAAGACCAGCTGGGACCATTCAAAGGGTACATCTCGCCGTTTCCACGGACTTCGGGACCCGTGCCCGGAACAGCCGGAATCAGGAAAAGATTGAGAAGCATAGCCACCATTACCATCGATATGGAAACACGGGTACCGTCCCATTGCTCGCAGCCTTGTATGCAAAATGTAATAGCACCCAAAACGGCTCCCATAACAACCATCGGATGCAGACGGATTAACCTGCGTTTGAAAAACTCTTTTTGGGTCATCGTTGTTTTCCAGCGGTCATCATAAGCATAGCCGATAACGAAGCCCGAGAGAATAAAGAAGAAATCGACAGCCAGATACCCATGATTGAATTTTTGGTCTATGGGACTTGTAGCAAAACCTTCGAATACATGATACCATATCACCAAAAGAGCCGCAACCCCTCGCAGTCCGTCAAGGAGTACGTAATGGGGTTTAGAGTCTGCAAATGCAGAGGAAGAGATTTTTTGCATGTTTTAAATTATTGTTCAAATTAGTATTAGTCATTGAAGAAGCCGCAAAAATACGGAATTTATAAGTTTAAAAATTTGTCCTGCATCAAAATCTTGCCGTGTATGGGAATTATTTGTATGCTCTGAGGCGGCTGAGTGTTGATAGTGTGATGCCCAGATAAGAGGCGATATATCCCAATTGTATCCGCTGGCACATTTGAGGAAACTGAAGTTTGAATGCTTCATATCTTTCTTTTGCAGACAGGGTGAGGCGGTCTTTGTGCGAACGGTGCAGGCGTCTGTATTCGTTTTGATGAATCACTCTTCCCCAGTTTGCCAGTTCGATATTGGTCTGAAACAGCCGGAGCAGATCGGTTAGTGATATTCTGTATGCGACGACGTCCTCAAGCGTTTCCACAAATTCTTCACTCATCTTATTATAATACAATTCATCCATGCTGAAGACAATCGCTCCTTCGCACGCAAAGGAAGTCGTTATTTCCTCTCCGTTTACCAGCCAGAAAGAGCGGGTCATTCCTTCTTCAATAAAATAAGCCGATTTGCAAAATTTGTCAGCCTCTATCAGTTGATGTCTCTTTGGAAAATGACATAATACTGTATTTTCTTTTAGTATTTGTATCGTTTCATCCGAAATGGGATACAAAGAGTTCATCTTATCTATAATGTTTCTCATAAAGTAGCCTTAATAATTTTCTGTCAAGTGCAAAAATAGGAAAAACAATTCTGCCTACAATAGATGCCGGTGAAAAAGGGGGTGTTTTATCGGTTCGCTCACTAAGGAGGAGAGAAACCGGAGAGTGGGAACTGCTGCTGAAAGACAAAGAAGGTACATTTCATTCTTTGGTGAAATGTATCTTCTTTGATATCGGGAAGAGGCTAAACACATGAGTATAGCCAGCTTATTCCGGAAACGGTATACATCAATTGACGTTGCTTACCTTGGATTCTGCTGTATATTCGGATTGGCATCTATCTCGCTTTGTGGAATAGGCAGAGCTATTCTCAGGTCGGTAGCTTCTATCTTTTGTGCGTTAGACGCTTTCAAAGTCTCAAGATGCCAGCTGCCCTTGCGTTCAATAGCCAGACCATTGCGCAAGTAGTCGTAGAAGACTTCCCCTTCTCCAACCAGTTCCTTGCGGCGCTCTTTAAGAATCCTGTCCAGAGTAAAAGTCTCCGTTGATACTTGCTGACTGGTATCCGTGGTACGGCGGCTGATGATGTCATTCAGATAACCTTGTGCTTCTTCAAGATCCGTTCCTTTTTTCAGTCCTGCTTCAGCCGCGTTCAGATAGACTTCGGAAAGGCGGATGATGCAAATGTTATTAGTTTTGGGATCATCTCCGGTCTTGCCGGGGAACTTGGCAAGATAGACTTTCTCGTGCATGGCGGCAGCCGGAAGTCCGGTGTTGTTTTCGATGACAGATTCCTTTGTCAGGCAGTGGCGTACATCCTTGGGGTCTTCATTCAGCAGGTTCAGGAAATCTTCCGACAAGATCAGATTATTCCAGTCGACCGTTGCTTCGTTGGCATAAACCATCGGAGCACCCTCACCGCCCGTACCTCCTGAAGGTTCGGATAAAGTGATGTAAAGTTCGAATAATGATTCTGACTGGAAATCCTGCCCCCATACATTGGGATATTCCTCATAGCTGTAAAGCTGATAACGTCCGCCGTTGTTTTTGATGACGTCCGTAGCGGCATCATAAGCCTTCTGATATTCACCCATATTCAGATAGACTCTTGACAGTAATGCCTGAGTTGCCCAGTAGTTTATATAGCCATTGGATGTCTCTTGTCTCAATCCGGACAGTGCATTGCTCATGTCGCTGACTACCTGTTCGTAGCATTGTGCTACAGTGCTGCGTGACGGTTTATGTGTGGGATCGGAAGGGGAGGTCTCGATGGGTACTCCCAATGAAGCCCCCTTGTCATTCGTATAAGGCATTCCGAACAACCGGGTCAGGTTGAAGAGGGAAAGTCCCCGCATCACCAGTGCTTCGGACTTGATGCGGTTCAATTCTTTAGTATCACTGCTTTGAATACTGCCCGACTCTATTTTCTGTATCAGATTATTTGTCTGTCGTATTACTTTATAAACAGTATTCCACGGCAGTACAATATTCAGATTATCGGAAGCGAGCACATTGTATTCGTAATAGGGAGATACACGTTTTCCGTCTCCTTTGGTGATACGTGCCTGTACATCGGTGGCACGGCAATCGCCGTAATACCAATAGTTGTCTCCGTAGTAGCTATGGCCGGATGCCAGACGATAAATTCCGTTCAGAGCGATCTGGGCATCGTCCAGTGTTACGATGGCCTGTCCGGTTTCTACCGAGCTGGTGGTGTTAAGGTCTAGCCAGTCTGCCGAGCAGGAGCTGTTCAGTAGAGCCATTGCTGTAAGTATGTATATATGAATTCGTTTCATTATGTTGTTTATTTAGTTAGAATGATAGGGATGTTAGAATGATAATTGAGCTCCGAAACTGAAAGTACGCATGGCGGGAGCCTCACAAAAGACTTCACCGTTAACGGGTGTTTCGGGGTCATACTGTTTCCATTTGGCCCAGGTCAGCAGATTATTTCCCGAGAAATATACCCGTACTTTGTCAATCATCAGCTTTTGAGTCCACTGGTTGGGCAGTGTGAAGCCGAGGGTAAAGTTTTTCAGGCGTAAATGATCGGTACTGTGGATATAGCGGGACGAGTTGGTGGAAGTAGCCGGTTCACCATATACGAAACGTGGGGTATCCGTCTGATCTCCGGGCTTTTGCCAACGGTTCATCATGTATGCGGGCAAGTTGTATCGTGAACTGTAGATGGAACTGCTGCCGTTTTCAATATAAGTTCCCAGTTTGTCGAATGAGTAACCGCCCAGTGAATAAGTTAGTGTAAAGGTCAGGTCTATCCATTTGTAATTCAGGATATTGGTGAATCCTCCTGATACTTTGGGAGTAGCGGTTTTGTACGGAATAGATTCTGCTTTGGCAGCGTCGGTGGTGAGTTCCCGATTGTAGCTTCCGTCTTCATTTTTTGTATTCAGATAATATTGGGCAGAACCGGTCAGCGGGTCTACTCCGGCAAACTCTTTTACATAAAACGTATGATAGGGGAGTCCCACTTTATGGATGAACCATGTTCCCTCAATCGTCTGGTCTAATAGTCCGTTGAGTGAAACGATCTTATTCCGGTTATGGCTCAGGTTGAAAACACTGGTCCAGTTAAAGTCGTTGGAAACAACATTCAGCGTACGCAATTCAAACTCTACTCCCTTGTTGTTCAGGCGTCCGATGTTGCTTAAATAACTGGTAAATCCGGTAGTGGCGCTGATGGGGAGACTGTAAAGCAAGTCTTTGGTATCCCGGTTGTAATATTCCAGACTCGCAAAAATACGATTGATAAATGAAAGATCGATGCCCAGATTCAGGCTGTAATTCTTTTCCCATGTCAACAGATCATTGGGTTGTGCCGATTCATACGATCCGGCTGCCTCCATGTAGTTTTCTCCATAACTGTACAGTCCTTTGTAGCCGTAGTATGAACCGGGCTGATTTCCGTTTACACCATACGAGGCACGTATCTTGATATCACTCAAAACCGGCTTTACGGCTTTCATGAAATTCTCGTTGCCCAAATGCCACATACCCGACACAGACCAGAAATTTCCCCAGCGGTTGTTGGGTGAAAGGCGTGAACTTCCGTCGCGACGGTAACTTCCGGCGATGTAGTAACGGTCGTCATAGTCATAATTCAGTCGTGATAGATAAGAAATCATCCGATAGGCTTGGGTGGCAGACTTGAAACTGTTCAATACGGCGGCATTATCCGGTTCTGTCAGTTTATCACTGGGCAGTTTGGACTTTTCACCCGAAGCGTGGTCTGTCTGGTAGCTTTCTATTTCATAAGCCGCCAATACATCGAGATGATGTTTGCGGGCGAAAGTACGCACATAGTTCAGTGAGGTCGATGAGATCAGTTTGCCGTATTCAATGAAGCCTTTGGCTGTCTGGGCGTCGCTTCCGCTTTTAGGGCCTGCCGAGCTCAGAGGGTTATAGTAGCGTAAATCCTTCTGGATAGTATAATCATAGCTTAATGTCTCTTTCAGTTTGAGACCTTTGATCGGCTCTATCGCTGCGTAACCGGTTGAAAACATACGTGTCATACGCACGCGGTTGTAATCGGTGAGTATGTCGCGCAACGGATTCAGGCTGGTGCCGTCATAAGCTCCTACATAGTTTCCTTCTTCATCACGCACCACCATGGAAGGTGTCATGGTCATGGCCACGCACAGAAAAGGGTTGATAGATGATCCGCGTTCCTCATTCATTTCCTGGTTCATTTGCGAGAACATCATATTTGCTCCTACTTCCCCGTATTTGCCGACTTTCTGCGTAACGTTCAAGCGTGCTGAGTAACGGTCCAGACTGGAGTTTTTGGCCAATCCTTCCTGATTGTTGTAGCCGAGCGAGGCATAGAATGTAGAACGGTCGTTACCGCCGGAGACGGAAGCTTCATAACTCTGATGCATAGCGGTGCGGAGCAGCTCTTTTCGCCAGTCCGTATATCCCATGGACGGCTTATATGCATATGTGCCGATATTGGAATTGGCATATTCACTCGGAGACTCCATACCGTTGTCTATTGCGTAATTCAGCAATCCTTCATAGAGCAGTTCTTCCCGTTGGTCACCGTTGAGGGTAGGGCGGAAGTCGACAGCCGCATGAGAGAAGCCGCCTGACACGTTCAAGTCCACACGTACCTTTCCGGTATTTCCTTTTTTAGTTGTAATCAATATGACGCCATTGGCGGCGCGGGAACCATACAGGGAAGCCGCTGCCGCATCTTTGATTACAGTCACGTTTTCAATATCCGACGGATTCAGTGTACTCATTATATTGGTCTTGGAGTTGTTCATATATGCTGCATCAGGACCACCGGAACTCATACTCCCGGAAGTAACCGGTACTCCATCTATGACAAACAAAGGTTCCTGTGAAGCGTTGAACGATCCCATTCCTCTGATGCGAATACTTTGGTTGGCACCCGGTTGACCGGAACTGCTGGTTATTTGTACACCGGTAGTCATACCTTGCAACTTTTGCTCAACGCTCATCACGGGTACTTCTTTCAGCATATCTGTACGCAGCGTATTGGCCGATCCTGTGAACGAGGATTTGGAGAAATTACCATACCCTGTTACTACTACCTCGTCAATATCCATCGTTTCGGGAATCAGTACTATTTTGAGTTCTTTCTCTTTGCGGGGGACGCGTATTTCCTGTGTCTTCATTCCCACATAAGATACGACCAGCATCTTGGTTCCGGTTTCCACGGACAATTGAAACTGACCGTTGATATCGGTAATCACTCCTTTGGTGGGATTCCCCTTTACACTGACGGTGGCACCGATAAGTGGTTCATTATCCTCTGATGATATAACAACACCGGATATGTTCAGTTGCTGAGCGGATGCATACGAAATACTCAACAAACAAAACAGTAAGCTAAAACATAATGTTAACCTTTGATTAATCTTCATACTTTTATATTTAAAAATACATTTGCTATAAAGTCGATACAAAGGATATACCAATAGGATATAAAGAAATGCTGAAAAGATAAGATACAGATTAACAGCGGAGTTGAAAAAACGATATTATTGGGGCGGTGTGGAAAAAAATGTGGAAAGGTGTGGAAAATATCCCCAATCATTGGTACGATAAATAGCGTGGCTATATGGATTATCGTACCGATAATGATTGGGTATATAGGTCTTACAATTTAATATCCCGGATTCTGATACTCGCTGCCGTTGATAATGGTAGCGGTAAAGGTCGTAGAAATGGGACGTAAAGCATAATTCGGATCAAAGAACCGTGCGAGATCCGGGTGAGTATCTTTCAGATAATCGGAACTCTTGAACATCCCTGTCCGTTTCAAATCGTAGAAACGGCAATATTCACCGCATAGTTCGCGTCCTCTTTCGTCTAATACGTCACGAACCGTCATGCTGCCCGTTAACGGGTTTGCTCCGGCGCGTTCGCGAACCTTATTCAGGTATTTGGCGGCATTCGCTCCTCCGTTCAGATAAATGTCAGCCTCTGCGGCAATCAGATAGACTTCCGCCATACGCATGATAAACGTAGCGTTTAAGTTTCCGTTTCTTTGTTTGGAGGCGTTTGCAACGTAATAGTTACTGCTGTTGTGCTTGTTTAGTGACGGATAATAGTAACGGAACAGATTCTCGCTGGTACCGTCGTTCTTGTAATTCCCAGTTACATTTGTATACGAGTAGTTCATGTTCACATTGTTGTTTGCATCACTGTAGACATGGTTGTAATCAATCAACAAATAGTCGGTCTTGTGCTCATTCTGTTTTTCCGTAGAATAATCCGCATCCTGCGGCATGATAAATTTAATGGCCGGATCACCTTTCTTCAGAGCTTTGCCGATGACTGTTTCGTCTTTGTCGTACATGTGTACGGCACTTTCGTCCCAAGTATAACTTTTATTGGCCTTCCATTCGGTAGTGAATGACTGGTGGAATCTGGGATCTAACGTGCCGTCATTCTGTACATACAGATTCAGCAAGTGTTGCGTAGGCATGAAGATGCCGCTGATGGAGCCTTCCCATGTCAGTCGTGTCTCCTGATTGTCTTCACGGGCACCGAACTTATTGATGTCACACAGGAAATACTCGTCATTGCGGTTTAGCTTGTAGTTACCGTTGCTCGAACCGTGTCCGTCCGTGCCTGCATACCAGCGATGTTTCCAAAGCGCTTCCTTGTTTTCCCAGTTATTGCTTTCTTCGAATACTTCACTGTACGTAGGATACATATAAGTGTTGTATTTCCCGCCACCCGATTCGCAGTCGGAGATCAGCTGTAAAGCTGCGTCGAGAGCTTCCTGCAGGTATTCCGTGCTTCCATACTCGTAGGTCTGCAGACAGGCTTTTGCCAGAAAGCCGAGAGCGGCTTTCTTGGTCGGAGTGGTAGTCGTGGCATGATTCCCGATTGACAGCCATTCGGATGCGAATCTTAGGTCGGGCAGGATGACTTCTTTGTAGATAGTCATCGGGTCGGTGCGGACAGGAGAGTAGTTGAGGCTGGTTTCCGGTTCCGTAAGCATGGTTACCCCTCCGAATTGTTCCACTGCGTTGAAGTAATAGACAGCTCTCATGAAGCGGGCTTCGGCAACTTTCGCATTCCGTTCCTCTTCTGTGGCGTAGGGAGGCTTGTCGCCTAAGGTGATGGCTTCGTTGCAGGAACCTATTCCGTCGTATGTCCCGTTCCACCAGTTATTGGTGTAGGTCGTGTTGGGCGATGTTCCGGCGAAAAACCAGAACCATTCGGTGTAGCTTGTCGATTGGTTAGCCTTGTACGTCCAGAGGTCCGTATCCCCTTCGGTTAGCGACATCCAGTCTGCGGCACCGTAGTAAAACCTTTCCATTGCGAAGTAGCACTGGTTGATCAGTGTTTCGTATCCCTCGGTCGAGGTAGCCAATGTTTCATTGGTAAATGCGCCCGGGTTGTACTCTTCCAGCGAGCAGGAATGCAGGAATAGTGCAGACAGCAGGACAGAGCAAAAAACTGTTTTTAAATGTATACTTTTCATTGTCATTTTCTTCTTTAATTAGAATGTGAGATTAACTCCAAATACAAATTGCCGATAGGTGGGAAACGCGTCCGAACCGTTCGTTTCGGGGTCTGTGTCCTTCAGTTGCTTGTCTTTCACAAAGATGAACGGATTGTAGGCCGTAGCGTAGATGCGGCATTTCTCCATCAATACCTTGCGGGAAATGTTGGCGGGGAGGGTATATCCCAGAGTGATATTCTTGATCTTGATGAAGGAGCCGTCGTGTACTCTCAGTGAAGGATATACCGTTTTTTGTTCGTCTCCCGTTCCGGGACGCGGGAAGTATGCGCCCTGATTGTCCTCTGTCCAGTAATCCACGCCTGCCAGCTGATTCTTGGTCACACTTTGCTCTGCGGTATAGTAGCCGAGCAGGTCACTGTTGATTGTCTGCCCGTAGCGTGCCATTGCAAAGACGGATAAATCGAAGTTCTTGTAGGTGAAGGAGTTGTTCAGTCCGATGATCCAATCCGGATTCGTGTGTCCCAGAATTTGTCTGTCGTCGGTGCTGTATTTATGTACTCCGCCGTCTCCGTTTTTATCCACTGTCTCTATCTTGATAAATCCCGGATTTACGCCATATGCATCCAGCGTCTCCTTCGGAGTGTCACTTCCCCAGATACCTGCATATTTATAGCCGTAAATGGCGTGAATCGGTTCGCCGGTAAACAGGTTCTCGGAGATCAGGTCACCGTCGGGCAGCTTGTCTATCTTCTCCTTGCTCCAGGTAGCGGACAAGGTCGTGTTCCATGTAAAGTCCTTGTGCTGTATATTGTGGGAGTTCAATATCACTTCCACGCCCTGATTGCTGGTTTGGGCGATATTCTGCCAGATAGACAGAGGAGAACCCCATCCGGTCAGTCCGCTGGTGATGGGCAATATACGCTTGAATAATAATCCTTTGGTGGTTGTTCTGAACCATTCAATGGAACCGTCGATGCGGCTGTTCAGTATGCCGAAGTCCAGACCGATGTTCCAGTTGTACGATTTTTCCCAACCGAGGTCGGTGCTGCCGTAAGTCTCTGAGTATTGTGTGAAAGGAACGATTTTTCCATTGACGGAGACTCCGCTGGCAGAATATACGTAGGCTTGGGTAGTGGTGCTGTAAGCGTCTGTTCCGCCAGAGTTGCCTGTGATGCCGTAGCTGACTCTCAGTTTCAGGTTGTCCAGCCAGCTTCGTGTCTTTTCCATAAAAGCCTCGTCGGAAATTCTCCAGGCTATGGCGCCTGCCGGGAAAGCATCCCATTTGTGTCCGGCGGAGAATTGTGAGACACCGTCCCAACGGGTGGAGAAGTTGAATAAGTACTTGCTCTTGTATGAATAGTTGAGGCGGAAAGCAAAAGACATTTTCTGTGTCTGTGCGAAGTCCGATTCCACATGTGGGGAGGAACCCGAAGTCAACCGCCAGAACGACCATTGGTCTACCATTTGTCCGCTTGCGGCAGCCATGTTGCTTTCCGACTGGTTCTTGTTCCACGAAGTGATTAAAGAACCTCCTACCGTATGCGCTTTGGCAAGGGTTGTGCTGTATGCCAGAATGTTTTCCCACGTGTAATTCCATGCGTTGTCATTGGTGATGGAAGCGTGAGGCGAACCCGCATAACTCGGACGGTTGGCGTTGCATTGGTTTCCCCAGTATTGTCCTCGTCGGGAATGGTTCAATGTCCCGTTGATCTGGCTGGTGAATGTGAAATCTTTGAGAGGAGTCAGCTCGACATACCCGCTCATATTCAGGTAAGTGGAACGGGTGTTGTTCGCATATTGATTCTCTATGAAATCTCCCATCGGCGAATACTGCCCTGTGATATATTCGTGATTGATCTTGCCTTCCTCATCATAGGCATCCCCCAACGGGAAAGCGGAGAGGGAGCGGGTAAACGTGTTTTTCACGCCGGAATTCAAATCACGGTACACCAGATTGGAGGTGAAACCGACTTTCGCCCACGAAAAGAGTTGCTGGTCGATGTTGAGCCGTAAAGAGTACCGGTTCAGATTTTCATTGCTGAGCAGACCTTCTTCCCGGTTGTAGGAGGTCGAAGCGAATATCCTTGTCTTTTCCGTTCCGCTGCTTACCGAAAGGCTGTACTTTTGTGTGGTAGCTGTATTACCGGAAACCTCGTCTACCCAGTCAATCCATTTTCCGGCATTATACGCATCTGTAAAAGCCTGCTTGCCCAGTAGGGCAGACATATCGGAAGGGAAATCACCGTTCTTATATCGGTATGCCTCTTTTTGGTAAGTCACCCATTCATCCTGAGTCATTCCGTGTTTGTAGTTGGGCGATCCGCTGAAGCCGTAATACGCGTCAAAGTTGATTGTGGCTTTGCCTTCTTTTCCTCTTTTGGTGGTGATAATCACAACACCGTTTGCTCCTGCCGAACCGTAAATGGCGGTGGATGAAGCATCCTTCAGAACATCGACACTTTCAATGTCGGAAGGGTTGACCTGACTATAGCTTCCGGGGATTCCGTCGATAATAAACAGTGGCTCGTTATTGCCATATATGGAACGCGAACCACGCAGCAGGATGCTGACTTCACCGCCTACCTGTCCCGATGTTTTGGTGATGTCCATGCCGGGTATCTTTCCTTGAAGAGCCTCCATCACATTACTGGTAGGAGCAGCCAGTACCTCGGCACTTTTGACAGAGGTTACCGCTCCTGTCAGATCCCGCTTTTTGACGGAGCCGTATCCTACTACTACCACTTCGTCAATCAGTCGGGCATCTTCCACCATTGTGATTTCCAGTTTGCTTTTATTACGTGTGCTGACTTCCTGTTCTATGTATCCCATATAAGATACTTTGAGTATTGCGTTGGGCGACACACGCAGTGTGAAGAGTCCGTCTACATTTGTAATAGTCCCGTTGTTTGTGCCTTTTTCTACAATATTAGCTCCGATTATCGTCTCTCCCTGAGAGTTTTTCACTACGCCGGAGATGCTTCTGCTCTGCTGGCCGTAGACTTGTGTGGCTCCGACTACCGATATTATTCCTGTTAAAAGGAATAGCAGGTAGAATCTTATCATATAAACTGTCTTTAGGGTAACGTCTGTCCCTATGTTTGTTTTATCAGAAAATGATTTCATGTTTTTTGTTTAATTGTATGTTCACTAATTGGTTTTTGAATAGTTAAATCTCTGAATGATTTAAATCTATGTCCCGATTATACCGATTTGATTTACTCCATAGGCTATTAGATTTTATTGGTTAAAACTGCGATTGTACCGTGAATTGACGGTCAATCTCTGAGTGTATGTATTTGATGTGGCGCCACGATCAATATCAGTTTATTTAGACTGATTGGACAAAAGTAGGCATAGAGCGTTGGGGATTGAAAAAAATAAAGTTGACTTTGAATCAGAATGGGTTGATTTTTACTATCTTTGTCTCAATGTAATCACATAAAGAACAATAATATGGATGTCGAAGTAAAAAATAAAGCAAACAGGAGGCACGTCGGACATAACCTGCAAAAGATCCGTGTTTATTTTGGTATGAAGCAGGAGGCTTTAGCGGCTGATCTTGGTGTAAATCAACAGGTCATTTCAAAGATTGAAAAACAGGAAGAAATCGAAGAAGGGCTTCTAAATCAAATAGCTTCTGTATTAGGGATATCTGCTGAGGTGATTAAGGATTTTGATGTTGAGAAGGCAATATATAATATCAATAACATTAGAGATAACACCTTTGAACAAGGAGCTACATCAATAGCCCAGCAGTTCAATCCATTGGATAAAATCGTGGAATTGTATGAACGTCTGCTGCAAAGTGAGAGAGAGAAAATTGAATTATTAAAGAAAAGGTGATTATTATTAGTTGATTAACTAATTTAACTAAGAAATAAATATTATGGAAACAGAAACTTATACAAACAGTTCACATTTGGGGCGTAAAATAGAAAGAATACGCCGTCTTCGTGGTATGACTCAAACAGATTTGGGCGAGTTGTTAGGGGTGACAAAACAGGCTATTTCCAAAATGGAACAAGCGGAAAAGATAGATGATGAGAAGTTAAAACAAGTGGCTACTGCATTGGGGGTTACAGAAGAAGGCTTAAAGAAATTTACAGAAGAAACTGTATTATACTATACAAGCAATTTCTATGAGAACTGCCATGTAAGCGCATCTAATATAGGACCTATTACTCATGTGGAAAATCTCAACCATTTTTCAATGGACCAAGCTGTGAAACTATTTGAGGAGTTACTTAAAATCGAAAGAGATAAATATGATAAGGGAAAAGAGGAAAGCGCTAAATAATAATAGGTTTATCCTTTTCCTTATTTAGGATTCTTAGAAATATATGATAAAGCTCCATTTAGTTGTTCGGACATTGAAGAATAACTAAATGGAGCTTTAATTTGATAGATATTGTAATAAGCAAATAATTGATAGAAGTCAGCAATTGAATTATTGCTTCTTGCCTATCATTTAAAATGGGTTGAATGATTCAATAATGGGCTAACCGATACGCAAAAGAACTAAATCGTCCAAATATGAATTCAAATCATATAAATCTAAAAGTCGTTTATTGGATAAAGAATTCCTATACTAAATTTAGCTTTGGCTTGTGCAATAAATAATCTCTTTCAGTACATAAATTAATTCGTCCGACTATAGCCGGACGCAAGTTTGCCTATAGCCGACGTTACGTTTGCCTATAGTCGGACGCAAAGTTGCCTATAGGCGGACGAATTAATTTATGCACCCGCGGATATTATTTTTTATAGAGAAAATGTTTATTGTGTTCGTCTGCAATGATTGCAGTAACTCGAAAGTAGATTCAAGAAACATCAATAGAGTAAGTAACTCATAGTCACTTTATCCCATAATACTCTATTATACAAATGAATACAATGTACCTTCTTTTTTTGGGTATTATGTTCTCTCTCTGTATATTTGAATGTCGCAATCATGCTTTTCTATCTATGATATTGATTGGTGCATATAGTGCGACAACTAACTCACATAATGTGCAATAGCTACCGCACATGATATGGATTAGCTATCGCACATCATGTGAGTTAGCTTAAGGGCATAAATTATTTTATAGAATGACAATTTCAAATCAGCAGACTATGTGTCTGTTTACATTAAAAGAATAAGAAGATGCATTGTAACAGGCTGAACAGTTGAATGATAGATGAAAATATGATTTGCTGACGAAGTTTTATTTTATTCATAGCTACATAGCAATAGGTCAAACGGTATGAAATTGGTTAGTTATCTTTGGTCAATGAGACTAGCGAACTTTGAAAATTATTATCTTTGTTACCTTATGTAATGATACAGTTTGGTCTAGAACAATAGATACTGTAATTTGTGACTGAAAATTTGATAATTATGAACATTGGCGATAGTGATATTCTATATTCTTTTGATAGAGCCCGTCTAATTGACAGAGCTTGCAATGGATTCATGAGAATAGACGGGCTTACCTTTAAACGAGCTAGAGATTATATGGACAAATATAGTGCTCGTGATTATTTGATGCAATGTCCACTTGACCTTTCAACGAAAGAATTGGTCAGTGGGATGAAAGATTATTGCCTGCAGCGTAGAGCCGAAATGCTCGAACCTTATCGAAAAAAAAGATATTCAATTAATGGTGATCCCATACATCATCTTTATATTATAGGTAATGGATTTGACAGATATCATGGTGCTGATTCTACATATATGGATTTTCGCAGCTACCTATTAAAGCACAATGATTTTGTCGTGAAGATGTTCGAACTCTTCTTCGGTCTCCGATCTATGATGAATAATTTTGATGATTATAATGATTATCTTTTGTGCCTACAATACGGACGCAAATTGCCAGCTCCAAAGAACACTTGGGCTAAGGACTATTTATGGAAGGATTTTGAAAAATATCTTAGTGAACTGAACAGGGAACGTATTTTTGATTTTGTTGATGAGAATTTGCCGCGATTATACGAAGATGACGAGAATTTTAGTTATGCTGAATATTTAGGTCCTATAGATATTGTTGCTGATGTTGTTTCTTCTTGTACCTTCGAAATACAATATCTGTTTCACCGATGGATTAATACAATACATTACAAGAAAGGATTTAGGAAGAATATGCTGTATCTTGATCCGAACGCTGCTTACCTGAATTTTAATTATACATTGTTTCTCGGAGTGAAACTAAATATTTCAAACAGATGCACAAAGATAATGTAACCTTGCTAAAAATCAAATGGTTATAAAACATATTTTCTTAGCAAGGGTAGAAAAGGAAGCAAGAAAAAGCATATTTGGGTGAGAGTTAGGTTACCAAATCGTAACTCAGCCCAAAATGCTTTAAATACGCTCTTAACATATTATATTACAGCGGTTTGCACACCTTTGCATAATCTTAAATAACTCAATTGTAATTAAATTTGTAACTAAAAAAAGTTGAGTTATGAAAAGTACATTCAAAGTATTATTTTACGCAAAGAAACAGTCTGTAAAAAACGGAAAGGCACCGATAATGGGCCGTATCACCATCAATGGAACCCAAGCGGGTTTCAGCTGTAAGAAAGAAGTGTCCCTCGCATTGTGGGATGTCAAAGCCAACCGGGCCAAAGGAAAGTCCGAGGAAGCCCGTACACTCAATCAGGAGCTTGACAATATCAAGGCGCAGATAACAAAGCACTATCAGTACATCTGCGACCACGACAGTTTTGTCACAGCCAAGAAAGTCTATAACCGCTATGTCGGTTTCTCAGAGGAATACCATACCCTTATGAACCTTTTCAGGAAACAGCTGGAATCGTATAAAGAGAAAGTCGGCAAAGAAAAGGCCGAAAGCACCTATCGCGGTCTGGTTGCCGATTACAAGAACCTTCTGCTTTTCATGAAAAGCAAAAAGAATACAGAGGATATTGTCATCGAAGAACTTGATAAATCCTTCATCGAGGAGTACTACAACTGGATGCTCGGTACCTGTGCTCTGGCGAACTCCACTGCCTTCGGGCGTGTCAATACCCTGAAATGGCTGATGTATATCGCACAGGAAAAAGGCTGGATACGGGTTCATCCGTTCGCATCATTCGAGTGTATGCCCGAATACAAGAGGCGCTCCTTCCTTTCCGAAGAGGAACTGCAAAGGATAATCCGTATAGAACTGAGATACAAACGCCAGCGTGCCATGCGTGATATGTTTTTATTCATGTGCTTCACCGGCCTTTCCTACGCAGTATCAATAAAAGTACAACTGTACTTATTAATACTTTAATAATCAGATTTATACAAAAAATAGACAAGAAAATATTTTGTTATATCCCCAATATTTCCTACTTTTGTATATGAGTTATTTGAAACTATGCAAAGCAGTGTAACCCGAAGCAGGACTTCCATATCTAAATCGTTACCTGCATCTTTTACACTCTCTGTATTTATCTTATTTTCAGAGAGTTATATCTAAATATTTTGTTTTTTGAAACAAAACTTCTTGTTTTGCGGGAATCATGAGACGGTGGAAAACACAGCTTATATGTTCATTGTTAGCACCAGCAAAGCATCTCAAGTTAATCCCAGAGAATGGCTTACCGATGCCATATTATACAAGAGACAGGGTAAAAGACCTAAAAGAGTTGTTACCCAATTACTGGAAACAGAGAAACTCCAAAGAAATCTAACAATACTCTAATGAAAAGCAGATTATAAACGTAATCCCCCGATAAAGTACCCGTATAAAAAAGAATCGCTATAGCAAATCGAACAAAGCTATAGTGATTCTGTATTTATATTCTTGTTTTTCGTTAGAGTATTATTAGAGTTCTTTGGAGTTTCCCGATTCCCAGCAATGGGGTAGCAGCTCTTTTAGGTCTTTCTCCTTGTTGGCTGCATAATACGGCAATAGTGCAATCACCTCCGTGAGCCATTCCCGGGGGTTAATGTTGGAGGCTTTGCATGATGCCAAGAGCGAACAGATTATGGCAGTGTTCTGCGCGGCTTCATGGTTTCCACAAAATAAGAAGTTTTTTCTTGATAAGGCTATCGGACGAATCGCATTTTCGGCCAGATTATTATCTATTTTAAGCCTGCCGTCTTTCAGATAATTCCTCATACGTGGCCAAAGTTGATACGCGTAAGCGATAGCTTGCCCCATCCGGCTTTTAGGAAGCACTTTCGGATAGGCTGTTTCCATCCATTTTTCCAGTTGCTCAAGTATGGGAAGTGCCTGTTCCTGTCTTCTAAGCATGCGTTGCTCATAAGTGAGTTCCTCCTGGTCGGCAATCTGTTCGATCCGATAGAGTTGCTGTATTTGAGCCAGAACATATCCGGCCAGGGATTCATTCTCTTCTTTGGCAACCTCGTAATGTCGCCTTATGTGGGCAAGGCATCCGACAAGGCACACCTCTTTCTTACCCTCAAAGATGTTGTAGGCCGCATAGCCGTCACTTTGAAGATATCCTTTGAAGGTTTGTAATAATTTCCAGGCTGTTTCCTGTGAGCGGGAACCGTCATCATAATGAAAGAAGACCAATCCATCCATAACCGCCCTGACTATCCACAAGTATTCCTTAACCGCTTTATGATTCTGTTTGTTGATAACCGGTAATGTCGTTTCGTCCACCTGGATATAGTCGGCCTTCAATACCTGTTTCTTCAACTCTTCATAGAGAGGTTTAAGTAATTCACAGGCAGGTTTGAACCACCCCTGAAGCGTGTTTTCCGAGATCTTCAGGCCTAAATGGTGAAACTCACGCACCTGACGATAGAATGGTACATGATATTCATATTTTTGCAAGAGGATTTCAGTGAGCAGGCTGGCACCGGGAAGTCCCTTGTAGATAGGCAATAGCGGAAGAGGGGCTATAATAACACTGCCCTGATGCCCCTGAGGCAAACTTATATTGTCTTTCAGGCCATACTTGGGACGTATGATCTCTTTTACGTATAATTTGCCCGGTTCAAATTCAAGTGTACGTGTGCGTTCCTCGCCTATGCGCTTGTATTTATCCGGATCGACTCCTTCGGGTTCTATGACAATCTCCACTACAGGAAGGCCATCCAACATGTTGCGGTTCTGACGCACTTTCTTTTTGGGAGTCGTCGAGCAGACAGGTTCTTGGGCTGCGGCTTCTTCCGGTATTTCGTGTTCCAACGGCTGAACAGGTGGATCGAACAGTGATAGCTGGTTCGGATCCAGATGGGCTAATTTCTCGCTCTTACGGCCGAATAACTGACGATTTAACCAGGCTACCTGAGCCAGCAGTTCCTGAAGCTTATTTTGCAGCTGTTCGTTCTGCCGGGTCAGACGCTCGATTGACTCAGACTGGGAGCTATTAGCCTGCTGGAGTGTGGCCACCAAAAGTTCTAATGTTTCTGTCTGAGTCATTCGTCATACCTGTTTTGAACAATACAAAAATACAGAAAAGCAACCGTATAATCAAGGTTTCACCTGCTGTTTTTCAGTACTGCATGTCACTTTTTCGTAACGCTTTCAGACGTTTGAGCCTTTTGGAAGGTTCGTCGTTGATTCCCTCTACCATCAGAACCAGGTCACGCCACTGCATAGGGTACGACTTGCTTTCTTTGTCATAAGAGGGAAGGCGGAAAGTGCCTTCTTCAAGTCGTTTTATGTACAAAACCAGTCCGCCATCTTCCGCGTGTAGCAGTTTCATTGTAGTGCGCTGGCGGTTGATAAAGATAAACACATCACCTAAACGGACATCATATCCCATTTTATCATGAACAACCCCGCATAATGAGTTCATACCTTTACGCATATCTGTCTTACCCGGACAGAGAAAGTAGCGCATCGTGTCATTCAGGCAAAACATGGCGATTGCAGAGTTGAGTGAGCAATTGCATGGCCGCCTGGGATTCAGCCATACCACTGAAGTGGGCGATAATACCACCGGGGAACTCTATCCGGATCTCACCCGTTTGTATAGCGCCACTATCACAGGCAGAGTGGGAAGCAGGTGAAGAGGTGAGGCTAACCGGTGCAAACTCCTCTAAAGAGGAAGAATGCCTATCCATATGATAACGCCTCGATAGGCCAAACTTTCCTTTCCAATAGTAAAGGGAGTGTAATTTAAACTCTGTCTGGTTTCTATTTCTTTTAAATCACAACAAATATAATTTTTTCTTTTTGGATTTACAAATGCTTCTTAAGGTAGTTTTTGGATGTGTGCAAGGGCGGCGAAGAATGAGCCGTTTATATACCCTTGCTCACATCCGGGAACTACCTTTTCTTTGCGTTTGAAAAGCAAAAAAGGGGAAATGGGTTATATCGCCAGAGGCATTCTCTCTCCAAACTTGATTCGTAGTTGCCCGGCAGTTAACGCCCAATTCTGGAGCGGTTGCGTCCATTTCTTGGAGATGTTCATCACAGCCAGGTAGATCAACTTCATCAATGCCATGTCATTGGGAAAGACACCCTTGGTTTTGGTCACCTTTCGTACTTGACGGTGGAAGCCCTCGACGGCGTTAGTTGTGTAAATCAGTCTTCGGATATGCTCATCATAAGCAAAATAGGCCGATAGATTATCCCAGTTTCGTCGCCATGATTCCAAGACAACAGGGTATTTTTTACCCCATTTATCTTGTAGTTTATCAAGGTTGAGCTCTGCTAAATCTTTATTAGGGGCTTGATAGACTGTTTTCAAATCTGCCATAAACTCTTTTTGATCTTTTGAGGCTATGTATTTCAATGAATTGCGAATCTGATGTATGACGCAGTTCTGGATGATTACCTCAGGAAAAATAGTGCTGATTGCTTCAGCAAATCCCGTGAGATTGTCAATGCAAGCGATCAGAACATCTTTCATGCCACGTGCTTTCAGGTCGGTCAAGACACTCAGCCAGAAATTAGCCCCTTCGCTTTCTGATACATACATGCCTATCAGTTCTTTATGGCCATCTTTATTGACTGCCAGAACATTATAGACAGCTCGACTTTCGGTACGACCACCATCCTTCACCTTGTAGTGCATTGCGTCAAGCCACACAATGGTATACATTGATTCCAGGGGGCGGCTTTGCCACTCCTTCACCTTGGGAACTATGCGTTCAATAATCTCACTTAGGGTGTTGTGGGAGATCTCAACATCATACATCTCCTCGATATGGGAGGAAATATCCCTAAGGCTCAAACCCATACCATACAGACTGATAATCTTGGAAGACATGTTGTCCGCAAGAATCGTCTCGCGCTTTTTAAGGATCTCAGGACTAAAGCTGCTGTGACGATCTTGAGGAGTCACGATATCAATCTCGCCGGCCATGGTTTTGACACGTTTGCTGCCACGACCATTCCGCTTATTGCCTTTAAGACGCTCTGAATCATCAAGGTGGGAGGACATCTCGCCATCTAAAGCGGCCTCTAAAAACTCTTTTAGCAACGGACCAAAGGCTCCGTCTTTGCCCGTGAGCGATTCGCCACTACGCAGTTAAGATAACGCTTTGTCACGCATCTGCTGATACTCTTCACTGTTTCTATCCATAATACAAAGATAATTGTTTGGGGACAGAGTTCAGATTACGCCCTCCTAATTTAATCGGAAAATCGATTAAATTAGAGAGAAAACTGCAAATCAACTCTAAAAATCTTGGGAAATATAACTGAATTTGTCCGTCAGTCTGAGTTCCCAAGATTTTTATGATACTTCAAAGAAACAAGGAAAAAAAAGAGGTCGCTTTTTCAGCAGTATCAAAAAACGACATCCCCTTTGTTCGAAAGTTATATGGCAAATTTATGCTTCATTACTTCCATTTCTTTGGAAACAGTAGTGTCTAAAACTTTTGCATAAATTTTCGTAGTTCGTATGTCTGAGTGTCCTAACATTCTAGCGATTGTTTCCATTGACACTTTATTTGCTAGAGCTATGCATGCAAATGTATGGCGGGCTGTATGGGTCGTTAACTTTTTAGTAATTCCACACATATCGGCAATTTCTTTCAAATAACTGTTCATCCGTTGATTACAAGGTACAGGAAGCACCATGTTTTTTTGTACACAGATCGGATTGTTCTTGTATTTTTCAGCTATTAATGCGGGAATGTCAAGCAGCGGTATGTGACACATGTTATTTGTCTTTTCACGAGGTTTTCGAATCCAATTTTCTCCATTAGGATCTTTTGTAATATGCTCGGGACGTAAATGTTTTATATCCGTGAATGCTAATCCGGACAGGCAACAAAAAACAAAAATGTCGCGTACTATTTCTAAACGAGGTATATTAAATTTCTTTTCCATAATAATATGTAGTTCCTCCTCGCTGAGAAACTCCCGATTAGATTGGGTTTGTTTGAACCTGATTCCGGAGAATGGATTATCCGTCATCCATTTATTTGTAAGTGCCAATGTGATAATTTTCTTTAGGTTCTTTAAATATTTAACTGTTGCATTCTGCGCGCAACTTTTTTCTGTTTTGATAAAGAATTCGAAATTGGATATGAACTCATGGTCGATATTGCAAAGAGGCATATCGTTTAATTGATACTCTTTTCTCAAGAACTCCTCAAGATATCGTACGGTTCTCTCATAACGGAGCACCGTAGCTTTCACCACATCTTTCCCTATTAACTCACGATACTTTGTGTTATGTTCTTTGAAAACTTCCAATAACATCTTGGGAGTTTGGCTTTCACCATAGAATAAATTTTTCAGAATTTCAGCAGTGATAGGTTTATCATCTTGCTCTAACTCGCGATGAATACGAAGTACGCGGGTACGTACTGTTTCCAGATAATGATTAAGTTCCAGATACTTTCTGTCCTTACCAATTGCACATTCCCTTTGGGCATTCCACTTACCAATCTCCACACTACGCTTGATTTGAATTTCCGCACGTTTCCCATTTACAGTTATTCTCAGACAGATAGGAGCCTCTCCGTTTTTCAATAATTTAGCCTTTTTGATGTAAAAAAGGACCGAAAAATAATTTCTTTTCATACTCATGCACTTTAAAAGTTTAATGGTTCAAAGTTACTTTTAGAAGCGATGAATAGTATCACGTAAAATGCAGACAATCAGCGAATAAAACACCAATTCGGAGGACTAAAATTTGGAGGAATTTAAGTCCTCCGATTTCACCTGTATTAGGTGCTCCAGTTTGCGGTAAAATGCAGGTTTGATATAAAAGAAAAAAAGCTCTGATAAGTTTGATTATCAGAGCTTTATACATTTTTGCTGTTTTAAAAAGTGATCCGCCTGGGATTCTCCTAACGGAGTTACCGAGCTGATATTTAAAACTTTATATTTTTAGCTTCAAGCATATCCCATGAATTATCCCACTAATTTGCTACGTGCTTTTGCGGTAGTTTGCTCATGGAGAATACTGGAACAAATATAAGCCTTTTCTTTGAATCTGCAAAAACAGAAGGCAGCTTTGTATCATTACTATCGGTAAGAGAATTTCTATTTTTCTTCTATTGAGTGTTACTCTTTTACAGTTTCTTCTTTAAGAAAGCCCACACGATTAAGATAGAAAAGTAATAGCTATTTCAAAGTAATCAATAAATTGCTATTCGTTTTCTATAAAGATCAGGATTTACTTTTTATGACTCCTCTTGATAGTATACTTTATAATATTTTCCTTTTTCGTCAACACCTTGTTCTATCAGATTCCGGTTTCCATGTATGTGAATGTCGAAATTTTTGTCTAGTTTTATAATGTTTTTAAGAGAACGTGCTTGTTTTTTAATAGCATTCTCTGATATTGCAAAATTCTGGGCAATTTCCACATCGTTGTTTTCCTGAAAGATTGTCTTGTATTTATTAAAGCTATTGATCATTTCAGGTTGTTTGACTACTTCATTTGTGAATTTATCCAAGGAAAAAGCCTCATTCTCTTTCAAAAAATGAATCGTTTTGTTTAGGAAATCAACTTGATCAGCTTTAGAATATTGAGTCAATTCGTTTTTGACAAAATTCTTACAAAGAGATAAAATCCCTTGTGTATTATAATATTCATCTTTTTGAGGTGTAACATGAAGAAAATTGTCTATCCAATACTTAGCGTCATTTCCCTTATTTGTATTATCAATAATGGATGTGATGTATCCATTATTCTTATTTACGTTATAAATAATACAGCCTTTGTCTAATTTATTTATATTTATTCCCTGTTCGCATCTTATAGAGAAAGATTTATTTTGAGAATGTATTTCTAAAAAAGTATCTTTGTTTTCCGATTTAAAAATACCTACTGCATCGACATTTTGATCATCAATATCACAGTTTGTGAAGTATGATACATAAAATTCTCCTGCTTTTATCTTAGGATGATCTGAATTTTCATACAAATATTTTGCCAGCAATACAGATTGATCATGCAGACATGAAGGATCATCAAAAATTTTAGTTACGTAACTATATACTTCATTTAACTCAATGTCTGAATTATGAGTGAATACATATAATTCATCATGTTTTATTGGAGAAATGAAATATTTCAATAAAACAGAGGACAACTCCTCGGAAATTTCAGTTACTGAGTTTGACAGAATAACTCCATCGTCATTATTTTTATTTCCAATCCAATGAACTGCTAAAGAGTTGATTTGGATATCATAGTTATTTATTATCATATTAATTTAAAATTTTATTCCATATTGCAGGAAAATTCCACGCAATCAAAGCGATTACTCCATATATAAAAAGTAGTAATATATATATTATAGAAGTAGTCCAGAGTCTTGGATTTAACGTTTTTTTTATGTGACCATCTAGTTCTTTTTTGGGTATTGTCTCGCTCGTGCATTTGCTCCAATGATTAAGCTCTTTCTTTGATAGCAGAACATCTGATATATCTGTAATCATTTGCATTAAAGCCGAGGCTATAAAATATACAGCTAAACCTTTAAAAATAATATTGATTAGCTTTTCATGCTTCGATAAGACCTCTATTTCTGTAAATTTAGTAAAAAGAGTAAATCCAACTAGAAGAATTCCCGCAAGAACATCCCTTGTGAGGTTGCTTAAAAAAGTGCGGAGCTTTGCAGAATACAACTCAGATTGTTGTTTCAAATCTTTCAGAAGTATTGCTAATTCTTTAGCATAAGCATCTCGTCTTTCGAGCATGACGAAACTATATCTTTCTTTTGCTTGTTCAAAAGCGTTTTGTGCAATTAATGGCAAACCACTCAGCAAGGGCTGCTCATAATCAATGTCTAAAGTAATTCTATCTAAAAATAACTTGCGTCGTATATCAATCTTCGCGTCATCTCTATCTTGATATATCCATTCAACAATATCTTTTAGCAATAAAGATAGTTTTAAATCAACTATAGTATTGTCATTAAATAATGGTATTTTTATCCTCTTTATACCTTGTATAACAACGGTTGCTCCATCCAGTTCATTGACAAAAGTCCCACACAAAGTTGCGCAAGAATAAATCAGTGCAAAGTTGTAGTACTTTGTTTGGGGCTTACTCTTTCTTTTGTTTATGAAAGTTATTAAATACTCATGGACATTATGAGATAAATTTCTCCCATTGGGAAGTAAGACGTGATTTGATATTAAGGAATCGCTGGGGAGTGAATCAATTTGTGAATCAAAAGACTCATCATAATCTCCTGTAATAAGCAAATTGGTTCCTCCACAAGAGGTTGTAAGTTCATTTACAAAGATTTTCAGTTTTGTATATGGCAATTTAGTAAATGGAGATACATTTTTTAGCCAATCTTCAAAATAATCTAAGCAGTAGAAAAATTGTATGCTGTAATCTTCAATTAACTTTAAGTTGGTCTTATTGATTACTATTATAAAATGACTTCCTGAGTAGTCTTCGATTTCATCTATGTCAATGAAATTTGAATCTATACTGACTTGAGGAATTAATAGTTGATTATAAGCTTCTAAATATCTATATAGATTTTGAACGTCCTCTTGCAATTGAGTATAATAATCAATGTTAATGGTTAGGTTTCCCCATACTTCAGAAAAACCTCCTCCATTAGCAACTATTTTGTCAAGTTGTTTAAATATATCCTGAAACATATTAAACTTGTTGTTCTTCTATGTTGTTTGTTCTTATCAAAATATGATACATTCCATCCTCTCCACGCTCTTTGGGTAATGTTAAATTAACTCTAGCTGGATCTCCTGTCCAAGTTAATGTAAGTCCTTCTGCTGTCATTGTGGTGTGTTTCACATTACCTTTAGTAAGTGCTTTTTGACTTATCCTATAAGTTTGTCCATATATACCTAACTCTTGTAAGAAAACTCTAAAAGATGCTATTGCTCGGGCTTTTCGCTCTTCATTCTCATCAAAGATTACAGTATTTATAAATTCCTCTGAGTCGAATATGGTATGACTAACGAGATAGTTGATGGCTCTTTGCCTATAATTGGAAGCCACATCTGTTTCATTTAATAATTCACTATGCTGATTCGCCCAACGTGTGGCAGCACCGAAACTTTTCTTTGTAAGTTCAAAAATATCATCTTTTTCTGAAACCCCAAGAAAAGCCTTAAAATATTGCTTAATTGAATCACTATTTCTTTCAAAAGCTAAGGCTTCCCATGCATATGCGTCTGATAAGGATATTAGAGCCATTTTTTGTATAGCTTTAGCATCTTCAACAAATGTATCTGTTATTTTCCTTAATGTCGCTCTGTCATTGTTGATCTTATATTGGTAAACTAATCTATTGTCGATTTTTAAGAGAAATATGAAAGATGGGTTGTTTTGTATTTTAACCAATGCCACAATGAATACTCCATCAGTAGTGTTTCCTTTATGGTGTTGCTTAAATAAAGCTGTTATCTTTTTTGATAGTTTTAAAAATTTTGTACTATCATCAATTATTTCCTTGCAATAATTATATGTTGGAGAATTAGCCTTATCTGGAAATATATATCTGATACCTTGCGCTACAGCAATAAGTCTGTCTTTAAAGAATTTTCTTTGATCCAAATTTAAACTTACTTCTTTTAAGTATATAGGTTTCTGTTCATCTTCAATTATTATATGAAAAATAAACTTTACTATTTCTATAGAATCTTTATCACTGTCTGTTAAAACACTTTCTCTTCTCATATGACATAATATTAGAGTTGGGTATTATCTACATAGTTTTATCATCTACAAAATTATTAGTATGACACTTACAAAAGTAGCAATAAAATGGCAATTTAGAAAATCTGGAACTTGTTTTTCTGGAACTTGAAAGATAATATGCAGTCTTGATTCATCTATCGTAATCAAAACGGTCAAATTGCTTCACTCTAAAGTATATATTTTATGGAAAAGTAGAAAAAAGCAATGCTTAAGGTGATTTACTTTTTTCGGTACGGAAAGGAATGAACTTCTAAAACTCGAAAGGCTTGGCATTACTGTCTCAAAATTGAAATATGCCTTGCTTCGCAAACAAAAATGGATTGTTACTACCTAAGGTTCTTTTTCCACTTCTTTTTTTTCTTTAGTGGTTTTATGGGTTGTCCATCACTGCTATTGTTTGATTCAGGAGTAAGTAAACCCAATGCAGAGGATAAACTCAAGTCGGGAAGATTAAAAGATTGCCTATTTTTCTTATTGTCATTTTGATTTATAAGTGTGTATATTACATTATTGCCTTGTTCCTTTTCTGTCTGTTCAGTTAATATCTCTGTTTCTTTTCTTTCATCAGAAATTTGCTTCCTCTGTATGTTGAGCTGGTCGGAAATACTACCCTTTTTTATAATGTTGTAATATTCAAAGGAATCGGTCTGTTCCCGTTTGTAGCTAAAAAATCTATCGAATCCTTGCTCCGTTTGTTGAAATAAGTTCTTTCTATCAAAACCACCTTTAACTATTCCTTTTTGAGTACTTTTGTGGTTAGTGAGCGGAGATAGCTTTTTCTTATTGGATTGGTCTTTCCGACTCACAATTAAATGGCAGTGCATATTCAGTTGATTATCTGAACGGCTACGGTCAAAATGAATCTTACCGTAAAACTTTATATCTGTTTCGGATAGTCCTTTGTTGAAGTTCTTAGCATATTCAGGAATAAACACCTTACGGATATAGCATTTCATTGCTTCGGCTTGTCCTTGTTCTGTGTTCCCCATCGCCCGAAGTTCTTTTTCCGATGGGCTGACATGGATAGCATAAAACTTAGCATCTGTTTTCAGGAGTTGCCCTATATTAGTATCTATATCTTTTATGACCTTTGATTTGTATATGTTATCATCTGTCAGATTGAAAAAGCCTTCGGTATAGACACCCTTTTCCATCCGTTCTAAATCTTCATGTTCGAGGTAATTAGCTAGTTGTCGGCTACTGCCTGCATTATTATATGTGCCGTTGGATGGTGGAGCAAAGTCTATGTGCATAAGCTTATGTATTTATCAGGTTTGTAATTTCTGCTTTCAGATTCTCTTTCCTTTTGCTATCCATCACACCGCAAGCAGATAGTTCTGAATAGAGTTGTATCAGTTGAAGCAACTTTTTATAATCTCGTTGGTGTATCTGGTAGAGTGTGTTAATCTGTTTGGATTGGTTGTTTATTACATCAGCATGATTGCCGAACTGCTCACTTAGCTTTTTAAGCACGGCTGTTTGTCTCTCCTGACTGGCTTCCAGTTGAGAAAGAATAAGAGCTTCCAGAGATTTGCCGATAGCATCGAAACGCAAAGCGATAGAATTTGTTGCTCGAATCATGGGATTCAATTGTTCTTCCTCATAGTGACGAATGAAGCGGATAATATCATCCTGCCTCTTATTTATTTTCGCCAATTCAGATTTTACAGATTCAGGTGCTTCCGATGGGTTGATATGTGCCTTATCTATATATCCGAACGCCAACTTTACAACTTCACCCTTTTTCAGTGAATAGCGTTTGCATATCTTCTCTACCAAAGCTGCCGTTTCCTTGTCTATGGAAATGGTAGTGAATATCGTTTTTCGACTGCTGTTTGGCATGGTAATTACTTTTTTATAGAAATATGAATAGATAAATACCTGATAATAAGCGTTGCAAAGAAAATGCTTATTACAAGTGTCATTACAGCGTGTTCTTGTAACACGCTAAAGCCGAAGGCTTTGCCCCGCAGGGCAAGAGGGAGAACAGGATTTGTCCAGTTCCCTCTTGCTCAATTTAGCGAAACGAGCCGAGCCATAAGGCGAGGTGGTTTCTGCTAAATTGGGTGTGGAGATACTTCGTTAGGTGGTAATATTATCCACCTTGTTTTGCATCGTTTTGCTTATCAAGCTGATTTTCCTTTTTGAACCGTTCGTAGGACTTACAATCAGCATTTTCTTGAACAAATATCCGAATGTCGGATGCTCGATAGTAAGTCTTATGGCTAATCATAAAGTAGGGAAGTTTACCACTTGCCCTATATCGTTGGAGTGTTCGGAAAGATACTTTCAATAGAAACGCTAAGTCTTGATTATCCAACAATTTGTCGTTGGGATCTAATACAGTGTTGGTATTGATTAGGGATTGTAGATTTTGCCCTATCTCGTTAAGTTTCTTCGATAGTTTCTCCATCCACTTATCAAAGTTTTCGTTGTCTATATACATTTTTCTTCATTTTTTAGTTGAACATTAATATTTTCAATCGATTGATGAAGCAAAGTTCGGCAAATGGATGCAAATAAGTTAGGGGTGTACCACTGGTACACCCCCATAAATAGTTGCTATATAACTGATTTACAAATACCCTTTATTCTTACTTTCTTCTTGAATAACTTTTCGTAGCATATCCAGAAACTCGGTTACTTTGGCTGGTTTGCGCTTAATAACACTTTCATGCTTCTTATGAATATCCCCCAGTTTGATATTAAAGAGGTACTCAAATGCTCTTCCGATTTCTGTGAGTGGTGACACTACCCCAGTATGGGTAACTACTCTTTTAGATAGAAACATTCCACTAACTAGTTCCATGATTTCAATAAGATAGGTTTCGTCTGTTAAATAGAGTGGTGAGGGTGGAAAGCTGTTTTTGGGAATAAGGAATGGGCTTGGGTACTGGATTTTCAGATTGAACAGTTCTAATTCTGCATTGATTATAGCCAATGTTTTTTGTAAGAACAGTTTTTTAAGCGCATTTTCCCCCCTGCCCGTAGAGAGGTACTGTTTCCAGTGAAGCTATCTCAATGCGGGTAGCTACAAGAATCCGGTAAATAGTTGAGTAATCATTTTCATTACTCATAGTTCTAACTTGGTGGATAAATTCGCCATAAGCATTTTGCATTTCTTCGTTAGTAATTTCCTGTGAGGTTTCGTTTAAAAGTCCGAATATCCTCGTTTGTAATAAATCGTTCATCGGCATAAATATTTAAGTGAATAAATCTGATTGTATTTAGCTAATACCTTATTTCTCAACTGAGGTAGGGATAATACGATTTAGCCACAAGCTTAATTATGCTTATAAACTTCTGTTGATACAAATATAGTGGCGGTTATAACGGGGATGTTGTAAAAAAGCGACTTTTAGTATTCTATATGAATAACTTTCACTTCATGCCCTGCAGGAGAGCTCAAAAATGCATAAGGGCTGTTTCCTGAAAGCCTCTTTACTTCTTTGGATAAATGTGACGCATCGTAATATCCTGCTTCAACGGCAATAGACAATAGGTTATCGAAAGGATTACAATTTCTTAGTATCTCAATAGCATTCCAAAATTTCACAATCTGACTATATTCTTTAGGAGAATACCCGGTGTATATTCTAAATTTACGTGCAAAATGCCTTTGACACAAGCATATATCAAATGAAAGTTGTTTTATTGGAGTAATACCTTTACTTTGCATAATGCGGCTAACAGCTAAGACTATTTGCCTGTCACAACTTCTATTAGAACGAATTAATTGTCTTACAAGACGCTCTTCAATAGCCTCTAATCTTTCCTTTGTATCAACTTTCTCACATAATATTTCGGCAAAAGAATGCTCAAATATAGTTGGTAAATCACTCGTGCATAATTTCTTATTCACTAGCTCATTCAGAGGCAATTCTATAAACTGAGAAAGTCCACAAGGGCGAAAACGAACGCCCAAGATATGTATATTTTCGGTATGCGCAACTAATTCAGTATAAGTATTCATAGGACCAACAAAGTACGAGCAGTGCGAACGCATAGGCATTGACTGATCTAGATAATCAACAACATTTCCTAACGTGAAAATAATATCTGCACACCCATGTGGCGGAATATGGAATTTTATTCCACATTCTGTTTTTCCCTCATATTCCCAATATCTGTCTATATATGGGGATAGTAAATTGCATGGCTGATACTCTTTGTACATGATGCAAAGATAATCATTACCACATATACTTATGTAAAATATAAAAAAATAGAGAATGTTGAATTATAACTTTGTTTGCTTCCAGTTATGATAGAGTAGAAAATATAGAGATAAAATCAGCAGTCCTGAAAAATAGATATGCTCAGATGCCCAGAGTAACACTAAATTTGGTATATAGCTTGCGACTGTAGTTATATAACTAATATATATAAACAATGAGACGACAGCTATACGTAATGATGACAATGTATTACCTGTCCCCGATACGGCACAGAACCATACAAATGTGGGTACGGCAATTAAATAGGACGAAAGCATTACTAACAAGGGTGGAATTGAATAGGTTATTAGTCCTATATTGTTGGTAAAAGTTCTCAGTATTAAATTAGGATATATAGCTATAAATAAAGCCACTGGGAGTACAAAGAGATAGCACAATAGAATCGATTTCCGGCAAAGTTTCATCACTTGGTCAGATTTTCCCTCTCCAATTAAATTACTTACCAAAGAACTGTTTACAGAAGCAAAGGCCTGAACAAACATAAATAAAAAAGAGGATATGTTGCGAACTATGTTTGTGGTAGCCAATGAACGTTCGCCTAAATGCTCCACTGTGAGAAAAAATACAAACCAGCCACCAAAAACTAATCCATGCTGAATCATCATCCAAATAGAAATGTCTAAAACCTTTTTTAATATACTCCTGTTTACGTTCAATGATTGAAACAAACAGTATTTCTGATCATCAATTTGTAATCTGGTATATACTAGAAAGAAAATAACAGCTACTGCTTCCGAGATAGACGATGCAATCGCTGCACCAGCTATTCCAAGAGCAGGAAATCCTAATTTTCCAAATATTAGAATATAGTTTAGTATTATATTTGTTAGTACCATCACGATAGAGTTAATGGTAAGAATCTTTGTATTGACAGTTCCAATAAAAAAAGCTCTGAACATTACGATAATGAACGAAAAAAAGAATCCATAAATACGCCAGTTCAAATAACTTATTGTTGCCAGATAAACTTGCTCTGAATCTATCAAAAATCTCAATACGACAGGAGAATACAGATAAGACAATGTAAATAGCAATGTTGCAACTAATAACAAGAAGATAGTTCCTTGTGTAAACACCTCACCTGTTCGAGAATATTGTCTACTTCCATTGTAACGGGCGATTAATATTTGCGCTCCTATACTAAATCCAAAACCTATCATATAGATTATCATATAATATGTTCCTGCTAAAGCGGAAGCTGCCAATTCCGTTTCTCCAACTCTTCCTAAATAAGCAGTATCAGTAAAACCTATTAGATATTCCACTAATAGGCTGACTAAAACGGGAATAGTAATCTTGCAAATGTGTTTATAGGATATTTGCATCTTTGTTTTTTGAAGGCAAAGATAGCTTTCGTGAAAATCATTGAATTGTATAAATTCGACTTTGATTTACACGTTTCCCCAAATAACAATTTCGACTACAAAAAATGAAAATTATTCACCATTACGAAATATAATATATTAAAAAGATGCTTTTACTTAATGACTTTATAACTCAAACGTGTATAAGAGTTCATTAGTGTTTCTGCCTTTTCCAACTGTAACACTCCTAGTTTATACAAGTCGGCAGATGTTCTGATGGATTCCCCATCAATAAGAGTAGGCGTATCACTCCCTCCCACAAGAATAGGAGCCACAATAATATCAACGTAATCAAATAATTTTTCTCGAAGAAACATTCCATTCAAAGTACCACCTGTCTGTATCGTAATTCTATTGCATCCGAATTTCTGATAGAGATCTTCCATCATCTTATGTAAGTCCAGATTCTCATAATACAAAATATGCAAATTATCTGCATTTATTGAGAAAGCTGGATGTTCACTATTTGATGTTACAAGAACAAAGTTTTTAGAATACTGGACAAAGTATTCAATTCCATGCAAAGTCAGATGATTATTATCTAAAAGAACAAAACTGACCATTGATCGTTTTGTTGGTAAAGGGCATTGATTCACACCCACTTTTTCTTGAACACGACCAGAATTAAGTGACCAAAGGTCAGTGGTTTTCTCTATTTCGTAATATTGGTATAACCCTTCCTTCACACCATTAATACGAGGAAAGTCCCTGTCAACATCCAATTCATCTACGGCACCTGTACTGATTTTACCATCAACAGACATCAACATAAAGAGGGTGGTAATTGGTTTTATTTTTTTAATATTGTTCATTTTATAATAGATTCAGGAATTTGCCATCTTTTACATATTCGTTGTCAATCCAGTAGGTAGACGATTCCGGAGTGAATTTCAAGACATAATATTCCGGGTCTTCCATTCCTCCGGGAAAATGGGACAGCATCCAGTCACTCTACAGAGAGCGTTTTATAGCTTCCTCCGTTTTCATCTTTGAGTTTTACCATTGCCACTGGACGAGGGTAGCCATTCTCGTCGATAGATGCTACTGCAATCACCTTGGCTGTTACAACGATCTGTGCTGCTTTTTCTTCAATGTTCATAGTCGTTGATATTTAATCTTTTATTCCGCTTCGGGTGCTTCCTAAACGCTCGTTTTATTCATTCGATAGCTTTTTTCTATCATTTTCGGAGAGTAAGCATCCAATGCATAGAGAATTTCACGGCAGAATTCCAGTGCAGAAAATCCGTTGGCAGTTACGATGTTACCTTCTCTTACTGCAGGGCTGTCGATATAGCGGCATTCACCTTTATAACCAACTCCGGCAAATGCTTTGATATACTCCAATGTGTTACTGGTGTGGTTTACTTCATTGAGAAAGCCGTGCATTCCAAGAAAAACGGAAGCATTGCAGATGCCCGCAACCAGTTTTTTATTCAGAGCGGCATCTTTTACTAATGGGACTATCAGGTCTGCTTCTGGGGTAAACCAACTCATACCTCCAATTAATACGATTCCGGCATAATCGGCGGGAATATCATCGATGCTGTAATTGGGCAATACCGTGAACCCACCGCATGACACAACGGGAGCTTTTGTCACCGACACTGTTTTAACCACGTACTTACTCTCGATATCAGGTCCACAACCGTAATTCAGGTAGGGAGCAATGTACGCTCCTTCCCAATCGGCAAAGTCTTTGAGTAGTACAAATAGAATCTCTTGTTTCATTATTCGTTGTATTTTAGATAATTTATTTTAATCATTTATACCGGATTTATACGGGCAGACATTTCGGCATTGCCAGCAACGAAGTTCCAATACACCTTTTACGGTAATATAGCAAACTTTCCGGCATCCTTTTTGACTAAAATTGTTTTCGTCAGTGAGTGCTCCCGAAGGACAAAGATCGATGCATAGGTTGCAGTTGTTGCAAACCTGGTATGTTGCCAATGGATCGGGCTCTAATTCCAACGAGGTTACTACTGCCGTAAACCAAAGCAGATTCCCGTACTTATCATTGGTAAGCAGATAGTTGCGAGCTATAACTCCAAGCCCGGCAAGTTCGGCAGCATGTTTAAGTGACACACGCGAGCGGAAATGTCCATCTACGAATTTACCGCTAAGCGAGACTATCGACACGGCTTTGTATTTGAGTCCTTTGAGTTCGGCTGCTACATCCGCAGCAACCTTATCCATCTTTTTAACTGCCTCATTGCGTATATCCGTATATATTCGTATATCCTGTTCGAGAATATCTTTGGGCAAAACCATTCCAAGAGAGATGACCGACTTAGCCGTTGGCATAACATCGGTTGGGTGATATCCTTTCGGAGCATTTACAAACCGCTCGACCGAGGCAACTCCCACCAGATCAGCTCCAAACGAGCGACATAACAATTTAATCTCTTTATTTGTCATTTTTTCAAGTGTTATTAGTTAATATTCTGTTACTTCTTATACCTTCGCTCTCCAGTCACTTCCGAAACAATGCTCTAGTTCCTCCAAATAATTCTTTATTATCCATTCTTTTAGCAGTTGTATTATATCAAATAATCCCCAGTGCTATTGCGATAAAACTAGGACCATTGATTACCCCATGTAGAAATACTCCTGTCCATGTGTTCTGTGTCTTTTGTACCACATAAGGCTCTATATACAATAGCGGTAATAACATAACAAGTAGTTGCCAACCAAACGCTATATGAAAAATTGCCCAACCAGTGCCATGTAATATCCACGTTTTGTCTTCGAAAGTCTTTTCTTGCCGAGGTAACAACACACCTCTCCAAAAGAACTCTTCGCCTCCGATATTGAGCAACCAATATGGCAACCATGCAAGCAATAGCCAATATCTTCCCGGTGAAAGCGGATCCAAAGTCATAAACGACGGAGTATGGTTGAAATCCGAAAAAAGGACTTGCATCGCAATCATAATTCCACTTGTCAAGAGTCCGATTACCACCAACGCCAGAAGTGAATAACGCCAATCTCTACGAGTCATAGGTCTGAATCGTAGTCGCTCCACAAAGGTCTCTTTTGTGAATTTGCCCCCTTCTTTGCGAAGCATCATCACGCCGGCAATAATAAGTGGAGTGAAAACTCCAAGCCCTCCGCAAATAAACCAAAAGATAATGGACTCCAATCCGGTAACTTCCGAAAGAAACGGAATGTATAAGTGGGTCATCACCCCCAAAAGCATGGCTGCCGATACGAATATCAGTGTCGATGGCATTAATCTCAATGGTTTCATTTGTATTCTATTGCTTATTATTTACAAAATTTCTTATTTTCAATCGACAGAATGTTCGGCAAAGAATAATCCTTTCCGATTCAAATCCAATTTCTTCATTTGGAGAATAATACAAGTCTCTTCGAAAGGAACGATAATCAAGAATGGTAATATAAACCATAGGAAAGAGAAGCTACCCATAAAAATATAAATAAAAGGAATACAGTATATTAATAAGCCTACAATTTTATTCCCGATAGTATGAATTGCACCAAGTTGATAGAACTTGCGATACATAATCCCGATATTAGCTCCACGAAGTAAGGCTACAGGCATCAAGAATGGTATAAAGTCGGCTAATGCATTAAAATCCCATAAACAAAGCATAATGATTACTACCGTATACATAATAAGATCTGCAAGAGAGTCTAGTTTTGCTCCCCTAGTACTTTGCAGGTTCATTCTACGTGCTACATAACCATCAAGTATATCACTAAGTCCACATAAGGAATAGAGTATCATAAATCCATAGTAGTTACTTACAAACAGTAATAGACTCAATGACAGTGGAATTCTAATTAAACTTAGTATATTAGGAATATATCTCATGTAAATGTAATTTTTATCAAAGCTGGTTCTCATATAGTCAACCTCTATAGCTACTTCGTTGTTTGTCCCATACTCTACAACTCTATTTCATAAATAAGTGATTGCTCTTCCCATGGATGATAACCATCTCCAATATATCGAAAACCATACTTCTCGTAATATCCAACATGAGTGGTGCTCAGATATAAACTCCTGAATCCAAATTTCCGAGCATCCTCTTTGGCTTTTTCTATAAGCATTTGCGCATAGTTATTACCCCTATGATTTTCGTCAATAAATAAGGCGCAGAGCCACGGATATAAATCCATTCGGCTGATAAAGTCATTGGTAATAAGTCCCGCACATCCGATAAATTCGCCCTCTTTTTCCAGGACGTACCACTGAGGCAGTGGATGTAGAGCATCTACACAATGGCTTATACAATCGCTATATAGAATTGGCACCATTTTGTTCCAACATTGCTGTAAATACGCTATAATTTGTTGGGTGTATTGAGATTGTTCTCTTACTGATATTATATTCATAATGTTGTCTATTATATGTTCCTTTTTCTATTTGCAGCAATTATAACTAATGCTTGCGGCAAAAACAGCCAAAAACCGGAAATCGGTTCTATGATACATCCAACCACAGCAAATGCCAAAATACAATACCCCAAAACCAGAGGTGCGGGTTTCTGCTCTTTTTTGATATAGCATTGGAGTGTTAGCCCCCAAAGAATAAGTATAATCCCACATACTAAAAACCAAAGGGCGAAAGCACGGCTGTAACTGTCATCTGTGGAGTTTATTAATCCATCTTTTATCATGTCCGTAAAGTCCTCTTTCCCAAGTAATAGTGCATATACTGTATGGATTACTCCTGTTATAACAAGAAATGTCCCACTGTATTTCCAAAGTTTCATATTTTTATTCATTGTCATAGATAATATTTTATTAATGTGCTTTTATAGTCTTTATTACTTTCTCTTTTTCTTATAGTTCTGATGGAGTTGTGTTTGCCAAATTTTTAGCTTCTTTTACAAAATGGGAAAAGTCGGTATATCCCAATTCGTCGTATAAATCATAACTACCATTTGCACGATAGTTCTTCAATGCAGTTTTAAAGCGTAAAGCTTTAAAGCATTGTTTGGGTGATATACCTAATACTTCTTTGAAATATCTATTGAGTGTAGGATTTGACACCCCAACTTCCTTACTTACTGTGTTCAATTTGTAATTACGGTTATTATTGATATAGTAAATTGCTTTTATTACAGTATTGAGTTTGAAATCAGAACTAAAGATTTTCATATTACTTAAAAGCCAATTCTCTACAAACTGAACTCGCTCGGCAAAAGAGCTTCTCAATTTTAGTTCGTCTATTACTTTTTGATTTAGATACTTTTGCAGCGACAAATGATTGTCCACCAAAGTTGAAATATCTTTAGACAAACAGGAGTACAAAACTCCCGGCTTGAATTTTATTGAAAATTCATGGGTTCCGGGAGCGTGTATTACAGTGATCGCTTCTGTTAAGCTACCAGATATCTTATCCCCCGATGTATCAATTATACCATGTTCACGATGTACTTTGAATGTCTGACTACTATCGGAAATATAAATTGAAACTAAGATATTAGCATTGGGCAAAGCCACAAGTGAAAATGGAGTTATAGAATTGTTAGGAGTACATATTTCAAAATAATACTCAACAATATCCTTTAATTCAAAACAAGGATATTTAATCTCTACCTGTTCTTCATCTTCAAATATGACTTTACTCTTTACCATGTTTATTTAGTTAGGTGATATAATACCTGAATACCAAGCCCGAATGTCATCATTCGCTCTTTTTTGTTGGTTAATAGCTGTTGTGTCCAATCAAGCAATCCACCGTCAGCAATTTCAATAGTATTGCCGCCGATCACTATTTGCTGCTTTATTCTGAAACCATGGTAATAGTTATTATCATGTTCCGGTGCTATAACCAAGACCTCAAGATTACTATTCTTTTCCCGGACATACGATATTGATTCCATTATAAGCGGGCTTTGACTGTCATAACCTTTGCATGGAATAATCTCATAATATATTTTTTCCACACCGTAACTTTTACATATTTCATACGATGTAGTTAAATGTTTTAATAGTTCTTCTTTCTCAAAATTAAAGCTACCAGTATCTCTACCACACGAAATAAGGGCGAGAACAGTAAAATGAGGAGTGAAATTAGGATTATTAAATACCTGTGTCCTTATTACTCGTGAAATGTTACTGTAATTGTAAGTTTTGTTATCTAATTCTCCTTTTTTCTTTAACGATGCGTAATGTAATGCTATTGCATTCGTCGGGTCTGCCTGTACTTCTGTGTTTCTTAAAGAAGTAAGGACTTTTTTCTGATCTACTGTTGCTATAATACTACTTGTCCCAAACTGAGCGACCGGGGAAAGTTCTATGGGTTCAAATCCTCTACCTGCTATTAATTTATAGCACCGTAATTCATTTTCTTTATATTTTAAAACATCTTCTAATAAGGCGGGCTTAACAAGCTTGTTGCCCTCATATTTACTTAGTAAAGACGAGGGAGTTTCCTGCTGAACACGCTTGTTAAAAACGTCCAGTAAAACAGTGTTCAGTTCCGACCCGCTTAATTCATCGGACAACACTTTAGCTATATCCTGCAAATCTAACTTACTAATAATGTGATCGCCTATATCTTTTTTCATTTTTTTCTAATACTATATAAATATTCATCAACTATTTGTCCCTCTTTTATAACTGAGGACTTAATAATGTCTTCCTTTTCAAAACCTGTTTTTATTATGTAATCGTATCATTTTAATATGCTTATTGTTTTTTGCAAAGGTAATCTCATATGTCATATTAATAAGTGTAAAAATGAATCAATCTGCTAATTCTTTTTTAATAGCCTAATCATTAATCAAATTGTTCTAATAGTTAATCCTGAATTTTATCTTTTAGTTCTTTTTTTAATTCTGATGGAATATCATTCCAGTGTAAGTTTAATAGAGCTCCTTCTAAAGAATAGAGATAATAGCACACAGGTATAGTCTTTTCAGGATGTTGTTCACGTATCTTTATAAAAGCTTTGACAGAGGTTGTTTCTGCAAGATCGGCTAAAGTGAATATACCAATTTCATTAAGGTATTTCTCGATAGTTGCACCTATGTTCTTCGCATTTCTTAAATTGTTGTCTATTTTTGATTTCATTTTTACTATGGATTACGTAATATATATTTTCTTTCTACAAATTCGGTAATATTTTATCATTTCGGCAATACTTATTCTACAATGATTCAATAGATCGCTTTAAACATCTGATCGGTACCCAACCTTCCTTGGTTGAATTTTCTTTTCGACACCATAACCAACCATTTAGGCATCTTGAGCCGATTACTATCTCGTCTTGATTTACTAGTAACCCTAAGTTCAAGTTATAAATGCGACAGTTGATTGAGAATATCGTGTAGAAATATAATTTTAGAGAGAAGAAGATGAAAAAAACTCATCTTTCTTCTCCCTTGGAAAAAAAGTTTCTATCTTACTCCCTCAATCTCCTACCAAATCAGTCGTATGATGAAACAGTTTACCGAATTACAAAGATACGAATTGCAAGCGTATCTGCAAGCAGGAATAAAAAAAGATGAAATAGCTCATAAACTGGGCGTCCATCGCAGTAGTTTATATCGTGAACTTCGTCGTAATAAATGGAACCCCTCAGACGTATACGATGCAGCCTATGCCCAGTATCGTTATGAGCTTCGTAAAGAGCAACGCGTCCATTCGAAAAAGTTTACGACATATATGGAAGCTAGAGCTGAGACCATGCTTGTTCAACTTGATTATAGCCCTGTGTGTCCCATTGTCCATAGAAGTTCCTGCTGCTGTTAATATCGCTATATGCTTAAAGTGAGAAAATAGATTGGTCAATAGACTTCTCATATATTGTTTTGTACCATTCTTAGCTAATTCCTCAGTTGTCCTTATCTCTTCGATAGGTCTTTTTTGCTCAATGCCATTAATGTACCAATAGTCTTCATTAAAACTAATGCTTTGATTTCTTGATATATACAAGTATTTCATATCGGATAACCTCTATTATTCTACAAATTTGTTAAGTTCTTCTTCAACTTCCTCAATTGTTGGCAATTTACTTTTCAGATTATCAGGAAGTAACTCCTTTACATTAAACTCGCTAACCCCAATTGGAGAGGATATATTTTGCAATGCATATTCTACTTCAATCCTATCTTTATCTCGACAGAGTAGCATCCCTATGGTCGGATTATCATATTCTCCTCTTAGCGTGTTGTTGATAAGGTTTTGATAGAAGTTTAGCTGTCCCAAGTGTTCAGGTTTAAAGTTTCCATTTTTAAGCTCTATAACTACGTAAGCTCTCAAAGGTATATGATAGAACAAGAGGTCGCAGAAATACTCCTTGTTGTTCAAGTTCAAACAATATTGCTCCCCTACAAATGCAAACCCTTTACCTAATTCAAGAAGAAACTGAGTAATGTGAGTTACAAGTTGTTTTTCTATATCTCGTTCTCGTGCTTTTTGAGATACAGACACAAAATCAAACCAATACGGGTCTTTTACTACTTCCTGTGCCATATCCGCTGTTAGGGCTGGTAAGGTCTGCGAGAAGTTTGTTTGTCCTTGTCCGTAATGTTCGTAGAATTGTTGCTTGAACTGATTTTCTAAAATGCTTCTGCTCCAACTATTAGATAGAGTTTGATGTGCATAGAATAATGCTTCTTCTATATTTTGAGCTTTACTAATTATCACCTTTTGATGTCCCCAAGGAATATCAAAGATAATCTTATAATTATCAGCTATTTGTAATTGTCCCTCAACTTGGGGGACAATTGAGCTATTGGGCGAAATATGCATTTGCCCTGCATAAAACTCATAGAAATTCTTACTGTAATATAGGTTCTGACGGGAAAAGCCCTGCATGTCAGGAAACTCATTGCGCAAGTCTACTGAAAGCTTATTTATTACCTTGTCACCCCAATTCTGTTCTTTCAGTTTTTGAGAGATCATTTGTCCCAACCGCCAATAAAAGTGTATCAACTCTGTATTGGCTGTTTTTATCATTCGTATTTTGGTAGAACGAATTTGCTGTTTGATGGCTTTTAGCCACTCTATATATTCGCTATCTATTGCGTTTATAGGATAATCCTTCATGTAACTATGTTTTTTGCAAAGGTAAATAAATTTATGATAGTATGTTTTTGAAATACATTCTTTTAGCACGGTTTAGATGAAAGTCATGAAACGGTCTTGAAGTATTTCTCTGAATTAAAAAGTATTGCATTTGTGCTTGATACCGGAAATCTGTATCTATTAATATTGTATAATTTGTATCTGTTTCTGTGAATGTGTATCAGAGAAAAAAAGGAAAAAATATATGTTATGATTGAGTGTTTGCATCAGATACACCCATTCCCATTCGTTATACTCCATCTTTTGAAACCAACTAAAAAATCATTTCCTTTTGCTTGAAAAAACATTGAAATTTATATCTTTACTGCAAAAAAGAAAAATATATGAATAGTTTATTTGATTCATTTGAAAGAACATGTCTCGAATTTGCAAAACACAATGATAATACTTACGAGTATTATAATAACAGCGCACGAACTGATATGTCAAAAGTGAGAGATACTTTAGAGAGATGGTTCTATAATTATCCTGAAGAAGAAAAAAAAGAGCTAAAGAGTCGATTTAAAAAAGATTTTGATTCTTCATTTTATGAATTATTCTTATATGAACTATTTTGTAAATTAGGATATAATATTACCATTCATCCCGATTTAGCTTCTTCTCCCAAGAAACCAGATTTTCTAATATCTAAAAATAATTTAGAATTCTATGTTGAAGCAAAGGTTGTTAAGAGCAAAACTATGGAACAGGAGGCTTTTGAGCGAAAAAGAAATGAGCTATATGATAATCTAAATAAGTTAAACACAAAAGATTTCCTTTTAAATATTGAACACCTTTGTTTTCTCACTCAGAAACAACCAAGTACAAAAAGGATGATAAAATATATAGAGGAAGAATTAAAGAGAATAGACCCTGACATATTAAGTGAAGAATTAGAGAAAAATGGCATTGAAAATTTCCCGAAGATAGAATATAAGAATAGGGATGTTCATATTATAGTAAGCCCTATCCCTGTAAGTCTTTCGGCAAGAGAGGAAAAGGCGCTTCCGATAGGTATATATCCAGCAGAAGCGTTTTGGGGAGGAGGCGAAGAATCTCTCAAGAATTCTATTGAGAAAAAGGCTAAAAGGTACGGAAAGTTGGATAAACCATTTATTATATGCTTAAATTCGTTAGACATTAGAACATCGGGAAAAATAGACGTTGATAATGCTATTTGGGGGACATTAGCATTATCATGGTCGACAAATCCGGAAAGCAAAGACGAAAAATGGATACGACAATTAGATGGAGTGTTTTGTGATGAGAAAGGTGCTCGACTTAAAAATCTTACTGGCGTTTTGGTATCCAAATTATATCCACATAATGTTCCTGTTGCTAATTATTGGCTCTATGAACATCCCCTTTCCGAGAATAAAATGGATTTCAATAAAATAGGATTGAAATTCAACTATATAAATAAAGGGAAAATAATTGATAATACAGGCGATGATATAGGTAATATACTTGAGATTTCTAAAGATTGGCTAATCTAAATGATTATCGGGAAAGCATTTTACTTTCCCGATAATTATTTAGAAATTGTTCTCATTGATTTCCCTTTCAGGGAACCTTCTGTTTCGTCTACCCTGTTTGTAGATTTTACTATCATTTTCAGATAATGCATATTTTCCTTGAATCGTTTCCGCAAGGTTGGTCATATCCTCATTGATTTTGGTACGGGTAACTTCCGCATAAATTTGAGTAGTCTTTATCGAGAGGTGTCCCATCATTTGGCTAAGGCTCTCAATAGGAACACCTTGTGTCAAGCAGACCGTTGTAGCGAAAGTAAATCTTGACATGTGAAATGTCAGCCGTTTATCTATATCGGCAGCTTTGGCAATACGTTTTAATTGCCAATTCATATTCACATGGGTTTGAAATTTAAAAACTTTTCCACCTGTTCCGGCAAACTCCGTATTTCTGTATCGTTCAAGAATGCGTTTAGGAATATCCAGCAGTGGGATATACGAAGTTGTTCCGGTCTTTTGCCTGTCGAGAATAATCCATTGGCTACCGTCTTCCATTTCCTGAATATTGGAATGTTTAAGATTTCGTAAATCAATGATTGCAATTCCTGTAAAGGTCGAAAAAATAAACATATCACGGGTAAAACGCCATGTGGCAAGTTTGAGCTTGGCTTGCATCATTCGTTGTATCTCATCATTAGATAGCCACGGACGTTTAGGAATTACCCGTTCAGGGACAAAATCAAAGAACGGGTTCTGACGTAAAACTCCTTTATTGCAAGCCCTTACAATAACTTGCCGAAAAGGGTTCATATTGGTTTTAACCGTTCGGGGTGTCATTTTTAAATCAATTTTCAGATAATGGAAATAGCTCTCCGCGAATGGCGTATCAATCTTGCCAAAAGGTAAATCGGAAAGATTGTACTTTTTTTGAAGAAACTCTTTCATGTGACGGTAGGCATTGGTATATACCGGAAATGTACTTTCGGTTATCCGTATTCCGATACTTTTCCGTTTTTCATCCAGCAGTTCGGCAAATTCCTGCATCAAGGTATTGCGATTTACACCGATACCACGCAACGCATTTTTAAGGGCTTCAGCAGTAACGTAGCCATTGTTATTCACCATATTGTTATAATGGGAAGATATTTCGTTGCGGAGCTTCTCTATCTGCTTATTGATAGTAACGGATTCTTTAGATTGCCCCTTTGCCGTACCTGTCTGATTATCCCAATCATCGGGCATTATTTCCAGTCCGGTGCTGAATGTGGTGTTCTTGCCGTCCACGGTTATCCGTCCGACTATCGGGCAAGCTCCTGATTTTTTAATTTTACTGGTGTTCGGGTAAAATAATATACTGAATGTGCTTCTATTCGTTTTCATTATTATTGGTATTTATTGTTCGACATAGGTGTATTTATCAGAGATACGGAGCGATAGTAATTTCATATCATTGCCTATCTTCTCATTATTGACACGTGCGTAGCGTTGGGTAGTCTGAATATTCTTGTGCCCCATCATCCGGCTGACACTTTCAATGGGTACGCCTTGCGAAAGGCATAATTCGGAAGCGAAAACATGCCGCCCGACATGAAAGCTAAGTTTGGTCGTGATATTGCAGAGTTTAGCTATGATTTTCAGCGCATAATTAATACGTCCCGGTCCTAACATGGGAAATACATTTTCTCCTTTTGCCAGCCCCTTGTATTTCTCTATAATCTGTACTGGTATATCCAACAATTTGACATTAAACGGTGTTCCGGTTTTTTGTCTGTCGGTGGAAATCCACAGGCTACCGTCTTCTTCGGTAATAATCTCTTTCCACGTAAGTTGTTTCAGGTCAATGTAAGGAAGCCCCGTAAAGGCTGCGAATACGAACATGTCACGGATAAAGCATTGGCTTTTGGATTCTATCGGAGTGGATATAAGCCTTTGAAACTCTTCTTTTGTGAGTGAGCGTATTTTGAAATCGGGCTTCTTCAACTTGTAGCCAAAGAAAGGAGGATTGATAATCAATTTACGATGCAAGGCGATACGCACGACTTTGAAAAGCACCAACATAGTACCGGAAACTGTTTCATCCGTCATTTTTCTTTCCACTCTTAAATGAAAATCGAACGCTTCGATAAAGGTCAGGTCTAACTGGTTCAGGGGTACATCCTGAATGTTATACTTGACTTTCAGAAAGCGTTTGACTTGTTTTCTGATGGTAACATATTTGTGGTAGGTGGCTTGGGAACGGTCTATTCCGATACGTGTTTGGAAATCCTGCATCATTTCATCAAAGAGAGTAAGCAGTGTTTTTTGTGCGGTCGCAATCCCTTGAAATGCGTTCTTAACTTCTTGGGCGGTCACTGTTCCAGTACGCTCTAAAATACGCCTGTAATGCGTGTGTATGGAGAGATTAATTTTATTAATCTCTCTGTTGAGTTCAACGGCTACACGACTTTTTCCGGTAGCCCTACCGGATTTTACACTCCAAAGCCGTTCTTCGATTTTCAGTTTGGAACTGAATTGGGCGATGGAGTTGCCAATAATGATTTTCCCGACAATCGGATAAATGGCATCGGGGTTTACTTCTGTTTTTTCTGTACTTCCTCCCCGTTTGAGGTAAAAGGACACTTTAAGTTCGTTGTTCATAACGCTCACATTTTAAGTTCGTAAAATTACTTTCTTCGTGAGTTATTTGAACAATGTAACAAGCAGACAAACAGTGCTATAACCAGACGTTTAAGGTCATTGGTTTGCTGTGTTTTTCTCCAATCTCAATGGGTAACGATTTAGAAACGGAAAGTTTGCTCAAATATACTTTTTCCTGCAATTTCATCATCGGACACCCAAAGACACTAAAAGACGTACATTTCTATCATTCAATCAATTACCTTGCTTTTCTCTTTCTTGCTTCTACTGTAATAAGTCGGTATAACAGCTAAAAATGAAAATATCCCGTACTTGCTCCAATCGCTTTGAAGCAAATTCCTTATTGCATATCCGGTTTATTTCGTCCTTGTCAAGATAGCCTCTTTCTATATACTCGAATTTCAGCTTGTAATGGGCGAACGGGTCTGCGGTTATCAATCCTGTGCCTTGCGCAAAGTTCACCACTGTACGGAAACGCTGTATGAACTTCATTGCCGTATTGGGTGAACAGTCGTGGTTCTTTATTATATACAGGTAGAAGTTCTCAATAAAAACTTTGTTGATTTTGCGTATAGGCAAATCCGATACACGATATTCGTCTTTCAGGAATTGGGTCAGGCGTAACTTTGTCAGTTCGTATCTGCTATACGTTTTTTGGGTGGCTTCTCCTGCTTCGACCTTTTTCTTGTACTGGTCGTTGTGTTGCTCGAAAAAGGAAATGATAGTCAGTGCTTCTTCCTCTTTTCCCAAAAGTGCATTTTTCACGCTTTCGGGGGTAACATAGCTGTCACGCATTAACTGGTTGTGGAAGTGTGAACGGATATTGGCTTTGATGTCGTCCAGCATGGAGTTCAGCCTTTGTATTTCCATAGTTTTACCTACGGCTCTGCCGGATTGCCAGTTAGTTTCTAAGACCTCTAACTTGGTATTGAATTGGGTTTGTTTGCCGTCGATTGTGATACGGGCATGAATGGGTACTAAACCATTCTTTTTCATCTTGTCTTTTTTCAGGTAAAACAATACGCAGAAAGTACTTTTTTCATTCTTCATAATCTCACTTTTTTTAGATTGCAAAACTAATTTTAATCCTTGATAATGAGATAAATGGAATATAGACAAATCCCGTCAAAAGTAAGCCATTTTCCGACAATCGTACCCCCTAATCGTTTTTTGGGGTAGGGGGTACGATTTGGATACTGAGGCTGTGTCTTTTCGTGCCCTTTTTTTGTCTTTCAAGCAAGACTAAAACATAAAAAAAAGTCCCGCAATATCTTGATATTGTGGGACTTGTCTGTTTTTTGTCGCCTTTTGGCTTTGTTCCTATGTGATCCGCCTGGAATTCTCCTTTTAGAGTTACCACGCTGATATTTAAAACTTTATATTTTTAGCTTCAAGCATATCCCATGAATTATCCCACTAATTTGCTACGTGCTTTTGCGATAGTTTGCTCATGGAGAATACTGAAAGCAAAGATAAGTACTTTCTTTGAATCTACAAAATTATGGGTAATATGCATTTGTTCCATCAGCAAGAGAACTATTATTGTATCTCTATTGATGACCAATCTTTTATGTTTTCTTAAATTTGGAATCCCACACGATTTAGCACACGATTATTTTTCATCGTTTTGCTCGCCATTTGCACGATTTCGATTGTAAAGTTACGTAAGAATATTAAATCAATCCATCATTTGCCCAAAACTTAAACCAATTAGTCATTATATATGCAGCAAAAATAGTGCTTTATGGAAACAAAATAACGTATTGAGATGAATTAAGGACATCTCTGTTTTATCGACAAAACGAAAAGTGAAAGAGGTTTTTCTCATTCACTTACGGGGTGACTTGCTGGCTGACTTATTCGGTCGACTTGCATGTTAACTTGCATGGTAGAAGGGAACTATTGCCTTTGAAAGAAGTATCTATTAGCTTAAAATCCGTTAAAATTGCTTGCATATTCAAACTTTTGCCTATCTTTATAACTGTCGTAACTGTTACGAGCATAACAAAAACAAAGAACATGAAGTTTTATAACAGAACAAGCGAATTGGCAGAGCTGCAACAGATACAAAATTTATCGTTCAGTGACCATTCCCGCCTAACAGTAGTAACTGGAAGAAGAATTGGTAAAACAAGCCTCATAATGAAGCCGCTCGAAGGTTTACCGACTGTCTAATTGTTTGTTGGTCGTAAAAGCGAAGCTATGCTTTGCTCGGAGTTTATTCCGATTCTCAAACTGCTACCTAAGTATCAGGTTGAGATGGTTTGTTAGTCATTGAAGTATATGTAAGGATTTTTATTATATAATTATGACAATAAAAAGAAATTGTTTTACGCAACCGACATTAGAAGTTATCTCTAAAATATTGGGAGATACAAATGAGGGATTGACAGGTAGTGAAATTCAATATTTATTAATGCAATGCCAGATAGCGGATATAGAACCTACAATAACAAAATGGAGAAGGTTATATAGTGCATTCGCTGAATATCAGAACAGAAATCAATGTTCAAATCATATACTGAATTTCATTGCACTTGCGTTAGCACCAGCGAAGTTTGTTGATAATCCTGAAAAATTTGCAGAAAAACGGAACCTGATAAATCAACAATTAAGTTTTATAGGATACCAATTTAATGATAATGGTAAATTTAGTGAAATTACACAGGCAACTACAATTTCCGAAGCTCAAAGAAAGGCTGATGGTTTGAAAACGAAGTTGGGACAGAGAAAAGTACATACTGATATTTTCAAATACTGCAAAGCAGAACTATTAGCAAATAATTACTTTCACTCTGTTTTCGAAGCTAACAAGGGACTGTTTCAAAGAATTAGGGAGTTATCCTTACATGATGACGATGGGAATAGACTAATTGAATATGTTTTCAGTAGTACTCCTGTATTAATAATAAATAACTATCAGTCACAATCGGAACAGGATGAACATAAAGGATTCTGTAATATCCTAAAAGGCTTATGTGGGATGTTTCGTAATCCCGAAGCACACGAACCCAAAATCAGCTGGGAGATTACAGAGCAAGATGCGCTTGAAATATTATCAATGATTTCATATTGTCATAGAAGATTAGATAATGCACAAAAAATAAGATAAATTATGAGTAAACTACATGAATTATCGTGGCGTACAAACATCAATACATATACATTTCGTGGTAAATATATAGTTCTTTATGACGACCATCGAACTCTTTTAAACATACTTTTTGAAGCGAAAAAACTTGGTGAATTTGCAGAAACTCCCAATCTTATTTATTTTGACCTTCATGATGATGCTTGTACTCTTTTGCCTAAAAGCCAGTTGTTAGAACGGATGGGTGTTAAAGATTTATCGGAAGCAACAAGTAAGCAGTTTTGGTCTTTTGTTGAATTTGATTTAGGAGTATTAGACGATGATTGGCTATTGACCGGAATGGAATTAGATTTAATTAAAAATGCTATCTTAATCGGACAGGAAGAGAATCATCATATTCAAGATATGAATGGTCGATATAAATCAGAAGATAGAGTAGAACATGAGTTATATAGTATCTCACATCTGCAATATAGTCTTAATAATAGGGGTTGTTTAGGTGTAAGCATTCGGTAAACCACGTTGCAAATTTTGTGAATTAGTTCCGAATCGGTGCTATTCGTAGTTAATTCGGAACTAATAGTATCTATTCGGAACAAGTTTGATTGGATTTTGCCCAATTACGTGGTAGAAGTTCTGTCATATCCTTTTTATCCCTTTCATAATATGGGATTTTACTCAGGACATCTTCCATCCAGACTCTAGGGTCTACTTCTGCAGACTTGCAGGTGGCTATCAGAGAGTACACGATGGCAGCCCTGTATGCGGATGCGTCGTTGCCGCAGAACAGATAGTTCTTTCTTCCCAAAGCCAAAGGTCTTATGACATTTTCTATGCGGTTGTCATCAATTTCTATTCTTCCATCGTTTACGTATCTGGAAAGCCTGGGAAGAAGCGCGTACGTATATTCGATAGCTTTACCCATGCGGCTTTTAGGAAGCACTCTAAGATAAGCATCCTGCAGCC
>OGFO01000072.1_pt1 | contig 123013 bp, 112 predicted proteins | sample 1570981 | NCBI WGS metagenome assembly OGFO01 (sample SAMEA2581955, study PRJEB24529) | metagenome | biome: Human gut stool | place: China | collected 2011
ACAATGAATCAGGAAGAGATTATTAGAGAGTGTAAACCGTTTACAGGCATAGTCATACCTCAGCATGTAACGGTCTTTACCCCATATTGTAACGACCTTTACCACCGTATGTAACGGCCTTTACCGCGTCATGTAACGGCCTTTACCGCGACATGCGAACAGGATTAGCATGGGGGATAAAAAGAGTTACCATGAAAGAAAACGACCGCATCTCTGTAAGATTTCAATTCCGCTCTTCCCATAAAAAAATGAATAGATTCATTTTATTCTACCCTTCGTTTGCATTATCTTTGTGGTCAGTTTTATAACAAGAATATAAATTCATAATTAAAAAACAAAGAAATTATGGCAATGCATACATGGTTTGAGTGCAAAATCCGTTACGAGAAAGTAATGGAAAACGGAATGAACAAGAAAGTAACCGAACCTTATCTGGTAGACGCACTCAGCTTCACGGAAGCAGAAGCACGTATTATTGAGGAAATGACACCGTTTATTTCAGGAGAGTTTACGGTATCGGACATCAAACGTGCTAACTATAGCGAATTATTCCCAAGCGAAGAAGAAGCCGCAGATCGCTGGTTCAAATGCAAACTGGTCTTCATCACTCTGGATGAAAAGAGCGGAGCTGAAAAGAAAACATCTACTCAGGTCTTGGTACAGGCTGCCGACCTCCGTGATGCCGTTAAGAAGCTGGATGAAGGTATGAAGGGTACAATGGCTGATTATCAAATCGCTTTAGTGTCCGAAACACCTCTTATGGATGTATATCCGTACAGTGCAGAACCCAATGATAAACCGGAGGTTTAATATATATTAGTATCATGAATATTGCAGATAATCTTCAACAAGTGCTGAACGAACTACCTGAAGGGGTGCGATTGGTAGCTGTTTCCAAATTTCACCCCAATGAAGCGATAGAAGAGGCCTATCGCTCCGGGCAGCGAGTGTTCGGTGAAAGTAAGGTGCAAGAAATGACTGCCAAGTACGAAAGCCTTCCCAAAGACATTGAATGGCATTTTATCGGGCATCTGCAAACTAATAAAATAAAGTATATTGTACCCTACGTAGCCCTGATTCACGGCATTGATTCATACAAGCTTCTTGTTGAGGTCAATAAACAGGCCGAAAAGGCCGGGAAAGTGGTCAACTGCCTGCTGCAACTACACATTGCAGAGGAAGAGACTAAATTTGGTTTCAGTTTTGACGAATGTCGGGATATGTTAGCGGAAGGTGAATGGAAAACTCTCAGTAACATACAATTATGCGGCTTGATGGGCATGGCGACAAATACAGACGACAATGAACAAATAGAGAAGGAATTTTGTTCATTAAGTAGCTTCTTCAAAGAAGTGAAAGACTCATGGTTTGCCGACACAGAGGCTTTTCGGGAGTTGTCCATGGGAATGTCCCACGATTATCACCAAGCTATTGCGGCTGGAAGTACTCTGATACGCGTAGGAAGCAAAATCTTTGGAGACAGAACGTATTAATCATTATTCATTAAACATTATTACCATGGCAACATTAAAAACTACTTTTGCCGGGTTAGAATTAAGAAACCCGATTATCGTCAGCAGTTCAGGCTTAACTGATAGTGCTGAAAAAAATCAGAAATTCTATGAAGCCGGTGTCGGTGCCATTGTTCTGAAATCTCTTTTCGAGGAGCAGATCATGATGGAAGCTGACTGGCTCGGAGATCCGAATATGTACCCGGAAGGCAGTGATTACCTGGTAGAATACGTCCGCCAGCATAAGCTGTCTGAATATCTGGAATTGATTAAAGAGACTAAGAAAGTATGTCCTATTCCTGTTATTGCCAGTATCAACTGCTATCAGGATGCTGAATGGGTAGGCTTTGCACAACAAATGGAAGCTGCAGGAGCCGATGCTATAGAAATTAATATTTTGGCGTTACAAACAGGTGTTCAGTACAATTACGGTTCATTTGAACAACGTCATATTGATATTCTCAGCCACATCAAAAAGACAGTTCGCATTCCGATCATTATGAAGTTGGGCGACAACCTTACTAATCCGATAGCTCTGATAGACCAGTTATATGCCAATGGAGCTGCCGCTGTTGTATTGTTCAATCGTTTCTATCAGCCGGATATCGATATCGAGAAGATGAAGCAAATCTCAGGAAATGTATTCAGTACAGGAGCTGATCTGGTTAAATCTTTACGCTGGATAGGTATTGCCTCAGCAGCAGTAAACAAGCTGGATTACGCAGCATCAGGCGGTATTCATTCTCCCGAAGGAATCGTAAAAGCAATTCTTGCAGGAGCTTCAGCCGTAGAAATCTGTAGCGCATTCTATCAAAACAGTTATGCACTTGTAGCAGAATATACCCGTTTCCTGAATTTATGGATGGATCGTAAAGGAATGGAAACAATCTCTCAATTCAAAGGAATGTTGAATGTTAGCGATTTGAATGGTGTGAATACCTTCGAACGTACTCAGTTCATGAAATATTTCTCCAGCAGAAAATAACAGGAACCACACAACATATCATTATACGTAATGCCCCGTAACATATATTGTTAGTGTATCTAACGTATATTGTTACGGGGCATTACATTTATTTATTACTACTTCCTTACAGGATGACTCAATCCGTTTTCTTGTCCAATGCTTCGAAACATGAATTCTTACTGATAAATTCAGGAACGATATCCTTCATAGCTGACACAATCTTCATCTGATCATAGGTATAACTAACATCTATCAGTTTTTGGATACGCTCTTTTACTTCGTCATAATCATATTCACGGACTGTTGCAATCATGATCTTCTCATGGTAGGTCGGTTTGGTCAACTCTTTTACATTCAGCAACTCTTCATACAATTTTTCTCCATGGCGTAGTCCTGTAAACTCAATCTTCACATCCGTACGTCCTGAAAGACTGATCATACGTTTGGCAAGATCTACAATCTTCACCGGTTTACCCATATCAAAGATATAAATCTCACCCCCATTTCCCATACTACCGGCTTCGAGTACCAGGCGGCAAGCTTCAGGAATCGTCATGAAATAACGGATAATTTCAGGATGAGTAACAGTCACCGGACCACCACGTTGTATCTGATCGCGGAAGCGGGGAATTACAGAACCGTTTGAACCTAATACATTGCCGAAACGTGTCGTAATGAATTGGGTTACATGCCCACCTTTCTGTTGCAGCTTCTTCGCCAAAGACTGTACATAGATCTCACAAATACGTTTGGAGCATCCCATCACATTTGTCGGGTTTACAGCTTTATCGGTGGAGATCATTACAAACTTCTCAGCTCCATATTTCACAGCCAAATCAGCAATAGTACGGGTTCCATACACATTAATCTGAATAGACTCTGAAACATTGTCTTCCATCATCGGTACATGCTTATAAGCGGCCGCATGGAAAATATACTGAGGTTTATATTCTCTAAAGATATCTTCCATGCGCGTAGCATTGGAAATATCTGCAATAATCGTTTCCGCATCAATATCACGCCAACGGTCCTGTAACTCCAGACGAATATCATGCAACGGAGTTTCTGCCTGGTCTACCAGAATCAACTTATAAGGATTGAAAGAGGCTACCTGACGCATAATTTCACTACCGATAGAACCGGCAGCACCGGTTATCATCACCCGTTTTCCTTCCAAATGAGAGGCTACCTTATGGATATCGATCTCAATAGGATTACGTTGCAAGAGGTCTTCAATCTGTATTTCTTTCAGTTGGGTACGGTTCAAAGTCTGCCCACTCCATTCACTCAAAGGAGGCGCAGTCATTAGTTTGATGTTATGAGCCAGAAGACGGTCAGCCATATCAGATCTTTTCAGTTCCTCCATCTTGGCTGGAGAAATAATAATGGTATGTACATCCCGATCATTCAGTACATCAATTAGCGTTTCGTCATTGGCGAATACTTTCACTCCCATCATCACCTTATTTATCAGCTCCGGCTCATCGGCAATGAAACCACGCAGACGGTAGTGATTACGCAAATTTACACGCAATGCTTTAGCAATATTGACTCCTGCCTCCTTAGCACCATAAATAAAAACATTGGCACTATGACTTCCATCGAAATTCAGAAGTTCATAAAACATCTTCACAACAATGCGCGAACAAGACATCATGGCAAAACTGATAATATATGCCATGAAGAATACGCTCACAGGTGCCAGGCGAACATCCATGTAGCTTGATAAAAGTACACTCGAAATCATCAGCAGCGCATAAGACACTGTCAATGAAACGAAGATGCGCATAATATCTATAAACGAAGAAAAGCGCAACACATTGGAATATGTGCGGAATATCCGAAAGAATACCAAGTTGACAATGACTGTACATACAATCGTTTTGTCAATGGTAGAGGATTCCAGGAAAATACTCCGGAAATCATATCGAAGTGCATAAGCCAACAGGCTGGATACAACGATTATCAATACATCGATCAACAGAATAGTCCAAATCGGCAATACCTTTGCTGAAAGGTATCGATGAAAAAATTTATGTTTCATTTCGTTTGACAGTTTTGTTTTAGGCGAGGCAAAGATACATTATTTTTTATCAAATATGGGAAGAAAAAGATAAAAATGTGTGATAAAATTAAATGGCGGCAAAGTTACGTATATAACCTTGTCGCCATATTTATTGCCTATGAAGCTCTGTTACATCAAATTACTAGCTAATTCACTTAGTTGACTACGCTCTCCTTTTAACAAATTCACATGAGCAAAAAGGTTCTGATCTTTCATACGGTCAATCATGTAAACCAGACCATTGGACTGGCTGTCCAGATACGGTTGGTCTATCTGCTGGATATCACCGGTAAACACCATTTTGGTTCCTTCGCCAGCACGGGTGATAATCGTTTTTATTTCATGTGGAGTCAAGTTTTGTGCTTCATCAATGATGCAATAAGTTTCACTCAAACTACGTCCACGAATGAAGGCTAACGCCTCGATTACCAGTTGCTCGCTTTTCTGCATATCTTCCAAACGTTTTACTTCAGTAGAATTAGAAGCAAACTGACGCTTAATGACATTCAGATTATCGAACAAGGGTTGCATATATGGTGCCACTTTTTCTTTTGCATCACCCGGCAGAAAACCAATGTCTTTATTGGATAGAGCAACAATCGGACGTGCCAGCAGAATCTGTTTATAATCATTCATCTGACTAAGGGCAGCTGCTAAAGCCAACAATGTCTTTCCCGTACCAGCCTTACCCGTCAGAGCAACCAACTTAATATTAGGATCAGTCAACACTTCGAAAGCAAAACTTTGTTCGGCATTTCTGGGTTCAATGCCATAGTTCTTTGTTTTATTTACCCGGCAAATGGAATGTGTAAAAGGATTGTAACGAGCAAGCACACTGTTCCTGTCACTTTTCAGGATAAAACATTCATTCGGATGAATGATATCTTTGAAATCAAACTCATTGATATCCAGTCCTTCTCTGGAAGAATAAATCCGATCTATCAAAGCAGGATCAATTCCCTCAAACACCTCATTTGATTTTTCAAATATATCCACATTTATCACCTTGTCGTTGATATAATCTTCACAAAGCAGACCTATGGAACGTGCTTTCATCCGGAGGTTCACATCCTTAGTCACCAGGATGGTTTTCATGTCCTTCTTCTGGCGCGTCAACCAGTCCGCTACAGCCAGAATCTTATGATCGGGAATACGCTCGGGGAATGAGTCGGACACCTCCGGAGCATCCACCGAACCGGCTATCACAAACAAGCGTCCCAGTCCCTCGCCCAGCGGAGCGCCTTTGTAGAAAAGACTGTCATCGGTTATCAAATCGAGTTCACGGAGAAATTCACGGGCATTGAAGTTAATCTGTTCATTCCCTTTCTTGAATTTGTCCAATTCTTCAAGAACTACGATGGGAAGATAAATATCGTTCTCTTGGAAATTCTTAAGACAGTTATAGTCGTGAAGGATTACATTCGTATCAATCACAAAATTTTTCTTTGCTCCCATACTCTTTTAGATTTAAATTGTTGATATATTTGCCTCCAAAGCGAAGATAAGCTGCACTTCGACATAAAAAATGAACAAGTTCATTTTATTCTGCTCTCAGTTTGCATTATCTTTGCAGCTTCTAAGATAGGAATTAAAAAGAGAGAATGACTTGCTTTCTCGTTAAATATTTTAAAAGATGGATTATCAGAACACTTTATTATACTTATATAACAGTGTCCCCATGTTTCAACAGGTGGGAAGTTCAGCATATAAGGAAGGCTTAGAGAATACACTGACACTGGACGAACACTTCGAACACCCGCACCGGAACTTCCACAGCATCCATGTAGGGGGAACTAATGGAAAAGGCTCATGTTCGCACACGCTTGCTGCCATTTTGCAGGAAGCAGGATATCGGGTAGGACTTTACACTTCTCCACACCTTGTAGACTTCCGCGAGCGTATTCGGGTGAATGGGCAATCCATCCCGGAAGAGTATGTAGTCCGATTTGTAGAAAAAGAACGAAATTTCTTTGAACCTCTGCATCCTTCTTTCTTTGAATTGACTACTGCCATGGCATTCCGTTATTTCGCCGATGAACATGTAGATGTAGCAGTTATTGAAGTAGGACTGGGTGGAAGACTGGATTGTACCAATATTATACATCCTGATTTATGTATTATCACCAATATAAGTTTCGATCATACCCAGTTCCTCGGTAATACATTAGAGAAGATAGCAAGCGAAAAAGCCGGTATTATCAAAAGCGGAATACCCGTTGTGATCGGAGAAACTACTCCCGAAACAAAACCTGTATTTACAAAAAAGGCTCGCGAAGTGGATGCACCCATTTTCTTTGCAGAAGAAAACCAAAAAGATGAATACCCCGGATTGGAATGTGAGCTGAAAGGGCTATACCAAACTAGGAATACCCATACTTTACTCACTGCCATCGCACAGCTACAGCAAGCCGGATACAATCTGAGTGAGCAGGCCGTCCGTAGTGGTTTTGCCCATGTCTGTGAACTAACCGGACTGATGGGACGTTGGCAGAAATTGCAGGACACCCCTACTCTGATATGTGATACCGGACACAATGTAGGTGGTATCACCTATATCACAGAGCAGTTGAAACAGCAATCTTACCGAAAGCTACATATGATTATAGGTATGGTGAATGACAAAGACATACGTGGCGTATTGGCATTGCTGCCCAAAGACGCTGAATATTATTTCACGAAAGCCAGCGTCAAACGCGCATTACCCGAAAATGAACTTTCCCAGCTTGCTTCTGAAGCCGGATTACAAGGAAGCTGTTACCCGGATGTTCCTTCCGCCGTGCAAGCGGCACAAGAAAAAAGCCTCCCGGAAGACTTTATCTTCGTAGGAGGCAGTAGCTTTATTGTTGCTGATCTGTTAGCGAACCGCGATACACTCGATCTCCACTAAAGCATCTTTCGGCAGAGCTTTCACTGCAACAGCTGAACGAGCAGGGAAATCACCATCAAAATAGGTGGCATATACTTTATTCATATCTGCAAACAATGACATATCTTGCAGGAAAACAGTAGTTTTGACAATATTTGCCATCGTCAAACCTGCTTCTCCAAGGATATGCTTAATATTCTCCAATGACTGGCGGGCCTGTGCTTCAGCCCCTTCTGCCATCTGTCCGGTAGCTGCATCAATAGGCAACTGACCAGATACAAATATCATTCCATTCGCTTCGATAGCCTGGCTGTAAGGACCGATAGCTCCCGGTGCTTTCTGACTGCAAATTACTTTTTTCATTCCAATAATATTTTAATATTCAACAATTTATGATTTATGCAAGAAAAAAAACAGATATTCTATGCAGTATTCTGCAACTTCATGCATTTACCTAATAGGATTATACACAAAAGAAAAATTCACTTATACCTGTTTTAAAAACCTAGACTTAGCTAATTCTTTTTTGACACGGGAGTTTCCCGATAAAGGCTCGGCTTGTGAAAGCCGAGCCTTTTTTACAAACATATCATCTATATTACAACTACTTACAATGCTTCTCAATCAAGGCATCAACGTTCGGATCACCCAGTTCTTTTGCTTTCGCAAAACTAGCACAAGCCTCCTTATTCTGTTTCAACTGCAATTGTGCAACTCCCATCAAACGGTAAGCTTCAGCATATTTAGGATCAATTGTCAAGGCATCTTTCAGAACTTTAATAGCTTCTTCATTTCTACCCACGCGAATATTCACCGCAGCAAGTTCCGAACGATAAGTCAACTCATTCGGATTGAGTTCAATAGCTTTTGCCATATCATCCAACGCACGTTGGAATTGTTTTGCCTGGAAAGCAGCTTGTTCACGGTAATAGTAGAACACATCGTTCACATTACCACGCACAGCTTTATAATATTCATCATAATCAAGCATTGCATTACGCCCCTGTCCGGCATTCATGCGTGCTTGGGCACGTTCCAACAGATAAGGGGCAGCATCTTCAGTGTACGGTTGCAGGCAATGTGCTATACAGCTATCCATCAAAGCCAGCACTTCTTCCGGAGCTGCTTCCATCAATTCTTTTGTCTTAGCAGCACTGAAGAATGTAGCAGGAGAAACAATATTGGTTTTATTTACTTTCTCATAACTGGCAAGAGCTGCTGCATAGTCTTTTTTAGCAAACTGAATATCGCCTTCCAACTGAACATAAACCGGAAGTTCCTCAATTGCTATTGCTTTATGAACTTCATCCAATGCTTTGTCATATGTCCAATCTTTATAGGTGGTTTCCGGTTTAGTCAACTGATAATTATAAATTAATTTGGCACGATTGAAGTATGCATCATCTTTCTTTTGTGCTACCTCAAGTGCCTTATCTATATCAGCAGCCACCTTATCCATCGAACTTATTTCTTTCGACAAATACATTTGACTGTTGGCACGACGAAGATAACCATCGGCACTGTTAGGATACTGGGCAATAAAATCATTCAGCAATTCGGCATATTTCTCCGGGGTTAGTTGTGAAGAAGCCATATAAAGATATACCAGCGCTTGTTCTTCTGTATCGGGCAATGCTTTCTTAATGCCAATACTTGATAAAGCATGATCATTAAAAGAAAGAGGACTGATCTTTTGAGCCATAGCATAATCAGCACCTACCGCATAGCAAATGGTAGCTGTATCTTTTCCTGAAGATTTCTGTGCAAGACCGAAAACTTGTCCGTCAGCAGTCATTACCGGACAACTTACCATCTTGTCTTTCAGATGCATATTAAGCGTATAATAATGGTATTGTCCCTCTACCTTAGATTCTTCTTTCACCTGTCCGGTAGTATAAGAACGGTCCTTCTGTGTAGAATAAGGCAGCAAGTAGACACTTGTACCTACAGTCGGAGCCGTAGGAGATACCACTAATGCAGGTACTTTTTTCCCTGAGATCGCTACACGGAACTTCACAACATCGTACATGTCGTTTGCTCCCATGATAACTTCCACAGGCATTTGTGCCCCCTCTGAATTAATGACTACGGCACGTTGCGCACCTTTAAACAGGCTATAATCAGACAGAGCCATCCCATCCTCGGTAACAAAAAATCCGTTTCCCGTATTGAGTATCTTATCACTCTCGTCGTACGTGACTACCGAGAAAACAGCACGCTTGGCTTTTTCCACCCATTTGGGTGCCTGAGCTACACTCCACTGTGCCAGCAAACAGAGGGCGAGCGTCAACAACAAGTTCTTTTTCATATCTTAGTTGGTTCTTTGTTTCACAGCTTCATAAATCAAAATACCTGCCGCAACAGAAACATTGAGCGACTCGATAGTACCCAGCATCGGGATTTTCACCCATTCATCACAAAGAGCCAGGTTCTCATAGGAAACACCTTTATCCTCAGCTCCCATTATGATACACATCGGTCCCGTATAATCAGCTTTGGTATAATCATAGTCCCCCTTTTCCGTAGCTGCCACAATGCGGAAACCACTATCTTTGAGATATTGCAATGTAGTCTTCAGATTCTGCTCACGGCAAACCGGCAGCACATGCAATGCCCCGGCAGATGTTTTCATTGCATCTGCATTCACCGTTACACTTCCTTTAGCAGGAATGATAACAGCATCTACCGCTGCACACTCACAGGTACGGGCTATGGCACCAAAGTTACGAACATCGGTCACACCATCCAACATGACGAACAACGGATTCTTGCCTTCTTCGAAAAGGAAGGGCACCAAATCTTCTGTCTTCTGATACGTAACGGATGAAATAAAAGCAATCACCCCTTGATGGTTCTTACGGGTAATGCGGTTAATGCGTTCCACCGGAACACGTTGCACCGGAATCAAAGTTCCTTTTAATGCAGCAAAAAGTTCTTTGGATAAATCGCTCTGAATGTCTTTCTTCACCAGAATCTTATCGATTTCCTTTCCTGCCTGTATTGCTTCTATCACAGCGCGAACGCCGAAAATCATTTCACTCTTATCAACCATCTTTGAGAATTAAAAATTAATAATTTAAAATTAAAGGCTATCTTTTGATACCAAGAAGCGCCTTTGCATTATTCAAAGCAGCTTCTGTCAAAGTAGCACCACTTAGCATATGGGCTATTTCCTCTACCCTCTCCTCATCTGCCAGACGGCGTATGTGGCTGTTGGTTTCGGTTTCATTATCTTGTTTATATACTTTATAATGTGCACATCCACGCGCAGCAATTTGCGGCAGATGGGTAATACTGATTACCTGGCGATCCTGTTCGCCCATTTCCTGCATAATATCCGCCATACGGTCGGCAATCTCACCGGATACTCCTGTATCTATTTCATCGAATACAATAGTGGGCAATTTCACCGCACCGGCTATCATAGCCTTGATGGACAGCATGACACGTGCAATCTCACCACCGGAAGCTACCGATGAAATGCTTTGCAATGCGCCGTTCTTATTGGCAGAAAAGAGAAAGTTTACAGTATCTTCACCGTGTACGCCAGGCTCTTTTCTCATTCCCATTTCCACCTGAAAACGCACATTAGGCATACCCAGCGGAACCAAACGTGAAGCCATCTGCTTCTCTACTTCACGGGCAGCACCGGCACGGGCTTTGGTAAGAACAGCAGCCTGTTTTTTCACCTTATTATATAAGGTATCACAAAGAGTGGTCAACTCACCGATGCGTTCATCATAAGAAGTAATGGCTGCCAACTTTGCTGCATATTCCTCAGTAAGCGCCAGCAACTCTTCTACGGTAGTTACTCTATGCTTTTGCTGTAAGGTATAAATCAGATTCAACCGATCGTTCACCTCTTCCAGACGCTCAGGGTTAAACTCGACATCCTCTTCCTGAGAAGAAACCTCCTGAGAAACATCTTTCAATTCAATATATGTACTTTCCAGACGTTCAGCAAGTTCTGTAGCCGAAGAATAGACCTTTTGCAGACCAAGCATTGTATTCAGACTTTCCTTCAACCCAGCCAGCAAACCGCCTTCATCAGAGGTCAGCAACTGCCCGACGCGGAACAAACCGGCCTTTATTTCTTCAGCATGGCTCAATGTATCCGTCTCTTGTTCCAGTTCTTCCTGTTCACCTGCAGATAAATTCGCTTCTTCCAACTGTTCCAACTGGAAACGGATATAGTCTTCATCTGCCTTATTCTGCTCTGCACGGGCTATAAGTTCAGCCAGGTCCTGTTGTGCCTGCTTCCATTCTCTGTACAAAGATTGATAAGCGGAAAGTTGTTCATCATTATGAGACAATATATCGAGTACATTCAACTGGAATCCTTCTTTATTCAACAAAAGATTCTGGTGCTGAGAGTGCACGTCAATTAACTGTTCCCCAAGTTCTTTCATTTGTACAAGCGAAGCCGGAGTATCATTGATAAAGGCACGGCTCTTGCCGGATGCATACACCTCACGACGCAAGATACACTCTTCTTCATATTCCAGTTCATTCTCTTCAAAAAAAGGCTCCATACCATAAGCTGAAATATCAAAACGGGCCTCAATCACACACTTCGATGCACCCTGGCGAATGGCTTTTACTTCGGCACGCTGACCCAGCAACAAGCCGATAGCACCCAGTATGATAGACTTACCGGCACCCGTCTCACCCGTGATAACGGAGAAACCTGCACCAAAGCTAATATCAAGCTTTTCTATAAGCGCGTAATTCTGTATGTAAAGCGAACGTAACATGACTTATTTACAATTTTAAATCTTACTCACTTCCTATTATTGTTTTATCTTTTCCCACTCGGTAGTCAACGAAGGATTGACAGAAGAAAGCAGCTCACAAACCTCTTCTTTTTCCTTCATTGCAGCACGGGAATAAAGATTAATCAATTCATCTTTTTTTGTTTCAGTAAACAAACCGGGCAATGCCGACATAGGTTTATTCTGCTGCGCCTCTTTCAGACCACTAAGCATAGAGGTTATTGTAGCACGGGCACGGGCAGCATTCACTGAAAGTTCATCCATACCTGTACGATGATACCCATACATCAATTTACGCAAAGGCGTCATACCATCTTCCAGATAATCGGAAACCAACGCATAACGATTCCGACTGCTATCGAACGCTTTCCAACCGGTTTCACCAAGATTCTGTGCAGCTGTTACAATATCTTCAGCCGCCCGAAAAACCTCCGTACCACCTTGTGGAGCCATCGTGTCCATGTCCAGTCCGATAATCATATAAGCATAATAAGCAATTACTGCCGTCAGATTACTGTCAATAACATTATCCCGCAGTTCCAGCGGATCAAACTCACGATAGTTGAAAGCAACATCCGTATCTTTAAAGCTAAAAACTACCGTCTGATAACCGGATTGCCAGACAGGGCGTGTAGACTGCACTATCAACTCACATTTCCAACGCCCGTCCGCCTCATTATACTCTTTCACAGTCAAGTTCATAGAGCAACGAATCCGTTCATTCATTTCATACTGCGCCTGTGTCCACCGACGGGTATTGATAAACTCCATCAAAGCATTTTCAAGCGTAGTGAAAACCTGTGTACTCGTACCTTGTATCTGAGAATAATTCACCGTAAATTTACAATTCAGTTCCTGGGCAGCAGACTTTAACACCACCACAACCAGAAGCAGAATCATATAAAGTATCTTATTCCTCACTAGCTATATTTACTTATTCTTCAATACTTCCACCAGACGATCTACAATATCCGCAGCTACTTCCGCTTTTGATTTCAACGGAAAGTCCGTCTTACTTTCACGGTCGATGATACTGATTTTATTCGTATCGCACCGGAAACCGGCCCCCTTATCATTCAGGGAATTCAACACGATAAAATCCAGATTCTTCCGTTGCAACTTATCTTCAGCATTATGCAGCTCGTCATTCGTTTCCAAAGCAAAACCTACCAGCACCTGGCGATCTTTCTTCATCTGTCCCAGACAAGCGGCTATGTCTTTCGTAGGTTTCAAACGCAACGTCATTTCCCCTTCCTTTTCCCGCTTTATCTTGGCATCAGCAACCTGTTCCGGTGTAAAATCGGCAACAGCAGCCGAAAGAATAGCGGCATCAGCCTCCATAAAAAAGTTACACGCCGTAGCATACATCTGATCTGCCGATTCCACTGCAAACCAATTTGCCGGATATTTCAATTGCTGTTGCACCGGACCTGATATCATAATGACCTTAGCTCCGCGGGCAGCACATTCATCTGCAATAGCAAACCCCATCTTACCGGAAGAATAATTCCCGATAAAACGTACCGGATCGATCTTCTCATAAGTAGGTCCGGCAGTGATCATAATGGTCTTACCTCGCAAATCACCTTCTTTCCCGGCAAAATAATTCGCCAGATGTTGAATAATGACTTCCGGTTCTTCCATACGCCCCTTACCTACCAGATGGCTGGCAAGTTCTCCTGTACCCGGTTCTATAATATGATTTCCATAAGAACGAAGCGTATCCAGATTCTTTTGCGTAGAAGGGTGGGCATACATATCGAGATCCATGGCAGGTGCCACAAATACCGGAGCTTTAGCCGACAAATAAGTCGTTATCAGCATATTGTCAGCCACACCGTTGGCCATCTTGCCAATTGTTGAAGCAGTAGCCGGAGCTATAAGCATAGCATCCGCCCATAAGCCCAGATCCACATGGCTATTCCATGTACCGTCACGCTGGGCAAAAAACTCACTGATAACCGGTTTACCCGTCAGCGCCGAAAGCGTAATTGGAGTTATAAATTCTTTCCCCGCAGGAGTTATGACAACCTGTACTTCAGCACCTTGTTTTATCAACCCCCGGATTATATAACAAGCTTTATAGGCAGCAATACTTCCGGTTATACCTAATACAATTTTCTTCCCTTTCAGTGTATTCGCCATGATACTACTTATTAGTTAATTCACGTAAACGAATCTTAGTCAACATTGCCTTGGTATTCAGTGTAAAGTCGCTGTTCAGTATCCAGCTATAATAACCCGGATCACGCTTCAATACATCTGTCACCGACATCCCTTTGTATTTCCCAAAGTTGAATACTTCCACGCCATTATCATCATAAACCATACGTCCGGCAAAATCCACATTCTTGTTAAAGCTGGAATATTCAGCCAGGAAAGCGATGTCATTCTGCAATTCCGAATAGCGGTCCAGCTGTGCCATCAGCACCTCGTAAGTGGCTTGTGTATCAGCTGCCGCCGTATGTGCATCCTCCAAATTCTTTCCACAATAGAATTTATAAGCAGCAGAAAGTGTACGTTGCTCCAATTTATGGAAAATGACCTGTACATCCACAAACTTGCGGCGACTCAGGTCAATATCTACACCGGCACGAAGAAATTCTTCCGCCAGCACGGGAATATCAAAACGGTTGGAATTAAATCCTGCCAGGTCACATCCTTCTATATCATTGGCAATGGTACGGGCCACTTCCTTGAAGGTAGGGCAATCTACCACATCTGCATCATAGATACCATGAACGGCAGATGCGCCTTCGGGAATATGCATTTCCGGATTAATACGAAGTGTTTTTGCTTCCTCATTACCATTGGGATGTACTTTGAGATAACAGATTTCAACGATACGGTCTACATTGATACTCGTTCCGGTCGTCTCTAAATCAAAAAAAACAATCGGGTTTTTGAGGTTTAATTTCATTATTCTTCTATTTTACAGTTGACAAGGGAACGAGTTGACAAGGGAACAAGGCATTCCCGGCATAACAGCACAGCCCTTGTCTCCTTGTCAACTCGTTCCTCGTTAACTCTATTATTTTTTTAATCATTCAGCATCATCGGCATCAGCAGCATCAGCAAGTCCTCATTTTCTTCTTGTTCAACGGGGATGATGACACCTGCACGTGACGGGTCTGCCAGTTCAATTATCACTTCATCAGCAGCAATATTATTCAAAATATCAATCAGGAAAGTCGATTTAAATCCGATACTCATCGGATTGCCATCATACTGGCAAGCCAGAGTTTCTTCGGCAGAAGTAGAGAAATCAATGTCCTGGGCCGAAATCACAATCTGATTGGGCTGCATACGCAACTTGATAAGGCTGCTTGCCTGTGACGAGAAAATAGATACACGACGCAGTGCACCTACCAGCTGCATACGGTCCACAGTCACTTTATAAGGATTATTCTGCGGTATTACCGAATTATAATTAGGATAACGTCCTTCAATCAGACGACATACCATACGGTATTTCTCCAATGTAAATACAGCATTACGCTCATCGAACTCAATAACAACCTGTCCTTGTTCTTTAGGCAACAGGTTCTTAATCAACGAAGCCGGTTTTTTAGGCAGAATAAATGCTGCACGTTCATTACCTTTGGCCGCTAATGTTTTGCAACGTACCAGTTTGTGACCATCAGATGCCACCATTGTAATATCTTCTGTGGTGATATCAAAATAGATACCATTCATCACCGGACGAAGTTCATCATCAGCCGTAGCAAATACGGCACGATTAATGCCACCCAACAATACGGATGCTTCCATCTCTACACGTACGGCATTATCGCCCAGCATAGCCGATTGAGGAAATTCATCGGCATTTTGCCCCATCAGACTATACTTACCGTTTTGATACTGTACTGTGATTTCCAAGGAATCAGTATTCACTTCAAACGACAGCGGTTGCTCAGGGATTTCCTTCAAAGCATCCAGGATTGTTTTAGCAGCCACGGCAAAACGTCCGTCAGCATCACTTTCATTCACTTCAACTGATGTTACCATCGTCGTTTCACTATCAGAAACAGTAATCGACAATGTTCCATCTTTCAGTTCAAAGAGGAAACAATCCAAAATGGGCAACGCATTCTTCGAATTAATCACACGGCTGATAGCCTGTAAATGGCTGGAGAGCGCAGTACTCGAAACGATAAATTTCATATGTTCTGTGTATTTAAGTTTTATATTATTCCCTATTCGTACTATAACTTCATAGTATCGGACAAAGTTACAAAAAAAGATCTTCCCACAACAAAGAAAATTAAGAAAAAACGCCCGGAACTTCTCCGGATTTCCCTAAAAAATTGTAACTTCGCCGCATCATTTAAAAAGAATGCAATGGAATTTACAGGAAAAATTATCGCTATACTCCAGCCAAGAGGCGGAGTGGCAAAGTCGGGCAATGAGTGGAAAGCACAAGAATACGTGATTGAAGACCACGGCCAATATCCCCGCAAAATGTGTTTCGATGTTTTCGGAGCAGACAAAATAGAACAGTTTAACATCCAGATGGGCGAAGAACTGACCGTATCATTTGATGTGGATGCACGCCAATGGCAAGACCGTTGGTTCAACAGTATCCGTGCATGGAAAGTAGAGCGTGTCAGCGCTGCAGCTCCTGCCGGTGTACCGGGTGCACCTGTTCCGCCACCGGCACCGACTGCCGCACCGGAATTCCTGGCAGGTGATGCTAAAGACGACCTACCATTCTAAAGTATATAAAATTCAGGTATAATAAAAAAGAGGAGAATAATTCTCCTCTTTTTTATTATATAATTACAGGTATTTTGAACCTCCCATTTACCCTTTGTATAAAAGCACCAAATTCGGATATACCACCTCTTCTACACAAGTAAACTGTATAGAAAGTATAAAGTGGCGGAAAAACTTCGCCTGGCGAAAGAAAAAGTTAGGTATCAGGCGTACATAAGTTTCCGGTTGTTCTACCATCCTTTCCATATCCACCATCATCACAAAGCTATACGATGGCGAAAGACTTCCTATTCCTTCCTCGTAAAGCGGCGTATCATCCAGTACCTCTCCATTTTCCATAGCATCTATATAGGCAGTAAGACTAACCACATCCGGCGCCATCAACAAATGTCCACGATAAAAACAGATATATGTATAAAGAGCCGATTCCGTGATACCTGTCAACTGGGTCAGTAAAGTATTTCGAGGCAATACATAATAACGGTGTCCCCATGCTTTGGGATAAAGATGATAATCAGGACGCTCCTGCGGAACAGGAGGTGCATCCACTTCCTTGGGAGAAGTATAAAGCAATGATTGCAAACGACGTTCAGCCTGCGACATATTCTTCACCGGAACACTCATCACTGCACATGGATACTCACTTAATGTATCTTTCGGCTCGAAGAGGCAAGAAATCACCTGATCTCCCGCATAAGTCTTCAGAAAGTCCATCCACTCCTCATCCCTCTCTTTGATATAATCGGAATAGGTAGCTTTGGCATATTCCTGCTCTGCCGTAAAACTACACATGGCATCCATATCTGAAATAGCCCAACAATCATAAAAGAAAGTAGAGAGTGGAAGTTGTTCTCCCGGAAACCCCTCCACAGGTTGCTGATGGCGTAAAGCATTGATAAAAGTACGTGTAGTATCCGAGCCATGACTGATACCTGAACAATAAATGGCAGTTTCATTCAGCTTCAAATCAAACTCCGCCCAACTTCCCAAATAGGTTTGCGAACGAATGCCATCCGTATTTTTCCCCATATCTACCGACTTGATGCGCACATACACCGTAGCTTCTACATTCGTATTCTTTCCTGCATGCATCAGTTTGAATGAGGGCATATCTATTAACGATTTCTTAGAAAGCCGTGCATCGATCACTTGTTCCACCAATCGTTTCTGAAAACTAATAGCCAGGAAGTCCGGTGTGAAATACGCCGCCAGAAAGCGCCCCTCAGGCATAGGATAAATACTAATCTCTTCACCCCTGTAATCAAAGAATTTAGAAGGAAATGCACTGGAACTATATTTCCTGATAAACGACTCCACCAACTCATAATCGCCCGAACCCAGACTGCAATACAACACCTGATTCAATGGGTTATCCGGTTCATGGAAACTGATAAGCATTTTATTCATCTGCTTACTAAGGCCATGCGGAGTATCATCGAGCAAGGTATGCAGATAGTTTTTCAGATAGACAAAGAGTTCGGAAGCATAAAGGAAGTGATTATCTTTGCTGCAACTCAGTTGATTGATACCATCAACCAACTCAGCCATGCGATCTGTCTCCAACACAGCCATTGCACTTTGAGGGACTAAAGTATAAAGATTAAAATCTTTCTGACTCTCCACCTCATTCAACCTGAAGAATGAATACACCCCGAACCCCGTACATAGCAATACTATGGACACAATCACGGCAATTCTTATGATAAGACGTAACTTCATGGTTTTTCAGGCATCAAGTTTCGGCAAAAATAATTATTTCTACTAATAAAACAAAACAAATGTTTCAAAAACTTTAGTAGATATAAAAAAAGTTTTAGAATGCCTGTGCCTCAAAACTCAATTTCCATACCGTCAAAGGTCAAATGTACATCAGGCGGAAGCTGTTTTTCAAGCTCGGCATGCAATCCGGCATGATGACTCATATGGATAAAATAAGTTTCCCGTGCGCCAATGCGCTTCGCCGTTTCCAAAGCCTCGGAAATACTCTGATGCGTAGGATGCGGTTTTACACGTAAGGCATTCACAACCAGAACATCCAAGCCATGTAATTGTTCATAGGATTCTTCGGGCATAGTCAGCATATCTGTAATATAAGCCATACGTTTACCGATGCGATACCCCAGAATGGGCAGACGCCCGTGCATCACCTGCAAAGGAGTAATCTCCGTATTATTGATGAAGAACGTTTTTCCGGCTTCCACTTCCTGCAAGAAAATTTGAGGAACACCCGGGTATTTATGTTCCAGAAAGCAATAAGGCATCCGTGCTCGCAAGTGAGTTGCCGTATACTCATCGGAGTATATAGGTATTTCACCGAAACGGCAGAAAGGACGGAGATCATCCAGCCCACCTACATGGTCATAATGTTCATGGGTAATCAGCACTCCATCTATTTTTTCAAACGAAGCTGCACGCAACATCTGCTCCCGAAAATCCGGTCCACAATCAATCAATATCACCGCATCATCCGTATGCAACAAAGACGATGCACGCAAACGGTTATCACGCGGATCGGCAGAAGTACAAACTTCACACTTACAACCTATTTCAGGCACTCCTGTCGATGTTCCGCTCCCTAATATTCTTAGTTTCACGTCTATTACCTATTAATTATCAATCTTTCAAATAAAATTCACTTCGGGATGAATATCAATGCCAAACTTCTCGCGAACTGACGCCCGCACAGCATCCGAAAGGGCTACAATGTCAGCTCCCGTTGCCCCACCCCGGTTTACTAATACCAACGCCTGCTTATCATGCACAGCGGCAGGTCCCAGCGTTTTACCTTTCCAACCACACTGGTCTATCATCCAGCCTGCAGGAATTTTTATCCGGTCAGTCCCCATCTCATAAAAGGGCATTTGAGGATACTCTTCCTTCAAAGCCTCAAAGACTTCACGCGAAACGACAGGATTCATAAAAAAGCTCCCGGCATTACCCAGCAGTTTCGGATCAGGCAGTTTACTTTCACGAATACTAATGATTACCCGGCGTAATGTTTTCAAATCCACTTTCGGGTACTTTTCAAGTTCCTGGCGAATCGTGCCGTAATCCAGCGTATAATGTTCTTTCTTACTCAGAGAGAAACAAACATACGTGACGAATACCTGCTTCATTTCCGGACTTTTAAAAATACTGTTCCGGTATGAGTAATTACATTCATCCACTTGGTAAACATGTTTCATTCCTTGTATGTTCACCGTTTCCACAGAAGAAATCAGGTCTTTCACCTCTACACCATAGGCACCAATATTCTGTACAGCTGCCGCTCCTACCTCACCAGGTATAAGAGACAGGTTCTCAGTACCGTACCAGCCACGTTCCGTGCAATAATCCACGAAATCATCCCATACCACACCGGCACCTACACGCACCGAAACCTTTTCTTCATTTTCAGCCGTTACTTCAATGCCACCAATACGCGAATGCAATATCACTCCTTCATAATTTCCGGTAAACAGCAGATTGCTCCCTCCGCCAATATGCAGATAAGGAGAAGTAATACGCCCGTCGGCAATCAACTTCTCCAATTCTCCTACCGAACCGTATTCCAGAAACACGGCAGCTTCCACATTAAGCCCGAATGTATTCGGTATCTTCATTTAATTTTTAATTATTAATTTTTAATTATTAAATGCTCGTATCCTCATATTTATATAGCTCCCACTCTCCGCGATGTCTGCGGAAGTAGAAGATATTAGTATATCCATTTCCAATCCCGTTCACTTTCAGGATTTTCGTATTTGAGTTATCACTATTCTTCTGTCCATAATTGATATTGGACAATTTATCCACAGGCAATACAGGGCGGAAGGCATACCACTGATTCAGGTCAAGCGTAGTCTCCAGAATAGAAAACTCATCATCCGGATCTATTGTGATATACTCCAAAGGTTCCCGGATATGTCGACTCTGATAAATGCTGTCGGTTACAAAGCGAGAGTAAAACGCAACGAAGTCTTCATTTTCGCCCTGTTCTATCTGGCGGAGATTGATAGCTTCCAGCATCCATACCCCCTTAGTACGTTCAAAATAGTATTTCTTCACCATGCGGTTTTCCAGAAAAATCCATTCCACCTGTACAGAAGTGAGTGCAGTATCTCCTACCAATTCCAGATCATCTTCATCATCAAAGAGCAATGTATAATAACTCTGCTGGGTAAACAGATAATCATGTTCCCAGTCCTCCTTCTCTATTTTCGAAGGTGTATCGACATTGTAAAAAGACAACGGGAACTTGGTCCGCTGCCGTTGCAGGGCGTCATCCGAAGCATAACTATAGATAAAATCATCAAATGATTCATCCGCTTCTATGGGCTTAGGGTCGTTATCCTCTTCAACCTCCGGCACAGTATCAGCCTTATGTGAAGCTGAATCCACCAAATTGGTGATTGTCGCAAAAGGGTCCATCTTCGTTTTCTTGTTGCCGCATGACATCAAGAAAACGAGAAGAAAGAACCCCAATCCTATTTTTCTCATTCTTTACCGAGACCTCATCAGGTCACTTATTTAGTTTAGCTCTTAACTTTTCAAGCATGTCCACCGTCATGGACTCTAAATCATACTGCGGTTTCCAATCCCACTCTTCACGAGCACAGGTATCATCCAGACTATCAGGCCAACTGTCGGCAATAGATTGCTTCAATGGATCAATTTCATATACCATTTCAAAGTCGGGCACATGCTTCTTGATAGCCTGACAGATCTCTTCCGGATCAAAGCTCATGGCAGCGATATTGAAAGCATTCCGATGCTTCAGACGTGCCGGAGCAGCCTCCATCAATGAAATAGCTGCATTCAGCGCATCAGGCATATACATCATATCCATGTAAGTACCAGGCTTCAAAGGACATACAAATTTTTCGCCCTTCACTGCGGAGTAAAATATATCGACTGCATAGTCGGTAGTACCTCCACCCGGAGGGGTCACATTGGAGATAATACCCGGAAAACGAACCGCACGGGTATCTACACCGTATTTAGTATAATAATAATCGCTCAATAATTCGGTAGTTACTTTGGTTACACCATACATAGTACGGGGACGCTGAATCGTATCTTGCGGCGTCTTCACATGAGGTGTAGCTTCTCCGAACGAACCGATGGAGCTCGGGGTAAAGACTGCGCAACCATACTCGCGTGCCACTTCCAGTACATTCCATAATCCGTCTATACCGATTTTCCAAGCCATGGCCGGACGACTTTCAGCAACCACCGAAAGCAAAGCTGCCAGATTATAAATCGTATCAATCTTGAATTGGCGTGCCACCACTTCAATAGACTGACGGTCGGTCACGTCGGCAATAGCTGAAGGACCTGATGCCTTTAATTCCCCTTTAGGCATAGCACTCGGAATGTATCCAGCGATAACATGGTCATCCCCATAACGTTTACGCAATTCCAATGTGAGTTCCGAACCTATCTGTCCGGTTGCTCCAATTACCAAAATATTCTTCATACGACTTATTTATAAGGTACTCCATACTTAGAGACGCGCAAATATACATACTTTTTTTTCATTATTCTATCATTTTGCTATTGTTTATTTGAAGAAAAATCGTGTCCTTTGTATCGTTTAGTATTAAGATGACAAACTTTTAATTTATAAAGCTATGTACGGGAAAATGAAAGAACACCTCAGCAACACACTTGCTGAAATTAAAGAGGCCGGACTCTATAAAGAGGAACGCCTGATCGAGAGTGCGCAACAAGCCGCCATCACCGTAAAAGGGAAGGAAGTGCTGAATTTCTGCGCCAACAATTACCTGGGTTTGTCCAACCATCCGCGACTGATTGCCGCTGCCCAAAAGATGATGGATCACCGTGGCTACGGCATGTCTTCCGTACGCTTCATCTGCGGAACACAAGACATTCACAAAGAACTGGAAGCTGCTATCTCCGACTATTTCAAGACAGAAGACACCATCCTCTATGCTGCCTGCTTCGATGCCAATGGCGGAGTATTCGAACCCCTTTTCACTGAGGAAGATGCTATCATCTCCGATTCACTGAACCATGCCTCCATCATCGACGGCGTGCGCTTGTGCAAGGCCAAACGTTACCGCTATGCCAATGCTGACATGAGCGAACTGGAGAAATGTTTGCAGGAAGCACAGGCCCAACGTTTCCGCATTGTTGTAACAGACGGTGTATTCTCTATGGACGGCAATGTAGCTCCGATGGATCAAATCTGTGATCTAGCAGAAAAGTATGACGCTTTGGTCATGGTAGATGAGTCTCACTCTGCCGGTGTAGTAGGGCCTACAGGCCACGGTGTGAGCGAGCTATTCAAAACTTACGGACGTGTGGATATTTACACCGGTACACTGGGCAAGGCTTTTGGCGGAGCCATGGGCGGATTCACCACCGGACGCAAAGAGATTATCGACCTGCTGCGCCAACGCAGTCGCCCGTATCTGTTCTCCAATTCTGTTGCTCCTGCCGTGATCGGTGCAAGTATCGAAGTCTTCAATATGCTGAGAGAAAGCAATGCCCTGCATGACAAATTAGTAGAAAACGTTAATTACTTCCGCGAGAAAATGACTGCCGCCGGATTTGACATCAAGCCTACACAAAGTGCTATCTGCGCCGTGATGCTGTATGATGCCAAACTTTCGCAGATTTACGCCGCCCGTATGCAAGAAGAAGGCATTTACGTCACCGGATTCTATTATCCCGTGGTTCCGAAAGACCAGGCACGCATCCGTGTACAGATCTCTGCCGGACACGAAAGAAAACATCTTGACAAGTGCATAGATGCATTCATCAAAGTAGGAAAAGAACTTGGAGTATTATCGCGCTAAAGCACGATAAGCTACGGGCTACAAGTGACGAGTTACAAGTTGCTACGTTTATTCGTAAGCGAATAATTATTCGCCAGACTACCACACCGAAAGGAACTTGCAACTCGTCACTTGTAGCTTGTAGCTTTTACCACCGGCAGCACCACCGTAAACCTGCTTCCTTTCCCCGGTTCCGACCACAGTTCGATTTTGCCCCGCAATTTTTCTACAATCACCTGACAGATAGAAAGTCCCAAGCCGGCTCCTTGCGAAAACTCATCCTGTTTATAGAAGCGGCTAAAGATCATTTTCTGTTCTGAGAGTTCAATGCCTCTTCCGCTATCTTCCACATAGATAGCCACTCGGTCAGATTCAGAAAGATAACGGTATCCCAACTTGATATATCCGGTTTTAGTAAACTTAGAAGCATTATTCAGGAAATTAGTAATCACCTGCGTCAAGCGCCCCTTATCAAGCATCACTTCCACCTGCACCGCATCCAACTCTTTGATGAATTCCAGTTGTTCAGGAATCAGCATCTGATGAGTCATATAAATACTGTCAACCAATTCTGAAACGAAACACTTCTCGTATTCAAATGACATATATCCGGATTCGATGCGCGAAAGTTCCAGAATATCATTGATCAGTTTCAGCAATAAATCACTATTCTTATTAATACTGCCGATATATTCCAACCGTTCTGCCTGGCTCACATCTTCATCAAGCGCCAATATATTAGAGAATCCTACAATCGCATTCAGCGGCGTGCGAATCTCGTGACTCATATTTGCCAGAAAAGATTGCTTCAATTCGGCTTTCTCGGCCAGTTGGCGCGCCTCTTCCAGTTCTTGTTCACGGTCTTTAATCGCCTGTATGTTCAGCAATAAGCCGGCAGCTTTATACCCTCCTCCAGGAAGCAAAATGGTCTTATAACGGAACTCCCACCACTGATACCCTCTATCATTGAAATCACAGCGCACCCGAGATATTATCTTGCCCGCTTTAGAGATATCCTTCCAATATCCCTTCACCTCTTCCCAATGATCGGGATGCATAAACAACAATAACTCTTCAAAACTTATCGGTCTGAATTTCATCTCCTGCGATATCCAGAAGTCTTTCTCAAAAAGAAAACAATCATTCTCCAGCTTCCACGCATATGTATCTCCGCCTTCGAGAGCCAGTGCCAGCGTTTCTTTTTCACTTTCCAGTTCATTGAGCGCACGTTTCTTCCGCCCCTGTTCACGGCGATACAAGAAGAAAAGCCAGACAAACAAAGTGGAAAAAAGAACGACAATCACCACAATACCGACTCCCCATGCTACCGGATATTTTTCACTGATAGGAATATTTATAATCGTGCATTCTGCCGGAATACGTGTCTTCGAAATTCCCCGTTGCCGCATCACGTTCCAATCCACCACATATTTCTTGCGGCTTTCCGCAACGGGTATATCCGAAGGATTTTCACCATGCAAAATACGCACAGCGACACTCACTTCCTCTTCCGCCAAAATCGGGTATGTCGTAATATATCCGCCAAGCAATCTTTCATTATACCCGAATGCTTCATTGATCGCAGTCAGACTAGGACTTGCACATATATTTCCGATATTGACCGTCGTATAATCGCGCTTCATCTGGAGATAACACATTCCGGTGGAATATTTACTCAAGGTCCAGATAAAATTGGCAGTTTCCTGCTCTCTCCCAATTCGCACCGGCAGACTGGTAAAGCGCGTATACCCCTCTTTGGGAGGATAATGCAACCGCCTTTCGCGAGGAGTGCCCGAATAGCCTACCAGGCAAGTCACTTTCTCACCTTTCACCTGTTCTCTTACATCAGCACGTATCTGTCTGTCTATATACGTAGAATCGAGCACCGTAAAAAACTCCACCTCTTCACCAAAGAGCTTTGCTCCCAGACGTATATTCTTCATAATATCCATCCGGTCATGAAATCCCGTCACATTGGGATATTCTTTCAGTAATTTCCAATTAGGATAGTTCACTCCACCAAAAACCACCGGTGTCTCTTTCACCAAAGGATGACGGCACTTGAACAGTGAATAAGCAGCCTGATCATCATTCACCAGGATAACCTCGGGCCTCCAACCACCGGAAGCTGAATCAAGCAAGTGATACATGTGCCTCAATTCCGGTTCTTCCTGAAACGCTTCACAGTCCAGATAAACAATACGGATATCCGCATCGATCCCGTTTCTTCTGAATTCTTTATCTATCAAGCGATTGAAATCAGGATAGCCGACATAGCTTTCCTCATAAGAATGCACGATTAAAATTCGCCGTTCTTCCCGGTTCGAACAGCTGCTCAAAACGAAAAAAAACAGAAAAATCCATGCATATATAGGCAGAAATGCGTTTTTCATGATTCGACTATCTGATCCATAAGTGGAACAAAGGTAGAATAAAATATGTATAATCCCAAGAAAACAAAAAAGAAGCTGTCTGATTTTTTTTCAGACAGCTTCCCTACTTAGTGATTCTATATCAAAAGATTATTAACGTTCGCCCAATTTCACATCTACAAAGAAGATACCCGTTGCACCGGCTTTCTTAATCATATCAACGATGCTTGCAGCGGTTGCCTCTTCTTCCACCTGTTCGCGTACAAATCCCCACAGGAAGTCCTGTGTTGCTTTATCTTTTTCGGCGGCAGCCACATCCACCAACTTATCGATCATTTCGGATACACGGCACTCGTGTTTGTAAACCTGTTCAAATACTTCCAGCGGAGTACCGAAATCATTGGGAACTACATCCAGCTTATCAACTTTGGCTTTACCACCACGCTTGATTACGTAATCGGCCATTGCACAGGCATGTTCGTTTTCTTCTGCCCACTGTTTCTTCAACCAGTGTGCCATACCGCTAAAACCTTCTTTCTCCATATAGAAAGACATAGCCAAATACATGTTAGCCGACCACATTTCAGCCGTGATCTGCTCGTTAATTGCATTCTGTAATTTTTCAGTAATCATAATCGTATTTTTTAATTAATTTGAAATCATTACAAAAGTAACAATGATACACAGACATTGTTCATTTAATAACATTTTTTATATAAAACAACCCGGATTGGCAGGCTTTTCCCGCAGAATTGCAGCAGCATCGAAACACGGACACTGTTTGATCCATTCTTCCGGTTCTATTTCACATTACCATTCAAGTCAGCACTGAGGTCGCGATGCCCCACCAGTCGGAAATGCGGATAATCTTTTAGCAGCAACTTGGCAAGCAGCCGGAGGGAATGTTTCTGAAAGTCAGTTCTCGTATCGGCAGAGCATCCGTTCACATCCAGTCCACCTTCATAGCACGCACCGATTGAGCGAGCGTTGTGGCTCCGGGCGTGCGCACCGTTTTTTAAAACCGGGCGAAGACTTTTGATATCTCCGTTCTTCCTTAATATAATAATGATAACCTGCGCCATATATAACGCAAGGTCCATACCGCCTTCATCTTTCTCAAATCTTTCTGTATTCATAACTTTGGGGTTGAAAGTTGCACACTACAAAATAACTCCTGAAAACAGAAATCAAAGGCGTAATGTTTGTGAATACAAAGTAAAGAAAGTGAGGATAGGAAATAAAAATGAAAGCGTACAATCATCAAAAGGATGATGTGCACGCTTCATACATATAGTTTATACTTTTAGGAGTTCTTACGCATTTTTTACAATGTCCGTAAAATCGGACCAGTCATATCAAAACTTATAACAAACATGTTTATTCTTTTAATGTTATGACAATAAAGATAGCTTTTTTCCTCTAATCTCCAACCTAATGTGGCTGAATCATGAAAAGATTAAGTCTTTATACCAACTCGTCCGAAGTATACCCCTTCGGCAATTCGCGGCAATTATAGCTTGAAGCCATAATCTCACCATAAGCACCTGCAGAACGCAACGCTATCAGATCTCCGCGCTTCACCTTATTCAAATCTATCGCTTTCCCGAATACATCCGATGACTCACAAATAGGACCTACCACATCATAAGTTTCAACTGTATCTTCTGAAGTGATATTTTCTATCTTATGATAAGCCTGATACAATGCAGGACGAATCAAATCCGTCATACCGGCATCAAGGATAGCAAATTTTTTGTTTGCTCCCTGTTTTACATAAAGCACCTGCGAGATAAGTGAACCACACTGCCCCGTTATGGCACGCCCCAGTTCAAAATGGAGCGTTTGATAAGAACGCAGCTTCAAATGCTCAGCATAAGTCGAAAAATAGTCTTTGAAATCAGGTACCGCCTGACGGTTGGGATGCTTATAATCAATGCCCAGTCCGCCACCTACGTTGACGTGCTCGATACGGATGCGGCGTGCCTCCAACTTATCTTGCAGTTCATTCACACGATTGCAAAGAGCCACGAAATCACCCATATCCAATATCTGCGAACCGATGTGGAAGTGCAGTCCGATAAACTTCACATTCTTCATCTCCAGTGCCACGTCTATCACATCGTTCATATCCTGCATACTGATACCAAACTTATTCTCTGCCAGCCCGGTAGTGATGTTGGCATGCGTATGCGCACCTACATTGGGATTGATACGGAAAGCGACATTAGCGATCTTACCTTTAGCAGCCGCCAATTCATTAATTACTTCCAACTCAGGAATAGACTCCACATTGAAACAGAAGATATTGTAGTCCAAGCTCAGGTTGATCTCCCAATCGGACTTACCTACTCCTGCAAAAACAACCTTATTCGCAGGAAAGCCAGCCTTGATGGCAGCGCGCACTTCTCCCCCACTCACACAATCGGCACCCAGTCCATTCTCACGGATAATGGTAAGTACCTTCGGATTAGCATTTGCTTTCACAGCATAATGTACCTCAAAATTGCCATACTTAGCAGCTTCTGCACGCACGCAGGAAAGAGTATCACGCAACACCTTCGTATCATAATAATAAAAAGGGGTATGCAGCTCACGGAATTTATCTATGGGGAATGTTCCTTTCATACTTCAAAACTTTGTTTATAAAGAAAAGAACGCAAATTACGCGAATTACACAAGAGCCTTTATCAGAGAGTTGTGTAATTTGTGTAGTTTGCGTTCCATATTATTTTATATCTGTACTTTCTTATTTCTCTTATTCTTCGTTGAACAGTGCATCGCTAAGCGACTGCAATGCCTTATTCTTGTCGCACTCACGGATGAGGAAAGAAATATTGTAGTTACTACCACCGAATGAGATCATTCGTACCGGTATGTCGCGCATGGCATCCAGTGCCTTCGCCTCGAAACCGACATTCTCCCATTCCAAATCACCTACCACACAGACAATACACATATCCTTATCTACTGTAACGGTTCCGTACTTCTTCAGGTCGTCTAAAATCTCGTTGAGGTGCTTCGTATTATCAACAGATACAGATACTCCTACCTCAGAAGTACAAATCATATCGATAGAAGTCTGATAGCTTTCAAAGATTTCGAATACCTTGCGCAAGAAACCGTGAGCAAGCAACATACGGCTGGATTTAATCTTGATAGCTGTAATGTTATCTTTTGCTGCAACTGCCTTGATTTTGCCCTTCTCGGTATCATTGGAAATCATAGTACCGGGAGCAGTCGGGTCCATCGTATTCAGCAGACGCACCGGGATATTGGCATACTTGGCAGGCTGTATACAAGTGGGGTGAAGAATCTTCGCACCAAAATAAGCCAGCTCGGCAGCTTCTTCAAAATGAAGATGACGTACAGGAGCAGTCTTGTCAACGATACGCGGGTCATTATTGTGCATACCGTCGATATCGGTCCATATCTGGATTTCGGAAGCATTGATAGCTGCACCGATCAGAGAAGCGGTATAGTCGCTTCCACCACGTTGCAGATTGTCTATTTCTCCGTAAGCGTTGCGGCAAATATATCCTTGTGTGATGTAAATCTCAGCACCGGGATGCAATTCCAACTGCATCTGAAGTTTCTCCTTAATATATACAGGATCGGGCTCCGCATTCTTATCGGTACGCATATATTCCAAAGCCGGAAGCAAAATGGACTTCACACCACACTCTTGCAGGTAATAGTTCATCATGGCAGTAGAGATCAGTTCTCCCTGTGCCAGAACCACTTTCTCCTCAAACAGCGTGAAAAGGTCTTTGGTATAAGAACGGATGTAGTCAAAATGAGATTTAATCAGTTCCTGACCTTTCTGTTTATACTCGGGAGTGGAATACAACTCATTCACATGCTGTTTGTATTTAGCCTCCAGCTTGTTAATGATCTCGTTGGCACCCTCCGGATTTTTCTTGTACAGATAGTCCGAAATTTCCACCAATGTATTAGTTGTACCCGACATAGCCGAGAGTACAACTATCTTCTGTTCACCATCAGTGATCAATTTGGCTACTTCCTTTATCCGCGGTGCAGAACCTACGGAAGTACCTCCAAACTTTAAAACTTTCATTTTCGTTCCTGTATTAAATGATTATATATTATTATTTGTTTCTTCTACAGTCGGCATGACATTCGAATATTCGGATGTCACATCTGTTATCTGATGACCTGCACAGCGATATACCTGTCCCGGAAACTCGTGAAGCAGATGGAGGTTGTGCGTAGTCATCAATACCAGCGAGCCACCCGTGCGGCTGATGTTATGTAACAGTCCTACAATAGCACGTCCCGTTTCCGCATCCAGATTACCGGTCGGTTCATCCGCCAGGATAATCTCCGGAGAGTTGAGCATAGCACGGGCAATAACAATGCGTTGTTGTTCGCCTCCCGAAAGTTCGTTAGGGAACTTGTATCCTTTATTACCCATTCCTACCTGCATCAGCACTTCAGCAATACGGTCTTTTATTTCCGATTTGTTTTTCCAACCCGTAGCCTTCAATACAAAAGCAAGATTATCGTTCACCGTGCGGTCCGTCAACAGTTGGAAATCCTGAAACACGATGCCCAACTTACGACGCAACTGCGGAATATGCTTGCGCTTAATGCGGCTCATATCATAGCCCAGTACCATTGCTTCGCCGGCAGTGATATCCAGTTCTCCGTAGAGGGTCTTTAGCAAACTGGTCTTACCCGAACCTACCTTACCGATCAGGTACACAAACTCTCCCTTCTGCAGCTCGAGGTTTACCTCATTCAGCACGCACAAGTCCTGTTGGTGTACTTCCACATCTTTATATCGTATCAGCGGTTCAGCCATTCCCGTTTAATTATTAATTATTAATTTTTAATTATTAATTATTTAGTGTTTCTTCCACGAAGCGCTATGACGTTCCTGCAATTCGCGTGCCAAATCTTCCAGACTGTATCCTTTGGATGTTAGCAGCACGATGAGGTGGTATATCAAATCGGCTCCTTCATAGATCAACCGTTCGTCAGTTCCGTTGCAAGCTTCGATCACTGTTTCCACAGCTTCTTCACCCACTTTCTGTGCCATTTTATTCACACCAGACTCAAACAGACTGGTTGTGTAAGAACCTTCCGGCATCTCTTCATGGCGCTTAGTAATAAAATCCTGAAGATGCTTCAGAAACATTACAGGCTGTTCATTCTTCTCACCCCAACATGTATCCGTGCCTGTATGGCAAACTGGTCCCACAGGATGTACCTGAATCAGCAATGTATCCTGATCACAGTCTTCCTTGATAGAAACGACATTCAGGAAATTACCACTCTCCTCACCTTTCGTCCAAAGACGGTTCTTGGTGCGGCTGAAAAAAGTCACTTTACCGGTTTCTACCGTTTTGTCGTAAGCTTCTTTATTCATGAAGCCCAACATTAACACCTTAGCGGTGTCTGCGTCTTGTATGATTGCCGGAACAAGTCCGTTCATTTTATCAAAATCCATTTAGGTAATTATTAATTATGAGCTATAAATTATTAATTGCTATGCAGCGTGATGCGGTAATATTCTGTCATCTTTATCGCCTTATCACTTTGCCACTCTATCACTTTTACATCACCCGCATCGAGATTCCCTGGGCGCAAAGATACGATTTTAAATCGGGAATTTTAATTTCTCCGAAATGAAAAACACTGGCTGCCAACGCTGCATCTGCTTTTCCTTGCAAAAATACATCACGAAAATGCTCTTTTGCTCCTGCTCCGCCCGATGCAATCACCGGAATAGAGAGGTTATCAGACATTTCAGCAAGTGCTTCATTGGCGTATCCGGTCTTTACGCCATCATGATTCATGCTGGTGAAAAGTATTTCTCCGGCACCACGTTCCTGGGCTTCTTTTGTCCAGGTAAACAGCTCCTTATCTGTTTCTACACGGCCTCCATTCAGATAGCACCACCAGCCTTTTTCAGTCTGTTTGGCATCTACCGCCAGCACACATACCTGCGAACCGAAGTTCTTAGCTATTTCATCAATCAGTTCGGGACGGCGAATTGCAGAAGAATTGATAGAAATCTTATCTGCACCGGCATTCAGCAGACGGTCTACATCACTCAATTCGTTGATACCGCCACCTACCGTAAACGGAATACTGATATTGGCAGCAATGCGCTTCACCAACTCTGCAAATGTCTTGCGACCTTCAAAACTGGCTGTTATATCCAGAAAAACCAATTCATCAGCACCTTGCTCACTATACGCACGCGCCAGTTCCACTGGATCGCCCGCTTGACGCAAATTGACGAAATTGGTTCCTTTCACTGTTTGTCCGTCTTTGATATCGAGACAGGGAATAATTCTTTTCGCTAACACTTCTGTTTTGTTTTAACGATTTATATTCATGAGAATGATTCGTCAATAATCCTGCATCATTCTTTCTATTTCCTTCAGAGTAATATGCCCTTCATACAGAGCCTTACCAAAAATTACAGCCGGTACTCCAGCCGCCTCCAATGCACGTATATCTTCCATACTGCTGACACCGCCACTTGCTATCAGGTAAAGGTCGGGATGTTGTTCCAGCATTTCCTTATACAGTTCAATAGAAGGTCCCTGCAACATACCATCGCAACTAATATCCGTGCAAATTACTTTCTGAATACCTTTCTCTACATATTCTTTCAGGAAAGGGAACAATTCACAAGCACTTTCGTCCTTCCAGCCATTCACAGCTATCTTCCGGTCTTTCACATCCGCACCAAGAATTATCTTCTCACTGCCGTAAACTTCCAGCCAATGGCAGAACAACTCAGGATTTTTCACCGCAATACTGCCGCCTGTAACCATCTGCGCCCCATTCTCAAAAGCTATCTTCAAGTCTTCATCACTTTTCACGCCACCACCGAAATCAACTATCAGGGAAGTCTGTGAGGTGATTCTATTCAAAACATTATAATTGACTACATGATGAGAAGCCGCCCCGTCCAGGTCTACCACATGAAGCCGGCGAATACCGTATGCCTCCATTTCTTTGGCCACTTCCACCGGATTTTCGTTATACACCTTCTTACTGTCATAGTCACCTTGCGAAAGGCGTACACACTTTCCGTCGATAATATCTATTGCAGGGATAAGCTCTATCATATATTTATCTACTTAATTATAATTCTAAAAAATTGCGCAGGATACGTTCTCCCACACCTCCACTCTTCTCCGGATGGAATTGGGTAGCATAATAATTATCCTTATGCAAGGCAGCGCTAAACGGTTGTATATAGTCCGTCACAGCAGCTGTATATTCATTGACCGGAACGTAGAAGCTATGCACAAAATAGACAAACTCTTCTTTTGTAAAGCCTTTGAATAAGCCACTGTTCGTCTCTGTGAGCGTATTCCAACCCATGTGAGGCACTTTATCCTCATGCTTCTGTGGAACGAAACGCTTCACTTCCGTATCAAAAATACCCAGACAATCCACATCTCCCCCTTCTTCAGAATGGCGACACATCACTTGCATACCCAGACATATCCCTAAAAGAGGCTGTCTAAGTTCCTTAATCAATGCATCCATGCCACTGGCACGCAGAAACTTCATGGTGGTTTCCGCCTCGCCCACACCTGGAAAGATCACTTTGTCCGCCGCACGCAATTCATCTCTATCCGCCGTTACCACAGCTTCCACGCCCAAACGCTTCAGCGCATAATCCACCGAATAGATATTGCCCGCATTATATTTGATAATCGCTACTTTCATGAATATACCTTAACTAAATATCACTGTTTTATTCTTATACGCCAGTACCTTGCGCTCAATATGCTTCTGCACGGCACGCGAGAGAACAATCTTTTCCAGGTCTTTCCCCTTATTTACAAGATCTTCTACAGTATCTTTATGAGTGATACGAACCACATCTTGTTCAATGATCGGTCCTGCATCCAGTTCTGTTGTTACATAATGACTGGTAGCACCAATGATCTTCACACCACGCTCAAATGCTGCATGATAAGGTCTTGCTCCCACAAATGCAGGAAGGAAAGAGTGATGAATATTGATAATCCGATTGGGATAGGCATCAATCATCCACTCTGAAATCACCTGCATATAACGCGCCAGTACAATAAAGTTCACCTTATGCTTTGCCAGCAATTCCATTTCTTTTTTCTCCTGTTCTTCTTTAGTCTCCTTTGTAATAGGGAACAGATAGAAAGGTATTCCGAAACGTTCGGCTACATGTTGCAAGTCGGGATGGTTGCTTATAATAAGAGGAATCTCGACGTTCCATTCTCCTGCCGTATAGCGTGCCAGTAAATCGAACAGGCAATGTGACATCTTAGACACAAATATTGCCATGCGTGGTTTCGTATCCGAGAAATAGAGACGGAAAAACATTTCATATTTCTGTGCGTACAGCGTAGCAAAATAATCTTCAATTTTCTCTTGCGGTATCAGGAAGTTCTTCAATTCCCACTCGATACGCATGAAAAAGATATTCTCCACATGATCGACATATTGGTCCAGATAGATAATATTTCCCTTGTTTACCGTTATAAAGTCTGTCACTTCTGCCAGAATTCCCGGTTTGTCGGGACAGTGAAGTAACAGTTTGGCCGTTTTCATCATCCTAAATTATCGTTTTTATCGTTTTCAAATTACAATTTTCTCGATTTGAGTTTGCAAAAATAACGATTTATTGTAAAATAACGAAGTTTTCGAGCAAGAAGTTTAAATCAAGCAACAAAAAGCTTCGTTTTCATTACAAAACCATCCCAATCCCCTTTCACAAAAAGCTCTGCAAGAACTTATTTTTTTTCATATTCCAATGTTCTCAAAATGAGGATATAAAAGGAAAAGTGATAAAATCAAGCAAAAAAATTTCATCGTAGCTATTGCAGGTTTCAAAGAAATGCCTACCTTTGCAACCGCAATCGAGAGAGAAAGCAATTAAAGAAATGAAATTATGGTGCGTTAGTTCAGTTGGTTAGAATACATGCCTGTCACGCATGGGGTCACGGGTTCGAGTCCCGTACGCACCGCTTAAAGCTCTGAAATCGAATGATTTCAGAGCTTTTTTGTTCAATATACCAGGTGTTCCACCTAATAACAATTACATTCCAAACCTTGATGTATCCACCTCTTTCAGATTCTTTTTCTTATACCCTCCAAAGCGATAACTGAGATTCAGAGTAAAAGCCCGCGAATAGAAAGCGCTGTTCATATCTAAGTCCTGTCCCTTGAAACGAACTTTTGTTTTAGGCATCCCTGTATTAAGAATATCATTACAACGAGCGGAAAGGCTCATCCTGTCGTTTGCAAAACTCCATTTCAATCCGGCAGTAAAGTTAAAGATGGATTCAATATCGAATGTTCCTTGTATAACCGGTGTTTGTACATTCCCCATCAATTCAAAAGCCAGATTTTTATTCACTTTAAAAGTGTTATCCAGCATAGCACTGAACATCCACTTTTTTCGATTGAAAGGTATATCAAAGAAATCATCACAACGTTGCCTCATCTGCATACCGGCTACAGTCAATCGAGAATCCAACCAATTTCCTGTTTTGAAAGGCAATATGATATTTACTCCCCACAACTGCATATAGTTCCAGTTTGTATTTTTATAAATTAGCGCAAGCCTATCTGTAGATTGATAAGGAGTTTGTATAAAGTAATCTGGAGTATGCATAAAGAACAGGTTAAAAATATATTTTTGCTTCAAGATATAACTCCCGTTCAGATTGTAATTAGTCATAGGTTTCAATCCCGGCGTTCCCCATAACTCAGTGTACCCGTTGAGATAACTAACAGACGATTGCATATCCCAATAGCTCGGATACGTCTTATCTGTAGATAAGGAGAACTGGAATGTATGCTTCGGGGTTTTAAAGTAAGTCAGCGATGCCTGTGGATAAACCGCCCATTTATGATAATTGCCAATAGTATAATATTCTCCCGTAGCCGATACTGAGAACGAAACTCCTGTCTCGTAGTTTTTTCTGAGTGACACATAAAAATTAGCAGTCTGTTCTTTCAGATCGGAATACATATTCTGAGTATGAATATCCCCCACTACCTTATCATAAGTTTGAAAATCACGATCTTTAGCAAACCGATAGGATGCCCCATACCCTAAACTCCATCCTTTAGATAATGAATGCTTTTGATCTGCATAAATAGAATAGCGATCTATTCTTTGTCCGCCAACCATTGAAAAACTGCTTTGCCTGCCATCCTGATAGTCGGCATAGAGGCTTTGATGATTGTCGGATGTATAATGCGTATAATCACCACCTATTTCAAACCCAAATCCTGAATGATACTGCAATGTGACATTATTCATCTGTGTATCAAGATATTTATCAACATTACTGGTTTGATAATTTCCTGTCGTTTCGCTACTATTATGCTGATCGGGGCTATAACTGCCTGTATATATCACATTGATTGTATGATTATCATTGAAATTATACTCAAATGCAGTTCTGAAATTGTGATTCCAATACTTACTGCGTAATTGCTCATTCTGACTGATATCGTACCGTTCATTTTTCAGTGTATGCCTGGAATCGAGGTCTATGTATTCCATGTTCTTCACATCATTCGCTCCATACATCACATCAAAAGCCATCTTGGGTGTCGATAAACGGAAATTCCCCTTCATGCCACCGCTATTAAAATATTGATTCTTATAATCAGCACTTACTTCTCCTTGAAAAGAATAGTCATTCGAGCGTTTTAAAACAACATTGATAACCGCTCCCCGTACATGATATTCTGGGGGTGCACTATACATTACTTCTGCTTTCTCCACCCTGCTTACCGGCGTATTACGCAAAAGAGTTTCAAGCTGCCCGACATCCATTGTAGTAGGTTTTCCATTCAGGATTACAATCAGATTTCCTGCACCGACCAGAGTCAATGCCCCCTTACTTTCTTGCACTCCCGGTAGCCTCATCAATGCTTCATAGGCATTATTCACTACTTGCTTTTCAGATAAAACAGCGAGATTATAACCTAAACGTCCATTCTCCACTTTTACAAATGGGCGTTCCGCCTTTACCACCACTTCATCCAAGGCATAATCCTGAGGCTGTAACTGAATAGTCCCGGCATTTTTCCCATTGCCGGTTACTTGCTTCGTATGAAATAAAAGATGTTGGATAATTAAGCGGTATTTTTCTTGTTGGCCATTCAAAGTGAATATACCGTCAGCGTTTGATATAGACGCATCTATATAAATAGAGTCTACCGTTTGCAATACAATGGTCGCCCCCTCTATGGGGTGCTGTTCACTGTCTATTATCTTGCCGCTAATGGTTTGTCCCCAAACGGCTGTTTGAAAACCACCTACTACAATATAGCTGATTACAGATAAGATTACTTTATTCAATCGCATCATTCTATGCCATTTACAGATACTAATGTCACCATTAGTTCGGATTACAGAAATTTCATGTTTTGATTTCTCTGTTTATAGACGAAGCGAAAAAATCATATTTGGTTTATAAAGAAGAAAAACATTTAATATTCTTAAATACAAGATTCACCTATAGCCCTTGATGCATCCATTAATATACGCTCGCTGCCTTACCAAGTCCACACCAACTCCGTATCAAGTCCGTACCCGCTCCGTATCAACTCCCAATAAAGGTACTTTTATACGGACCAGGTACGGAGTTGGTACGGAGCAGACCAGGACCAGACACGGTTCAGGTATGTCTTAAATATTATTTCAGAGTTTATTCAGCAAATGTGCCTGTAGACATAAAGATTACCGAATTCATATAATAATCCTCACCCTCTGTCTGCGGTTGTTCAAACAGTTGTTTATAAATAGGCTCAGGCTCAGGTCCGACAGATACATCTGCATCCGGAGAATAAATGCCACAGTACCATACAGGAACCTTTTTCATATTAAAGCGCGGAATGCCTTCTATTACAAGTTTATAAAACCCAACCTTATCGCCATCTTTTACGACTCTTGTCAGCCCTCCGTAATTGGTACCCATATTATATCTCAACCCTTTTAAAGAAATATATCCATCTTCAACCAGATTACCCTCTGCAAATTTCTTCGCTTTACAGGTAAAAGGTATTTCATATTCACCACCTTCGGGAGACAGAATAAAAGGATTAGGGCCATCTACTTTTATTGTGTATTCATACTCTACTTTTGCCTTCGATATTACATCTATCAATTTGTAGACAATGCTACTTCCATCAGCAGGAGGATCAACCAAGGTTCTTTTCTCAACCCATAAAGCATACTCATAGCCTTTTTCGTAAACGAAATCAGCAATTCCTTGAAAATCCAGCGTTTTGTAGTCGCTTTCACTTTCTTCTTTCACCAGCATACAATCGATGGGAGAATCACTTCCCCAAGGCTGATAAGTACCTGTTTTGTCAGAAATAAGCATTTTTACAGTTTCTACCTTGTCTTGCGGTTCATCATCACTACAAGCAACAAAGCCAGTGATTGGCAGGATTAATAGCAATAATCCTAATAAGCGTTTTGTCTTCATAATGTTTTCTTTAAGTCTAGTTTTGTAATTATGCAAAGATATACAAAATCTCTTTAAGCCTATAATAAACAAAACCTTTTATTTCTCTTCTCAGAAGAAGCTTGAATAGAATTTTAAAGGAGATAGGCTATATGAAGATATAAAAGCGTACCTTCGTCAACAGAATGAGATATCGAAGAATAACAACCACCGGACAAATCCGGGAAAAAAAGAAAGAGCGCAGGCAAACCATATATGTCTGGCTGATAGTGATTGTGATCCTGACAATACTTGTCGGAGTGGGTTATCTGGCCTCTCCCAGTACTGTATTGCTCCAGCAAACTGCATTTCGGGGTATCAGTTATCGCCCACTTATGGCATCCGTGATGCTTTTCACTACCATTCTTGTCATTATTATTGGCGTACTTCTGGCAGATAAATACACAAAAGTCGGATATTACCTGAAGACCATCGCCTGTGGCATTGTCATAGGGATGCTTTTTCACGGTATGGGTATCAATCTGTTACTGAATATGAATCATTGGTTGGCAAGCAAGGCTCCCGTCCGTAAAGAATACAGAGTAACAGAAATCCGTTTTCTAAAGCCCAACAAATTGGCCCGCTACCGGACCATATTGCCTGAATGCAGAATTCTGAAAGCTGTCGACCAGGATAATCCTGACGACTACCTTTCCTTCCACGTCCCTATAGATACACAAGTAGCCATGGGATGTGTATTGCATGTTACAATAAAAAACGGTATCTTTGGGTGGAAAGCAGTCGATGAACTGGCGGTAGATTGTAAAGAACTACATGAGTATGTCAAATAAGAAACTCAAAATATTATATGAAAACCATTTAAATCACCGGATATGAAAAAACACTCCATTCTATTCCTTTTAGGATTTATCTTTCCTATCTGCATCCATGCTCAGGACATATCCGGAACATGGAATGGAAAGCTGTCGCTCCCCAACGCTTCCTTGACTATTTGCTTCAACCTGCAACAAACCGAGCAGGGATATACCTCTACTTGTGACAGTCCCGATCAGAATGTAAAAGGCATTCCGACAGGTTCCACACTCTTTCAGGATTCGATTCTGACGATTCAGATTCCTGATATTCGTGCCTCTTACAAAGGTAAGTTGGAGAAAGACGGCAAAATATACGGAGACTTCACACAAGGACTTAGATTCAAACTAAATCTGGAAAAAGGAGAAGTAGCCAAACCTAAACGCCCCCAAGAACCACAACCACCTTTCCCCTATAAAGCAGAAGACATTACTTTTGAAAATAAAGAAGCCGGAATCACACTTGCCGGCACTCTGACGCTTCCCGAACAGGGCAAAAAATTCCCGGCAGTAGTATTGGTTACCGGTAGTGGCGCACAGAACAGGGATGAGGAAATAATGGGGCATAAGCCATTTCTGGTAATAGCAGACTACCTGACCCGTAACGGTATAGCCGTACTTCGCTGCGACGACAGAGGCGTAGGAGGCTCAACAGGCGTTTTTGCAGAAGCCACCAACGAAGATTATGCCAGCGATGCAGAAGCAGCGATCAATTACCTGAAAGGCAGAAAAGAAATTAATCCCAAACAGATAGGAATCATCGGTCATAGCTGTGGCGGAACCGTGGCTTTTATATTGGGCGCCCGTAACAAAGATATTGCTTACATCGTTTCAATGGCCGGCGCTACCATAAAAGGAGACAGCCTGATGTTGAAACAAGCAGAAACAGTTAGCAAGTCAGGTGGCACCTCCGATGCCATGTGGGAATTATACAAACCCACATTACGCGCCCGTTATGCTATATTGGCACAGGACAAAAGCACTGAGGAAATCCGGAAAGAGCTATATGCCAACATTATTGCAACACTGCCACCCGTACAACTGCAAGACCCAAACATCGCCAAACAAATAGAAGTTGAGATGAACGGAATGCTCTCTCCGTGGTATCTTCATTTCATGAAATACGATCCGACCCAAGATTTAAAGAAGATAAAATGTCCGGTACTGGCTGTCAATGGAGATAAAGACATACAGGTAGATGCAGACATGAATCTCAAAGCTGTGGAAGATTGGGTCAAGTCTAACGGAAATAAGAAAGTTACCACCAAGAAATATCCCGGTTTGAACCATTTGTTCCAATCCTGTAAGACTTGTACAATTATGGAATACGGGCAATTAGAAGAAACCATCAGTCCTGAGGTCCTGAAAGATATGACAGAATGGATTCTTCTGAATTGCAGACATTAGAGTTATTTTTCCGCTTGTTTAATTTCGTCAACCAATGTATTAATCTCTTCCAGAGCATACTCATAAGTCTGAGGATCAACTGTTTCACGCAATAAACCAACTGCTCTTCTTGCGTCATCACACGCTTTTAGGGCAGTTTTTACGTCATCTTTATCCATGTAGGCTTCGGACATGGCCAAATACATGATGTAATGACTAAAATCATTCTGATAAATTGATATGGCCCATTTTGCAAGTTGTATCACTTTATCCGGTTGCTCATTATTACCAGCCACCGTTATCCAATCATTATACAGGGGATATACTTCCGGATAAAATTGATAACCCAGATACAATCGTCTATTGTCATATATCTTTTTGACAGCCATGGCATAATCTTCTTCACCCAATAATGCAGTTCGTTCTTCTTCTTTCGGAGTTCCATATGAATAACCTAAATATGCTTTCACCGCTTTCCCAAATGACACAGGTACAGATTCCGAATGGTTGACATCAGACATATATTCGAATATAATTTTGAAATTGTCTATTTGAGGAGAATTAGTAATGAGTGAATCCAGTTCCTCCACGCCTTTAAGATAATTCTGCTCCAATTCCCCGGCATTGCCATTGGCTATGAAAACAAATTTATGAAGACTATCCGGATTCTTGGTTTTAAAGTCACGGATCAATCGATGTTTCTCATAGATCAAGTTGGGGCTAAACAGCATATAGGCATTAAACATGGAATCCCGGTTACACAAAGCATGCATAAATAAGGAACCTCCCAATGAATGCCCGACACAAGCTCTATGGTTATTTAAATTATAGCGAGTTTCGATATACGGAAACAATTCATTAGACATGAAGTCCAGAAACAGATCAGCGCGTCCTGTCGCTCTATATTCTCCTTTTGTTATAAAATCGTCCATTCTGGTATTTTCGGACTCAATGCCTACTACCAAATATGCAGGAACTCCTTTATCAGACTCCATATCTGTTACAAAAGAGATTTGTGATGCCACCAAATTCACAAATGCATTATCCCCATCCAAAACATATACAACATTCAATTTCTTACCTGGTTGCATACCGGCCGTATCCGGTATTACCAGATTCAAATGACGGGTCTGTCCTAAGACTTCAGACTTTAAAGAGTCCTTAATGAGGGTTTGTTGCGCATAACTAAATAAATTAGTCATTAAGAGTAGTAATACCAAATAGTAGTTTCTCATAATATCTTGTTTTAAAGGTTACTCAATCAACCTGCTGTCGTTTTCAGGGCTAAATATAGAAATAACAAATGACTTTTTCAAATTTATTTTATTGAAATAAAGACAGTTATTCTCTAAAGTATATCGAAAAAAGATGAATCATAAAAGAGAAGGAGAATTGTCTTCAGGGTAATTCTCCTTCATAAGTTACTTAGATTTTCTTTCCGACGTAGAATGCATAACCATAAAAGTCTTTATACTTATAGTATAATTGTTGCTCATGGCGCTGATTGGCAATCAGTTCTTCAGCAGCTTGGTTACCTTTATATTTTCGTAGGAAGTCCTCTTGGGCTTCAACCTGCGGCATATAGAAATGTTCGATCCAGCAATTTTCCGGTATACAGAAACAGGCTACAGGGATATATCCGGCCTTCTGCATCTGTGCCAGCTTATTGGGAATCGTATTTATTTCAGGATAAGCATCCATCCAGAAATCATTGATCTCAGCCGGACGTTCATCAGTGAACCATGACACCTCTGATACGGCAATATAACCGCCTTTCTTCAAAAACGGACGCCATAGATTCAACCCGTATTCAAAACCAATATTATAGATGGCTCCTTCCGACCAGATAAGATCTAATTCTTCATTCCGGAACGGGAGTTCATCCATTGATCCAATAATACCTTTCACTCTGTCCTGAAGGTTAAAGTGCTCGGCATTACTATTGAATTGGTTGATAAAATCAGGAAACAAATCAATGCCTGTAATTTGTCCCGGAGTATGTTGCGCCAGCGTAATCGTCTGGCCACCTGTGCCACAACCCAGATCAGCAATCAGAGATTTATCCGTAAGCCCCTCAACAAAGCTAAGAGCCTTTATTGTTGTTTCAGCACTTCCCGGTCCCTGACGTTCTACACTTGAAAAGTATTCGCAGATTAAACTAAAATCGAATTCGTGAATAGATTTATTTTCGTTGCTCATGATGTTTAAATTTTATTGTTGATACATAGGTATAAAAATAACTCCTGCAAGAATATGCACGAGTTGAGCTAAAGGATAACCGAGAGCATAATGCCCACAGTTATTTACTTACCGAATCCTTCTTAACTTTAAACATCCAACATTTTTTATATCGCCACAAAGATAGGCAGACTTTTTATTCCTGCAAATTATCGGAAGAGAAAAAAGAAACCACCCTTGTGACATGTTCCTTTCGCCATAACTATAATTTAAGTTGTTATTATATTTTCCTTATTTTCTGACATTCAGGACAATAGTAAACCGATCCTCCAAGATAGGCTTCTTTGACAATTACGCTGCCACAACGCGGGCAAGGATTCTTCCATGTTTTGGAAGAAAGAATCGTTTTATACCCTCCCTCATTTCCATAAAGGTCCGTCTGGGTATCACGGCCTCTTCCGGAAGTCATAGCCATTAAGGTATCCTTCAGAGATTTGAAAAGTACCCCTTTCTGTCCATCCGACAGGTCAAGCACTTTCTGTTTCGGATGAATCCCGGCATTAAATAGAATATCCTGCGTTACCCCATTGCCTACACCCGGAATACGTTGTTCGGTAGCCAGCAGAGCTTTAGCCGTCAATGTCTTTTTGGCTGAAGCAAATAATTTCTCAAATTCCGCTTCCGTATAAGCATCACTCAGCGGGGAAATACTTTCACGGCTTATCGTATAATATTTATTGTCGATAACGCCATCGGGATAGGCACTGATAAAGCCATACATGGCAACCGTAAATACAAGAAACGATTCATCTTCAAAAGTCAGCAGCAATTGGTAATTGGCAGGAACTTTATCACCCGGATTATAGTAACGTGCGCTCACCCCGTCACCGATATTCATTATCACATTGCCCGACAGGTAAAAATCGACAAACATTCCATATCCTTTAGACGACAGAATCGTCTTTCCGATGAGCAACTTTCCATACTCCAGTGGATCGCCACTATAGAACGTGAACTTATGAGGCTTGGTAGCATTGAACACTTGCGTAATCGTTTTACCTCTTAAAACATCATTGGCTTGCTTACTCAGTGTAAGTACTTCTGGCAATTCTAACATACTTATATCATTTAATTATTTATCAATAGGAATATAAATCTCCGTCAGCAATCCTTCAACCGGCGTTTCATCCGGTGAATTGAGATACACCTCAAACGTCAACGGACGTTTCTGATGATACATACTGTAAGGAAACCATTGATTATAAATCGTCTTATAAAATTCAGGTAAATCAGAATAACTGCCTTTATACCTGAAAACAGCGTACATCCCTCCGGGAATTTCCCGAAGTGATAATTTCCCCTCGGACTTGGCACTCCCTTCAACAAGAATCCCGATATAGAACCGCCGTTGTTCCATCGGTGTAATCAAGGGATTATCCTGACTTATACTCACAAAACGACTACTGGGAGCATTCTGCAAATGAACTGCTTTATAATGCAGTAATTGCTTCCAGATCGTGGTGTAAGCATATTTATCACGAAAAGTATCACCCACTTCTATGCAAACAGCTTTCAGGGTATTGATACGCATAATCTTAGCCTCGGGCATGCTATCCGGTTCTTGGCTCGCATTGACAGACTCATACTTTTCGCGATAAGCCGACATTGAAATGCCAAAGTGCTTTTTAAAAGCCTTTGCCAGACTGAACTTTGTCTGATAATTGGTCTGCATACCAATTTCCTCAATGCTCTGTCCGGTAGTTATAAGCAAATGGGCAATGTATTCCAAACGCAGACGCTGGATATATGTACCAATATTCTCTCCGGTAACATTCCTGAAAACCTTTCGGAAATGGAAAAATGAAAGATTAACCATCTTAGCCAACTGCTCTGGATCGATTTCCTGAAAGAGGTTTTGGTCAATATAAGTCCGAACCCAATTGATAGCTTCATAGTGAACATGTTGCGTCATCTCTTTCTGTCGCCAGCGTTTCAGGGTGGGAAGACGCTTGTTCAATAAGGTTCTTAATTCTTGTGGAGTATAGTCGGTTCCCGAATACCAGTTGTATTTATCGGTATATTTTACCCAGATATCCACCATCTCATTCATAGAGATATCCACTGTATAACTCCCGTCTTTCAGGCAATAGTAGCAATACTCGTCACTACAGGAATGATCGGCATTTGTGCCCAGATATTCTTCCACATCAAAGCGAAGAGGCATTCCACAACTCTGGCAATATTGCTTGTCTGCTATTTGTTCCATGCTACAAAGATACAAAGCTGATCCAAAATACAGTTATCCAAAATAGGTATCTTTCATATCCTCCACTTTCAATCCATCCACTGAATACCGAATTTCAACCGGCAGATTATGCAGCCTGTCCGGAAGCACTTGTCTACTGCCCTTTCAGAGTAATATCTTTGCCGGAAACAATTTATAATAACCACATGAAAATTACTTTTAAGATTCTATTGACACCATTGCTTGTCATTCTTCCGGGCTTAAGTTACGGACAGGGCTATATCAGCAGCGATTATATGCCGACAAGTACCCTTAAAGATGATGCCGGCAATAAATACGGGTCGGGAGACTTACTTATTCTATCCGGCAGGTATACTCTGCCGTTCTCTGTCAGGCACAATGAAAAAGGGCAAGTAACGGCATGGTCGGCAACCCTCAATTGTTCCTATGGCATTCTCAACAACAAAGGACCGGCCAAAGAATTAAACCCTGATAATATACTGAACAGCAGTTTAAATATATCACACATCAGGCCCTTGTCCGATAGATGGAGCATTATCGCTTCTTTAGGTGCCGGAGTCTATGCTTCACCCAGTGAAATCACGATAAAGAGCGTGTTAGCCAATGGTGCCGTTGTCTTTGTATATAAGCTAAGGAACAATCTTGACCTCGGAATCGGAGGTGGGCTTACCAATTCATACGGCATCCCGATGATATTACCTATGGTATACTTCAGCTGGAGGAACACGGGCAAATACGAATTTAAAGTAGACATGTCCAGCGGTATAAAAATATCTGCCGCTACCTGGCTGAACAAGAAATTTAAGGTAGAACTCACTGCTATCGAAATGGATGGCATGTCGGCCGTAATGAACATAGACGGAAAGTCCAAAATCTATTCAACGGCAAGCATGAAATCTTATATAAGCCCGTCATTCTACATAAGCAAGAAGACGAGCATTTATCTGGGTATAGGTGGCAACTGGATACGTAGCGCAAAAATCTCAGACCGTAGTTTCAAAGGTTTTATCGAAAACTTTAAAGAAGACGATGGGAGCTGTAATTTCGGCACCTCCTTACGTTTTACGGCAGGTTTCCGGTGCGGCTTCTGACGAAAACAGACATTTATTCCCTAAAAACTTACATGGCAGAATAATATATTGTATTTTTGACAAAGAAACAGTAATACCCTAAAGAACAGAATCAGTATGACAAGATATGTATTGGTGGAAGATGAACGGTTCGCCTATGAAGAAATGAAACGGATGATGCAAATGTTAAGGCCGGACTATCAACTGGTAGGCTGGGCAGAAAGCATTGAGCAGGCAGTCTTACTTCTCAGACAGAACAGGATAGACCTGATGATTGTCGATATACGCTTATCCGACGGACTTAGTTTCGAGATTTTTGAGCAATGCCCCATTGATATACCTGTCCTCTTCACAACGGCCTACGACGAATACGCCCTGCAGGCATTCAAAGTCAACAGCATTGATTACCTGCTGAAGCCCATTGAAGAAAATGAATTGGACGCGGCATTGCACAAGTTCGAACGAAACCATTCGCTACATTCCACCACTCCCCAATACAAGAAACTGGAGACCGATTACCTGGCAGGAAATAAAAAGAACCGTTTTTTAGTCCAGATAGGAGATACTTTCCAGTATGCTGAAACCCATGAAGTCGCTTTCTTCTACAGTGAAGAGAAGTACACCTACCTGCATCTGTTCACCAATAAAAGATACATTATCAATTACTCATTGGATCAACTGGAACCAATGCTGGACAGGAATCTCTTTTTCCGCGTATCGAGAAATTGCATCTCCAATATAAAGGCCATTCAAAAGAGTTCCAGGTATTTCGGCAGCCGTTTAAAGTTATATTTCCGCCCGGAATGCCCGCATGAAGTATTGGTCAGCCGCAGCCGCGCGAACGATTTTCTGAAATGGATAGACGGTACTTTATAAACTACGCTGATGAAACATAAGAAATACATATTCCTCTTTATCCTCACGATATCAATCTCTCTATTTGTTATCGGCTGTATCTATAACATAGTCAGCGGAAAGCCTTTAAAGATAAATCTGGCTTATCAGTTTATCATCAATCTTCCGCTATGTATAGCACTCGGATTTATTGATTTCGGAGTAATCAATTGGGTATACAAGAGATTAAAATCCACAAGTAATGTAGTCAGAATTTCTATCGACTTGTTATTGACCACCTGTCTTAGCGTTTCATTGGCAGGAATCCTGAACTGCCTGTTAGCCGGTCCGGAGATGTCAGGTTGGGATATCTTTAAAAGCTCCCTGCCTGTAATCCCATGGAACTGGATTGCCGTCTTCCAGATAGAAATCTTTTTCTATAACCTGCAGCAGACGGAAATGGAAAAGCGGCTGGCTGTTATTGAAAAAGAAAGAGCTTTGTATCAATTTGAAGTACTGAAGAACCAGATTAATCCGCATTTCCTGTTCAACAGTCTCAACGTGCTTGCTTCCTTGACCTATCAGGATGCAGAGAAAGCGAACCTGTTCACTAAGAAATTATCCACTGTCTACCGCTATCTGCTCACAACTCACGGGCAATTAAAAGTCACGCTGAAAGAAGAACTGTCATTTGTCGACTCATACCTGTATTTGGAACATATACGTTTTGGAGATACCTTGCACATCGACATAGAAGACAACGGAAAGAATCATAACCGCTTTGTCATCCCTGCAAGCATACAAATGCTTGTGGAAAATGCCATAAAGCACAATATCAGCACCACCAACTCCCCTTTAATAATCCACATCACCATTGATGATGAAATGATTATTGTTTCCAACAACCTCCAGTTGCGCAACTACGTAACTAAAAGTGGAACAGGGCTCAAGAATCTGCAACGCCAATATGCCCTGTACAACCGGCAAATTGATATTTTTCAAAACGAAAAGGAATTTGCAGTCCAAATTCCTTTTCTGGACTGAGGAATCAGTCTATCACAAAACTTTCCGATTTGAAGCCACTGTAATATCTTCCGGAAATTGCCGTGAATTTCAGGACGCAATAGTCGGGATCGGTCACGCCTTCCGGATAATACATCGTATCTCCTTCCCGCCATATCATCTCCTTACTGGCACTATCTGTCAGCACTTCCATTGTGCCGCGCAACATGACACCTCTGAAAAACCTTGCATCACAGAAGTAGATACAGGCATGATTATTTTCCCTGTATTGCGCAACACGCATTGACGAAGTGTTCGTTGTCAGGTAAATAGTCTTTATCCCTTCCCTCTTCCTGGGTTGCAGCATAGCCTTGATATTAGGAAAGCCCTCTGCATCCACCGAACCGATAAAAGCTGTTTTCAGCTTATCCATCATACCTCCGACTGTCTTTTCCGCATCTCTCATAATCTTATTATTTTATGGGTTATTATTCCGCAAAGATAGGCCCTCAAGGAAAATACAACGCAATAAGAACTAAGGGAGAAATGACACTTTTTACGGTTTATGCTCCTTCCGGTAAGACAAAGGTGTCTCTCCCGTACACTGACGAAAGCAACGGACAAAGTAGGAAACGGTTGAAAAATGCAGTTCGAAAGCAATTTCTGAAATAGGCAGTTCCGTATAGACAAGCAGCCGTTTGGCTTCCTCCACAACTTTATTCTGAATGTATTGCTTTGCACTGATTCCCATAGCTGAACTGACAATTTCATTCAGATAGTTTGGTGTGATGCATAGCTTATCGGCATAATATTGAACAGAGTGATGTTCTCTCAGGTCAGCCCCTACACACTCCATGAACTTGCTTATGTGGGTACTGCTTGCTTCTTTATGGGTACTACCGTCAGACAACATCTTTTGATATGCCCGGTCCAAAAGCATGAGAGCCTCATAAAGCAATGCTCTCAATACATGTACATCGTTTTGTTTATACGAATCGATCTCTGTCTTAATATCACTCAACAATTGAAGCATACGTACATAGAGCTCATTCGACAAGTGCAGTCCGGCAGATTTCCTCCCCACATTGAAGAAAGAAAGATGCTGCACAAACAACGGATCTTTAAAGAAGGAAGACAGAAACTCATCTTCGAAGATCAAAGCATAGCCATTTACAATGTGGCCGGTATCCCAATTCCGTATCTCTCCGGGTTTGGAAAACAGTACATCACAGGGAACTGCCTTATGCGTTTGATTATCGATAGAAAAATTACCTTCTCCCTCTGTAATGAAAGTAATATCATAGTAAGTCAATGTGTGCACAGTGCCCTTGGTCAAGAACTTTTTTACGTACTTCAGTTCTACGACATCCACTAAAAGTTCGCTTCCGTACTTAGTCTTATAGAAAGTATACCGGGGAATTGAATTTTTCATTGAAAAGGTTCTTACTCTAAGGATCACATTACTGCATGCAAATATATTGAATCTTACGGAAAAACTACTTATTCACAAACTTAAATTCATGTGGATTGTAACGGTCACCGACATCTGGATAGTTTCTCAATAGTTGTTCTATCCGATTTCTATCTCCGGCAGACAGGGATTCTATCTACAAGAATAGGGCAAGCTTTTCCTTCTTTTATCCAGATGAATCCGCCTGTAGAATTGGTAACAAAAGTATTAGCCGCAGTCTAAGACTGTGCCAAACTTAGACACATCAAAAAAAGAATCGTGTAAATTGTTCTCATGGCATTCATTATGCAGTTTATATTTATGGTTACTAAACTACTGCAAAAATAGTTCATATGCATAGGAATTATCGTACGATTGCATTCCCTGTTCACCTATAGCATGTTACGTATTCTTTAGCTATGTTTCAGAAATCATTGTCTATGTTACAACTTCTATTTGAGGGGTTATACTCCAATAAAATAATTCCATTTTTATTAGGGAATATATTAGGCTTAAATTACTTTTGTAGAAACAATCCGAGAGAATACTTACCATGAAAGATACGTTGACTTTATTATTATTATTGTTTATGCCACTGTTGGGGTATGGACAATCATGCAGGTTGTTTACAACCGACCGGGAATTATCTAGCAGTCTGATCAATAAGATATTTCAAGACCGAAACGGGATGATATGGATTGCCACAGAAGACGGTTTAAATCGTTATGATGGTGCTAAATTCACTATATACAAATATCAAGCGGGAGATAAACATTCGTTGGCGCATAATTATGTACGTACTCTTGCCGAAGATAGCAAAGGACATTTGTTTGTCGGAACTTACAACGGAATACAGATGTATAATCCGGCTACAGATAATTTTACGCCACCCGCTACATGGGAAGATGAAAAGCCATTCGAAAGCACAATCATCGATATTCTGGAACGAAAAAATGGAGAAATCTGGGTTTCGGGAAATGTATTATGTTCGTTAACGATTAACGAAAAAAAAGGCAGACTCACAGTAAGAAATCTCAAGTTACCTATACCGACAAGTATGACCGACTATATTATTGAAGACCAAAATCAATCCATTTGGATGATTAGAGGTGACAATGGAATTTATAAGCTCGATACAGATAGCAAAGTGACCCATTATTTAGGTTCAGAGAAAGGAGCCAGTATTGTCAGTATCTGCCATGATTCACAAGGAAATATCTTTGCTGCTGCTATGGGAAAAGGATTACTTAAATATGATAAAAAGACTGACTCGTTTATTTCGATACCGTATGAAGGAAAAACAAATCTACCGGTTAAAACACTCTGCTCAAGCAGTCAGGATGAACTCTATATAGGTACGGACGGAAGAGGCATAAAGATATTCAACAATAGAACGCAGCAAATAACAGACTATGCTTTTGAAAACACCTATTTTAACTCAAGTACCTCAAAAGTGCATTCCATATTGAAGGACAATACCGGAAATTTTTGGCTCGCCATCTACCAAAAAGGAGTCATGCTGATTCCCGCTCAGGTAAACAGTTTTAAATATTTGGGATACAGATCCATTGACAAAAATATAATTGGTTCCAACTGCATCACGGCTATGCACAAGGACCGGAATGGAATTATGTGGGTTGGTACTGACAACGATGGAATCTATGCCATAACAAAAGGTGGGACACAGAAAGCGCATTTCCGAGTAACCGATGAATCTTCTTCCGTTCCATCCACGGTTATGAATCTGTATGAAGACTCAGAACAAAATCTGTGGTGCGGTTCATTTATAAATGGTATGGGCAAGCTAGACAAGGCGACCGGACATTGCACCTATCGACGGGACTTGTTGGATGAAGACGGAAAACATGTACAACGCGTTTATGACTTTGCCGAAGACAAATATAAAAGGCTCTGGATAGCAACGATGGGGTCCGGACTGTTCTATTTAGACCTGATGAATGAACGTTTAGTCTATCATGAAAAGATAAATGCACAAGTCAACAAATGGATCAGTTGTTTATACTATTCTAAAGACAACAAACTCTATGCAGGTACTTACGATGGAATAAACTGCATTGATTTGAACACTGACGAGTTCAAGATGCAGAAGCTATTGTCTAAACATATCATTATCTCTATTTATGAAGATTTCCAAGGTACGATATGGATAGGAAGTTCCAACGGCCTTTTCTGTTGGGTTCCCAAAACACAAAAGTTATCAACTTATACCACAGCCAACGGTCTGCCCAGTGATGCCATTTACGCCATCCAAGGTGACGGTCAAGGCCATCTGTGGATAAGTACTAATGCCGGAATCTCACAATTCCACCCCGAAAGCGGTAGGTTTATCAACTATTATGTAGGTGACGGACTACAAGGTAACGAATTCAGTAAAAACGCTTCATATAAGGATAGAGAAGGCATCATCTGGTTTGGCGGAATGAATGGCATTACTTATTTCAATCCGCAGGAAATCACGAATCCCGCCAAGAAATGGAATATTCGTATAACCGATTTTTATCTGCATAACCAATCTGTGCGAAAAGGTATGAAAAGCGGTGGTTATGAAATTATCGACCGCCCGGTATTTGAAGCAAAAGAGTTCCAACTCTCGCATTTCGACAATGCATTCAGTATCGAATTCTCTACGCAGGAATTGAACAGTCCCGAACGGGTAACTTATCTCTATGCCATGAACAATGGCCCTTGGATAGCCCTGCCCGCAGGTACCCATCGGGTATCATTCAGCAATCTGACACCCGGTACCTACCGTTTTCGCGTAAAGGCTATGGACTATACTATTTACTCGGATGTGAAAGAAGTTATGATTTACATCCATCCGGCATGGTGGGCCACCGGATGGGCTAAACTCCTCTATTTTCTGATAGCCTTGGCAGTTATCGGAGGTGTCATTGCACAAATCCGCCATCATTACTGTATGCGTCAGGAGATGATGCAGCATGTTCATGCAGAACAGTTAAATGAGGCGAAACTGCAATTTTTCATCAATATATCACATGAAATACGTACACCGATGTCACTAATAATCAGTCCATTACAAAAGTTAATGGATAATGATACTGATAACTTACGACAAAAAGCCTACCGTATGATCTACCGGAATGCTGAACGAATTCTAAGACTGGTAAATCAACTGATGGATATCCGAAAGATAGACAAAGGACAAATGTCACTTGTTTTTCGTGAAACTGAAATAACAGGATTCATCAATGACCTCTGCGAAACGTTTGCCGAACAAGCACTGAAGAAAAAAATAACATTGACCTTCCACCATCCGGAGGAAGAAAAGCTGAAACTATGGGTGGATCCGGCCAACTTCGACAAAATTATTATGAATATCCTGTCGAATGCATTCAAGTTCACACCCGAAAACGGCAGTGTTGACATATACTTGACAACCGGTGAAGACAAGAACATGTATGATTCACTCCAGCACTATGCCGAAATTATAATAGCGGACAGCGGCATCGGCATCCCTGCGGAAGAGAAGAAACATATTTTTGAACGTTTCTATCAGATACATAACGACTTGAACAAATCTAGTGTAGGGACAGGCATCGGCTTACACCTGACTCATTCATTAGTGGAATTGCATCACGGCGACATTCGCGTGGAAGACAATCCGGACGGTACATTGGGCACACGTTTCATCATTCGGTTGCCGCTGGGATGTGAACATTTGCGCCCAGAAGAAATGGAACACAACGAAAAGAGCAATGTTATCTATACACAGGCAATGCCAATCACTTTGCCCATAGAAGAGACGGACGATGCTAAAGATGCAGCAACACGTACCCGAACCAAATATCGCGTACTCGTAGTAGAAGATGATGAGGAAATACGCCACTACATCTCTCAGGAACTGACCAACGACTACTATATGATGGAAGGTTGCAATGGAAAAGAAGCGTTGGAAATGATATTTAAACGGACACCCGACTTGGTGATAAGCGATATCATGATGCCGGAAATGGATGGGCTCACCTTATGCCGCAAAATAAAACAGAATGTAAACCTCAACTATATACCGGTTATCTTACTCACTGCCAAGACACGGGAAGAGGATAATATCGAAGGACTTGAGACAGGAGCGGACGCTTACCTGACAAAACCTTTCAATATTGAAATACTACGCAAAACAGTAAGAAACCTTATCCGTAACCGAGAGCGTTTACGCAATAACTTCAGCGGCCAGCAGACCCAAGAAGACAAGCTGGAAAAGATTACAGCTCAATCACCGGACGACAAGTTAATGGAACGTGTCATGAAAGTAATAAATGAGAATCTTTCCAATCCGAACCTGACGGTGGAAATGCTCTGCGAGCAAATAGGTATCAGCCGTGTGCATCTGCATCGGAAACTAAAAGAATTGACCAATCAGACCACACGCAATTTTATCCGAAATGTGAGATTGAAACAAGCTGCCACACTTTTGTCTGAGAAGCGATATACAGTAACAGAGGCAGCAGCCTTGACCGGTTTTACCGACCCCAATAACTTCTCTACTGCATTTAAAGAACTTTATGGAGTGCCGCCCAGTGCATATATGAAAGAACATTTGGGAGAAAAAGCACCGTAAGGTAAGTAAGAATAGATATCAGCTGGTGCAAGTATAGAACTATAATAAACATTGGCATCGTTGAAGTTAAACTTTGAGGATGCCAATGTTTAACTTTCTTATAACACAGTTTTCGGTATCTCTGTAATAGGTTCTATTGAAATCTCTTTTATAAACAGTTCCGCACCCTCTGATTGCAATTGCAACCTTCCGGAAGTAAGCGGATGAATGGAACCATTATCGCAAGAGCAGATATCTTCGTTCACCATCACTGTCACCCCGTTAACTACATGAACTGCCGTTTGCCCCAAACAATATAATTCCAACGTATTCCATTCGCCCAACGGCTTTTCAGCATGTTGCCTTTTCCTTATCATACGTCTGTTCACCCGTTGTCCAAAACGTACCTTTTCAGCTTTAGGATCATATACATATACTCCCTTTTCACTTTTTACCTTGGCACTGCACTCTACGCTGTCTACCATCAGAAAAGTATCCCCCGGATTATCATGCATCATTTGACATTCAACAGAAGCCATCCACGTACCGAATGCAGTCCCCAAAGGCCCATAGCCATGATACAGAAGTCCGCCATTACGTTCCAAGGTCACTTTGTCTCCCCATTTATAAACCACCCGCAGATGATAATTCCCGAAGGATTCTTTGGTAGCAAGGGAACCGTGAACCTCACCCGATATACGAATCATTTTATATCCGTCAACGGTCACAACAGAGAATACATTATCCGTAGTCGCCGTTTTACCCAATTCCTCGTGCCCTGGAAAAGTCGGACCGATATACTTATCCCAGTTTTCAAGATTTTCTCCGTTAAAAAGACTTTTCCAGCTCTCTTTTTGACTCCATGATATTCCCAAAATACCACCGAGCAATATGACTATAAATATAGCAACATTCCTCATTTTACAATCAAAGTTTCTTTATCCAAATATCTTTGAACCGAATTAGTAACTCATCCCCATTATGGAGCTGAAGTGCAATATGTCCACTTTGTCCTACACGACGTTTTTGATGCACAGTATCATCCAGAGTACCAGTAGCATCCCAATCAGTACACACAATTCCATTTACAAGTGTCCGGATATGCATGCCCTTGCATATAAGAAGTCATTCCATCCCCATCTTTTGCATATTTGAATAAGTACTTTTCTGGTTTATATTCCTCCGGCATATTCCAGTCGGGAAGTCTGGGATGTATCCAACACCGCACTCCGGTCGTTTCATCATAAATAAGCCCTGTACGCCAGAACATGTCAGAAGGATTGATATCCACCTGCGGACCGTCCATCCGCCTTCAGTCAGGGAATCATACCGACATCGAAAATCCAGGCCACTATTACCGAGAGAATCCGGATAGGCTTGAAATTTTAAATTTAGCTCAAAATCCGTAAATACTAGTTCTGATGCTAACCAAACATGATGGTGTTCCTTCTTTCCGATAGAATTACATTAAGATAGTACTCTCGTCAATGATCCAAAATGTTTTATTACTGTCCTGCTGTTGACATTGTACCATCCACCCCGAAAGGTTTTTCCCATTGAAAAGAGATTCCCTTTCATTCTGTTGGGCAGTGGCTGTCAAATACGCACCCAGCAGAATGAACAAAACAAGAGCTTTCATTTCAGTTCTTCTATTTCAATATCCTTATACCATATTTCCGAAGCCTTTCCTTCATGAATTTGAAGGGCAATGTGACCATCCTGACTTACAGTTGTACCGATACCTTCGAATGGTTCATCAGTATAGGGCTCTATATAGTCCGTTGTCTTTACACCGTTCAGCCAAATGCGGATACGCGGACCTTCGCATCGAATAATATAGTCATTCCATTCATTAGCCTTATAATCCACGGGAGTTCCCAACTGCATTCCGAGGAAATCCCAACGGCGTTGTTCATCATAGAGCGCGCCACGCTTCCAAGAAAGAATATCAGCCTGATAGCCAACCATCTCGAATGGACGCTCCAGAATTGTACAAGGCATACTTCTGAACTGTACCCCTCCATTATAATTATCATCTGTTGCTTTCACCTTATATTTCAGGCGCAACTCAAAGTTCTTGTATTTACGTATGGTACGTACAAACTGGTTATGTTCCAAATCCTTGTCCATTGTTCCGCCTACTATCGCGCGCTTTTCTATCCGGAAATGAGCCATGCTGTTCTCTCCGTCATTTCCTTCCCAGCCGTCAAAGTCCTTTCCATTGAAAATCTTTGTACCCTTGAAAAGAGTAAGAATATCCATCGGTTGTGAAGTCTCCGATAGGGAAGTAGGCACAAGTGCCAGATAATGTACATCGGGGAGTGCCTCATTGGCTTTCAACTTTCCCTCCTTATCACGACTTATACCATTCTGTATCCCATGTAATGAAAAAGTCACGTCTCCTCCATTGGCGATTTTAATGACACCCACCTCTGTTGTCGTATAATCATACCACGTAAATGTCGGTTTGAACAATTTTGCCAACTCTTGTCCGTCGGCATCGAGTGTCATCGCACTACCTGCGTAAGGTTGTGAATAACGAATCAGCACTTGATAATTTCCAGGTTTCAGATTGGTCGTCCACGAAATAGTCTGATCCGGTTTGTTCCACGCGTGAATAGTAGCTTCCGTACCGTTACCCTGCAAATTCATGTCTGCAGAAAACTTGGCAGTATTCGCATTTAATCTGATAGTATCGCCTAATTGGGCTTTCTTTTCCTTTACCTTGATTATTTCACCACATATCTTATCTATGTAGTTTACACTCTGGATGAGGTAAGGCATCGGGTTATCAAAGTCATGTTCATATTCCAACATCATCAAAGGCTTAACATCATTGTCGCTCAGCGCCTGAAAGATTTCAGAAAGGCGGCCCTTACCTGTACCGCAAGGAACATCCAGACCATGAGGGCCTCGTTCACTGACATCACGCATGTGGAAATGATACAGCTTTCCTGTTTCATCAATATAACGTTTGGCTATCTCATACGTGTCAAAACCTCCACGCATATAGTGACCGATATCCACCGAAGCCCCTATGCAGGGACCATAGTTTTTCGTGTCCTCAACTGTAAAATCTGGATTCCAATAAGATGCAGCTTTCGGATGATTAGTGAAGACCATCTTCACGTCATATTTATTCAGAATATCTTCATAATAAGAAACGGGCTTGCCACCATTATTCGCACGGCGGGGGTCTGTGACAATCATCCATCCCATCTCTTTGCAGAACTTCACCACATCCTCAAAACCTTTGCCGCTTCCATCCATCCAGTAATAGATAGACTCACATTTTATACCGCTTGCTGCAAGTTTCTGTTTGATACGGTCCATCCACTCTTGGGGCATTCCTGCATAGATTCCCTGGGTGGTTTCCGGGCTGATTCGTGCTCCAATAGTTGCTTCAATATAATGCAATCCTAAAGCACGAGTAAGGTCTATTCCCTCAAAAAAAGTATATTTATGAAATGAATAAAACTGCATTCCAACTTTCCATCCCAATTTTTCCGCATTGGGGCAACCGTCGGCCAAACGGCCATAGCAATTGTAGGGCGACTGGACTATTTTATTCAAATTTAGATTTTCGGCAGCTTGTCCGTATGACTTTGCGCCGAATCCAAGCATTAAACACACTAATAGTAGTGATAGAGAAAATGTTTTCATGATAATTAGTTATTTATTTTGTTATTACGATTATGAATTTCATATTGTTGACTACAAATATACGAAGGCTGCGAAAAAAAATAGCCGTCAAAACGTTACATATATCTTTATCAACGTTGCGTATTGGGCTTGTTACCCACATAATAGCTAAAATCATCCACATCTATGTAGCCTTTAGCCTCTTTGTTATTGTAGGTACAAATGCCTATCATATCACCTCTGAAATTTGCCGTTTTCATTCTGAATTCTTCTCCAAAAGGAATAAAAGTCTTATCATCAAGGCTGTATAGAAAGTGTTGCCCTTCCGTGGTATATTGTTTACTTTCATCCCGTTCTTCGAATCCTGAAACGGAACGGATATATATCGTCCCGACTCCTTCCGGCAGGGGGGTACTGTTTATCACTTGTCCGTTCTTCTCGTAAATCACATGTTTGCCATTTTTCAGATATTGAATTCCGCAGAGTGCATAATCTATTCCTCCGTTAAAATGTACCATTCCGCCCTTTTGCCCTTCCGACATGCCCGAAATATCCATTTTTACCGTTACAGCCACCGTGTCTGAACTCATGTAGCGTTGTTCAATCGTATTGGCTGCCAGAAAGAGGGAATCCGTACCGTTTGCTGTGGCTCCGGCATATAGGCGTAAAAAACCGGGACGTTCCGTTAAAGACCAACGCTCGTTGTCTGGCTGGTGATTCCAGGCCCAGAAATGCTTCAATTCCGATGAAGAGAAATCATCACTACCATGGGGCAGGAAAGAAGCGGATGATGCTATCGGTTTAGGAAGTCTCCAGTTCATTTTGCCATAGCCGTCCTCTATAGAATCACCTATAATGGGCCAGTCTTCTATCCAGGTCACCGGCAACAGACAAGGAGTACGCCCGTCAGAACCGTAACGGTTGAACTGCGCTATCCAGAACCAGCGTCCGTCAGGCGTATCCACAAAACCGCCTTGTCCCGGCAGTTCCTGTTTGTAGGGATTGACATGAAGGTCAATGCGTCTCATTTCGTATTCACCGATATCCCCTGGTTTGCCGGGGGTACCGTCTTTCTTTGTTCCGTAAATGTTCTTGGAGCGATAGATATAAGTACCGGCACCTTTACCGCCCTCCAGAAACTCTATATGCACTATATAGTAATATCCGTTGCGCTTGTATATCTTATTCCCCTCAGTAGAATAATTAGGGCTATACAGCGTCCCTCCCTTAGGGTATTCATACACGATATTGCGTACTTTCATGTGTTCCACATCCGCATCCAGCAGTTGGGTACCGTCAGGAGTCATCTCGAACAGATAGCCGTACCATATCTTCCCAGGATTACTGCTCACGAGATAAGCCTTTCCATCTTCAGCCCATACAGGGCATGGGTCGGTCCATCCGGCTAACATCAAGGGCTTACCGTTCTTATCTCTCAAAGCGCAAATGTCCCATTTTCCTGCCGGGTCTTTTGCTGTTGCCACAAACATTCCATCTGTATAGAGATTTACATATACATAGAACAGTCCATTGTGATAACGTATGGAAGGCGCATACACTCCACCATTATAACGCATCATTTGCTTATAAGAAAAGGCATCATTGATTTCTGACAAATCATTAAACACTCCCCCTATTATCTTCCAATTTACGAGATCCTTCGAATGAAGTACCGTCACTCCTGGTGAAGTCTCGAAAGTTGAGGATACCATATAATATTCATCTCCCACACGGATAGGATCGGGATCGCTGAAATCTGCTGCGAGAATAGGGTTCCGGTAAGTACCGTCACCCATATCTCCCCAGTAACCGTTTTGTCTTTGCTCGTTCAAAAGGATATTATCCCTTTCCTGAGTTTTGCAACCTATAATAGTCATAAGGCAGATGACTATAAGGATTATTTGACGGTGTTCTAAATAATATCTCTTCATACTGTTGTCTTTTGCAAGTCCTACATATCAAGAAGCTCTCATTGCATTCCATTCCATGACACTTCCAGTTCATAATCACTCCCCGGTTGTGTTTCTATATCATATTCATAAGTACGATACAGTAACGGTAGTTGAGGTTTTAAATCTTTTGAGACTAAAGGTTCCTGTATTTCGGCAGGAGCATATAATGGATTCGGGCACTCGCCATGAGCTTTCTTTAAATTCTTACCTTTCAGCGGGACATATGAACGGATACGCAAAACTCCGCCGATGCGTGAATGAATGTGGGCATGAACAAGTTGTGAGCCTTTCCATTCCATATCCACCACAAAACCGCCACGTGCCACTAATCCTTTTACGCTTCCCTCATTCCATGAATCGGGAAGTGCTGGTAGCAGTTGTACCGCACCATCATGGCTTTGCAACAACATTTCCGCCACTCCGGCAGTATAGCCGAAGTTGCCGTCAATTTGAAAAGGAGGGTGAGCGTCGAACAGGTTTGGATAGGTTCTTCCTTCGGGATACTCTTTGGATGAGGCATCGTTAGGTAAAAGGCTCAACATATTTTTGATAATGGTGTAAGCGTGATTGCCATCCAGCATACGCGCCCAAAAGTTTATCTTCCAGCCGATACTCCATCCGGTGGCCATGTCTCCGCGTTGTTGTAACGTGTTCCGGGCAGCTTGAAACAGTAAGGGGTGTTGATTAGGTGAAATTTGGTTACTGGGATAAAGTCCGTACAAATGGGATATGTGCCGATGCTCATCTTTCGGGTCGTCTATATCATCTAACCATTCCTGCACTTGGTTATGCCGTCCAATTTGCATAGGTGGAAGTTTACGTAACATCTGTTTCAACGAATCTTGAAAAACAGTTGGCTCTCCGAGAATCTGTGCGGCGAGCCATGTATTCCTCAACGCATCGGCTGCAATTTGGTTGTCCATTGTACATCCGGCAGTAATGGGACCATGTTCAGGAGATACCGAGGGAGCGGTGACCATCCATCCGGTTTCGGGGTGTTCCACTAAAAAATCCAGATAGAAGCGGGCGGTTCCACGCAAAATGGGATAATATTTTTTCAAGAACTGACGGTCGCCTGTAAACAAATAGTGCTGCCAGATGTGCTGGGCCAACCATGCACCGCCATTAGGCCACATACCGGCCGCTGCAAAATCTACGGCACCGGCTATCCTCCACAAATCGGTATTGTGATGTGTCATCCATCCTTGGCATCCATACATGGTACGAGCCGTTTCAGCTCCTGTCACCGCCAAATCTTTCAGCATACTGAACAGTGGCGAGTGACATTCACTCAAATTGGTGACTTCGGCAGGCCAGTAGTTCATTTCCGTGTTGATATTGATGGTATATTTACTATCCCACGGAGCATGCGTGCTGTGGTTCCATATCCCTTGTAAGTTGGCCGGTTGTCCACCGGGCTGTGAGGAGGAAATCAACAGGTAACGTCCGAATTGGAAAAGTAAAGCCGCCATAGCTTGATCCTTTCCGTTCTTGAAATCCCGGATGCGCACAGGAGTTTCCAATTCTGATTGGGCTGAAGCTGGCAACGAAAGGGATACACGGTTGAATTGCTTGCGATAAGCCATAATATGATTTTCCAATGCTTCATTATAAGGTATGCGCAGAGCACGTTTCAGATATTCTGCCGCCCGTTTGGAAGCATTGCCGCTGATAGTCTTGTAATCTACGAAATTCGTTGCAGCGGATATATACAAGGTTGCCTCTGTAGCTCTGGTTACTTCCAACATTTTGTTTGATGTTATTACCACACCATCCGTCTTTACCTGCACCTGACACTCGGCTTTCAGTGCAGCCTGTACTCCTTCCTGTTCCTGTCCTTCGCACCGTAAAACCAGTTTGCCACCTTTCGTGGTTGGCTGAGATACCAAAGGTGCGGTATGTGAAACAGAGAAAGTGAGTGCCCCTGCACGAGAAGCTTGCATATGTAAGATAATGACATTGTCTGTAAAAGAAGTAAAGGCTGTACGCGTATAAGTCACGCTGTCCACTTTATAACGGATGGTTGCCGTGGCATTTTCCAGATTAAGATCTCGATAAAAATCGGTGGCTTTCTCATGTCCTTGAAAATCTAAATAAAGACTACCCAATGTCAAATAACTCATGCCATGCCATGGAGTGAAGAAGTGCTCGTCAATCAGGCGTTGCGCCTCGCGATTCTTCTTCTCAAAAATCAATCTTCTGACTTGCGGAAGCACCTCCAATGCCTTGGAATTGTTGTTATGGTAGGGTGATCCGGCCCAGAAAGTTTCCTCATTCAATTGCAATTCCTCGCGGGCGATTCCGCCGAACACCATCGCTCCCAAGCGTGAATTGCCCAAAGGTAAAGCTTCGGTCCAGTTATTTGCCGGACGACTGTACCATAGTTTTAGTTCTTGAGCTCTGATAGAAATAGTGGCAATGCATAGCATTATTAATAAAGTTCCTTTTTTCATATTTACAATTTGTTATCTACAAGATATACATTCTATTTTACATTATTGATCATGAATATATATCAAAATTTGTATTATAACAATATAAATTCGATATTATTCTTTTTGTTTTGGTATAAACAAAAGTAGGATGAAAACATAAATCTTCTCATCCTACTTGTTTTTACCTACAAAACAATTATTCTTTAATCGTTTTACAAGTATGGATAGTTAAAAATACTACTTACCTTCAATAAGTCTGTTTAATAATCGATCCATGTAGAGGTCTGTTCCAGAGTGCCGTTATTCTTCCTTAACTCGTCATTCGAAACAGGTATCATGTACATTCTTTCTGTGAACTTACCCTTCTTGTCATACAGCTTCACCGGTTCATATCTCTTTCTGCCGGTGTTAGTATCCAGATATATATCCATACCATAGATATCTCTGTTTTCAGTCTCCATCGCAATCTTCCAACGACGCACATCGAAAATTCTATGAGACTCGAAAGCAAATTCTACACGGCGCTCATTATAAAGACGCTGTCTCAGATCCTCTCCTGTCACAGTAGAAGAAATACCCGGCATGTTAACACGGCTACGCACCTTATTCATATACTCTCTGCAAGCATCTTCATTACCCAATTCGAACATAGCTTCCGCATAATTCAAATAGATTTCAGCAAGACGGAAGTATGGCCATGGAATGACACATTTAATCTCCCAACCAATAGCCTGATCAGCTTCTGGCATAAACTTACGGAGCACATAGTTTGTACGTGGGTTATCTCCACTTTGCTTATAAGAGTCATATCCCCAGGTCTGTTGATCTTCGGCAATCCACATTTCATGAGTAACATCACGATAAACGGCACCGTCATGAATTACAGTAGCATCCATACGTGGATCGCGGTCAGCGTAAGGATTCTGAGGATCATAGCCGGACTCCTCATTAAGCACCTTCTCGCCGTTCACCCATTTGAATGCAGGCAGACCGGTTGACTGCATATCATAATCATCCACCAAGTTTTGTGAAGGACCATTGCTTGCGAACCATCCTCCATAGCCTCCCCAGCGGCGTCCCAAATTATCCATAGGAGCATCGTGTCCATTGGTAGAGGTAAAGTTACGACCCCAAATCCACTCTTTGTTCAATATTCCGGAAGTCAATCTGAAGCTTTCGCCATAATCAGGATACAACTCATAGGTATTACCGGCCTTATCCATGAATTCTTTTGCAGCGTCAGCTGCTTTCTGCCACTTGGCCTTATCATTGCTTGGATTGAACAGTGGAGATGCCATATAGAGATAAGTACGTGACAGCAATGCACGACATACGTCCTGGGTAGCCCTACCAAAATTGGCGTTGTCGGTGTAATAAGTTTGAGGAAGAGCCGGAATGGCTTCATTAATCAGTCTCTCGATTTCGGTTACACACTCATCAAGGGTGTTACGAGTGAACGTAACGGAAGAGGCATCCTCAAGACTGTAACATTCATTGATAATAGGCACTCCGCCATAGCGGGTAATCAATTGGAAATAAATCCATGCCTTCAAAAATTTTGCTTCTGCTACCAGACAATCCTTATTACCCATATTGAGGGTAGTATTATTCATTTTTTCAATGAACAGATTAATCTTTCGGATATACTGGTATCCTGTATTCCAATAATCCAAAGAACCGATATTATCAGGAGTCATTTCACCACACTGGTACATACTTGGTCCCCAGTTGATGGAAGGATAGGTTTCATCTGTTCCTTTGGACAGCCAATCATTCCAACTTCTGAAACCGTTCTGTACACAATTGTACAATTCTACCTGATATGCTGATACCAGATTGGCGTCTGTCCAAACTGCCGCATCTGTAATTTTGTCAGATGGGGTGATGTCCAAAATATCAGAACAAGACGAAAATAATGCAATAGCAGAAATTATTAAATACTTTTTCATTTTATTCTATTTTAAAATTTAACGTTTAAACCGAAGTTTATTACACGCTGCTGAGGATAGTTCAAGCTGCCGTCACTAATTTCTGGGTCAATATGCTTGATCTCTTTAGCCCATGTCAACAGGTTAAATCCACTGACATACACTCTCAAATCTGTTAATCCAATCTTTGAGATCCATATTTTCGGAAGTGTATATCCCAATTCAGCAGACTTCAAACGAATGAATGTAGCATCCTGCAAGTAGAATGTTGACTTTCCTGGCTGGTAGCCGTCTGAACGTGGCATGGTTCCATTGGGATTGTCAACAGTCCAACGGTTCTTTGCACGCTCAGCGTATGCATTGTCGTAAGATGCATTACCGAGAATTTCAAAACGGTCATCGTAATTGTAAGCACCCGCTTGTCCCTGGAAGAAAAGGCTAAGATCAAGATTCTTATACTGGAAATTTGTAGTTAGTCCAAAAACCGTACGAGGCGTGTTTGTATATCCGAATCGGTACTGGTCATCAGAATCAATCTTACCGTCTTTATTCAAATCGACGATCTTGATATCTCCGACTTGTGTTCCAGCAGCATGAGGATAGTTGTCAAGTTCTTCCTGAGTATGGAAAATGCCATCTGCCTTATAAAAGAGATCGGCACCGATTGGACGTCCGGTCTGGTTTCTGTACTCGAACGTGTTAGGTGTCTCATCCATATAGATGATCTTGCTCTTTGCATAAGCGATGTTTCCAATAATCTCATAGAAGAAATCTTTGTTCACACGGTTTCTATGGCTGAGTTCGAGCTCAAAGCCTCTGTTGCGGGTCTTACCGATATTTTCATTTGGTAATCCAGTGAAGCCCAGTGTTCCGGGAATGGAGAGGTTTCGTGATGCCAAAATACTTGAACGGTTTTCCTGGAACAAGGTAAGGTTGAAACCAATCAGTCCATTCTTAAATCCACCTTCAAAACCTAAATCATATTTGGTACTTACTTCCCATGTAATATCAGAATTGGGCATGACTCCTGCCTGGATACCACTTGTATCTGTTGTGCCGAATACGTAATTTCCGCCAATGGAATATGTCTGCAAATGCTGATAGGCGTCAACACTGTCATAGCCTGTCTGTCCTGCAGAGAAACGCAGTTTAAGTTGGTCAATATCTGGGAACAAGTTTTTCATGAATGGTTCTTCTGAAATTCGCCATCCAAATGAGGCAGCTGGGAAGAAGCCGTATCGCTTACCTTCTGGGAATTTATGGGAACCGTCATAACGGAAGATGAATTCTGCCATATATTTTGAACGGTAATCATAATTGAGACGTCCGAAGTAGTTGTTACGTCCGTCTCTTCCTGAATTACCTCCATTATCCTTATCTTCTGCTGCAGAACTGCCACGATCAATATCCGGCAATAAAGATGTCAAGAAGTTCTTTCTATAAGCTTTCATCCAGTTAGAAGTGCCCTGTTGCTGCTCTATACCCAACATTGCGCTAATATTATGGTTTTCCTTGATGGTCGTCTCGTACACCAAACGAGTATTCCACATCAAAGTAGTCCATTTCCAGCTCTCGTCCTGTACCTGAATGACTGAAGAATTAGAGCCTGTACCCTTTTTCTCCTCATATTCTCCGGTATTAACATTATATTCATGATAAGTATATGGGGTTCTCACATTTTTCTGGAACTGGTTGTTAAAGTCATAATTAAAAGAACCTTCAACTTTCAATCCCTTTATATACGGTATTTTTAAAGTAGCTGTAAACGAAGAACTTACAGGGGTATTATTCATTTTCTGATAACCTCTTCTATCCAGCAGAAGTGGATTCTCTGTCAAACGTCCTGGCCCAATGAGGCCATTGGGATAACGGGCAACAAGAGTAGGACTGGCATGGACGATATTCCAGAAATTGTCGCTTTGGTATGTAGGAGTAGTCATCCTGTCACGTATCATGGCACTGATGTTGGCACCAATAGTCAGATAATCATTCATCTCAACAGATATATTGGCACGTACAGTGTGCTGCCTATAATCAATAGGATTGTGGTGATAGCCTGACCCTTGTTTCAGAAATCTGTATGAGAGCAGATAACTAACCTTATCTGTACCTCCCGTTACTTGCATACTTGTAACGTATTGCATAGAATGGCTCTTCATTGTTTCATCCAACCAATTGGTGTTTGGATACAATACAGGGTCTGAGCCATCTCTATATTTCTGAATGGCTTCGTCAGAGTAGTAAGGTGTATAACCTGACTCGGGACGGCCCAAACGATACCAATAACCCTCGTTGAATGCTTCAGCATATTCAGCTGAGTTCAATACTTTGGGCTTAACGGTAGGTGCGGAGAGCGCTACATTTTGAGAGAAACTGAACTGTGGCTTTCCCTTTGTTCCCTTTTTTGTGGTAATCAAGATTACACCATTGGCAGCACGTGCTCCATAAATGGCGGCTGACGCATCCTTCAAGACAGTGTAGCTCTCAATATCATCCGGATTCAGTCGGGTCATGTTGCCACGCTCCATACCATCAATAATAACCAATGGACCATTATCGCTGGCGAAAGAGGCACGTCCACGAATCTTCATTGAAGGATCATCATCACCAGGCTGTCCTGAACGCTGGTTCACTATAAGACCTGGAAGCTTACCGGCCAAAGAACTCCCCAAGTTAACTGACGGGCTTTTGGCAATCTCTGCTCCAGCAACATTGGCAATCGAACCGGTCAGTGTCGCTTTCTTTTGACTTCCATATCCGACAACAACAACTTCTTCCAAAGCTTCTGCATCTTCTTTTAAAATAATTTCAATGGTTGTTTGTTTATTTAGCTTAACAGTTTGAGTTTGATAACCTATATATGATATAACCAATTCCCCATTCTTTGGAACTGTAAGAGTAAAGTTTCCATCTATATCGGTTATAATTCCATTGGTAGTTCCTGCAATTAGTACATTAGCACCAATTATAGGTTCGCCCATTGTGTCTTTCACACTTCCTTTGATAGAAAGACTTTGTGCAATTATCCACGTTGGAAATAAGCACAACAATAATGTAAGGCTAAGCAGCCTCAGATTAATTGAGTTTCTCATGTTATTAATAATTAATTGTTAAAATGTTATTATTAGAATAATTATTCTTTTGCTTAGGCAACTTCCGCTCAGGAAGTAGTTTTATTCAATAGTCACTTATTTTATATCTTCTTTAATGTGGCTATTTTTTAGTTGCATACATACCGATTGTTGTTCCGGTAAATCCTCCGGCTACGGCAGTGGAAAGGTAGGATGCATCCACATTCTTACAAAGTAACTTCCAATCTTCGGCTTCGGTCGAATAATAAAAATCATATTGGGTACCTGTCGAGATAACTTTCAGGTTCATCGTCTTCACCTCCTCGCTTATAGGCCGGCTGGCTAATGTTTTTGTCTCAGTTTCATCGACCTTTCGCAGAGAAACACATTTGTCGGTTCCGTCTCTACTTACAGCCAGAAAATATTGATGTTTTTCATCTTTGAATAATAGTAGTCCAGCTGCCTCCGTATCACTTGGATTGAACAACATACGCGTGGTACATTCAAATTTGTGATGTTGCATGCGGTGGCATATAAAAGCCGGGGTCTTCTTTTCCGTAGCACTTATATCGGCACATTTTAATGTCAGATATCCCGGAGTCTCGTCCAATGAATATAAATCAGTGGCTGGAGCTCGTAAAGTCAGCCAGTTCATTTCCAACGCTGTATCATCGAAGTCATCTTTTACTTCAAAGTTACCAAAGGTCACGGTGCTGTCCCGTTCCACTCCCTCACGATAGGCAATCATAGGAATCAGGTCTTCACCCTGTGTCATATAGGGGAAACCGTCTTCGCTCCACCTGACCGGCATAAGGAAAGTTTCACGCCCCAGATTTTCAAATTTGTTGTTGACAGGGCGGCAAGCCAAGAAGACCGCCCACCAATCTCCTTCCTTTGCCTGGATCAAATCGGCATGTCCAGCACAAGTGATAGGATTAGGACGTTCCGGATGCAGATGTCTTTGAGTCAGAATTGGATTATTCTTCCAAGGAGTGAATTTGCCCATGGGGGAATCACTTCGGAAAATCACTTCAGAATGCCAACCTTCGGTTCCCCCCTCGGCAGCCATTAAAAAATATTTCCCATTGATTTTATATAGATGTGGACCTTCAATCCAAATCGGCTTATCTTCGGGACGGGCACCTTTATTTATTAAAACCTTACGCGGACCTATAGTCCTATCTGTGTTTACATCGAATTCCTGTATACGAATAGTTCGATGACCGCTATATTCAGGTTTGTTATCCGGAGCATCGTCATTATTAACAATGTATGCTTTACCGTTTTCATCAAAGAAGAAAGAAGGATCAATTCCTATAATAGTCGGAAGCATTATCGGCTCAGACCATTCACCGAATGGGTTTTGAGTCTTCACAAAGAAATTACCTGCACCAACATTGGTGGTTATCATATAATAGGTCTTATTCTTCGGATTATAGCTGATAGCAGGAGCAAAAATTCCACCACTGATTCCCTGACCTTCCAGTTTTACCAATTGTGACGGACGGTTCAATACGTGACCTATTTGTCTCCAATTTACTAAATCTCTACTATGAAAAATAGGAACTCCCGGAAAATAAGAGAAAGTGGAAGTTACCAAGAAATAATCCCCCTCACCATTAGTACAGACACTCGGATCGGAATACCATCCTGGTAAAATCGGATTGTAGAAACATTTCTTATCCGACAGAGGATTTGATACATAGAAGTCATCTTCACCTTTGTAGTTGAAATTGTCGAAGAGAGCTACAGATTTCCCGATAAGGGGAAGATCTTGGTTCTTTTTCATGGGATTACACGAAGTTGATACGCCTACCATAATATATATGGAGAATAGTATGGTTAACCATCGTTTAAAAATTAGATTCTTCTTCATTACATTTCATTTATAAGTTAGATTTCTAAGTCTAAGCCGCAATAAAGGAAAGTGTTTTTCATTTATGTGTCTCTCCTATTAGAACAGGGCCTTTATCATTGCAAATTTAAGATTCAGTTTATTTTCCATGTCACAATCATGTTACGAACATCTTTAAGAATGTTACAAACTTATTTTCTAACGTTACACAAATCTTTAGATAAGATACATTGAGAGAGAAAAGTACTATCCACAAGGTGAAATAGGACCTCTTTTTCTACCATTCAGTACTATTACTTGACGGTTCTATTGTCATGATACATCCTGCAGCATCACAGTTCCGGCAACGGCTCCTTCAAGCCCGAATATATCCGTATAGAATTTAGTCTGGTAAATCATCATCATCTGGAAGATCAGATTTGCCGCCCCCAAGCTGTAACCGATTTTCTCGGTTATTGAAACTTTTTGATTCTGTGTGTTCATGGATATTAATTTAAAAGTTTTTTTAAACAAAAGCAATTCCGGTCACCCTATGAACCGGAATGCTTTTCTACCTATTGAAAACGACCTTTCCCTCTGTCATGATGCAAAGGTAGACCATGAAAATGAAATCTTAGAAGAATCACGCTACATGTATCTTTATCAGTGATACATCTTTCCAAAGCATCGCTACATTTTTCTTTATCCATGCTACATTGTGCCGTCAGGAGTGCTGTATTCATTAATTTGTTGTTGATACATCGGTTTGAACAATAATTGAATATTGCCCTATAGGCCTGTCATCTCTTTGAGCACGTCCATTAGGAAACACCATAACCATAGGCAAGGCTTTTCGCCGTGCAATGAGAGTATCCAGTATCAGATGGGGAGCACCCTAAGTGTATCATTCCTTTTTATCCCCCCGATGCCGTGTAGCAAGTACAGTACCAGATATTTTTTCTGACCATCGTAACCGGGAGGGGTATAAACCAATGCTCTGCGGTTAGTTCATACCGTATTCGAAACATACGTAATGGTATCTATTTTTCCATAAGGAATTTCCTATGCAAAAAACGCACCGACACAAATAAGGAGAATTCCCAAACTAATCAAAATAGTCTTTTTCTTCATTTCCCGTCTTTAGTGTAATGAAAGAAGTCAATATCCACATATCCACCAAGTTCTTTCGTGGCGTAATTAAAGAGGGCAAACTTAGTACCCATAAACAGTTTCATATAATCAAATCTCATTTTGAAATCCGTTCCTATTTTCTTCCATGCTTTGTTGTCAAAACTATAATAAAAAGTAGCGATATCTTGTCCCAAACGGAAATCACCGTCAATACGGAGATAAATCCGGTTCTGCTTCAATTCCACCCGCTCCTTTTCAGACTTCTCTACTCCCAGTATTGCTTTATCGGAATTACGCAAATCCACGATATTAGTGTTCATCGTAAGATATTTTTTGTTTCCATCAGCTATGACCGATAAAAGCCCTGAATGTCCGTTGAAAGCACTGAAACCGGCTACATCGCCTTCTTTCATATGAGAGGTGTCCAATACGATGACACCGCTACACTTGGGACCCTCCATACGCTGAGTCAGCGTATTGGGTGCAGCATAAAGATTATCTACTATACGGTTTGTTTTCAAACGTAAATATCCGGGGCGTTCACTCAAAGACCAGGCATCATTTACCGGATTATGGTTCCACTGCCAGTTCATCTTCATCTCTTTATCAGAAAAATCATCACTAACCACCAATGGAACAGGCGGACAGCCTTGAATGGGTTTCTCCATTATCTTCGGTACGCATCCCTTTTTATCTCCTAACATCGGCCAACCATTTTCCCAGCGGCAAGGCATTAAAGTAAGCACACGTCCCACTCCGCCACGGTCTTGAAAAATCACCCCGTACCAGTTTCCTTTGGCATCATCTACAATAGTGCCTTGTCCCACATACGGGAAACCATTGAAAGCGTCATCCAATATAACACGTTTCTCATACGGTCCGGTAATCTTATCGGCCCGATAGCATACTTGTCTGCGATGCCCTTCCTTTGGCCAGGAAATCATCAACAGATAATATTTTCCATTATGCTTGATAGCCCGGCTGCCTTCCAACAGGCCGGTTTCTTCCGCATCTTTCTGAAAAATATGCATATCCACACCGCCCTCCTTAACGCCAGACAAATCAGCTTTCAACTCCCTCAATTGCCCAGTTCCATAAAAAATATAAACCCGACCATCATCGTCAAAAAAGAGAGAAGCATCATGAAAATGGGGAATACGTGATACCAACTGCCATTTTCCTGCAGGATCGGAAGTTGAATAAACATACCCTTTGTAAGGTTTGTCGTTCGGTGAAAAATAGGCATAGTACTTCCCGTTATGATAACGGATGGAAGTTGCCCATTGTCCCCTACCGTATACCGTTCCGTTTTTCAAATCATAATTGGAAGTATCTGTTAACTTGTCAAATAAATAACTGACCAGTTCCCAGTTCACCAGATCCTTTGAACGCATCACGGGAGCACCCGGCATCAGGTGCATGGTGGTACTCATCAGGTAAAAAATATCCCCTACGCGGATAACATCCGGATCAGGAACATCTGCCCAAAGGACAGGATTAGTAAATACAGTTGCCGTATCTACCGATACCGATTGCTGCGGATTAGTGGCCCCATACCCCCAAGTGGCGGACAGAAGCAACAATGAAATAATTGTCTTTCTCATAATCATCTTTCTTTTTTTAATAAACGAATATAAAATATCCCGCCAGTAGCGGTGTTTAATTTGCTACGAAAGGTGACGGTAATGAATGCCTTGCCGTCTGTCATGATTGAAGGAATGGCATACTCCTCATTCACAAACTCTTTCCGATTCCATTTTCCCGTTGCGTTTCTTTCTAATAGCAGTTGGTCGTCAACCAGGATATCAGAAGAGTGTTTCTCTGTTTCATTTCCCCAATAACATACCATCAATGACAGGTTCTGTCCACCACATTGGTTTGCTGCATTATAACTATTCCCTTTTCTTTCCACTTCAATTCTGATGCTATAAACAGGTTGACAAACAGTGAATCATGAACATGGGTATAAATAAATTCTCCATATTTCCCATGATTCTCCATACCTGTTCCAACGCAACACCACATAGCACTGTTGGGTGATGAGTAGACACGATAATGGGCGGGGCGCACAGGTGTGAAGTAAACATAACCTCCATACTCCGGGTGTTGGGTGGATAATATGTGATTATACAAAGCGCGTTCATAAAAATCCGCATATTTTGCTGATGGATTCATGCGAAATAAATTTTCTGTCAGTTTCAACATATTATTCATATTGCATGATTCCTGTCCTTCCCGGTCTTCCACATAACTTTTACAATCATCTGCCGGAGCGAAATGTTCCCGACGACTATTGGCTCCCAACGATAAAGAACGATGATTGACCACCCTGTCCCAAAAGAAATCGGCAGCATTCGCATATTGTTTGTCTTTATCAACTTTCGCAATCCGGGCGTAGCCCACAACTTTAGGCACTTGCGTATTGGCATGTTTGTTATCCAAGTTATCCACATGTACAACCATACTATTAAAAAGCCATTTATGAGAAAAACGTTTGGCCGCATCCAAATATTTTTTCTCTTTTGTCATCCGATAAGCATCTGCATAAATTTCATCCATTCCTCCAAACTCATTGGCAAGCATTTGTTCCATCTGTTCTTCATTGAGAGGAGCGATGACGGTTACCCCCCCAATCACACAAATCAAGGAACATTTTCCGCGCTTCTTCATTTCCTCCATATAGCCACGCATCCCTTAATCCGGCATACATTTTATGTAGATTATACCAAGAAACCCATACTTTCCATACAACTCCGGCATTTCCTTTTTTTATTTCAGCCCAAATTTTCTTCCCGCCCGGAACATCCCCCACATATCCATCACCATTTTGCAACTGACAGCGTTTCAGTTCGGCAATCATGTAGTCCATTTTTTCCTTGCAGGCTTTGTCACCTGTTACAGCATAATGAATAACCAAAGCGGCCAGATAGTGTCCGCCTACATATCCGTCTAACCCAATCCAATTTTCAAAGCTCTCCGCTTTGGGGATCAATCCGGCTTCTTTTAGATAAGGAGCCAACAAGTGATCTGTATCATATTGAAGAAGAACTTTTATATTCAATGTACAATCATGCTTGAAAGAACCATCCAACGGTTTGACATCACATAGAGGGAAAGTGTTGCTGTACAACTTATCTTGAGCATTCACACTTGCGACGGCTAGTAGCGTAAATAAGATTAAGATAATTCTGTAATTCATGGCATTTTCTCTTTTCTTTGTCGCAAAGATACCCCACAGGCAGCAAATTCTAATAAAAACATGAAACACATATCTTTAGCTATAGTACACACTATAAACATAGCGTTACATTTCTCTTTGTCTATGTTGCGCAAGATATAAAAGTCTAACACGTAACCCTCTTAAATAATCTTGCAACCTATTAATGCAAAAAGTTTTAAAGCCATTCTCTACTTTTGTCCTGTCGAAATTGATCAGAGTCTTAAGAACAATAAATAATGGACAATAAAAAGATGAATGAAAAACATTTAATGAATCGTGCAGCAAACAATATCCGTATTCTTGCTGCCTCAATGGTAGAGAAAGCCAATTCCGGACACCCGGGCGGAGCCATGGGGGGTGTTGATTTTATGAACGCGCTCTTCTCTGAGTTTTTAGTATATGATCCTGAAAATCCCTATTGGGAAGGTCGTGACCGTTTCTTCCTTGATCCGGGTCACATGTCGCCGATGTTGTACTCCACATTGGCACTGACTGGCAAGTTTACCATAGAAGAACTGGCACAGTTCCGCCAGTAGGGAAGCCCGACTCCAGGGCATCCCGAAGTGAACATCATGCGTGGTATTGAAAATATTTCCGGCCCGCTGGGACAGGGACATACCCTTACAGTAGGCGCTGCCATCGCTGCCAAATTCCTAAAAGCCCGCTTGGGTGATGCTATGAACCAGACGATTTATGTTTATATTTCTAGGAAGAAATATCTCAGGGAATGGACTAAAGCTAATCCTGGACTGGCAGCCAAACTGAAACTGTGGTTCTCGGCCAAGACTCCGAAAGTAAACTGGGACGCTATTGGCCTTGATTATTATGTAAACGAAAGCCGAACTTCGTAGCAATAAAAATCCGGTTTCTTTTTTCACTTACCATCTTCGAAAGCAGTTCCTCATTGGCTTCATTACCATACACATCAGCCGTATCCCAAAAGTTTATACCCAATTCCAAGGCACGATGCAGCGTTGCGATACTCTCTTTTTCGTCCGCCACTCCATACGCAGCACTCATTCCCATACAACCCAGTCCGATAGCGGAAAGTCGTACATCTATTTTACCTAATTTTCTGTACTTCATAATTTTAATATTTCATTTCGGTGTAAAGTTAGGTGTTAGCGTACGGACAGATAAGCACTATTCAAATCATCCTTTGTACAAATCAAATATTTACCTTCCCCCTAACTTCAATTGGCGACTTACCTGTATGTTTACGAAAGAACTTAGTAAAGTAGGAAACAGACTCAAAGCCCAGTCCAAATGCCATGAAATAGAGAGATTGCTATGTTGCAGATATTGAACAGCTTCTTTGATGATTCTTTCTGCAATAAGTACTGAGGTCGTTTTTCCTGTCGTTTCTTTAATAACCTTATTCAGATGGTTCACATACACAGACAACCGATTAGCATAATCAGTCGACGTACGCAGAACTAATGCAGCACGGGGATAATCTATCGGAAATTGCCTTTCCAGTAACTCCATAAACAATTCTGCAATACGCTGTGAAGCATTCGGATGCGATTCATACTGATTAGCATCCTGCATCCTCATGGCCGTATGTATCAGTAAATGAAGATAACAACGCAACACATCAAGTGTACCTGCGTAACCGGATTGTATCTCTTCCTGCATCTGAGCATATATATTTTGTACTTTCATCAGTTGAGATTCATCCAGGAAGAAGACTTTATCACCCGTCAGTTTAAATAAAGGTGTATTCGCCAAAGAGCCGTTCTTCTCTTCGGATTGCACAAACTGCTCATTAAAAATGCAGAACATACCCCTCTGCTCTTCACTGACAGACTCCCAAGCATAAGGCACAAGAGGATTGGAAAACAGCAGCGCCGGACGATCTACCAGAATCCATTTATCAGCATAATATAATTTCCCAACACCCATGATTAAAGTTACTTTATAGAAATCCCGATAGCTGAATTGCACAGTACCGAAATTGCACTGGCGGGAAAAGATATTGAAATATTCTTTCCCTTTAGAATAAGTTGCATCCAGTTTCGGATCGCAACGTTGTATTCTCTTGTAGAATTGAGGAATTGTTTCAACCATTATCCAAGTCTCACTAAATGATACACTGTCCCCCTATTCGACTTCTTACAAGGAATATCCAATTTCTTCAGCGAACGGCCGAAGTGCCCTATTTTGCTGACCGACAGTTTATCGCGGGTTTTCTGCTGTAGATAATTGAATATCTCCATTGCGGTCAGCCATTCCCCTTCCCGTTCTTCTTCCGTCACCCGGAAATAGCAGTGGAAAAGCTGTTCGAGCGGACTGACCTGTTCAAAATCCCGGTTGGTCTCTTTCAGGATAGCTTCGTCCTCATCATTCAACCAGTAGCGCTCACCTTTATAAATGGCATCCATGGCCTGAGCATACAATTGCTTGTAGTTGATGGTGACATTCGTATCAATAGGTGCAGTCACTTCGATACAGATAAAACGGCGGCTACCGCTGGGATCGGTAAGCAGGTCCATCTGATTACTGGTACCGATAAACGAGGCATAACGGCGCACTTCCTGGATGGTAGCACCGTAAGGTTTCCGCAAATTTGCCACAGGTTTCTGCAAAAGATGTTTCAGAAAGCCCTGCTGATTAGAGCTAATCTGATCAAACTCATCCAAGTTCACCAACAGAAAACGCCCCAGATAACGCTCCGCATCCTGTTTGCTCTTAAAATCAAGACTATCCGTATATCCGAAACGCAGTTCAGGCGGCAAAATAATGCGACAATAGGTAGATTTACGATACCCCTGTGCCCCAACCAGCAATGGCGACGTACTGTTTCCATGTTGGCGGTCGAGCCCACGCCAGTGAGCCACCATACTGAGAAACCAGCGATAAAACAACTCCCGCCAATGCGGATTATTGCATGGCACAAGATTGGCAAGCGCCCGGATGCGGTCTTTTCCGTCCCAACGCCCCACACTGCAAAGGTATTCTTCAACAGGATTGTACAAAGACACATACTCTGATGTCAGATAACGCTCCACGTCACGGTCCCAGGCACGAATCCCCTCTTTCAGGGCATTAATCGCCACCGTATTGCGTACCCTCCGATCCACCGGTCTGAAATAGAAATGAATGGAATCCCGCTGACGGTATTCCAGATCATTCAACACCGTGTTGTAACGAAACTCATAGCGCCGTTCCATAAACTCTTCCAGACGCAAAGCGGTATCCTGCTCCGGAGTCAAAATAGTTTTAGAGCCAAAGCCCTTAGACTCTTGGTAAATATTATGAACCATGGCACGTACTGTTTGCTCCTCCGCCTGTGCATAATAATGAATAATCGTCTGCCTCACAACTTCCTCTTCCGGTATGCCCGCCTTGTAGCAATACTCCGCAAGGCGGACAAGCAACGGTTGAAGGTCATCTCCCCGTCGCCAGTTCTCCATATCCCGGAGCGCCTTATCGAGGGCGGTTTCAAAAAGCATGGTGAAGGTCTGCGATGTTTCAAAACCCGGTTCCAGCCTCAGCAACGGATTTTTCTCAGCCAACTGCCGTTGCCGGAAGGTCTGTTCTCCGGGCATGGAGAATGGCTGTTCCAGACAGAAAGGTACCGCATGAGGATTGTATCCGGGATGTTCATCGAGCGTCATCCGGCAGCTTTGCATCAGTGAAGGCTCTTTCAAGGCAATGGGAAACGGGAACAACGGCTGATAGCAACTCACCGCCAAGCGATAGGCATGGGCATGAAACAGCGCAGCTTCCTGTTCGCGCTTCGGTAAGTTTCCATCCGGTAAGGCGAAACACACCCAGATCTTCACACTCCTTCCGCTGGAACCGCAAAAAGCGGCAAACGTCTGAGGAAGCAGCATCGCCTGACGTTTCACCAGTTCAGCTTCCGCCAGTCCAGCCAGCTTCTTCACTTCAAGCTGAACCAGACCATTGTATTGTTTCATCCTTCGCCCTCCGTCTTTAGTGCGGGCATACTCCACGGCAGGATAGACACGCGGAAGTTTGTCAATATGAACGAATGTAGAGCCACTACTTTCCAACTGAGGTATGACAGTTCGTAACCCCGTTACATACCCGTCTCTGGTTTCCGTTTTCATCTTCTCCATCAATACATCGGCATCATAAACGGTCATCATTTCCCTGCCTGTATCTTTGTCATGTCTTATTGAAGTGATTTTCATATCATTACTTGCTTTGAATTTTATTTATATAGTATAATTCCTTTAAATAGTTACAAAGATACCATTCCTAAAAGCGAAAGTCAAGTATTTAAGTATATTATTCTATATTTATCTCAAAAAAGTTCAGCCCATTCATTTCAAAGTAAAAGCTTCAATAATAATTGAAAAAAGACAGGGAATCACTTGACTTTGCCCTGCTTGTTTTGTATCTTTGTAGTAAGTCTTATTGAGTGTTAACCTTGGTCAACAGGCTCATTAATGAAGGTCAACAGGCCGAGTAACCAAGGTTAACAGGCTCGTTGACCAAGGTTAATATCCAATCGTTCCTAAGGGTGAGCGGGATGTTCCTTAGGAGGAAACAGAATAGTCCCTAATGTAAAACAAATTAACACCTTATAATTAAAACAAGCAACTATGGCAATCTTATTTGAATGGTACGAAAACCCGGTGGCTCCCAACCAGCCACAAGAAGAAACGAAACTTCATGCACGCATCACGCTGAATGGAAAAACAGGAACCGACCGATTGCGACGCAAAATCCAAGAACGTTGTTCACTGACGGAAACGGATGTGTCCGCCGTGCTCGACGCCCTGTCTCATGCAATGGGTGAAGAACTGGCGGAGGGCAGACAGGTACATCTGGATGGTATCGGTTACTTCCACCCTACCCTGACCTGCACGGAAGAAATAAAAGAAGATACAAAACGGAAGAATACGAAAGTAAGGCTGAAAGGCATCAAATTCCGGGCGGATCAGGATCTGAGGAGTGAAATCGGAAATGTGAAACTGAAGAATATAAAACACAATGGACACTCCAACAAATTATCGGACGAAGAAATAGACAGCCGACTAACCATCTACTTCAGTCAGCACCACATGATGACAAGAAGTGACTTCCAAAGGGTATGCGGCATGATGAAATCGACTGCAATGGGGCATATCCGCCGTTTACGCGGGGAAGGAAAGCTAAAAAACATCGGATTACAGAACCAACCGATATATGCGCCAAATGTGGGGTATTACGGTATAACAGAAGAAGTTATGATGTAAAAATGTAAAAATCCGGCGTGAGAGTAAGCGGTTTACCCTCACGCTGGATTTTTACTCTCACCCACACTTAATATTCTAATTATCAATAAGATATTTCAGCAGTGAGGGTAGTGAGAGTAACCTGAACCAACTTTTTATTGAATCTCTGAGCAATCATTAAATTATTGTTAATTACCCTTTCATACATCGAACCATGTTTCAAAGATTATGTTGTTACAAATGAACAGCAACCTTAATTATGAATTTAAAATAATGAATTATGAAGAAGAAAATTAAATTTTTAAAGAAAGAATCGCTGTTACGTTAATGAACGGGATTCGAGAAAGAGTAGATTATATGATTAAACTAACTTTAAACTTAACAAAGATCAAAGCAAACAAGAAATCTGCAACCTAACCCTCCCGCTTTATTCCTGAAAAGAGCAAACAAATAAACTACTTCAGGGCATGTTATATTTTATTGTATCAACTATTAATGCATTTCAATTATGAAAAAATCAATTATTTTATCAGCATTTGTTTTAGCAGCATTGACTGCAAATGCCCAGACTACCGTACAAGGCAGCAAATTCACAGACAATTGGTCTATAGAACTAAAAACCGGTATTATAACTCCTGTAAGCCACAGCGCTTTCTTCAAGAATGCCCGCCCGGCTTTGGGAATTGAGCTTACCAAGCAACTTACCCCCGTTTTCGGACTGGGAGTTCAAGGTATGGGATATATAAACACCTCGAACAGTAAGACAGCTTTTGATGCCTCAGACCTTAGTTTATTGGGTAAGGTTAACCTGATGAACCTGTTCGCAGGCTATACAGGTACTCCGCGCATATTCGAAGTAGAGGCCGTAGCCGGTGCGGGATGGCTGCACTACTACATGGACGGCCCTGGAGATGTGAACTCCTGGTCCAGCCGCTTCGGAATGAATTTCAACTTCAATCTCGGAGAAGCTAAAGCCTGGACGATAGGAGTCAAACCAGCATTGGTATATGATATGCAAGGCGACTACAACCGTAGCCGATTCAATGTGAACAATGCCGCCTTTGAACTAACGGCAGGTGTAGCTTACCACTTTGGTGGTAGCAACGGAAGCCATCACTTTACCTTGGCTAAACTCTATGATCCGGCTGAAATAAGCGACCTTAACAATTCTATCAATAATCTTCGCTCACAAGTGAATGAGAAAAATGGTCAGATCAATGTCGACGCACAGAAGATCAGCGCATTGCAACAAGAAGTCAACAATTTACAGAACCGGGTAGTTCCTGTTGAAACAATAGTGGAAACCAGCCGTATTCCGGAATCCATCGTAACTTTCAGACAAGGTAAATCTACAGTCGATGCCTCTCAGTTGCCAAATGTGGAACGTGTAGCTTCTTACATGAAGAAACACGCAAACACAACAGTGGTGATTAAGGGATACGCTTCACCGGAAGGTAGTGCCGAAGTCAATGCAAGAATAGCTAAAGCACGTGCCGAAGCCGTAAAGACAATCTTGGTCAATAAGTATAAAATCAACCCGTCACGTATTACTGCCGAAGGTCAGGGAGTGGGTGACATGTTCACAGAACCAGACTGGAACCGGGTTAGTATCTGCTCTATTATTGAAGATGCCAAATAAACAAAATTTAAATCCCCCTCGCCACAGATAGTTGTAGCGAGGGGGATTTTTAGTTTATGAGAGTTCCGACACACCCTCATTTCTTATTCTATTATTTAAAGTACCCTACAGGATGATTCAACATAGGAATCTGACTATCTTTCAGTTTCAATACTTTCTTCAACTGAGTGGCATCCATCGAACCTCGTGGCACTGTAGCCAATTTAGCATTAGCACAGAATAAAGAGATATTCTGCGAAACGATACCAACATCTATAGCTCCAACCGCCTGATTTTGTGGTTTCTGAGCATCGCCAAAGAGAGAAACATCACTGACCAGTACCAAAGATACCGGAGCCGCTTTTACAAAAGTCTGACCACCTGCAACAGCATCGCGGTGATCTCCTTCAGAAACCAGATTTAACTGATGATTTTTCGCATCGTACACATAGCTCCCTTCGGGTAATATCACGTATACATCTACATCCTGCTTATTCAAAGCCGATGGAGCTGTCCGCTTTCCAGACTCCGAACGATTGATTCCGTTAGCAGCCCACAATAAATCCGACAAGTCAGCAAGGCTCAATGCTTTCGAAGCATATTCACGTGTAGACTGACGTTCAGACAATGCTTTCATTACCGTACCGGCACGATTCAAATTGGGCTTTGGTAACTTAATTACCTTATCAGCAGCAGAAGCAGCCACTGAAAGCACTAAACAAACTAACAATAGTTGTACTTTTCTCATAACTGTGGTATTTTAAAAGTTAAGAGGCAAATATACGAAAAAGAATGGTATTGATTCAATCCTCCATTACAAACTTCAACGTATAGACTTAGCGATTTCTTCCATATGTGTATCATCCGTTCCGCAACAGCCGCCAAATATCCTAAAATCATATTCTGATTTCAATTTCATCATACCTTCAGCCAAGTCGGCAGGAGAAGAAGATTGCAGATCAGCGGAACCGTCCAGTTCACTATAAGACAATGCGGAAGTGTTGGCCTGAATGCCAATGAACCGCGTCCGGACAGTATCGGTTTGGTTAAAGTTGTGCGCAAGAGCTTCATAGACGATGCAGGGATGTACACAGTTTGTCATATAGCACACCGGTTTGCGAGATACATTATCGTCGATAAAGCGGATAGCATAGTCGATGGTATGCCCATCAATAAGTTTCCCGTCTTTTTGGATGGTAAAACTAATGATATAGGGGATTCCGGTATCGGACATAGCCCTCGCCATACCCGTTGCCTCAGCCAACACAGGCATAATTCCTGCATACAAGAAATCTGCTTTCGCAAGTTTAAATAGTTGCGCCTGCCAATGATGAAAGTCGCGAGCTTCCTCAATGTTCAGAGCACCGGCGCCTGTATAAGCATCTCCTTTACACCCCATCAGACCGCCAATATACATTTCAATATTTGATGTCTCCTTTATCTTACGGAGGAACCTGACATTATCCTCAATAATAGCCTCATCATATCCGGCCTGAATAACTTGCTGCTTATTAGCCCGTCTGGTTGGAGTGGTAGCCAAGAACGGTAGATTGTATTTTTCAGCAATCTCCATATAGCCCCGCCAAAGAGTTTCCAATGCCACCCGCCCCTGTTGACTATAAATCAAATCAGCCATAGCTACACTGCCATTGATGGTGAGACCATACTCACGCTTCAATCGTTCTCCCAATGCCCCCTCCATCAGAACTGAAGAATGAGAGGCTATGCAAGTTTCAAAATCCATACAAGTCGGTTTTATATATTACTCGCAGGTATGTGATACCTGTTGCCGCAAAGTTACAGAATCTTTCCCGGCTTTAAGAATACGGATCAAATGATTTCCGGTAAAAACAGAAAACTCTTCTCTTCGAAAAATCTGAAAAACAGAAAAAAAGCATTATACTTGCAATCTAAAAACACACTAATAGCTGACTAAGATTATCATGTTATTAAATCTAACAGAAGAACAAATCATACAATTAGCCCCGGATGCAGCCTCCGTAAAAGCCGGAAAAGGGTTGGCGACAAGAGCCAAGTGGGTGTTGCTGGAACACAGTGACCGTGCTATCTGGGGGCATTGCCAGGGAAGCGGGAAAACTCCATACCAGACCGTAATCGATACAAAAAACGTAGCATTCAAATGTTCCTGTCCCAGCCGGAAGTTTCCATGCAAGCATGGATTGGGACTCTTATTTCTATATGCCGCACAGGCAGAGCAGTTCAAAGAAGCGGACGAACCGGAATGGGTGACTTCCTGGCTTTCCAAGCGGGAAGAAAAAGCCGAAAAGAAGGAACAGAAAGCCAAAAGCGACACGCCTGTAGATGAAGCTGCACAAGCCAAACGTCAGGCTATGCGCCACCAAAAGGTGCTGAACGGTATTGATGAACTGGAGATTTGGCTGAAAGACCTGCTACGCAACGGGTTAATCAATATACCGGAACGGGCTTATACTCTTTTCGACGGTATTGCCCGCCGTATGGTAGACGCCCAGGCTCCCGGACTTGCCAATCGGTTGAAAGCCATTCAGGAAATAAACTTCTACGAGGAAAGTTGGAAATACAAGTTAACCGACCAACTCGGAAAACTCTACCTCCTGATGAAGAGTTACCGGAACCTGGACCTGCAACCGGAAGAGTGGCAACAGGAAATCCGCACACAGATAGGTTATCCGCAAGCAAAAGAGGATGTGCTGGCGGGTGAAACAATTACCGACCAGTGGCTGGTACTCCATAAGAGAAGTCAGAAGATAAACGAGCTGAATAATGATATTTACTGGCTATACGGATGTCGGAGCAATCGTTTCGCCATCTATCTCAGTTTCACAGTTCCCGGAACCTTGGCGGAATTCAATCTTGTTCCCGGCAGTACCTACGACGGAAAACTCTGTTATTATAAAGGAGTAGGCAGTCTTCGCGCCTTATTCAAAGAATGTGAATTATCCGAAGAAGCGGTTACCCCACACTTCTGTGCGAATCTGCAAGAAGCAACCGCCCGATACAGGAAAGCCCTGCAACAGAACCCATTTGCCGAAAATGTACCCGTATTAGTAGAAAATCTGCGACTGGCTGTTCAAGGGAAACAACTCTGTGTGCAGGATGCAAACAATGAACTGATGCCTGTGCAGATGCAAGACATCACCCGAACAGACATTCTATCCGTCACGGGTGGAAAGCCGTTTGCCGCCTTCTTTCTGGCAGACGCCAATTGCTGGGAGCTAAATTCAATGTGGTATCAATCTGACTATTATATTTGGAGAGATGAACGTAACTGAACCAATCATTAATGCAGCCTTATTGGGAACCGCTGCCAAAGAATTCATTCCAAACGGTTTACCGGAAACTCTGGAAGAAAACTTCCGACTGCTGCAAGAAAAGAGCGAAGATGCGGAAGACGCTTTCTATCAGTTTTCAGCCCTGACTTTCGCCTACAGCCGTGCCGGAATGGAACCGTTACCTACCGGAGAAGCTATCACCATGAATGAAGCTCCGGATGACAGTCTGCCCTATTTCGACCGGAATATCGGCGACCTGCTGATTCAGATGGTCAATGAACAGAACCGGTATCTTTTATTATATGCTTACCGGAAAGCTGCCCGGTGCAACAAGCTTATTCCGCCATTCTATCTGCGGACGCTAATCTCACATGCCTACGACCGCAATAATCCCGATAAGCACGAAGAGCAAGCACTGCTTTCTTCCTTAACAGGTAACCGTGGACGCTGGCTGCTTACCCACATGGAATTACCGGACTGGGGAGATACCGGAAACGAAACCTGGGAAACAGCCTCGCATGAAGAACGAAAGCGGATGCTGCAACGCCTGAGAAAAGAGAACCCCGGACAGGGACTTGCCTTGCTGCAAACCGAACTGAAAAATGAATCTGCCGCCCACCGCGACGAACTGATACAATGCCTGCGCGCCAATCTGAGTAAAGCGGATGAAAGCTTCCTGCAAGAGATTGCCACTACCGACCGAAGCAGTAATGTAAAAGAAACCGCCCGTCGCCTCTTATGCAGTCTGCCCGACTCGGAACTGGTAAAAACATACTGTGACCTGCTGCGTGGAAAACTTCATTATAAGATGTTGCTGGGTTGGTCATACGATAAAATCACCTTTACACCTGAGATGAAGAAATTGGGTTTGGAAGAGGTCAGTTCCAACAAGAAAGAAAAAGATGAAGAGTTTCTGCTCCGCCAGCTCGCCGAACGTGTACCGCTCAGTTTCTGGGCAGAGTTTTACGACTGTTCACTGGAGAAAGCCGCCGCAAAACTGGCAAAGAAACCACCATTCGGTTCCTACTTCAACTTATGCCAGCCGATAGAAAACTTCGGTGACAATCTGTGGGCGTATCAAACCCTGAAAGAAGATTCAAATGAAGCCTATGCCTCTTCGCTGATGGGATTACTGACGCCGGAGCAACGGGAAGAAATCAACTTCCAGACAGACAGCAAGAGCAATTATATTCCCGAACCCTGGTATAATACGGACGGGACGCAATGGGGAATAAAATTCTCCACACGAGCTTTACAAAGATTGTTCCATAGCAATTATTACTATTATCCGAAAGAGATGGCAGAACGCCTGTCGCTATACTTTCCTCCGGAGATGTTGCCCAAAGTGGAACAACAGGCAGTGGCATACGATGCCGACCATGCCATTGCCAAATTCTGCCGACTGACAGCGGAATATATGAGAATGAAAGAAAAAATAAACAGCTTGTTTAATGACAATAAATAATACAAAACAATATGAGTACCTTACTTAGACAACATGCCGAACAGCAATTCGCAGAAGAGCTGCACGAACTGAAAAAGAATGAAACAAACTCTGTTCCCGAAAATTGGGAAATGTCTCCGCAATCGGTAGTCACCTACCTGATGGGTGGCAAACTGAAGAACGGATTTGAAGTTTCACCTAAATATATAGGTAACCGCCGTCTGATGGAGATAGCAGTAGCTACCCTGGTAACAGACCGCGCATTGCTGCTATACGGACTTCCCGGTACGGCGAAAAGCTGGGTGAGCGAGCATATTGCTGCTGCCATTTCCGGTAACTCCACACTGATAGTGCAAGGTACTGCCGGAACAGGAGAAGAAGCCATCCGCTACGGTTGGAACTATGCTCGACTGCTGGCAGAAGGGCCCAGTGAAGGCGCACTGGTGCAAACCCCAATAATGAAGGCCATGCAGGAAGGCAAGATAGGACGTATCGAGGAGTTGACACGTATCGGCTCTGACGTGCAGGATACTCTGATCACGATTCTTTCGGAGAAAACACTTCCGGTTCCGGAGTTGAATAAAGAAGTACAAGCGATACGCGGTTTCAATATCATTGCAACAGCAAACAACCGCGACAAAGGAGTCAATGATCTGTCGAGCGCCTTGAAACGCCGTTTCAATACCGTTATTCTTCCTTTGCCGGATACGATTGACGAAGAGATAGACATTGTACGCCGCCGCGTGGAAAGCTTTGAAAAGGTGATGCAACTTCCGGCAGAGAAACCTGCGCTTGAAGAAATCCGTCGTGTAGTAACCATTTTCCGTGAACTGCGGCAGGGAGCTACCAATGATGGAAAGACGAAGTTGAAAGCACCCAGTGGTACATTAAGTACGGCCGAGGCTATCTCGGTGGTAAATAACGGTCTGGCCATGGCAGGTTATTTCGGAGACGGACAGATACATGCCGAAGACCTTGTTTCGGGCATTCTCGGAGCAGTGGTGAAAGACCCGGTACAGGATAAAGTGGTATGGCAGGAATACATGGAGACGGTAGTGAAGAACCGCGACGGATGGAAAGATATCTACCGTGCATCAAGGGATATGATCTGATACCTCCCACTCCATCATACGAACTAAAAGATTAAAAGAATGGCAATTCACTTATTAGGAATAAGGCATCACGGTCCCGGTTCATGCCGGAACGTACTGGAATACCTGCAAGAGCTTCAGCCCGATCTCATCTTGCTGGAAGGTCCGGCAGAAGCCGAGACTCTGCTTCCATGCGTGCTGAATGAGCAGATGGAACCACCCGTCGCCTTACTCGCCTATCAACCCGACCAGCCACAGAATGCGGTGTTCTATCCGTTTGCCGAATTCTCTCCGGAATGGCAGACGATAGTTTACGCCCTGCGGAACGAAGTACCGTTACGCTTCTTCGATTTGCCACTGGTACATTCGATGGCGCAAAATCAGGAGCCCCATAATACAACCGAAGAGCAACAGGAGGAGATTATCCCCACCGTATACAGAGATCCTTTTGACTATCTGGCAGAAGCGGCCGGATATACAGACGGGGAATCATGGTGGGAAACTACCATTGAGCACCGCAAAGACAGTGCCGATGTATTTCAGGCTGTGAAAGAAGCCGTAACTGCATTGCGGGAGGAACTTCCCGAACATACCTCTCCCCGTGACCAGCTCCGCGAAGCCTGGATGCGTAAGATGATCCGCACGGCACAGAAAGAAAACTTCGAACGCATCGCCGTGGTCTGTGGTGCCTGGCATGTGCCCGCCCTCGAAAATATGCCTAAAGTAAAAGAGGATAACGAACTGCTGAAAGGACTGCCCAAAATAAAAATAGAATGTACCTGGATTCCCTGGACATACGACCGGCTTGCTTTCCGCAGCGGATACGGAGCCGGTATAGAATCTCCGGGCTGGTATCATTATCTTTGGCATCATCCGCAGGACGACGGTACCCTCTGGATCAGTCAGGCTGCTTCCCTTTTCCGCAAGAAGAATATGGATATCTCCGTAGCCCACGTCATCGAAACTGTGCGTCTGGCACAGGTGACGGCTGCTTTACGCAATCTCCCCACCCCTTCACTGGCTGAGTTTAATGAAGCCATCACCACCGTCATGGGCTTTGGCGACGATATCCTTTTACAGATCATCAAGGAAGAACTTATCATCAGTAACCGTCTGGGGCGTGTTCCCGATGATGTACCCAAAGTTCCCTTGCTGGTAGATGTGGAAAAGACTCAAAAACGGCTGCGTGTTCCATTTACAGCCGAAATCAAAGAGCTGACCCTCGACCTTCGTAAACCGAATGATCTGGATAGAAGTATCTTCTTCCATCGCCTGCACCTGCTCGACATAGATTGGGCAATTCCGGGCAGTACTGACGGTAAAGGTACTTTCAAAGAAAAATGGACACTCTACCACAAGCCGGAACAGATTATAAGCATCATCGAAAAGGCTATCTGGGGAAATACACTGGAAGAAGCAACGCAGAAGTTTCTGCTCAAACAGACGAAAGAGATACGGCATATTCCGGAACTCACCCGGCTGCTCGACCGGGTAATCCCTGCCAATCTACCGGACTTAGTGGAAGCCATGACGGTGCAACTCGACCGCCTCTCGGCTGCCTCCACTGATATCATCGAGATGATGGAGGCAGTACCCGATCTGGTAAATATCGTCCGCTACGGCAATGTCCGTAATCTGGATTTCTCAAAGGTAGGCGATATGCTCCAAGCTATGATTGCCCGTATCCTTGCAGGTGGAGTACTTGTTTGTATCAATATAGACGAAGAGGCCGCTACGGACATACTCAACAAACTGGTGTCTACGGATTACGCAGTTTCCACTCTCAATGATCTGGAACTGAACAGGATGTGGCTGGAATTTATCCGCCAGGTGCGTACATCCGTTAATGTACATCCGCTGTTGTCCGGCTATGCCACACGGCTGCTGAACGACAAGGGAGACATTTCAGCCGAAGAAGCGCAGAATACCCTTAGTTATTATTCTTCCATCGGTAATGCTCCGGCAGATATGGCCTACTGGTTCGAAGGTTTCCTCCGTTCTTCCGGTTCCATTCTGCTGCTGGATGATAATTTGTGGAACCTGGTAAATAACTGGGTATGTTCGCAGGAAAAAGAAACCTTCATGGAACTGCTTCCCATACTGAAACGCACGTTCAGCGAGTTCAGTCCCGCAGAACGCCGGAAGTTGGGTGAGAAAGCCAAGGCGGGTGGTGCAGGCGGCATACAGACTGCAACAGCCTCAGCAACTTCACACAATGAAGAGGAAGCTGTGAGGGTGATTCCCTTGATTCACCGGTTATTAGGAATTGAAACGAAGTAAAGAGAAAGCAATGGAAGAAGAATATCTGAAAAGGTGGCGCCTGATACTGGGCGGAAACGAAGCCGACGGAACGGGTATCACACTGACCCCGGAAGAGCAACGCATCGACCAGTCATTGGAAGCCGTATATGACAGCGACCGCCGCGGAGGACTCGGATCATCCGCCCCAAAGGTAAGCCGCTGGCTGGGAGATATCCGTGAGTTCTTTCCGCAGACTGTGGTACAGGTCATTCAGCGCGATGCCATCAAACGACTGAATATCACCTCACTGTTGACGGAAAAGGAAATGCTTGAAACGGTAGTGCCGGATGTGCATCTTGTAGCTACACTGATGTCACTCAGCCGGGTTATTCCTGAAAAGAATAAGGAAATGGCACGGCAGGTAGTCCGCAAAGTGGTGGACGAACTGCTACGCAAGCTCTCCGCCCCTACCCAACAGGCTGTGACGGGAGCGCTCAACCGTTCTGCACGGCGGAGAAATCCACGTTATAACGAGATAGACTGGAAGACCACCATCACCAAGAATTTGAAAAACTACCAACCGGAATACAAGACTATCATCCCGGAAGTCCGTATCGGTTACGGCAGAAAACGGAAAGCGATGAAAGACATCATCCTCTGTCTGGACCAGAGCGGTTCAATGGGGACATCCGTCATTTACTCCGGAATATTCGGGTCTGTACTGGCTTCCATTCCGGCAGTGAACACGCGGATGGTGGTATTTGATACGGCTGTGGTAGACCTTACCGATGACTTGCAAGATCCGGTAGACTTACTCTTCGGTGTACAGTTGGGTGGCGGTACGGATATCGCCCGCGCCCTGACCTATTGCCAGGGAGTAATCACCCGTCCGCAAGATACGGTACTGGTACTGGTGACCGACTTGTATGAAGGGGGCGATCCGAGAGAAATGCGAAAGAAGTTCGTATCACTGGTGAATAGTGGCGTGCAACTTATCGTACTGCCCGCCCTGAATGATGACGGTGCCCCTTCTTATGACAAAAATCATGCAGAATTTCTGGCAAATATCGGTGTACCGACCTTTGCTTGTACGCCCGATAAGTTCCCCGACCTGATGGCGGCGGCACTCAGTAAGCAGGATATAGGAATGTGGGTATCGCAGAATGTCAAGAGCACTTAGTTTTGTGACAATCTATATTCGCAGGGAGATACCCCTACCAGTTTTCTAAACAGGTTGCTGAAATATTGTACGCTTGGATAGCCCAATTTTTCAGCAACCGAGCTTACTGTATAACCTTTGCCTAATAGCATCTCCTTAGCGACTTCCAGCCTTTTCAACTGGAAGTATTCATCCAGATTCTTCCCCGTTTCAAACTTCAATAAATCACTGAAATAACGGGGAGATAAATGAAGTATATCTGCGCAGTATTTTGTAGAGGGTAATACACCGTTTTTCAATTGTCCGGACTGGATATAGTCATCCAACGCAATATCCATCTTGTTCAATATCGCCTTATTGACTTCATTCCGAGTGATAAACTGACGGTCATAGAAACGGGAACAATAATCCAACAGGAGTTCTATATATCTTGAAATCAAGGTCTTGCTATGACAGTCTATTGCATGTTGCAGTTCCTTCTCAATATTGTACATACATTCAATTGCTTTATCCTTTTCGCGCAAGGAAAGGTGTAACGCTTCATTCAGATGATAAGAAAAGAAAGAGTAATTCTTAATGTTCCGCCCCAATGAAGTGCTGCAAAGCAAGTCGGGATGAAAAGCCAATAACCAGCCCTTTCGGGGAAATGCCTTTCCTTCGTTGATATTGATGGACTGTCCCGGAGTCAGGAAAATCATTGTTGCGTTGGAATAGTCATAATACTTACGCCCGTAGATGAAATCTTCACATTCGCATTCCAACAGTAAAATGGTGTAGAAATCGAACTTGATAGTACGCTGCATCACATTGGCTTTAGATAAGTCAATGGCGCTCACCAACGGATGTAAGGTCTTATTTCCCAAACAGCAATTGCACTGGTGTACGGTCTCTATGTTCAATATATCCTTTTTCAAAACTGTACATTTTGCAGTCTATATTCATTGGGCGTACAGCCGACACGTTTTTTGAACAGGCGGCTGAGGTGTTGCGGATATTGAAATCCCAAGGTGTAAGCAATCTCGCTGATTGTCTCGTCCGTTTCAACGATATGTTCTTTAGCCAGTTCGATCACTTTCATCTGAATATGTTCCTGAGGTGTCATACCAGTTTCTTTCTTAATCATGTCACCGAAATAATTGGGTGAGAGATAGATTTTATCCGCAAAGTATTTCACGGATGGCAAGCCATCCTGCACAGGAAGATTGCTTCTGAAATATTCATCCAGAAGTTGCTCAAACTTGGTAAGAGAGTCTTTATTGGCGCCGCTCCGGGTGATGAACTGGCGTTCATAGAACCGCATACAGTAATTGAGCAGAAGCTCGATATTCATGGCAATCAATGCTTTACTATGTTTATCAATAGGATGCTCCAGCTCGATACTGATCTTTTTCAGGCAATCCATCACGGTCTCTTTTTCCTGATCGGACAGGTGCAAAGCCTCGCTTACTGAATAAGAGAAGAAAGTATAATCCTTTATTGTCTTTCCGAGGGAGGTTCCGCGAATCAGGTCGGGATGAAAGAGGATGCCGTACACTTCTTGCTGCACTACATCATTCAGCATCTCTACTCCGGCAGTCTGGCCGGGAGCAAAGCAAACGATGGTTCCTTCCTGATAGTCATAATGCTGACGACCATACTTGATATCACAGTTCTTAGCTCCTTTCAGAAAGAGTGCATAAAGGCCATAAGTCATTTGGATATGATTGACCGATTTGGTTGCTTTGGTAAGATCCACCACACTCACCAGAGGATGCAGGGTTTCCAATCCGTAGAGACTGTTATAGTGATCTACATTATCTAATTTTATAACTCTATCCATATTCATAAGTATTTGAACTGCAACAAAGATAGAAATTATTTCAATTGAGAAATCAGGTATCTGTAATTGGGGTTATCATATCCGTAATAAGGGTACAAATTTCAGGATACAGCTTCAAAACAAAGACAACATTCGCATATCATCCAAAGCTTTCGGCTGATATTTTATCTCACTAAATACTCCCGTAAAGCCGTCACCACGAGAACCGTGTGCCGCGAAACCTACTTTAATCTTCCCCTTCGTCTCAAGATTGAAATTCCTGACCATCAACCAGTTTTTATTGTCAGAGGAGTAGAAGAATGAATATTCCGATCCCCTCTTCACTACTGCCATATATGCGTAATCGCCTGCCGGCATGGAGTTGCAGTCATCAGAGAAAGTACGGGTGACAACGGAAACAATTGTCGGCTGAAGATGAACCGAGTTCTCATAACAGAACTTCGCCCAGACATCATCATCCTGATAAATAACAAGGGCAGCTACATCATAAACCGACTTCAATTTGCCTGTAACCCGTGCACTCATTGTAAAATCGGCTTCCGGCTCAAACAGGATAAGTGGAGCGTTCGCAACCTTCGACTTCCCGGAAGGGCTGTTGAAAAGATTCGTCTTTCCTGCCGCAGTTATGCTGATCCGGTCTTTTTCTATTTCATAATCAACAGGGCGGTTGTAGATAATCAGATTGTGCGGAATAGTGGAAATACGCTTATTAATATCTGTCACCTGAAAGGATTTAGGCGTGTTATGCCAGAAAAGAAGAAAAGGAATAGAACTCAACTTGAACTGATTCTGCGCCGATGCAGGGATAGCTAACAGGAAAAATAAAACAAGATAGCTAAGTTTTTTCATAAATGTATTGTATTAGTTTCGGACAAAAATAGACACATCCATCGGCTTTCTTCGTAAGAGTATACTAATTAAACGGAAAAGAAACTAAAACATCATTTACGATGCCTATTGGCGAACAGCAGGAACAGGTTATTCTTTATTCTCATAAACATTGCTGAACTTGTGCCTGTTTGGATGAAGATTTATTTTAGTACTGTATGGAAGATAAAGAAAAGAAAGATGTTGTGTCGGCAGGCGATAACCTGACCGGCTACATGGAGACGGTAATTGCCGACTTGGAAAAAGAAGGGAAATTTCCGGCAGCACATGTTTACCGGAGTGTACTGCGCTCTTTTACCCGTTTTTGGAATGCCTCTGCACCGATGCGAGATGATCCGACATCAATGTCGAACGCCCTTGCACCAATACGGGATGTCTTTACGCCGGAGCGACTAAAGGAGTATGAGACATGGCTAACGGAATGTGAATGCAGTCCGAACACTATTTCCACTTACATGCGCACGCTTCAGGCAGTTTATAACCGCTGGATGCCACCCGGCATGGTAGACTACAATCCGATATTGTTCAAGGAATTGTATACCAAAGTAGAGTCGCGCACCAAGCGGGCACTGACGGCGGAACAGATGCGGCAGTTGGAGACTACGGATTTCAGCGCATTGTCGTTGCCCCAACAGCGTGTGCTGGCCTACTTCCTACTGATGTTCATGCTTCGCGGTATGCCTTTCATCGACCTGGCACATTTGCGGAAACAGGACTTGCAAGGCAGGCGTATCGTCTACCGGCGTCACAAGACAGGTAAATTGATGATGGTGGACGTGCCGCCGGACGCATTCCGGTTGCTACAGAAGTACAGAAACAGGGCTGAATCGGAGTATTTGTTCCCGATACTGAATGAGACATCTCCGGGTAAAGAACGGTATCATCTTTATCAGGATACACTGCGCCGCTTCAACCGGGAACTGGCACGGTTGATGAAGAAACTCCTGCCCGGCGTTTCCGTGAGTTCGTATACCGCCCGCCATACGTGGGCGACACTGGCTTATCATAGCGGAACACCTCTTGGACTTATCAGCCAGTCGTTGGGACATTCGTCCATACGGGTGACGATGAGTTATCTGAAGCCCTTTGATGCGGAGGTGATAGACAAAGTAAACAGACAAGTGATTGCCTTAGTGAAAGGAAGTAAAAAGAAGAAAGTAGATAGCATCAATATGCTGTACGGCACTTTATTAAGGTGATATTACTTGCATAGTAACGGCAAAAGTCACATACAAAGATGCATACTTTTTGACAAAAAAGCAAACAAATGCTAATAAAAAAGCTATTTAATCTTATATTTTACTATCTGGACTCCTCTTTACTATCCTAATAGATATACGAAATATAATTCCGCCTTCAATCCCTGAAAACGGATGCACTATTTGTGCGCCTTATTACCAAGACAACTTCTGTTTATATGCTCATTCCTGGGTTGGGTGCCGTCCAAAAACGCTTTTTCAACCTGCACCGCTATAGTTGTCTGCCGTTACTATGCAAGTAACCCCACACAATCACATTAATTATACAGCTTATGAAGAATCCAGAACTACACATCAAGAAAGGAGACCATGTATGGGTACAGATATACAATGGACGGGATTATTCCTTTCATCCGCGCCTTGCGGAAGTGATTGCTACCTTGCATCTGCGCATCTCCTGTGAAGTAGTTCCTTATGTGGCACTGCGTTATCTGGACAACCGTAGCTGTGCATGCGTCCTTTATGAACAAATCAGTGGAATATGCGAAAAATCCCCCTAATCATCAACTGAAATACTTTCAACAAGCAATAATTAAATAAATCCTGACAGTCAAGATGAACCGTAGAAGAGCCTAAAGACCGTTGTTGATACTTAGTACAAGTATGCTCGACACTTAGCACAAGTATCAGGTATACTTAGCACAAGTATCGATGACACTTCTTATAAGTCTCCCACCTCCTTCAGAATGGTCTACAGGGCATGTTTTACTTAAAAACCATAACGTATGGCATTTTTCAAACCTATTTACAAAAAGATGTCCAAGAAGTGGCATCCCCAAGCCGTGAGCGTGGGTAAACCTATCGAAATGGACGAGCTTTGCAAGCAAATCGCCCTCATCTCCACCGTGAGCAGCGCCGACAGCAAGGCCACGCTCGAAGCCCTCGGCCTGGTGCTGGGAAGCAGTATGAACACCGGTCGCACCGTCCATGTAGAAGGTCTGGGCACCTTCTACTACACCTGCGTCTCCAACGGCAAGGGCGTGGACAGCGCCGAGAAGGTGAACGCCAACCAAATCTCCGGTACCCGCGTCCGCTTCATCCCCGAGTCGCGCCGCCAAGGTAGCGCCGTCACCCGCGCCCTCATCGGCGAGAATGTGACGTGGACCAACGTCAGCTCCATCAGTGGTCTTGACGGCACCGGTTCCGGTAAACCGAGCGGTGGAGACGGTGGCTTAGAAGAAGACCCGTTGGGATAAGAAGACAACGCACCGCACCTCTATTCAAGCAAAAACGCCCCGCTGCACAATGATGATGCAGCGGGGCGCTTTGCTTGAATAGAGAATAATAAGTATCAGCCGTGACAGGAAGATAGCGAAATAAATGTTATCTTTGTTGCCCTATGATAAGTATTAGGTTTTAAGTATTAAGCATTAAGTAACACCGTTGAATTATGGAACAGAATAGCATCAAAGGCATCCCCTACGGACTGAGCGACTACGAGAGCCTCACCCGTGACAATTGTTACTACGTGGACAAGACCCACTTCATCCCCCTGATAGAGCAAGAAGCTCGCTACCTCTTCCTCATCCGCCCCCGCCGCTTCGGCAAGACGTTGCTCATCAACATGCTGGCCGCCTATTATGACATCAACAACGCCGACCACTTCAAGGAGCTCTTCGGAGAGCGGTGGATATACGAGCACCCAACGGCGCTGAGGGCGAAGTTCATGATACTCCGGTTCAACTTCTCCGCCGTCAACTCCACACCCGGAAGGCTGGAGGAATCGTTCGAGGAGCATTGCACAGGGCGTCTCGTAGAGTTTGCCGACAAGTACGAACACCTGTTCCAGCCCGGCTTCCGCCAAGAATTGATGAGCCGAACCACCGCTTCAACACGGCTGGATTACATCAATAGTACCGCCAGCCGCCTCCGCCTGCGCATCTACCTCATCATCGACGAGTACGACAACTTCACCAATACCATCCTTTCCACCTTCGGCAAAGACGAGTATCGCAAGGCCACCCACGGCGAAGGCTTCTTCCGATACTTCTTCAACGTGCTCAAGTTCCTCACCTCCGGCAACGGCATGGCACTGGAACGTATGTTTATCACCGGTGTAAGCCCCATCACACTGGACGACGTGACGAGCGGTTTCAATATCGGAACCAACATCACTACCTCACCGTTGTTCAACGCCCTTGTGGGCTTCACCGAAACGGAACTGCGCACCATGTTGGAGTATTACCGCGACCGGGGCGCACTGACGATGGGCGTGGAAGAAATGATCGCCGACATGAAGCCCTGGTACGACAACTACCACTTCTCCGAGGAATGCCTGAACGAAAGCATGTACAACTCCGATATGACGCTCTACTACATGAACAGTTGTCTGAAACTTGGCAAAAAGCCCAGAGAAATGGTGGACACCAACATCCGCACAGACTACAACAAGTTGCGCCACCTCATCCGGATAGACCACGAACTGGACGCCAACTTCTCCGTCATCCGCGAAATTGTGGAAAACGGACGGACATCAGGCACCATCAGCAGCGCCTTCTCCGTGGAGAAGATGGTGGACGAGAATAACTTCAAGTCATTGCTCTACTACTTCGGCCTACTCAGTATCCGGGGCGTGGAGGAAGGAGAAACTGTGCTTGCCATCCCTAACAACACCGTGCGCGAGCAGTTCTACAACTACCTGACGGAGGCTTACGCAGATGAAGACATCTTCAGCCTGAACATCTCCACCCTGGGTAAGCTGGCAAAAGAAATGGCATACCGTGCCGACTGGCAACCCCTCTTCACCTACATCGCCACCGAACTGGAGAAGCAGAGCCGCATCCGCGAATTCATCGACGGTGAAGCGCACGTGAAGGGGTTTCTTCTTGCCTATCTCAATATGACGAACTTCTACCAGCTGATGCCCGAATATGAACTGGGAAAGGGCTACGCCGACTTCTACTTCCGCCCCAATCCGCAGATATCGGATATCCGCTACGCCTATCTGATGGAGGTGAAGTACCTGAAGCGCGACGAGCCCGAAAGCCGCATCGCCACGCTGAAGGAAGAAGCCCGGACGCAATTGCTGAAGTACGCTTCGGACGAGATTGTCGCACAGACTATCGGCGGAGCGCAACTTAAACTGATTACCATCGTTTTCCGTGGTTGGGAGATTGTAGGCATGGAGGAGACGGATAAATTATTCAACGAGAAACGCGACTCTTGACGATACTATTCTGTTGCGCCATATTTCAACTTTAAAAAGCGCCCCGCTGCATCATCATCGTGCAGCGGGGCGCTTTGCATTTACGAGAAACTGTATTTGGGGTTATCATATCCGTAATTTATCTACAAAGGAAATGCTACGTTTCCCCGACCTTTGCAGTACAAAAAAGAAATATATGAAGAATAAATTCAAACTCAATTCAAGTACCCTACTTGTATTCATCCTCACAACCGGTGTATTCGGAATAATCAATACCGAAATGGGTGTGATTGGAATTTTGCCCCTGATAGCCGAGAACTTTCAAGTAACTGTTCCGGAAGCGGGTTGGACGGTTAGTATATTTGCACTGGTAGTAGCAATATCCGCTCCCATCACCCCTTTACTGTTTTCGGGTATCAACCGGAAAAAGGTGATGATACTGGCACTGGGATTATTTACATTAAGTAATATCATCTCCATGATGACCACTAATTTTACGGCATTGCTGATATCCCGTGCACTTCCGGCATTCCTTCATCCGGTATATGTATCTATGGCTTTCACGGTAGCGGCAGCATCTGTCAGTAAAGAGAAGGCACCAAAGGCGGTAGCAAAAGTATTCATCGGCGTATCAGCAGGTATGGTGCTGGGAGTACCGGTGACAAGCTACATTGCAAGCGAAGTTTCATATTCAATGGGCATGTTATTCTTCACCGTTGTAAATGCATTGGTACTGGTTGCAACCATCCTGTTTGTACCTTCCATGCCGGTCAAAGAGAAACTGTCCTATGGTACACAACTCGGTGTATTAAAAAAGAAAGTAGTCTGGTACTCCATTCTCGCTATCACGCTGATTAACGGAGCCTTATTCGGGTTCTTCAGCTATATGTCTGATTACTTGAAGACAATCACCGGGGTTTCATACACCGTAATCAGTACAATGCTACTGATTTATGGACTGGCCAATATTATAGGAAATGTAATAGCCGGAAAGCAACTGGCGGTCAATCCGGTACGTAGCATGATAATGATTCCTTTGACATTACTGGCCTTTTATATAGGAGTATTCGCTTTTGGGGAATGGCTGATGGCAATGGCAGTTATCATTCTGATCCTGGGAATTCTGGCGGGATATGGACAGAACACCATGCAATATATGATAACGCATGCCGCTCCCGAAGCACCGGATTTTGCCAACGGACTGTATTTGTTGTCTGCCAATCTCGGTACTACAGTAGGTGCAGCCGTCTGCGGATTGTTTATCACCTTCTTCAATACGCGTTATTCCGTCATCGGCTCTTTGATATTCCTTGTTTTAAGCATTGTATTCGTCGTATTAAGAATACGTGCCACACAATCCGAAAGACAAATCAGAATGGAAATGGCTGCATAAGAAATAAGAAGTGGTTTTAACTTTATAATATAAAATGATTATGACTAAGAAAGTATTGATTTTATCATCCAGCCCTCGTCGTGGCGGAAACTCCGACACCCTTTGCAACGAATTTATGCGAGGAGCAATTGAAAGTGGTAACGAAGCAGAAAAGGTTTTCCTGCGTGACAAGACAATCCATTATTGCACAGGATGCAGCACATGTAGCCTGCACGGAAAACCTTGCCCGCAGAAAGACGATGCGGCAGAAATTATAGAGAAGATGGTGGCAGCCGATGTAATAGTTATGGCTACACCCGTTTATTTCTACACGATGAGTGCACAGATGAAAACGTTGATAGACCGTTGCTGTGGGCTCTATACGGAGATGAAGAATAAGGAATTTTATTTCATTGTCACCGCTGCCGAAGATGATCGGAAACTGATGGAACGTACCGTGGACACTTTCCAGGGATTTCTGGATTGCCTGGAAAGTCCAACCATCAAAGGAGTTGTGTATGGAACCGGAGTTTGGCATGTGGGCGAAATAAAAGATAAACCAGCCCTACGGGAAGCTTATGAAATGGGAAAAGAAATAGAATAATTTATAGGATTTAAAAAAAGAAGAATAATGAGTCATTTTAGAATTTACATTCCTACCCGCACCTTGTTTGGTGCCGGTATGGTGAAGGAACTTCACAATCAGCAATTGCCCGGAAAGAAAGCAATGATTGTTATTTCAAACGGTCGCTCTACCAAGGATAACGGATATCTGAATACAGTAGAAAGCGAACTCCAGCAAGCAGGTGTTGAAACTGCCGTATTTGACCAGGTAGAAGCCAATCCGTTAAAATCGACCGTAATGGCGGGAGCCGCTTTTGCCAAGGAAAACAATTGCGACTTTTTAGTTGCCCTGGGTGGTGGAAGCGTAATGGACGCCTCCAAAGCGATGGCATTCATGGCCACGAATCCCGGCGATGTATGGGATTACATCAGTGGTGGAACCGGAAAAGGACAAACGATGGTAAACAAGCCCCTACCCCTGGTTTGCATTACCACCACTGCCGGAACAGGTTCCGAAGCAGATCAATGGGGCGTTATCACCAATGATGAAACCAATGAGAAAATAGGCTTTGGCGGTTATGATGAACTCTTCCCGATACTGTCTATTGTCGATCCGGAGTTGATGAAATCTGTTCCGCCTAAGTTCACGGCCTATCAGGGATTTGATGCGTTGTTCCACTCTACAGAATGTTATATCTCTAAAACTGCCAGTCTGATGAGCGATATGTACGCATTGACCGCTATTGAAAATGTAGCTAAATATCTACCGCGTGCAGTTGCCAACGGAGCTGATATGGAGGCTCGTGAGAGAGTCGCATTCGCCAATAATCTGTCCGGTGCGGTAATGACCTTTTGTAGCACTACTGCCGAACACTCTTTAGAGCACGCTATGAGCGCTTATCATCAGGAGCTGCCACATGGTGCCGGATTGATTATGATCTCCAAAGCATTCTATGAATTCTTTATAGAGAAGCATGCCTGTGATGAACGATTCATCAAAATGGCACAAGCGATGGGTATGCCGGAAGCTGACAAACCGGAAGACTTTATCACCATGCTGGTAAAACTACAGGAAGCTTGTGGAGTGGCAAACCTGAAGATGAGTGATTATGGATTTACGCCCGATGAATTTGATACCCTTGCCACCAATGCCAAGGAAACAATGGGCAAATTATTCCTTGCCAACCCTTACGAATTGAAGCATGAGGATTGCGTGGAGATTTACCGCAAATCGTTTCGTTAATTCATAAAACCAGTATTGTACGAGGCTGCATCCGGGTTAATTTCATGTTCTGAACGATAATGAGAAACATGAATTTATCTTCCGATGCAGCCTCTTTTGTACCCGATAAACAGAATCTGTAATCCGGGTTATTATGTCCGTAATCCGTCTACAAAGAGTATCCCATTTACGCCGTATTTTTGCAATATAGAAAAAAGATAATCAATCATTTAATAAACAACAAGCAAAAAACTTGAATAATGGAACTAATTAAAGACACTCATTACGAAGGTGAACGCCCTTTGTTCGCCACTCACAATCTTCATTTGGAAAACGTAACGATCCATACCGGCGAATCTGCCCTGAAAGAATGTAGTAATATCGAAGCTATAAATTGCCGTTTCGAAGGAAAATATCCTTTCTGGCATAACGATGGCTTCGTTGTGAAAAACTGCCTGTTTACGGAAGGAGCACGTGCCGCCCTCTGGTATTCCAATAATCTGCAAATGACAGACACTTTGGTAGAAGCACCGAAGATGTTCCGTGAAATGGATGGTATCCGGCTGGAAAACGTACAACTGCCCTATGCACTGGAAACCCTCTGGTTTTGCCGGAATGTAGAGTTGAAGAATGTAAAAGTAGACAAAGGTGATTACCTGTTTGTACACGGTGAAAATATCAGGATTGATGACTTTGAGATGAATGGTAACTACTCTTTCCAATACTGCAAAAACGTAGAAATCCGTAATGCGGTAATCAATTCAAAGGATGCTTTCTGGAATACGGAAAACGTGACGGTTTATGACTCTGTATTGAATGGGGAATATTTAGGCTGGCATTCCAGAAATCTGCGTTTGGTGAACTGCAAGATTTCAGGTACACAGCCGCTTTGCTATGCCCACGATCTGATTATGGAGAACTGCACGATGACAGAAGATGCAGACCTCGCTTTTGAATATAGCAGTGTACAGGCCACTATCCATAGTCCGGTTCACAGTGTAAAAAATCCACGTACAGGAAGTATCACTGCCGAAAGTTTCGGAGCTATAATCCTGGATGAGAATATAAAAGCACCGGGCAACTGTGAATTGAAATTATGGGACGACCAAACCTGTTTTGACTGATTAGGTATGAAATACAATTTTGATGAAATCATTCCACGCCGGGGTACGAACTCTTATAAATGGGATTCTGCCAATGATGCCGACATATTGCCAATGTGGGTAGCCGATATGGATTTCCGTACAGCCCCAGCCGTGACAGAAGCGCTGAAAAAGCGGGTAGAACATGGTATCTTCGGTTATGTCCGCGTGCCTGACAGCTATTATCATGCGGTAATCCACTGGTTCGGCAGACGTCATAATTGGAAAATAGAGAGAGAATGGATAATCTATACAACCGGAGTAGTACCGGCTTTATCAGCAATCATAAAAGCCCTGACGAATCCTGGTGATAGAGTTCTGGTGCAGACTCCGGTGTATAATTGCTTCTTTTCTTCCATCCGTAATAATGATTGCGAGATGATTTCCAATCCATTGATCTATGATGATAACACCTATCGGATTGATTTTGACGATCTGGAGAAGAAAGCGGCAGACCCGAAAATAAAATTACTGTTATTGTGTAATCCGCATAATCCGGCCGGAAGAGTCTGGAGCAAACAGGAATTAATACGTATTGGTGAGATTTGCCTTCGAAATAATGTATGGGTGGTATCAGATGAAATACATTGTGAACTGGTCTTTCCGGGACATACTTATACACCTTTTGCATCTCTTTCAGAAGAGTTCCGGATGCACTCCGTCACTTGCACATCACCCAGCAAAGCTTTTAACCTGGCCGGACTTCAGATTGCAAACATCATTTCCGCTGATGCAGATATACGCAGAAAAATAGATAAAGCCATTAATATCAATGAGGTTTGTGATGTGAACCCATTCGGTGTGGAGGCATTGATAGCCGCCTATAATGAAGGGGAAGAATGGCTGGAAGAACTAAAAAGTTATCTGTTTGCCAATTATCAGTATCTGAGAAACTATTTCAATGAACATCTACCGGATTTCCCCGTACTTAAATTAGAAGGTACTTATCTGGTATGGGTAGACTGTTCGGTGTTGAAGAAGTCATCAGAAGAAATCGTGACGGCTCTACTGGAAAAAGAAAAGGTCTGGGTCAATGAAGGCAGTATGTACGGGGAAGACGGAGACAATTTTATCCGTATCAATATTGCCTGTCCACGGCAACAGTTGGCTAAAGGTTTGGAGAGGCTGAAACATGCCTTCGGATAACTTTCTTAACATCTCCTATAACTATATAAAAATGGACCTTCATAAAACCATATCATCATAAGCGTTTCCGTTTTTCCGGATAATTATAAAATAAATAGTCTTCATCTCAATCGTCCCAAGCTTTCATATATCCATCATCCCAACTATTTATTCAGTGCAAATTTATTCGGATTAAAACGGGAACGTTTTCTTTTATATTAGTAACTTCGCAAAAACATACTAAGAATTTGAAATATCATGGAATACAGAATATTAGGAAATACAGGCCTATCAGTTAGTGTCATCGCACTGGGCTGTGAAGGTTTCGTGGGAAAAACGGAAGAACAGGTACATTCGGAAATGGATTTCGCCATCAGTAAAGGAATCAACTTTATCGATATGTATGCCTCAAACCCCGATCTGCGCAGTAATATCGGCAAGGCATTGACCGGACGTCGGCAACAGTTTATCATTCAGGGACATCTATGTACTACCTGGGAAAACAATCAGTACCTGCGTACCCGTGATGTAGAAAAAACAATCGCTTCTTTTGAAGACCAGTTGACACGTCTTCATACGGATTACCTTGATATTGGTATGATTCACTATGTAGATAGCGAAGAAGATTTCCATGAAGTATTCAATGGTCCTATCATTCGGTTGGCCCTGCGTCTGAAAGAAGAAGGTAAAATTCGCCATATCGGACTAAGCAGCCACAACCCTACTGTGGCAAGGTTGGCTGTAGAAAGTGGATTGATTGAAGTACTGATGTTCTCCATCAATCCCTGTTACGATTTGCAACCACCCAGCGAAAATGTAGATGATTTATGGGCTGACGAAAGTTATGCCCATTCCCTTGAAAATATAGATCCGGAACGTGAAAAGCTTTATGAACTCTGTGAGCAGAAAGGTATAGGTCTGGATGTAATGAAAGCCTATGGCGGCGGAGACTTACTGAGTGAAACGAACTCTCCCTTTGGCAAAGCGATGACACCGGTGCAGTGTATTGAGTATGCGCTAACCCGTCCGGCTGTTGCTTCCGTAATGGTCGGTTGCAAAAGTTGCGATGAAATGCAAGCTGCCATCAACTGGTGCAATGCTACTAAAGAAGAAAAAGATTACACCCCAATTATGGCAGGTATGGAAAAGTTTAGCTGGCAGGGACATTGTATGTATTGCGGACATTGCGCCCCTTGCTCAGTAGGAATTGATATAGCGAGTGTAAACAAATACTATAACCTAACCATTGCCCAGAATGAAATACCCGAGACAGTACGCGAACACTACAAGACGCTCTCGCATCATGCCTCGGAATGCATTCAGTGCGGACAATGTGAAACGAACTGTCCCTTTGGAGTAGCCATCATCGAACAGATGGAAAAGGCTGCGGAAAAGTTCGGATATTAGCAAAACGAACGTTGCTTTACTTTCCAGGCATAAAGCAACACCACGATAAACGAAAGCAACGGAACGATGAACGAGAAAGACATATTGGTCTGATCAGCCACATACCCCATCATGAGCGGTCCTACCGCTCCCCCGATGGGGGACATCATCAGATAAGAAGACGCACGCTTCGTATAGTTACCCAATCCCCTCAATGAAAGAGCGAAAATCGTGGGGAACATAATAGCTTCGAACGCATATCCCAGAAACAGAGCTATTAATGACAAAATGCCCAGATTAAGAACTACCAAAGACGTGCTGACCACCGTTCCCATTGCACAAACGAACAGCACTTTTTCTGCCCGGATATACCGCATAATCCAGCTACCGGCAAAACGTCCGCACATAAACAGTCCCAGACCACCGAACGAAAGTACTACAGATGCATCGCGGGCATTCATCCAGCCATCATCCACCACATAATTAATAAAGAAGCTGTTGATTGATATTTCTGCAATCTCGTAGCAAAACAGGCTGATAATACCGAAGATAAACAGCTTGTGCGACCAAAGCCCACGTGCACCGTTTTCTCCGACTTCTTCTTCATCAGCTTCATGAACAATCTCCGGCAGGCGTATCTTATAGAATACCAGAGCAACTCCCAATACAATGATCCCCATCAGTGTGTAAGGCAATGATATATTGCTTTCGCCCCCTTCCGAGAATAATAACAATCCCCCGATAAGCGGACCGCAAATACATCCCAATCCATTGAACGACTGCGCCAGATTCAGGCGACTGGCAGCCGTTTCCCGGTCGCCTAATTCCGTCATGTAAGGATTAGCCGCTGTTTCCAGAAAAACCAAGCCACAGGCTATGACAAACAGAGAAAACAGAAAAAAGTTGAAAGACATCCAATATTCCCCGGGAATGAAAAGCAGGGAACCTATGCCATAAAGCAATAGGCCGAAAACCACTCCTTTCCGGTAACCGTACTTATTGATAAACAGTCCGGCAGGAATAGCCATCACGAAATAACCCAGGTAAAACATGACCTGTACCCATGCCGAATGGGCACGTGTAATAACCAGCACATCTTGAAAGTGTTTGTTTAGCACATCTAATATCGCATGTGCAAATCCCCATAAGAAGAATAGGGAAGTTACCAGAATAAAAGGAATCTTATACTCCTTCTTTACCAAATTTTGCATACAGAACTCTTTTATAAAGAAAGCCACTCAAGGTTTTCAGCGCGCAAAGATAGCCAAGAAGTTTCATAATACGGCAGTTTCCCTTAACTTTGTGCCCAAAATTCAAGATTATAAAATGGAACACAGAAAACTGACAAGGTATCTGATATCGCTGGTGATGATCCTGATGATGGTCGGTTTAGCCGAATGGACCAATGAAAAGGAAATTCTGTTTCCGGAAATGACAGCGTTGATCATCGGCCTGTTAATTATCGATAAGCGGGTATGGAATGTAAAACGTTGGCAAATCATCCTGCTTATGACTCTTGGAGCAGCAGTCGGTATCTGCATTGTTCGTTATTCACCCCTGCCCTATGTGGTCAATCTATGCGCTGCATTTGCTTTTGCAGGTGCTTCCCTTTTAATCAGTCGCGCTACACTGATTCCTTTGATATCAGCTTGCGTATTGCCCGTTTTGCTTCATACGGAAAGTATTGTTTATCCGATAGCAGTCTTTTCAATGTCAGTGTCAGTAGTGCTTGTACAAATCATCTTGGAAAAATGCGGAATACGTAACCGGATGCCTAAACCTGTCGACAGAAAACCCGGCAAGGAAGATATCATCAGATGGCTGATATTATTCTGTTTTGTAGGTGCTTTGGCCGAATTGGCCGTCGGCATGGATTACCCCTATCTCATATTGCCCCCACTCATGGTGACCTTTGTAGAAATGGTAAACTCCAAAGCAGGATTCAGAAATCGCCCTACACAAGTATTTCTCTTTCTGACTACCGCAGCCACTCTGGGCACTGTACTTCAAATTGTCGGTCACCACCATCTTCATCTACCGGAAAGTATCGTTGCTTTAACCATTGCGGCTATCCTATTCCTCATCTTCGAATGGACAGGGAAATTCTTTGCTCCTGCCGGAGCACTGGCGTTCATTCCTATGCTATTACCCAAAGAGAATCTGGGCTGGTTACCTTTAGAGGCTTCTATCGGAGCAGCCTTATTCATAACCATTGCCATGGTTGTCTTTCAAAAATGCTATAAATGGAATCGGGCACAACTCATCTTCTGTGCCACCCCAACCCTACTACGTGAATATATGAACCGTAAAAAGCGAAAAAAACAAATCGAATAAATTAAGAACAAGATGAATACATACATGGAAACCCCGCGTCTGATTCTACGTGATTGGAAAGAAGAAGACATCCCTGTCTTTGCCGGATTAAATAGCAACGATCAAGTAATGGAATTCTTTCTCAAAAAGCTATCTTATCAGGAAACACTCGACTTCTATTATCGCATCCGGAAGGAATTCGCATCCAGAGGATATGGGTTGTATGCAGTAGAAAAGAAAGAAAACCATGCGTTTATAGGTTATGTAGGGTTACATGATATTACGTTCGACGTAGATTTTTCCCCGGCCGTAGAGATAGGTTGGCGCCTGATTCCCGAAGTATGGAATCAGGGATATGCTACCGAAGCGGCTTCAGCCTGTCTGGAATATGCAAAAAAGACATTGGGACTGAAAGATTTATATTCTTTCACCTCACTCCCAAACAAACGTTCGGAACGCGTGATGCAAAAAATAGGTATGGTAAAAAGCAAAGAGTTTGATCATCCATTGGTCAGTCCCGACCATCCTTTATGCAGACATGTACTGTATAAGATCTCCTTGATAAATATATAGTCAATATACCGTCCACGAGTACCTGTAAGGCACATTAAAAAGGGCTACACCCTTTCTCCCGAATGGCTACACCCTTTACCCCAAAAGGTGTAGCCATCCGGGAGAAAGGGTGTAGCCCTGAAAAAGAAAGGATTTTCACCTTTAAAGAAAAGTGCAATATACCATAGCCTTTCTAAATGCTAATAAAAAACAATTATCACTTTTTTATTAACAAATTACGAATTAAAAGTTGCCATTCCCAACTATTGTATTACCTTTGTCGCGGTTTGAGTTACGAATCGTTATCGTATAGTTCTCCTTTTTATATCTTATTAAGCAGACCTCTCCTTTAATTATCCCCTCACTCTTACTTAATATTTATTTAATTAAAATTTCAAATGAACATTTACATTTCAGGTTTAAGCTATGGCATAAATGATGCTGACTTGAACGAATTATTCTCAGCGTATGGAGAGACCTCTTCAGCTAAAGTTATTATGGACAGAGAATCGGGAAGATCCAGAGGATTTGGTTTCGTCGAAATGACAAGCGATACAGATGGACAAAAGGCAATTAATGAACTTAACGGAGCAGAATACGATCAGAAAACTATTTCAGTAAGCGTTGCACGTCCTCGTGAAGAAAGACCCCGTAACAACGGTTATAATTCCAGACGTTATTAATGTCTACCCTACAACAAGAACAGGAGATCAGATCTTCTGTTCTTGCTTTTTTCAACTAAAACAGCAATACAAAGAAAAGAACATCGCTAAACGAATAGAATACCCGGAAGTATATTTATCCGCTTACAGTCTTATTACAATATCAGTTTTATGAAGCCATTTTTTATTGGAAATATAGAGATAAAAACACCTATCATACAAGGTGGAATGGGAGTCGGAATTTCATTGTCCGGCCTGGCATCAGCCGTAGCCAACGAAGGCGGCATTGGTGTTATTTCATGTGCAGGTTTAGGCCTGCTATACCCTAAAGGCAAAGGCGACTATACCGAAAAGTGCATTTGCGGACTCAAAGAGGAAATCAGAAAAGCCCGCCAAAAAACAAAAGGAATCATCGGAGTGAATATCATGGTGGCCCTTTCCAATTATGCAGAGATGGTACGCACTGCCATAAGCGAAAAAATCGACGTAGTCTTTGCCGGCGCAGGACTTCCGCTCGACTTACCCCTATACCTGACACCGGAAAGCAAAACGAAGTTGGTGCCCATTGTATCTTCTTCAAGAGCGGCCAAGATTATATGCGACAAATGGCAGAAGAACTTTGATTATTTACCCGATGCCATAGTAGTAGAAGGCCCTAAAGCCGGAGGACATTTGGGCTTTAAGAAAGAACAAATACAAGATGAGAAATACGCTTTGGAATCCTTGATACCCGAAGTTGTAGCAATTGCAATGAGCTATAAGGAAAGAAAAGATATTCCTGTAATTGCCGCAGGTGGAATCTCTACAGGCGAAGATATTGCACGATTCATGCAATTGGGAGCTTCGGCCGTACAAATGGGAAGCATTTTTGTAACAACTCAAGAGTGCGATGCTTCACAAACCTTCAAAGAGGTTTATATTCACTCTAAACCTGAAGACGTTCTTATTATCGAAAGTCCCGTAGGAATGCCCGGACGAGCCATTGATGGAGAATTTATCCGTAATGTAGAGAAAGGACAGGAAAAGCCCAAATGTTGCTCGTTCCATTGCATCAAGACGTGTGACTATCAGAAAAGTCCTTACTGCATCATCAAAGCACTGTATAATGCGGCCAAAGGAAATATGAAAAGAGGATATGCATTTGCAGGCAGCAATGCTTTTCTCTCCGAAAAAATACGCAGCGTAAAAGAAGTGATAACCACATTGAACAATGAGTTCCTTTTAGCAACCTGCCAATTAGCCCCAGCGAAAATGAAAACTTAAAAACAATTCAATATGATGAAAAAGAGTATTGTCCGACCAGAGACCAATCAGTTAGCAGAAAACGCTCTTAAAGAGCATAAGAAAAAAGTTGGAGAAGTTATTCTTGTAGCAATTACTCCACGAACAACAATTGAGCTTCCGGCCAATCTATCTCAAGCTGAAATAGCCGAACGTGTAGAACTCTATAAAAAACTGCACAGTTCCAAAATATAATTCAGTTGATTTTTCATCGGTTGACAAAATACAAAAGCCCTGAAGTTTCGCATTTCAGGGCTTTTTAAATCATTCTCCTATCAACAGCCTACTTATTGCAGCATTATTCATAGCCCATTCATAGGTGTAAGCCTTATAGGCTTCAAGAGTATCCATCATCCGGCATCACTGGTACGTTTCATGAAAAGTAAATTTCGTTCGGGCAGTCAGTTGTACACTGAGGATATCTAAAGGGAGTCCGGATCCGGATATGCCTATCCCCCTACTCCCGTCACTGTCTTCAGCAAATAACCTATCAGAAAGCTGATTCCGGCCACGGAGAAGCTCAACACCGCCATCTCCGTGAAACGGCGTTTAAAGCTTTCATTACGGGCAATGGCATAATAATAGTTGAAAAAGGCAATAATCAGCAACGCCATCACCAGCATGATGCATAAAGCCAGAACAGGACTTGACAATAAGATAAACGGACCTACCAAAGCCACTACGGTTATGATATAAGCTATCCCCGTATAAATAGCTGCCTTAACCGGACGCTTATTATGAGTCTTTTCTGATTTAGTGGAAAGGTATTCGGAAGAAGCCATAGAAAGTGCCGCTGCAATCCCTGTAATGCTGCCGGTCAGCGCAATCAGTTTCGTATCATTCAGCGCCAGCGTGAAACCTGCCAATGCTCCGGTAAACTCCACCAAGGCATCATTTAGCCCTAGGACCACCGAACCCATATATTGCAAGCGCTCCTCATCTATCATTTCAATAAGCTTTTCTTCATGGTGCTGCTCATCCCGCGCCATCTCGGCAAAGTGTTCCATACTCGGGTATTGGGAATATACCCCACTCGTTTCTTTCTCTCCCAGTTCCAGACGACGAACGGCAAACGTAACACCCAGCAGACGCACTAACCATACATAAAAGCAGATTTCAAAACGATTAGGACTGACATCCTGATGAGTATAGCCTCGTAGTGTGGCGTAGTGCCTACTTTCATCCTCTGCAATACGTTGCAATATCTCCCGGTTATGAGGATCCTTTTCCTTTGCCGCTAACTTCCGGTATATAATACTCGATGTTATTTCCTCTTTCTGAAAGCCAATCATCTTTTTGATCAATTCTTGCTTAGTCTCTTTCTCCATGCTCTTTATTTTAAGGATACACTAAATTATAAGTTATTTATCAGGTACAACAATCCAAGCAATAATTGTTTCCGGTCAGAATGATTTTTTAATAAAACATAGAAAGCTGATCGGTACGCAGACTCTTCATTTCCCGTTCTTTAATCACTGCGTCCTTATCCACTTCTCCTATTAGCATCGGAGAATCCTTATCGTGTTTACTCCGGTTAAATTTCGCCGTATTATAATTACCTTTAATAGCATAGCAATAAATGCAGCCATTGAGGCAGCTTTCATAAGTGCCGATGTCAATACTTTCCACACAACGACAAATGTCCCGCTGATTCTTATCTTTACGGGCAATAATAGGATATCCGACAATTCGTTCAATCAACCTATTGTCAACGCACACTCCACCCGAAATACCCAAATGAGATAAGTCGACCTTCATTGTACAAGTATCCAACTCCATCGAACATTCATCCGCAGTCTTCTTAAATGAAATGGCCATGGCATCGATATCTTCCTTTATCAACGGCTCGATATGAAATTCACGGAGAAAGGAACGCACATGCGGATAATGATCAATAAAGCCCAGCATACACTTTTCAGTATAGTCATGCAAAGCAAATGCCATTTCTGCAAATTTGTCTTGGTGGAAAGTAACTGTGTATTGTTCGTTCGTAAGAATAGGGTCATATCGCCACACCACTTTCTCCCTTCCTATCTTATCAGAAAGGCGTTTGAATGTATCTATACGCTTTTGAAGTGGTGGCAGTTTACTTTCAAGTTCCGTTCCGTACGGATTCAGTGTAAACTGGAAATAGTATTTATAGTCCTGCAATCTGTCCAGTTTATCAATCATCGGTGCAGGATTCTTCGTCCAAAAGACAATGCAATCAATGACAGCAGGGTCCAGACTGACCCTGCTGATCATATTAGGATTATACGGATTAGGTACCAAAACATACCTTTCTTTTATCCGGTTGAGAAACCACTCCGAATAAAAAGCAGGTATATCCGTCCTGCGACTGGCACTGATGATCATCTTCCTATCTCGCTATTCGTCGGAAGATGGGGCCACGTAATCTTCTTTAATGAATTCGTCATATACCCTCTTGGGATGGTCAAAATGAGCCACACCTGTACGATCTTCATTAAAGTTCTCGCGTCGGAATTTTTTCAGTTTCAAGTTGTCTTCAGCATACTCTCTGAGTTTCCTCTTTTCACTCCCGTACAAAGAGCTATCCAATACCTCAGATTCCAACAAACCTTCTCTGGGAGTGATGGTAGGCAATAGATTTTGTTCCAACAGTCCGCGATAAGCACCATTGTACTCACACCAAACATTATCGCCCAAAACAAACAAGCGATACGTGTAGTTTGACCATGCCGTCTTGATGGTAATCTCGCGGGCATAGATTTCTACTGTCGCCTCCGAATTGTAATTCGGATCACGGATGACAACCAACTTTCTGCCTGAAATATCCTCTTTTACTAAAGTTGTCCATCTCTCACAATTCAGGATCTCTTCGATAATTTCAGGTAGTTTTTCTCTAATCTCAAAATGTATTCTCATATTCTTTGCCTGTGGGTCAGGACTTTTTTACTACCCCCCAATTTGATATATGCCCCTAAAGATAACAAGTATTTGTCAGAAAAACAATAAAAAATCCATTATCTATTTGCCATGCGATAGATATTTTCCATATCATCGCGATGTAAAACCTTCAAATTTCCGGTTGTTACACTACCACCGGAACTGCATTTATCTGCCATGAGTTTAATTTCTTCGTCAGTGGCCTGCCGTCCTATCAGCTCGCAAATACTAACCGGCATCCCAATTGCGCGATAGAAATTTTCCATGGCTTCAATGCCTGCCAAAGCGGTATGTTCGGGTGATTTGAAATCATTTGTTACACCCATCACATTCACGGCAAACTGAGCGAAACGGGTTACATTCTCTTTGTAGACATACCGTGCCCAACTTCCCCAAAGAGCTGCCAGACCTGCACCATGTGCTACATCGAATAATGCACTCAGTTCATGTTCAAGCTGGTGTGTTGCCCAGTCACCGGTTGTTCCACATCCCGTCAAATCATTGTGTGCCAAGCTACCTGCCCACATAATTTGGGCACGATGTACATAATTCTCCGGTTCTTTCAGTACTTCAAAAACGCTATCTTTTACCGTACGGAGAATACTCTCAGCAATGGCATCAGTCACCGTCATATCGTCATCATGAGAGAAATAACGTTCCATAGTATGCATCATAATGTCCGTTACACCACAAGCTGTCTGATAGTTGGGCAATGTATAAGTCCGTTCCGGATTCATCACAGCAAATTTGCAACGGCACAGATTATTGGAATAACCTTTTTTCAAATCACCGTCCTCATTGGTTATCACGGTACTGTTACTCATTTCACTTCCCGCAGCAGGAATTGTCAGCACGGTAGCAACCGGCAGACAAGCTTCCGCATGGGCTCGTCCCATATAGAAATTCCAGACTTCACCCCCATAAGGTACACCGAAAGCAATTGCCTTCGCAGAGTCGATCACACTACCGCCACCTACAGCAAGAATGAAATCAACCTTTTCTTTTCGGCACAGTTCAATGCCCTCGTGCACTTTCGACAAACGTGGGTTAGGAACCACCCCGCCCAGTTTTACGTAAGCAATACCTTCCGCCTCCAATGCCCGGCATATTTTATCCAGCAAACCGGAACGCTCCGCACTCTGTCCGCCATAATGTATCAGGACTTTAGTGCCGCCATATTGCTTCACCAATTTCCCTGTTTTATCTTCCGATAATGCTCCAAACACAACCTGTGTGGGTGCATAGTAAATAAAGTCTTTCATCGTCAATTTTGTTTTTCTATTCTGATACAAAGATAAGCATATTGAAGGTAGAAAGGTTCATAGAAACTATAACTTTTCATTATCTTTGCCGAGGATAAGAAACTTTAATGTATCTGTCTGAATGACAGCGTAGAGTGGAGATTAAGAAAGTTGTCGGTAACGATTTGGCAACCGTGTAACTGCGCTGAACTGCTGCGCTTTGCATCTCGTCGAACAACTCTATGCAAATATAGCGTTTTTCTTAGAAATAGCAAAATCGGCGATTGGGTTTATGCAAAATGCGAACAGAATCTTCCATCCGCATTATTTAATCAGCGTCGCCGCTCCTGTTCTTTTTCATCGTCGCGTTGCATCCGCAGATTCAGGCGTTCGCGCAACTTGTCGAGAAAATAGGTACGGCTCTCGCCCTTGCGCCGTTTGATGTCGGTATAAGCGTCATAGAAACTTCGTGCATCGAGACGAATGCCGAACAACTCGCCGAAGAATCCGGCCAGTTCGCTCATGGTTATCTCCCCGTTGTCGATACGTTTCATCTCGTGCAAGGCGTATATCAACTCGACTATTTCGACCACAGCTCCCGTCCAACGTCGTTTGCATACATGAGGTTTCGGCGGATAAGTATCGCCGTAGCGATTCAAGATCTCCAGCTCCGTGTCAATATATCCTATGACGATATGCAGGAAACGAATTTGAGTATCACTCTCCAGCGTTTTCTCTTTCGAGATATAGCCGCATAAAACGTGCAGGCGGATACGCGCATAACGCAGGGTGCGAAAAACGGCTTTGCGGTCGTCGTCTTCGTCGCAGAGGGTGCGGAGCGTGTTATCGAAGTCGCGGAACAGTTCTTCCGTGACGGCTTGGGTGGCGGATTCTACCAAATGATCCGTCGTGATATGATGGGTCATAAATGTTCGTTTTATAAGTAAATAAATCAGTTCCTTCGAGTTTGTTGAAGTGGGACTCGGTGGAGATTTATTTCTTATAAAGCGAACAGCTATCTGCTATTTTATTTTTCGCCGAATAGGTTGTATCGCTTTGTGTAGAGAGAATATGCTTTTATTCTTCATTTTTCTATTACAGTTAAATATTTGTTATTCTGGATTATATAAGAATTATAAATTATCTAATAACAGATTTATCAAAACTCATTTTAGCAACCACGTCTGTACTGTTTTCAGTGCTTGTGACTGCGAGTTTTGTGCGGTTGTGCCTTTTATGGCAAGCCCTGCACTTACCGTAGCTCCTTTGCAAGCATCTTTCAGTTTACGTTCCGTACCCGACAGCCCGCTGCCCTCGTGCGTGCAGAACGGAACGACAGTTTTCCCGTTCCAATTATGCTTCTCGATAAAGGTATAGACTGCCATCGGCATATCTCCCCACCAGTTGGGATACCCCAAGAAGATAATATCGTAATCCTCGACTTTCACATCGCCTTTTATTTCCGGGCGTGTATTGTTTTCTTTCTCCGTTTTCGCTATCTCCACGCAAGCCTTGTACTCATCCGGGTAAGGCTTGACCGTTTCTATCCGGAACAACTTGCCTCCGCTCTCTTTCGCAATCATTTCGGCAATGATATGGGTATTTCCCTTTTCGATATTTCCCACCGCGTAGTTCTCACCTGTCCGGGAGAAGAAAACCACAAGCACTTTCTTACGATTTTTCATATCTGTTGTTTGAGACGTATTACCCTGCGCATGAACGGTAAACGCACATGCGCAAAGCATCATTAAAATTGATATTATATTTTTCATAACTCCATTGATTCAATCATTTCATTTTTCGGGTTTCAACGCTCCATAAAAGTAGGATGCCGTGGCGCCGCCATCGATCAGGAAATCGGCTCCTGTGATAAACGCTCCCCGGTCACTCATCAGCAGCTCGGCAACGTTAGCTATTTCATCCGCCGTACCGGGACGCCCTGCCGGACACTTGGCGAACATATTCTTGTAAAAATCACCTCGCGGCCCGTTGAACTCATCCAATGCCAGCGGGGTTACGACAATCCCCGGAGAGATGGAGTTGATACGGGCATCCCGTTCGCCCCATTTCACGGCCTCGGCCATTACACGTTTCACGTTGCAGCGTTTGGCCATCTGGTAAGCGTGCAGCGTATCCCGGATATTTTGAGGTTGAAGAATATCGAGCGAGAGCAATCCCTCTGTCGGTGTGCAGGCCAGTTGCTCGTCCTCGTCGGCAGTGAGTGCAGGCATCCGGTATCCCGACTGGCTGGAAATCGTAACGCCGACACCGCCCTCTTTGATAACTTTACCGACTTCTTCAAGCAAAACGGCAGTTCCGTACAAGTCCACTTTCAATATGGTCTCCATCGAAGCCTGCGATGGCGATACGCCCGCCGCATTGACAAGCATCGAAATCTCACCGTGTTTCCGGGCCTCGGCAATCAGGCTCAATATGGATGCTCTGGATGAAAGATCCATTTCAACGGGTATTGCATCGAACCCGGCATTATTCATGATTCGGGCAATATCCTCCGCATTTTCCATCTTCTTATCACCCACGACTATTTTCTTTCCATAGCCTATGCGACGGGCTATTGCCATACCGATCTGACCGGCTCCGGTCAATATCATTACATCTTGTTTCATTTTCAAAATCTATTACTTTAATTATTATTCTTAGTAATTACAAAATTACGGTATTACCGTTTGCCCGACCTTAACCCTATTACAGAGTATCTTACCGAAATTACAGATTGTCAGGCTGCTTGTCGTCTCATGTTTTACGGCGTATATACAGGGCAAATAAACCGATACTACCGGATAACACGAGGAATACGATTCCCACAATAAAGATAAAACCGTAGGAAGTTGCATCGGCTAAAAGTCCCCAGCCCCCGGCAGCGATAGCCCCGCCTATGGCGATAGCCATCGACACGTTGGAGTAAATCTGGGCATAATTCTTATTGCCAAAAACAGAACGTACCAACATCGGTGTCTGTACCGTCACTCCAGCGTAGGCCCAACCGAAAAGGAAACCGCCGATAATGGAAAGTGTTATCCCGATGTGCCCCATCAACAACAGCACCAAGCCTGATATACCCAGTCCGATGGTTGTAAGAATACCATACAACGTACTCCGGTCGTTTATCATTCCCAGCAAGACTTTGCCGACCGTGACACCAACCATAACCGCGGAGGCTACAAACGATGCCTGCTCCACTGAAAACAGAATTTCCTGCATATACGTCGGAACGAACACATTAAGCGTTGCCGTCGCGTTCATTAGAAACGCGAATACTATCAACCCGTAGAAGATGGGCATCCTGACAGCATGGGCATACTCGACTCCATCTCCCGTGGATTGTTTACCGTCTGATCGAGAGGGAACAGTGTCAGACAATTCGGCCTCTCCATAAGGTTTCAGTCCCTTGTCTTCGGGATAGTCGCGCAGGAGCAATCCCAAGATCGGAGTAACAATCACCATTATTATAATTCCGAATATCAAGTATGTCATGCGCCAGCCATATTCCGTAATAAGGAATCCCGCCAGCGGATTGAACAGTACGCCCCCGATACCGGAACCGGCACTGCAAATACCGATAAAAACCCCATACGGGTTTTGAACCAACGGTTCAGCAGAGTGGGAAATCCGAGATAGAGTAAAAAAGCCAGCATTATACCGAATACGGCTCCCGTTACATAGAATTGCCACACGGCACTGAACAGCGACATCATCATGAAAGTGGCGGCTATCATCGCAGAACAGAGAGTAAGGATCACACGGGCACTGTATTTTTCCAACAGTTTCCCGGCGAAAGAGAGTGTCAGCGTGGAAAGCAGAAAATTCAGCGACATATATAATCCGAATTTACCGACATCGACTCCTAATTCCTCGCTGACCGGCTTGTAGAAAATGCCCGCGCAACTCATTACCAATCCTACAATGACAAACATGATCAGGAAACAGCATCCCACGATCACATAACCGTAATGAAAACCGATGGTTTTATGACTTTTCATACTCTGCCTCCTTTCTCTCTATTGACACATTTCAAAAATTCGCTCTATATCTTCTTGTGCAAGCGGTTTGAATCCGGGTAACACACCATTGCCACAGGCTTTTCTCGCCATCACGGGAAAATCTTCGGCACGGATGCCGACCTCGGTGAAAGTACGCTTCAACCCCAGTGTGCCGAACAGGAACTCCGATAGCTTTTCGATGCTCTGCCGGGCAATAACCATCGGTTCTTGTCTTTCGTCGATACCGAACACGTTTACCCCGAACTGTACATATTTGGAAACGGTGCTTTCATCCAAGCAATACTCCATCCAACGGGGCGTGAGTATGGCGAGACCGAGCCCGTGAGTAATATCATAAATGGCAGACAACTCGTGTTCCATCGGATGGCAACTCCATGCCTGCCGTTTACCACCATTCACGAATCCATTGATAGCCCACGAGGAAGTCCACATCAGGTTAGCACGGGCTTCGTAATTCTCCGGTTCCCGCATGGCTATCGGTGCATACTTGATGATGGTACGCATCATACCCTCCATAAAGTAGTCCAGCATGTAGAGGTCTTGTTCCATGTTGAAATATACTTCCATGATATGCGACATCATGTCTGCCGCACCGCAGGCTGTCTGGTAAGGACTGACCGTATAGGTGAGGGTCGGATCGAGAAACGATACTTTCGGAAGCATGGGCGGAGCCAACCGCCCGATCTTGTCTTGTGTCTCCGGATTACTGATGACGCCACCGGCATCCATCTCCGAGCCGGTGGCAGCCAGTGTCAATACCGTTATAACCGGCAATGCTTTTTCAATCGGCGCCCAGTTCTCCGAAAGAAAATCCCACGGGTCATGTTCCACACAAGCTCCTGCTGCCATAAATTTGGTGGCATCCAATGTGGAGCCGCCACCTACTGCCAGCAACACGTCTATTTTTTCATCCTTACAAATCCGCACACCTTTTCTTACCGATTCGATACGGGGATTGGGTTCTATACCCGATAACTCGAATACTTCCAAGCCGTTTTTTTCAATTTCGGATATGACGGTATCATACAATCCGGTTTTCTTGATAGAACCTCCACCGTAAGTCAGCAATACACGTTTGCCGAACTTGCTTAACTCTTTACCGAGATGTTGCAACTGGTTTTCTCCGAAATAAACTTTGACAGGAATGTCATATATAAAACTATTCATAATTTTCTTTTTTTGATAGGTGAATACTCTTTTTACTTCATTGTACGCATATCTATCACATAGCGGAACTTGACCTTACCGTCCAATACGTTTTGATAAGCCTTGTCGATTTCTTCACCGTTGGCCTTGATTACCTCTACTTCCGGATAGATATTGTGTTCTACGGAATAATCCAGCATCTCTTGTGTTTCCTTGATACCGCCTATTTGAGAACCGAATACCTTACGAGGCCCCTGAAATATAAGGTCTGCAACAGACAAAGACGGCATATTGCGAAACGCAGGCAACCCGACAATCCCAAACTGGCCGTTGAGTTTCAGCATCTTCATATACATGGTCGGATCATATTTGGCAGGAATGGTCGATAGGATAAAATCGAAGGTTCTGTCCAGTCCTTTCAAGTCTTCCGGATTATTTACATTCACATACCGGGAGGCTCCCATACGCATGGCGTCCTCACGCTTTTCTTCGGTGATGTCGAATACCGTCACTTCAGCTCCGAGCGATACGGCATACTGGACACCCATGTGCCCCAAACCGCCGAAACCGGCAATGCCGACCTTATCGCCTCTCTTGACACCGGCCTGCATGATCGGCGAGTAGGAGGTGATTCCAGCGCAAAGCAACGGGGCGACTTTGGTGATGTCCGCATTTTCAGGTATCCGTATGGCAAAATCCTCGGCTACCACATAGGTATCGGAATATCCGCCTTGCGTGTGTTCATTGCCGTTGAAACGGTCTATACCGTGATAAGTCATGATGGCTCCTTCCTCGCAGTACTGCTCCAAATCATGCTCGCAGGCATCGCAGTGGCGGCATGAACCGATCATACAGCCGATACCGGCATAATCACCGACCTTGAAGCGGGTTACATTTTTACCTACTGCAACCACACGACCCGCTATTTCGTGACCGGGAACCATAGGGTATTCCTCCGCACCCCAGTCGGCGAACACGTGGTGCAGGTCGCTATGGCAGATTCCGGCATACAATATATCAATCTGAATGTCATTATCGCCGACGGCGTGTCGGCTGAAATTATAAGGCTGAAAATGCCCTTTCTCCTCGAAGACGGCGAATCCTTTAGCCGGAATACGTCCGTCGTTGTTTTGTGCAAACATACTCATGGTTATAAATGTTAATGCTGTTATTAAAATCATCTTGGTTTTCATACGAATACTTATTTTTACTTTATATATTTATTCTGTTTTCTTATTCGATAATACCGATTCTTTCGAGCCATGCTTCCACATCGTCGTGCGCATTAAAAGAGTCGGTTCCCTGCACGGCAAGACCGCTTAATACGGTATTATCCGGATAATAGTTCCGTGCCAACCGTTCGCTGTCGCCCAAGCCACTGCCCGCATGGGTAGAAAAAGGGATCAGCACTTTACCGGCCAGATCATAAGATTCGTAGAATGTCCTTATAATCATCGGTGCTGTTCCATGCCAGATAGGATTTCCGATAAAAACGGTATCGTAATCATCGAGATTCTCTATCTTGTTCTGAATGGCAGGACGGGCATCATTATCGTACTCTTCCCGTGCTATGGCGACTGTTTCCTGATAATTGTCCGGATAGGGAACAACCGGAAGAATTTCAAAACGGTCTCCGCCCGTCAAGTCTGCAATATAACCTGCGACACGGGCAGTATGTCCGATGTCGAGCCACTGGTTGGGATAATTATATCCCGTTCGTGAGAAATAGACGATCAGGATTTTACCCGTTTGGATACCGGGGTTATCCGGGTCATCATTCGGCGTATCGGGAGTTTCTGTTCCCGAAAAGTCGGTAGAATCTGCAACCGGATCATCCCCTCCGCAGGAAGTAAAGACGAAGCCGGACAATAAGCTGAAAACTACAATAAGGAATTTCTTCATAACTGATTTGTTTTATTATTCTGCTGCAAAATTAACCGGGTTCTTTGGGATGGAACTTAAACGGATTACAGATTGGCTTACCGAAATTACAGATTGTTATCGTTCATAATTTCAAAGTGTTACGACAACAATCCAACGTCTTACACGGATTACGGATTCTCTTACCGAAATTACGGATTCTGACCTTTTTATGATATTGGCAAACAATGTAATTCTTATATTTGCCGTCAGAAAAATAACAAAGCAATGAATAAAGAACTATTGAATATTACAACCGTTACAGAATATAATGATATGCTGGGTGTGGAGACCTTGCATCCGTTGGTGAGTGTAATCGACTTGTCGAAAGCGAAGCCGATGAAGCACATGAAACACACTTTCAGTTTTTATGTCGTATTCCTGAAAGACGAGAAGAATTGCGAGTTGGTTTACGGACGCCAGCGTTACGATTACCGGAAAGGCTCTGTCGTGTGTCTTGCTCCCGGACAGGTAATCGGGGTGGAAGACACGGGAGAGACTTTTCAGCCTCAAGGGTGGGCGCTTTGTTTCGATCCGGAACTGATACGGGGAACATCGCTCGGTCGCAATATCCGGGAGTATTCCTATTTCTCATACGAGGTGAATGAAGCCTTGCATCTGTCGGAACGGGAGCGGAAATTGTTTCTCGACTGTCTGGAGAAGATTCAGAACGAGTTGGAACACGCTATCGACCGTCTTAGCAAACGGCTGATTGCGACCAATATCGAACTGTTGCTGGATTACTGCCTGCGTTTTTACGAACGGCAGTTTATCACACGGGAGCGGGTTAATCACGATGTGCTGACCCGCTTTGAAATGTTACTCGATGATTATTTCCAGTCGGGAAAAGCACAACAAGACGGTCTGCCGACAGTCAAGTATTGTGCGAGTGAGTTATGCTTGTCGCCCAATTACTTCGGAGACTTGATAAAAAAAGAGACCGGAAAATCAGCCCAAGAATACATACAGTTCAAGGTTATGGATATAGCCAAAGAACGTATCTTGAATCCGGAAAAATCCATCAGCCAAATTGCCTATGAATTGGGCTTTCAATACCCGCAACATTTCACACGGTTGTTCAAAAAAGTGGTGGGACAAACTCCGAATGATTATAAAGGGCAGGCAATAACAGCGTAAATACGAATATGGAAGAATTTAGAATCGATATGCGCAAGCCTGAAGAGGCCGACCATGCCGAAGGGATTCGTTGTGCGCAACTTTGTTTTAAGATTAACCACACCATGCCTATGACCGAAGAATATAATCGGCTTGTGTCGGAACTCTTTATGGGGAACATAGGTGAGGGAAGTCGTATTATGCCTCCTCTGACAGTGGTACGAGGCAATCGCGTAAAAATAGGCCGGAATGTGGTAGTGATGAATAATTCGCTCTTCATGGCTGCCGGAGGTATTACCATCACGGTAGTGGGTGGTAATCCGGCTAAAGTGATTAAACGTATATAAAAAACAGCCGCCGTTATAGGCGACTGTTTCCCAATTGAACATTCTGCATTTGGGATTCATCCGATATTCTCGGTTTTACGATACATTTCAATGTGTTCATGAAGTTCATCAACGCCGCTTTGTTTTCTCCTATCAATATTGTGTTTTCATTCTAATCGCCCGACTTCGGAGGAGCGATTGTTCCCCGTCAGGGCAAGGCTTTTGGGAGTAACTCAAAAGGTATCGGGTTACTCGATACACACCTTGCTATGTTCCGACGAACATAAAAATCCGCCTTCGGGCGGATTGCGGGAGAACCGCTTTCAACCGCAGCATAAAGCCGAGCGATTCGTCCTGTCGCTTGGATGCAAAGCCGAGGCTTCCGAGACGACTTTTCAAAAAACAAAACTGCCAAACGTCACCATTCCGACAATACCACGCCATTTCCGGCAGAAGCTATACAACCGATATTTTCTTACCGTAGAAACCAATGTACGACCATCGGGCTGGACAGCCGAAGGTCGGCAGGAACAGACCGACAAGCAGCCGAATAATCCGAACGGCATACGCACGTTGGTCGGTTCCGATATTGGTTGGTTGCGACGTTGGGCTATTGGGCGAAATATCCATCCGGCTCTATGGCTCTGCACGGATTAACGTTCCCACCCAGCGTACCTGCTATTGTCGGCAAGAGTCGTTTCAGTATGCGACCGGCACGACGCCAAACTGTGCCAAACGGACGCCACGAGCTGCCACGAAACCGAAAACGGAGGCAGCGAGCATAGGTTTGGCTACATTTGCCCCAAACTCAAAACATGGTATATGGAAGTAGTAATTATCGAAAAGAAAACCTTTGAAGCGCTCCTTTCCGGCATGGAGACGCTGACGGGAAAAGTCGGTGCGTTATGTCGCATATGCAATGACAAGCAGATGCAGAAGTGGCTCGACGGGCAGGAGGTGTGCCGCCTGCTGCGCATAAGCCCCAGCACGCTGCAATCCCTGCGGGATAATCGAACAATCGGCTGTACGCAAATCAACCGGAAATTCTATTACAAGCCCGAAGAGATAGAGAGGCTCATGCCCATAGCCGGGCAGTTCAGGGATGGCTCCGGCTAATATTTATTTTTACCAACCGCTAAATCCACAGAAAAGATGAATGACAGTAACGTAATCACGTCGGAGGACGGACGCATAGCGTCGGCATTGCACGCCTTGAAGAGATGTACGAAAGAGGTCGATAAGCTCACGGACGGATTCCATCCGCCGCTCGGAGGAGAACGGTATATGACCGACAAGGAGGTTATCGCCCGGCTGAAAGTCAGCCGCCGCACCTTGCAGGAGTATCGTACCGACCGCAAGATACCCTATATCGTGTTCGGCGGGAAAGTCCTCTATCGGGAATCCGACATCGAGAAGATGCTCGCGGAAAACTACCGCAAGGCAATTCTCTGAAAACGAAAACGGGCAGGTGGCGAAGCCTGCCCGTTTCCTTGTTTGTCCAGTTCAATTCAGAAGCCCGTCCTTATATCGAATGACAATCGGAGGTGTCGTGCGTCGGGGTGCGGTGGCTGTATTTACCAGCCACTTTCTGAAAACCGACGCAGGGTAGGTATTTAGTCGGGACGCAAGGGCTACGACGACCTCCATATTATACACGTCCGCGCTGTTGCCACTGTCCAGACGGATGCATTTGCAAACTTCGTAATCGTTCAGGGTGTTTTCTTTGAAGATGGCTTTGATACCCGTATGTACCGCTCCGGCTGTCGTACCGAACAATTCGACTATTTCCGCTTCCGTCATCCATATATTACCGCCCGTTACGATAACTGTATTTTCGCTGATTGTGATTATTTCTCTTTTCATCGTATTCTGTTTTTTAAGTTCATTAAATAGCCTGACAAATAAAGCTCTCCATCTGCTCGATACGCTGCGCGAGTTTCTCCATGTCGCGGCTCACTTTCTCGGCGGTAATCTTCGCATAGATTTGCGTCGTGCGGATGCTACGGTGGCCCAACATCTTCGAGAGCGTTTCGATAGGTACGTCGTTCGACAGGCAGACCGTCGTGGCATAGGTATGGCGGGCTACATGCCACGTTACGTTTTTCTCGATACCGCATCTCTTCGCTATGACCTTGATACTGTTCTTGCAGTTATCGTAACACGGAACGGGCAGCAACTTGTCTCCTTTGTCCATACCGTCGTATTTCTCGATGATATGCTTGGCGACATCCAACAGTCGGATATTCGTTT